>WBZS01001824.1_pt1 | contig 11632 bp, 12 predicted proteins | sample 5204201 | NCBI WGS metagenome assembly WBZS01 (sample SAMN12344357, study PRJNA552823) | activated sludge metagenome | biome: Activated sludge suspended growth; feature: Nitrification reactor; material: Wastewater; isolation source: activated sludge from nitrification reactor of wastewater...
GAACGTGAGGAACCGTCCCCGGTTGGTCACGTCCGACCACGGGAGTCGTCCCGTGTACCGGTTGTGGACCGAAGAGAACCGTCCCCGTGTACCGGTCGTGGACCGAAAAGAACCGTCCCCGCGTACCGGTCTCGTGTACCGGTGGTGGACCGAAAGGAACCGTCCCCGCGTACCGGTCGTGGACCGAAAAGAACCGTCCCCGCGTACCGGTCGTGGGCCCGGACGAGGCTGCAGCCCGCCCTGCTCCGAACCAAAAGAGAACCGTCCCCGAGGTCGTTCGGGGACGGTTCTTTCGGTTCGGGGGGATTCAGCCGACGTAGGGCTCGACCTCGAGGATGGTCACCTCGATGGGTTTGCCCTTGGGCGCGGAGTAGCTGGCGGTCTCGCCGACCTTCCTGCCGATGATCGCCGAGCCGAGCGGGGACTGCGGCGAGAACACCTCGATGTCGGTGGAGTCGTCGAGGGCCATCAACTCGCGTGAACCCAACAGGAAGGTGTCGGTGTCGTCGGGATCGTCGTCGTAGTAGATGGTCACCTTGCAACCGGGGGAGACCTGGTCGGCGGCGCCGGCGGGGGCCTCGCCCACCTGCGCATGTCGCAGCATCGACTCCAGCTGCCGGATCCGCAATTCCTGTTGACCCTGCTCTTCGCGCGCCGCGTGATAGCCCGCGTTCTCGCTCAGATCGCCCTCGTCGCGGGCACGTGCGATCTTGGCGGTCACCGCCGCGCGACCGGCACCCTTGAGGTGCTCGAGTTCCGCGCTGGCGGCGTCGAACGCCTCCTGGGTCAGCCAGACCGTGTCAACCTGCTCGTCAGCCATCGAGCGAGCCTACCAACTTCCCCGACGGTCTTCTCCTCGACGGTTCAGGCCGGCCCGCAGCTGTCCACCGTGATGGCCGTCCCGCGCTTGAAGGTGCGCATGCTGACCTCGACCTGGGTCACCCGCTCGGTGCCCGCGGGAATCTCCACCCAGCGTTCGCCGACCCGGTCGTAGCTGATCGCCTGGACGACCAGGAAGCATTTCGCCGGCTGCGCCGGATCGGGCCGATCCACCGCCAGCGTCGCCCGCATCTCGTTGTCGGAGACCACCGTGAAGGCGTCGATCCGTCCGGACACCGGTGGGTTCGCCCGGCTGGACGCCACCCAGATCACGTAGCCGATCAGAGCCAGGATGACCAGGCCGACGGCCGCGATCACCGCCGGGGTCAGGCGGTTCGGCGGGTAGCGGCGGCGGATCCGTTCGCGGTCGGCTGTGGTGCTGGTCACGCCGCCATTCTGCCCGTCCGCCGAGTGGATCCGTGCCACGGCAGTTGGTGCCGCTGGGCACAATGGCGCCCATGTCCAGCACCAGTGCGATCCGGGTGGACGCCGACGGCGAGCCGCTGCGGTTGCTGCACGTCCACGCTCATCCCGATGACGAGTCGTCCAAAGGGGCGGCGACCACCGCCAAATACGTGGCGCAGGGCGTCGAGGTGACGGTTGCCACCTGCACCGGCGGCGAGCGCGGCTCGATCCTCAACCCGCGGATGGACACCCCCGAGAACTGGGCGCGGATCGCCACCCTGCGGCTGGAGGAGATGGCTCGCGCCAAGACGATCCTCGGCATCGAGCAGACCTGGCTCGGCTTCGTCGACTCCGGCCTGCCCGAGGGCGACCCGCTGCCGCCGCTACCCGAGGGCTGCTTCGCGCTGCAGGACGTCGACGTCGCCGCCGGGGCACTGGTCAAGGTGATCCGCGACTTCCGTCCGCACGTGATGACCACCTACGACGAGAACGGCGGCTACCCGCACCCCGACCACATCATGTGCCACAAGATCTCGATGGCCGCGGTCGAGGCGGCGGCCGACCCCGAGGCGTGGCCCGAGCACGGCCCGGCCTGGCAGGTGCTCAAGGTCTACTACCACATGGGGTTCCACCGGGCCCGGTTCGCGAAGCTGGACGAACTGATGCACGCCCACGGCCTGGAAAGCCCTTATGTCGAGTGGCTGAACAACTGGGAGCGCGACGAGGTCGAGGACCGGCTGACCACCTTCGTGCCGTGTGGCGACTACTTCCCGCTGCGCGACCACGCCCTGCGGGCGCACGCCAGCCAGATCGATCCCGACGGCTTCTGGTTCGCGGTGCCGCTCGCCATTCAGCAGGCCGGCTGGCCCACCGAGGACTTCCAGTTGGTCAAGTCGATGGTGCCGGTCACCCTGCCCGAGGACGATCTGTTCGCGGGCATCGACACCCGGACTCCGATTACGCTCGACACATGGTCCTATTCGATCTAGCCGACGCCGACTGGTTCCCCCTGGTGATGGTGATCGTCATCGGCGGGGTGATGTACCTGCTGTACCTCAGCATGCGGCACGAGATCGGCAAGATCCGGGTGCCGCGACGCGGCGCGCCGCGGTCGCCGGAGAGCCCCACGGACAAATAGCGCGGCGCCCGATCATCGTTGGTCGAGCTTGGCGAGACCTGTCTGGCAACGGGTTTCGACAAGCTCAACCAGCGGCGGACGTCGATCGGCGGCCCGCTCAGTCGTCGCCGGTCATCGCCACCCGCCAGGGCCGGACGCGGACGTCGAGCAGCCCGGCGGCGACGCTGCCGTCCTCGACCTGCGCCGCCCGCACCACTCGGCGTCCGGCGTCCACGGAGGTGGTCCGGACGACGGTCATGCCGGCGCCGGGAGTGTCGGGCAACGGCCCGCCCGCGATCAGCAGCCCCTCCGCCCGGAGCCAGCCGAGGAATTGCAGGTGTTTCGGGAAGTCCGGTGAGGCGAAGACGCCCTCCGGTGGTGCGGCCGGGCCCGGGGTGTGTTCGAGAACCAGCCAGAGCTCGGTGCTGTCGCCAACCGCGGGACGGGCGTCGGCGTAGCTGCCGAGGACGCTGACCCAGCCGCCCGCGTACTCGCCGCGGGCCGCCTCCGGATCGCCGTGGGCCTCCCAACCGGTGTGCTCCAGGGTCACCAGGGTGGCGTCCGGATCGCCGGTCGGCGTGAACGTCAGGTTGACCCGGGTGGCGGCGTCCGAATCTCGGCCCGGATGCCAGGTGAAGGTCACGGAGCTCGGTTCGTCCTCGGCGACGACGGTGCCCCAGACGGCGACCTCGCCCGCCGGGCCGGTCTCGACGATCCGCCCGTCGTCGAGGGCGAGGCTGCCGCCGGCGCCGAAGCAGCCGTGGGTGGCCAGCGGCCACCAGGAACCGATCTCGTGCAGGAACAGCCGGTACGCGGTCGGCTGGTCGCAGGCGACCAGCACCTGGCGGCGCAGCGGAGGGAGGGTCATCGTCGGTTCCTTTCCACGTGCTCGGCGAACGCGCCGAGCGCGACGTCCCATTGCGCCACCAGCCAGCGCTGGACGACGTCCAGCCCGTCGGGAGCGAGCGCGTAGAGGTTGCGGGTGCCCACCGAGCGGTGTTCGACGAGGCCCGCCCCCTCGAGCACCTTGAGGTGCTTGCTGACGGCCGGCCGGCCCACCGGGAGGGCCTCGGCGAGCGCCCCGACGGCCCGCGGGCCGTCGCGCAGCACCTCGACGATCCGGCGCCGGGTCGGATCGCCGAGCGCGTCGAGCGCCTCGTAAGCTTGGTTACTCATGGGTAACCGTTACTCTACGGCGACCATTGGTCCGAGGCAATCGGAAGGGACGGCAGTCTCGGCCGCGCTCCCGTTGAGACGCGGTCGTTCGTTCCGCCACGACCGAGCTGCGGGCGAAGCCGCGAGATGATGGACGGCGTGAACCGTCTTGGCGCCGCGACGAGCCCGTATCTGCTGCAGCATGCGAACAACCCGATCGATTGGTGGTCGTGGACGCCGGAGGCCTTCGACGAGGCCCGCCGCCGCGACGTCCCGATCCTGTTGTCGGTCGGCTACGCCGCCTGCCACTGGTGCCACGTGATGGCCCACGAATCGTTCGAGGACGCCGAGGTGGCCGCCCTGGTGAACGCCAATTTCGTGGCCATCAAGGTCGATCGCGAGGAGCGTCCGGACGTCGATGCCGTCTTCATGAAGGCCACCCAGGCGCTGACCGGCCAGGGCGGCTGGCCGATGACGGTCTTCCTCACCCCGCAGGGCCGGCCGTTCTTCGCCGGCACCTACTACCCGCCGCGGCCGGCGGGCGGCATGCCGTCGTTCACCCAGGTGGTCACCGCACTGGCGGACGCCTGGACGTCCCGCCGCGACGAGGTGCTGACCAGCGCCGACGCCATCGTGGCCCACGTGGCCGACGAGTTCGGCGCCCTGCCGGCGCCCGAGCGGCTCGACCTGACCGGGCTCTACGAGAAGGTGTCGGCCGACTTCGACCCGGTCCACGGCGGCTTCGGCCGCGCCCCCAAGTTCCCGGCGCCCGGCCTGATCGATGCCCTGCTGGTGACCGGTGAGCCGGCCTCGGTCGACCTCGCCCAGCGCAGCCTGGAGGCGATGCTGCGCGGCGGCATCCACGATCAGGTCGGCGGCGGCTTCCATCGCTACAGCGTCGATGCCGGCTGGGTGGTGCCGCACTTCGAGAAGATGCTCTACGACAACGCCCTGCTGCTCGGCAGCTACACCCGGGCCTGGTGCCGCACCGCCGACCACGACCGCGGCCTGCGGCTGCTGTTCGACCGGGCCGTGCGGGGCATCGTCCGGTGCCTCGCCGACGATCTGCAGCTCGACGGGGGCGGCTTCGCCGCCAGCCTGGACGCCGACTCGTGCGACATCCGCGGCATGGTGCACGAGGGCATCTACTACGTGTGGTCGCCGGAACTACTCACCGACGCCCTCGGCCAGGCGGACGCCGACTGGGCCTGCGAGGTCTTCCACGTCACCGAGCGGGGCACCTTCGAACACGGACTCTCCACCCTGCAGCTGCGCGGCACCCCCGACTGGAAACGCCTGGACGCCGTGCTCGACCGGCTGCGCGAGGTGCGGTCCGGACGCTTCGCGCCGGCCCGCGACGACAAGCTGGTGGCGGCCTGGAACGGCTTCGCGATCGACTCCCTGGTGAATGCCGCGCTGGTCTTCGGCGAGCCCGACTGGCTGCGGCTCGCCGAGCGGGCGGCGCAGGCGTCCTGGCGGCAGGTGATCGACGGCGAGCTGCGCCGCACGAGCCTGGACGGCGTCGCCGGCGACGCCGCGGGCATGGCCGACGACTACGGTGCGCTGGCGCTCGGCTACGCCCGGCTGGCCGGCGCCCTCGGGGAATCCGTGTGGCTGGACCGGTCCGTCGGCCTGCTCGAGTCCGGGCTGGACCGCTTCGGCGCCGAGGACGGCGGCTTCTACGACGCCCCCGCCGGCGGCGACGGCGTCCACCCGTTCGCCCGGGCCCGCGACACCTCCGACAACCCGACCCCGTCCGGGACGGCGTGCCTGGTCGCCGCGCTCCGGCTGGCCGGGCTGCTCGCCGACCGGCCCGACCTCGCCGCCCGTGCCGATGCCGCGGCGGCCACCCTGCACGGCGTCCTCGAGGCGGCGCCGAGGTTCGCCGGATGGGCCTTCGCCGACGTCCTGATCGCCGACCAGTCCGACAAGCGGCTGACACCGGCGGTCGCCGTGCTGGTCACCCCCGAACGCGAAGGGTCGGACGAGCTCGTCCGGGCCGCCGCCCGGATGGCGCCGGCCGGCACCGCGCTGGTCGCCGGGGTGCCGGGCACGCCCGGCTTCGCCCACCATTTCGACGACCGCGATGCGCGAGGAGGCGAGACGACCGGCTACGTCTGCCGCGGCGCCGTCTGCTTCGCGCCGGCGACCACCGTCAAGGAGCTGCGTGCGGCCCTGTGGAAGCGGGCCTGAAGCGCGGCGGCGGGTCTGAGGCCGGCGCGCCGCCACCGACGCCCGCGTCCGGAGTGATCGCACCGGCCGGTTGTCATCCGCTCGGGTGACCCCGCCGGTCATCGCCGCGATGGAAGAATGATCCCGACCCGTGATTTCTCCGGGCCGGAATCAGTTGGAAGGTACCCATCTCTCTCATGCGCAGACTCACCCATGTCGTTGTCGCGGCGACGGCGACCACCGCGGTCGTCCTCGCCGGCTGTTCGGCACCCGACCCCAAGCAGACCGTCGAGCAGGCGATCCAGGGCCTGACCGGTCGACAGGCGGCGACCACGACCATTCGCCTGGACACCACCGCCGACGACCTGAACACGATCACCAAGGCGATGCAGGAGACCACCGATCCCAACGAGGCGGCGCAGCTGGCGGCGGTGCTCAAGGTGATCCCGCAACTGAGCGTGAGCACGGCCACCCGAGCCCACGAGGGCACCCTGGAGCAGGCGACCACCCTCGACAAGCTCGACTTCGCCACCCGGATCATGGTCGGCGACAAGCCGATCGAGCTGGTCAAGGTGAACGACAAGGGCTTCCTGCGGGTGGACGTCGACGGCATCGGCCAGCAGACCGGCCTGTTCACCGGCACCCAGGTGCGGATGATGGCGGCCACCCTCGGCTCCGGGAAGCCCTGGGTCAACGACCTGATCGACGGCAAGTGGATGCAGCTCGACGAGGCGAGCATGAACGAGCTGGTGGCCAAGGCCAGCCAGCAGACGGCGACGGCGAGCCCGGCGGCGATCAACCCGGCCAAGTACCTCCAGGTCGTGCGCGACAACTCGACGGTCACCAAGGTGAACGACACCACCTACACGCTGGTCACCGACGCCAAGGGCCTGATCAAGGGCCTCGCGGACGTCGATCCCGATGACGAGTTCACCACCGAGAAGGCGAACGAGACGCTCGCCGGCCTGCAGGACGGTGCCAACCTCGACACCACGCTCACCATCGAATCCGGCGTGGTCACCAAGGCATCGATCGACCTCGCCGACGTCATCCGGACCTGGCCGAAGCCGGAGCAGGGCTCGGACGGCGACGCGCTGCGCCGGCTGCAGGCGGAGCAGTTCACACTGAACGGCGTGCTCGAGTTCAGCGACAAGGCGGACATCACCGAGCCCGCGTCGGCGACCGTCATCCCGGCCGACGACCTCAAGGCCCTGCTCGGCAACGGCTGAGCGGCTACGTGCGGCGTCCGGGTCCCGATCGGGGCCCGGACGCCGCGGCGTTTGCGGAGGCGTTCCCGCTCGGGTGACGTTTCCGGCGTACTCAACGCCGGTTTGCTACGCCTGCGTAACTTACGGTACCGTAGCTAGGTGTCGACCACTCATGAAGGGCAACTGGACGCCGCCGAGGCCCAGGCTTCCAAGCCGCTGCTGCGCGGCTGGCTGCACCTGGTCATGACCCCGATCGCACTGCTTGCCGGCATCACCCTGATCGTCCTCGCACCGACCCTGTCGGGCCGGGTCGGGGGAGCGATCTGGCTGCTCGCCGCCGTCGAATTGTTCGGCGTCAGCGCCACCTACCACCGCGGCCGCTGGGGCGAGCGCACCCAGCTGATGCTGCGGCGGCTCGACCACGCCAACATCTTCGTGTTCATCGCGGCCTCCTACACCCCGCTGGCGCTGGCGCTGCTCAGCCCGCCCAGCCGGACGGCGTTGCTCTGGGTGGTCTGGCTCACCGCGCTGGCCGGCGTGTTCTTCAACCTGGTCTGGATCAGCTCACCCCGCTGGCTGCACACCCTGCTCTATCTGTTGATGGGCTGGGCCGCGCTCGGCTGGATCGGCGAGTTCTGGGCCAACGCGCCGCTGTCGGCGTTCCTGCTGATCGCCATCGGCGGATTCGTCTACAGCGGCGGCGCGGTGGTCTACGCGCTCAAGCGGCCCGATCCGTCCCCGCGCTACTTCGGCTACCACGAGATCTTCCACGCCTGCACGATCGTCGCCGCCATCTGCCACTTCGCCGCGATCGCCCTGGTCACGCTGCGCTGAGCCGGTGGAATCGGCCGCAACGAATCCGCGATCGGCGCGGTGGGCGAACATGCCGGCGCGCGCCCCGCCGGACGTGCCACAGTGGCGTCATGCGCCTGATCGTCCCCACCGATGCTCCGTTCGTGCTCGACCCGATCGCGGGGGTCGAGGTGCTCAGCTATGACCCCGATGCCGACCTGACCGAGGACCAGCTGGCGGCGGATGCCGCGGTGATCTGGGGATTCGCGTCGCCGATCATCGGTCAGCTGGTGCCCGCCCCCAACCTGCGCTGGATCCAGGCCCTGACCGCCGGACCCGATCCGGTGCTCGCCGCCGGCTTCCCCGACCGGGTGCAGGTGACGACCGGCCGCGGCTTCCACGACGAGACCGTCGCCGAGCACACCGTGGCCCTCGCCCTGGCCGGACTGCGGCAGATCCCGGAGTCGCTGGCGGCGCAGGCCGAGCATCGCTGGGCGGGTGAACTGAGCGGCTTCCGTCCGTTGCGCGACGGCACGACCCTGACCACCCTGATCGGCTCCCGGGTGACCATCTGGGGCTTCGGCTCGATCGGCCGGACGGCCGCCGCCCGGTTCGCGGCGCTCGGGGCGTCCGTCACCGGGGTGGCTCGCAGCGCCGGCGAGCGCGACGGCTTCCCGGTGGTGGCCACCGACGACGTCGACGCGCTGCTGCCCGACACCGACGTCCTGGTGCTGGTGCTGCCGAAGAGCCCCGCCACCGACCACGTGCTGGACGCCCGCCGGCTGGCGCTGCTGCCGTCCTACGCCTGGGTGGTCAACGTGGGCCGCGGCAACGCGATCGACGAGGACGCCCTGGTCGCCGCGCTCCAGGCGGGCACCCTGGGCGGCGCCGCCCTCGACGTCATGCAGGTCGAGCCGCTGCCGCCGGATTCGCAGTTGTGGGACGCGCCGCGGACGATCCTCACCCCGCACAACGCGGGCGGGCGTCCGCTGCACACCAAGGAATTCGTCACCGACAACCTGCGACGGTTGCTGGCCGGCGAGCCGTTGCGCAATTCGGTTACCCGCTGAGGGGTGCCGCGCCGGTATCCTGACCGGCATGGAGTTGGCCACTCGCGTCGCCCGAGTGCTGTCGGCGCTCGATCCGACCGGGTTGCTCTACCGAACCTACGAGCAGCGGCTGCTCGCCGAGTTGACCCCCGACCGACTGCCCCGGCACGTGGCGGTGATGGCCGACGGCAATCGCCGCTGGGCCCGCCGCAACGCCCCCGACGAGCCGGTCGCGGTCGGCTACGACGCCGGCGCCGACAAGCTCAAGGAGTTCGTCGGCTGGTGCGAAGAGGTCGGCATCCCGACCGTCACGGTCTGGGTGCTGTCGACCGAGAACCTGGACCGCTCCGACGACCACGAGTTCGCACCGCTGCTGCAGGTGATCGAGGACCTGGTGGTCGAACTGGCCGCGGACGGTCCCTGGCGGGTGCAGATCGTCGGCGACCTCAACCTGTTGCCGCCTCCGATGGCGGCGCGGCTGCGCGAGGCGTCCGCCAGCACCGAGGGACGCAGCGGCATGCACGTGAACGTCGCGGTCTCCTACGGCGGACGCCACGAGCTGCGGGACGCCTTCCGCTCGCTGCTGGCCGCCGAGGCCGCCAAGGGCACCAGCCTGGAGGAGCTCTCCCGCACCCTGGAGATCGACCAGATCGCCTCGCACCTGTACACCGCCGGCCAGCCCGACCCCGACCTGGTGATCCGGACCTCGGGCGAGCAGCGGCTCTCCGGCTTCCTGATCTGGCAGTCGGCGCACAGCGAGTTCTACTTCCACGAGGCACTCTGGCCCGACTTCCGCAAGGTCGACTTCATCCGCGCCCTGCGCTCCTACGCCCAGCGCGAGCGCCGCTTCGGCCGCTGATCGCCGGGCTCGACCACCCGCTGGTCGAGCTTGTCGAGACCCCTCGCGGCCAAGGGTTTCGACAAGCTCAACCAGCGGTGGTTCAGCCGTCGGAGAGCAGGATCTCGGTCAGCGCGGCCCGCAGCGGATCGGGAAGCTCGATGCCGTCCAATCGGCGCAGCACGTCGAGGGTGGTCCCGGGTCGCTCGATCATCGTCCAGGCCCGCTCCTTCACGGCGTAGTCGCACTGGGCGCGGTTCAGGATCTCGAAAAGCCGGTCGGCCACGCTCGGCCCGCCGCCGCGGACCAGGTTCGACAGGGTCACGACAGCGCCGTCCGCGGTGCTGACGTCGCCGAGGTCGACCGTCATCCGGCCGGCGCCCGCGGTGACCGTCCCGGCATCGGCGTCGGCGTTGCTGGCGCCGTGCAGGACCAGGGTCCAGCGCCGGGTCGCCGGCACCACGTCCAGGGCGCCGTCCGCGGGCGCGATCGTGAAACGGCCGGCGTCGTCGTCCCAGTCCAGCGGCGTCCGGACGGCGCGCGGTTCGGCGGCGTCGTCGTCCTCGTAGAGGGTGAATGAGCCGTGGAGGCCGTCCGAGCCGCCGGCACCGACGAAGACATGCACCTCGAACGCATCCGGGTTGCCGATGCCGTACTCGTCCGGGCCGGTGAGCGGCACGATCGCGCCGGCCCGCGCCAGCACCGGGTAGCCGGACAGCGGCCGGTGCAGGTGCACCGTCCGGCCGCCGGTGTAGCGCAGGTCGGTGAAGAAGTCGACCCATTCGCCCTCGGGCAGCCAGCTGGTCACCGCACCCAGGCCGGTGCCGCGGTCGGCGGGCGAGGTGATCGGCGCCACCAGCAGCCTCGGGCCGAACAGGAACGTGTTCGGTGAGCTGAAGGCCCGCTGCACGTAGATGTCGGCCTGCTGATCGACGTGGTAGAGCGGACGCACCAGCGACCGGTTGGTGCGGTGCGCGCGCTCGTTCATCGTGTACAGGTAGGGCAGCAGCCGGTGCCGCAGGCGCAGGTAGTCGACCATCACGGCGGCGTGCTCGGCGGGGTAGTTCCACGGCTCCTTGCCCATGAAACGGCTCATCGTCGAGTGCAGCCGGTTGATCGGTGAGAACGTGCCGAGCTGGTACCAGCGGGTGACGAGCTCGTTGTCGCGGTAGCCGAACATGTGGCCGCCGATGTCGTGGCTCCACCAACCGAAGCCGATGTTGGACGCCGTCGCGGTGAACCGGGGCTGGAACTCCAGGCTCGCCCAGGAGTTGATGGTGTCGCCCGAGAAGCCGACCGGATAGCGGTGCGACCCGGGCCCGGCGTAGCGCGAGAAGGTGATCGGCCGCTGCCCGCGTCGCGCGCTGTCCAGGTAGTGGAAGTGGTTCAGCAGCCACAGCGGGTCGAGGTTGGCGATCGCGCTGTGCGTGCCCTGCTGCCAGTCCAGCCACCAGAAGTCGACGCCGGCGTCCTCCAGCCGATGATGGACCTGCTCGAAGTAGTTGACCAGGAAGCGCTGATCGGCGATGTCGAAGTCGACCGGCTGCTCGGTGGTGGGGTCGATGCCCATGGCGGCCGCCATCCGGGGATAGGCCTCCTCGAACGCCCGGACGCCGTCGGCCGGGTGCACGTTGAGCGCCACCTTCAGGCCGTGCTCGTGCAGCCAGGCCAGGAAGCCCTCCGGGTCGGGGAACAGCTCCCGGTTCCAGGTGTAGCCGGTCCAGCCGGTGCCGTACCGCGGCGGAACGTCGACCAGGTGCCAGTCCATGTCGAGGACCGCGACACTGAACGGAACGCCCTCGGTCTCGAAGCGTTCCATCAGCGCCTGGTATTCGGCTGCCGAGTAGGGGTGATAGCGGCTCCACCAGTTGCCCAACGCCCAACGGGGCAGCAGCGGCTGGCGTCCGGTGAGGCGGTGGAAGTCGTCGAGCGCCTGCTGGTACGCCTCGCCGTGGGCGAACAGGTAGACGTCGGTGTTGCCGGGCGTCCGGGCGGCGATCCAGCCGTCGGCGTCCAG
>WBZS01001896.1_pt1 | contig 11631 bp, 11 predicted proteins | sample 5204201 | NCBI WGS metagenome assembly WBZS01 (sample SAMN12344357, study PRJNA552823) | activated sludge metagenome | biome: Activated sludge suspended growth; feature: Nitrification reactor; material: Wastewater; isolation source: activated sludge from nitrification reactor of wastewater...
TAGTTAGGCGAGCGCGGGACGGGCGGGCGCGCGGGACGGGGGGCGCCCGGGGCGACCGCTACTTCAGGACGGCCTCGAGCTTGGGGACCAGATTCTCGATCGCGTACTTGGTGGCGATCGTGGTGCCCAGCGAATAGGCCTGGGCGAGGTCGCCGTCGATCACCACGGCGCGTCCGGCCTTGACCGCGGGGACGGCCTTCCAGGCGGCGTCACCGGTCAGCTTGGCGGTGTCGATGAAGATCGGGAAGGCCACGATCACGTCGGCGTCGATGGCGTCCAGCTTCTCCGGGGAGAGCGCGACCGAGAAGCCGGTGGCGTCCGGCTTCATCGCGGCGATCGCGGGGGTCTGGACGAAGCCGAGGTTCTGCATGAAGCTGACCCGTTCGCTGCCCTCGACGTAGGCGCCCCAGCTGGTGGACGTCTTGGTGGCGGCGGTCATCGTCTTGCCCTTCCAGGCCGGGTGCGCCGCGGCCGCGGCGGCGAAGGCGTCCGAGACCTCCTTGAGCAGCGCCTCGCCCTTCTCCTTCTCGCCGAGCGCGGTGGCGATCATCGTGACCTGCTGCTCCTGCGTGGTCAGGTAGCTGTCGGCCCCCGTCGGGACCCCGATGGTCGGCGCGATGCTCTTCAGCCGGTCGTAGCGGGCCTGGTCGCCGGAGCTCTTCACGTCGAGGATCAGGTCGGGCTTCAGCGCCGCGATCTTCTCGAAGGACGGCTCGAGGGTGCCGATGATCTCGGGTGGCGTGGTGTACAGGCCCTTCGCCCACGGTCCGACGCCCTCGCCGCCGAAGCCGAGCCAGTCGGACGCCCCCACCGGCTGGGTGCCGAGCGCCAGCGCGGTCTCGGCATCGCCCCAGCCCAGCGCGACCACGCGGGTCGGCTTGGCGTTCACGGTGACGTCACCGAATTTGGTCGACACCGTTGCCGGGAACGCCCCCGCCGCGGACGCCGGCGCCGCCGGGCTGGACGACGCCCCGGTGCCCGGCTGGGCAGGGGAGGAGCAGGCGGCCAGGCCGGCCAGCAGGGAGACCGCGACGGCCGCCACAAGTGCTCGAAGACGCATGGAATTCCTTCGTTCGATCGGATGGAACGACGCGATCGCCACGCGGATCACGCCTGGTAGGAACTTAGGTAAGGCTAGCCTATGATCACCTCCGTGACCGCTCTCCGTCCGCACCCTGGCGCCGCCCTTCCGCCGGTCACCGAACGCCGCTCCCCCGCCGTCAGGGCCGTCGGATTGCTGGTCCTGCTCGCTGTCCTCGCCCTGGCCGTGCTGGCCAGCTTGGCCATCGGCGCCCGGGCCATTCCGCCGGCCGAGGTGGTGCAGATCCTGCTCGGCCAGAACACCGGCCAGAACGCCGTGGTGATCACCGAGTTGCGGATGCCGCGCACCCTGATCGCGATCGTGGCCGGGGCCGCGCTGGGCGTGGCCGGCGCGCTGATCCAGGCCGTCACCCGCAACCCGCTGGCCGATCCCGGAATCCTCGGGGTGAACGCCGGGGCGGCGTTCGCGCTGGCCATGGGCACCGGGCTGATCGGCGTATCGGGCGCGCTCGGCACCCTGACGCTCGCCTACGTGGGCGCGATCGGCGCCTCGGTCCTCGTCTATGCGATCGGCTCGCTGGGGCGCGGCGGCGGCAGCCCGGTCCGGCTGATCCTGGCCGGTGTGGCGCTGGGCGCCGTGTTGGCCGGCATCACCCGCGCCATCGTGCTGACCGACCGCGAGCGGTTCGCTGTGATGACCTCGTGGGAGTCCGGTTCACTGCTCGACCGGGACGTCGGCCTGCTCGGCCCGTCGATCCCGTTCGTCGTCCTCGGGCTCGGGGTCGCGCTGGCGATCGCGTCCTCGCTGAACGCGATCGCGCTGGGTGACGACCTGGCCTCTGCGCTGGGCGCGAACGTGATGCGCACCCGGATCCTCGCCGTCACGGCGGTCATGTTGCTTGCCGGCACCGCCACCGCGCTGGCCGGCCCGATCTCGTTCGTCGGGCTGATGGTGCCGCACGCCGTCCGCTGGATCGTGGGGCCCGACCAGCGTTGGATCATCGGCTACTCGGCCCTGGCCGCACCCACCCTGCTGCTGCTGGCCGACGTGCTCGGACGCGTCGTGCTCGACTCCGGCGAACTGCCGGCCGGCATCGTCACCGCCCTGGTCGGCGCGCCCGTGCTGATCTTCCTGGTCCGGCAACGGAAGGCGAGCGAACTGTGAGCGCCGTCGTCGACGAGGTCACCCGGACGCCGAACCCGCGCGTCGGCAGCGTGCCCGTGCCGGTGCTGGGCGGCTGGGCTCCCGCCCGGGGGCTGTGGGTGGCGAGCATCGTGACGGCGGCCGCGCTGGTGCTCGCCGTCGTGGCCCTCGGCCTGGGTGACCTGGCGCTCAGCCCGGGCGAGGTCGTCCGAGCGCTGTTCGCCACCGACGGCAGCTTCACCTCCACGGTGGTTCGCGACTGGCGCCTGCCCCGGGTGCTCGGCGCCCTGGTGTTCGGCAGCGCCCTGGCCGTGTCGGGGGCGATCTTCCAGTCGCTGACCCGCAACCCGCTCGGTTCGCCGGACGTCATCGGCTTCGCCACCGGCGCGTACACGGGGGCGCTGGTGGCGCTCACCGTGGTGGGTGCGGGGGCCGTGTCGGCGTCCGCGGGCGCCCTGGTGGGCGGACTGTTGACCGCGGTGGTCGTCTACCTGCTCGCCTACCGGCGCGGCATGCAGGGCTTCCGGTTGATCATCGTCGGCATCGCCGTCACCGCGATGCTGCACGCCGCCAACCTGTTCCTGCTGCTGCGCGCCCAGCAGGACGTCGCGATGGCGGCCGCCATCTGGGGCGCCGGCTCGATCGCGCTGCTCGGCTGGCCGACGCTGATTCCGGCGATCGTCGGTCTGCTGCTGTGCACCCCCGGCCTGTTGCTGGTGCCGGGCCTGCGCCAGCTCGAACTCGGCGACGACGCGGCCGCCGCCCACGGTGTCGCGGTCGAGCGGGTCCGGATCGGCCTGGTGCTGTTCGCGGTCGCGCTGGTGGCGATCGTCACCGCCAGCACGGGCCCGATCGCCTTCGTGGCGCTCGCCGCCCCTCAGGTCGCGCGCCGCCTGGCCGGCAGCGCCGGCATTCCGCTGATCTCGTCCGCCGCCGTCGGCGCCCTGCTGATGCTCGGCGCCGACCTGATCGCCCAGCACGTCCTGCCGGTCGACGTCCCGGTGGGCATCGTCACCGTCGTGCTCGGCGGCGTGTATCTGCTGACGTTGCTGGTCCACGAAGCGAGGAGCCGCTGATGACCCTGCCCACCCAGGAGCCGCTGCGGGCGCCCCGGCTGCGCGCCGAGGATGTCACGCTGCGCTACGACCAGCGCGTGGTGAGCACCGGACTGACCGTCGACATCCCCGACCGCGAGTTCACCGTGATCATCGGGCCGAACGCCTGCGGCAAGAGCACGCTGCTGCGCTCGCTGTCGCGGCTGCTGCGGCCGGCCGACGGCCGCGTCACCCTGGACGGCCGCGCGCTGGACACCTACAAACCCAAGGAGTTCGCCCGCCAGGTCGGGCTGCTGCCGCAATCGTCGATCGCCCCGGACGGGATCACCGTGGTCGACCTGGTCAGCCGGGGCCGGTTCCCCTATCAGAAGCTGGTCCGGCAATGGACGCCGGCCGACGAGGACGCCGTCCGCGGCGCGATGACCGCCACCAACGTGCATCAACTGGCCACCCGCGAGGTCGCCGAGCTCTCCGGCGGCCAGCGGCAGCGGGTCTGGGCCGCGATGGCGATCGCCCAGCAGACCCCGGTGCTGCTGCTCGACGAGCCGACCACCTACCTCGACCTCACCCACCAGATCGAGATGCTCGACCTGTTCGCCCGGCTGCACCGCGACGGCACCACCATCGTCGCGGTGCTGCACGACCTCAATCAGGCGGCCCGCTACGCCAGTCACCTGATCGTGATGAAGGCCGGACGCCTGATCGCCGCCGGCCCGCCGGCGCAGGTGCTGACCGTGGACCTGGTCCGCGAGGTGTTCGAGCTGAACTGCCTGGTGATCGACGATCCGGCCTCGGGCACACCGATGGTGGTGCCGACCGACGGCCGCTGGCGCTGACCGCCCCTCCGCTGGTCGAGCACATCCGGCCAGCGACAGATCCGCCGGCGGCGTTGGACCTGGGTCTCGACGAGCTCGACCGGCGGGCTGTTGGATTTCTTCACTAGGTGAATACGGATTGGCTCACTCGATGAGCCGAAACAGCCCCTCAATCGTTTGAGTAGCGCATCGAGTGTTCCGATCCGTATTTCATCAAGTAGTGACTTTCCGGTCAGGCTCGGAGCTCGGCGATGCCGAGCAACTCGTAGTGCACCGATCCGGAGGGTCGGTCGGCGTGGCAGGTGAGCAGTTCGGCGTCCCGGGTGTGGTGTGCCAATTCCACCCGGTAGCGCCGGCCGCTGGCGGTCAGGGTCACCGCGAACCGGTCGCCGTCGCGGGCCATCCCGGCGAACCGGACGGCGCCGATCTCGCGCAACCCGAGCAGGCTGCGCAGGGCGTGCTCGGCGGCCTGCTGCGGCCACGGCGCCGTGCAGTGGCCCCGGTAGTGCGCGAGCGTGAGGCGTCCGTCGAGATGATCCGCCACCGTGCGGACGCCGTCGGCGGGCGACAGGCGTCCGTAGCAGTGCGCGCCGGGCAGGATCAGCAGGTTGGCGGCGAACCGGTCGCCGCCCAGGTGCGAGGACTCCCAGGTCAGTTCGGGCCAGCGGCCGGCCAGGGCTGCGGCCAGCGGACGCCCGCGCTCGGCGCAGCAGGCGTCGTGCCGGCCGTGGGTGCAGACCAGCAGCAGCGGGTCCGCGTGCGGTTCGAGGCCGACGCCGTCCGGGCCGGCGACACCGCTCAGATCGAGGTCGGCGACCTCGGCCAGCTCGGCCACGCTCACCGTCTCGCACCAGCCGTGCCGGGCGTTCACCACGTACACCCGGCGCCGGCCGGCCAGGTAGCGTCCCGGACGCCGGATCAGCAGCGGCCGGACGCCGAACTCGCGCTGCCAGCGCAGCACCGGCTCGCGCAACACCCCCGGCAGCCGCCGGCTGCGCAGGATCTCCGGCCCCCACGGACCCGGGTCCTCCAGCAGCAGGAAGTGCCGGACGGTCGAGGCGGTGGCCAGCAGCGCCTCATCGCGCTGCTCGCTGGCCACCGAGCAGCGAAACGTCAACGAGCGACTTCCAGCAGTCCCTCGCGGACCAGCCGCCGGCTCAACACCAGCGCGGATGCGTCGTCGAGGTGGGCGTGCAGGTCGGCCGGGGTGAGCTCGTCCCGGGCCAGCACGGCCTCGATCGCCGGCCGGATCCGCGCCGGGACGCTGACCCGCCGGTCGCCGAGCAGCAGCACCAGCCGGTCGCCGTCCGGGCGCAGCAGGCAGGTGCTGCCCGGACGCCGCCACAACCGGGTCTCGGCCGTGATCGTCGGGGCGTCCAGCACGTCGAGCAGCGCGCCGCCGAGCAGCGGCTGGCGTCCGGTGGCGAAGGCGCGTTCCTGCCGCTTGACCACCGCGCCGGCGTCCGCGTCGCGCACCGCGTCGGCCAGCGCCGCGAGCCGTTCCCGCAGCGCGGCGGCGAGGGCATCCGGATCGGCGAACAGCGCGGCCGGCAGCGGGTCGTCCGCCCTCTCGAGCAGCGGGTCGACGACGCGCTTCAGCAGGTCGCGCCAGACGTAGCGGTTGATTCCGACGGTCACGTGCAGGGACGCCGTCGCCTGGGTGCGAGCGGCGTGCGGGGTGCCCGTCGGCAGGTACATCGAGGTGCCGGGCACCATCATCACCTGATGCGCGCCGGCGTCGTCGTGCACCTCCCACTGCTTGGCGCCGAAGGTCTGGAAGGTGAACACGTCGTGGGTGTCGGAGTGCAGCGCGAAACCCTGCGAACCCGGCGGCGTGAGGTAGGCGTTGGCCTGGCAGGGGTGACCGAGCTGCTCCTCCAGCCCGCGGACCAGCGCCCGCAGCGGCTGCCAGTAGCGCTGCAGGCCCTGGAAGACGATGGTCGCTCCCCCGGCGAATTCGTCCAGCACCTTGCGGGCGTCGACCAGCCCGGTGAGCTGCTTGCCGGCGATGGTCGCATATCTCGTGAACCGCGATTCGGGCAGCACCGAGCCGTTCTTGGCCAGCCGCAACTGCGGGGTGCGCAGCGCAGTCTCGGTGATCAGGTGGTCGGCCTGGTCGATCCCGAAGATGCCCTCGAGCAGGCCGGGTTCCACCTCGTGGACGAGGATCCGGCGACCCCAGACCTCATCGATGAAGGCCTTGGGGTCGCCGGAGAGCAGGGTGAGCGGGTCCATGCTCAGGCGTCTACTCCATCGGCGTCGCCGCCATCGACGCCGTCCGCGTCGCCGCCGTCCACACCGTCCGCGTCGCCGCCGTCGCCGTCCACACCATCGGTGCCGTCACCATCCACACCGTCGGCGTCCCCGCCGTCCACACCGTCGGCATCGCCGGTGTCGCCGTCCACACCGTCGGTGCCGTCGCCATCCACACCATCGGCGTCCCCGCCGTCCGTGCCGTCACCATCCACACCATCGGCGTCGCCGCCGTCCACACCATCGGCGTCGCCGAGGACCGGCCCGGAGGGCGTTCCGTCGGTGAGGATCTCGTCCTCGGAGAGGCTTTCCCTGGGAGTCTCGCTCATCGGTTTCTCCTTCTTTCCAAGCCGCCCGGCTGCGGCGAGAGGGCCTTTACCGGCGACCCTAGACCGCTCCCGGGGAGCCCACCAGCCCACCTGGGGGTGAGGCGCTGCCGCGGGCCGCCGCCGACCTGATCGTGGACGTCTGTCGTACGGACGCCCCGGCGCCCTATACAGTGCATAAGGTTAGGCAAAGCTAACTACCCGCGCGGACCCACGGGAGCATGAGACCGCGCGAGGATCACACGAGACGAATCGCGGACGGCAAAACGTGCTGGCTACCTTCATCATCGGCCTGCGGGAGGGCCTCGAGGCCGCCCTCATAGTGGGCATCATCGCCGCCTTCCTGAAACGCAACGGCCGTTCGCTGACGCCGATGCTGGTCGGCGTGGGTGCCGCGATCCTGCTCAGCCTCGGTGTGGGCGTCGGCCTGCGGCTGGTCGAGATGAGCCTTCCCCAGGCGGCCCAGGAGGGCATGGAAGCGATCATCGGCATCGTCGCCATCGTCTTCGTCACCGGAATGCTGCTGTGGATGAACAGCAACGCCGGCGGCCTCAAGCGACATCTGGAGAGTTCGGCAGACCACGCGCTCGGCGCCGGCACCGGCCGCGCCCTGGTCGTGATGGCGTTCCTGGCGGTGCTCAAAGAGGGCATCGAGACCTCCGTCTTCCTCCTCGCCACCTTCTCGGCCTCGACCAACGCCGGGTTGGCGGCCACCGGCGCCACCCTCGGCATCCTGACCGCCGGCGTCATCGGCTACGGCCTCTACACCGGTGGCATGCGGCTCAACCTCGGTCGCTTCTTCCGGTTCACCAGCGTCTTCCTGCTGCTGGTCGCCGCCGGGCTGGTGATGAGCACGCTCGGCAAGATGCACGGGGCGGGCTGGCTGAACGCCGGTCAGGCGAAGACCGTCGACCTGTCCTGGCTGGCCCCGCCGGGGTCCGTCCAGGGCGCGCTGTTCACCGGCGTCCTGGGCATTCCGCCGGATCCGCGCGTCGTCCAGGTGATCGGCTGGCTCCTCTACGTGGTGCCGATGGCGATCTACGTCTACTGGCCGAAGAAGTGGCGTCCGGGTGCCCGGGGCGCCGTCCGGCTGCGCTTCGGCATCGCCGGCGCGCTCGGCGTCGCCGCGTTGGCGATGTTCGCCGCCATCGGCCCCGCCCAGCTGCCCGCCCTCGGCCCGGCCAGCCTGGTCGATCCGGCCGGACAGACCGTCGGCACGGTCCAGGCCGAGAACGGACGCGCACTGGTCACCGTGCGCGGAACCGAGTCGACGATGCCGCTCGTCGCCGGCGTCCCCGGTCCGCATCGCAGCGTGCCGGACGCCGTCGCCTACGGACAGACGCTCGAACCGGCCGACGCGGGCGCGCTGCCGTCCACCCTCACCCTGGACGAATTGGTTGCCCTCAACGGCGGACGCGTCCCGGTCGGCATCAATCCCCAGGTCGCCAAGGGCCCGTTCACCGCCACCTGGACGCGCGCCGGCGAGCGACAGCTCTGGCTGGTCGCCGGCGAGGTGCTGGACTTCACCCAGACCGAGACGACGACCGCGTCGCTCAGCGGCGGCGGCCTGCCCAATCCACGGACGCTCACCCTGTCGGGCACGCTGACCGGCGGCACCCAGCTTCGTTCGGGCTCGCTGACCGTGGACGACGCCCGCGTGCAGACCGCCGAACAGGCCGCCCTCGCCGTGCGCCTGCAGCAGGTCGAGCGCACCTTCTGGGGACGGGTGTTCCCCGTCCTGCTGCTGCTCGCCGCGGCAGCCACCCTGATCCTGGCCGAGCGCTCCCGGCGCCGGCTGTCTCCGCCCGATCCAGTGGTCGCGGCATCCACGTCCGAATCAAGGAGGAATCTCAATGTTTCATAGAACCCGCGCCGCGGCCGGGCTGGGCGCCGCGCTCGCCCTGGCCGCCGGCCTGAGCGGCTGCGCCGGCGCCGCCGCCCCGACCGCATCGACCGGCGCGAGCGCTTCGGCGTCCGCGCCCGCCGACGGCTCGGCTCCGGTCGTCAACGGCGTCGCCCAGGTCAAGATCACCCTGACCGGCGACGAGAAGGGCGACACCTGCAAGGCCGACTACGCCACCGCGCCCGCCGGCCCGGTCACCTTCACCGTCGAGAACGTCAGCTCGACCGCGATCACCGAGGTCGAGATCCAGAGCGAGCTCAAGATCCTCGGCGAGAAGGAGAACCTGGCGCCCGGGCTGCCGGCGTCGCCCTTCACGATCACCATGGACGGCGGCACGTACACGCTGTACTGCCTGGGGGCTGCGCCCGAGACCCAGCCCTTCACGGTGACCGGACAGGCCGCCGCGGCGCCCACCGGCAGCACCGCCACCCTGCTCAACCAGGGCGTCAAGGACTACGCCGTCTGGGTCGGCACCCAGGCCGACGGACTGCAGGCGGCGGTCGCCGACCTGAAGACCGCCGTCGACTCGGGTGACGTCGCCAAGGCGCAGACCGCCTACCTGGCGGCGCGCCCGTTCTACGAGAAGATCGAGTCCGACGTCGAGGGCTTCGTGATGCCCGGCTTCAAGGTCAACGACAACAAGGGCAACCTCGACTACCTGATCGACATGCGGGCCTCGAACCTGGACGAGAAGGTGGGCTGGTCGGGCTTCCACGCCGTCGAGCGTGACCTGTGGAAGGCCGGGAAGATCACCGACTCGACCAAGAAGTACGCCGCCGACCTGAACACCAACGTCGGCAAGCTGGTCGAGGTCGTGAAGGCCCTGAGCTTCAAGCCGGAGGACCTGGCCAACGGTGCCGCCGCCCTGCTCGAAGAGGTCCAGTCCGGCAAGATCACCGGCGAGGAGGAGGCGTTCAGCCACACCGACCTGGTCGACTTCCACTCCAACGTCGAGGGTGCCCGGCAGGCGTTCGCCTACCTGCAACCCGGCCTGGAGAAGATCGATGCCGACCTGATGAACCAGGTCGTCACCCAGTTCGGTAACGTGGACGACGCCTTGAGCAAGCTGCGCGACAAGAACTCGCCCGGGGGCTACATCGCCTGGAACGCCGCCAATCGCGAGAAGTACCGCAAGACGCTGAGCCAGGCCGTGCTCGGCCTGCAGCAGCCGATGCAGAAGATCGCCGAAAAGGTCGCCACGGCCCAGTGACCGGATCGGTCGCGGCGGGCCCGGGCGGAGATGGAGCGGAAGAATGACTGGGGAATCGGATCTCGATCCTGCGGCTTCGATCGACGCTCCCCCCGGGCCGCCGTCGGCCGACTCCGGACGTTCGGGCCTGTCGCGGCGCAGGTTGATCGCGGGCGGGGCGGCCGCCGCGGCGGCGGGGGCCGTGGTCGGCGCCGGTGCCACCGCGGCATTCGGTTCGAGCACGGCCGCCCCTGCGGCGGGCGTGCCCGGCCCGGCGTCCGGCGGCGACGCGGTCGATCTGACCCACCGCGTCCCGTTCTACGACCAGGCCCACCAGGCCGGCATCCGGACGCCGCCGCAGCGGCACTCGGTGTTCATGACCTTCAACCTCAACCGAGGCACCACCAGGCAGGATCTGCAGGTGCTGCTGGCCCGGTGGAGCGCCGCGATCGCCCAGCTGACCCAGGGCAAGGCGATCGGCACCGTCGAACCCGCCCGCCCGGACGCCGTCGCCACCGACACCGGTGAGGCGCACGGGCTCGCGCCGGCGTCCCTGACCGTGACGGTCGGGCTCGGCCCCGGCGTGTTCGACAAGCGGTTCGATCTGGCGCACAAGCGCCCGGCCCTGCTGCGGGAGCTGCCCCGGATTCCCGGCGACACGCTGCGCCCCGAACTCTCCGGCGGCGATCTCTCCCTGCAGGCCTGCGCCGACGACCCCCAGGTCGCCTATCACGCGATCCGCAACCTGGCCCGGATGGTGACCACCACGGCGCACACCCACTGGGTGGTGATGGGCTTCGGCCGGGCCAGCGCCGGCCCCGGCCAGGAGACGCCCCGCAACCTGATGGGCTTCAAGGACGGCACCCGCAACGTGGTCTCGGACGCCGACTACGACCAGTTCGTCTGGTTGAGGGACGCCGACTGGATGACCGGCGGCACCTATCAGGTGGTCCGCAAGATCGCGATGACCATCGAGACCTGGGATTTCGATCGCATCTCGGATCAGCAGCGCATCTTCGGCCGCACCAAGGACGAGGGCGCCCCCCTGACCGGCGAACGCGAATTCGACACGCCCGATTTCGGCAAGCAGGTCGAGGGCGCCCACGTCATCGACGAGACCTCGCACATCGCGCTGGCCGCGCCCGAGAACAACCGCGGCGTGAAGATCCTGCGCCGGGGCTACAACTACACCGACGGCCTCAATTCCCAGGGCCTGCTGGACGCCGGGCTGCTGTTCATCAGCTACCAGAACGATCCGCAGCACTTCGTCGACCTACAGAGCAGGCTGGGCCGGTTCGACCTGCTGAACGAGTACATCCGGCACATCGGCTCGGCGGTCTTCGCGGTTCCTCCCGGTCCGGTGACGGGCAGCTATATCGGCAAGGCGCTGTTCGACTGAACCCGATGGCGCATCGAACGTCCGAACTCTGACAGATGGCCCCCGGGCCGGTTTCGTGCTGCGCAATTCTCTCATCTGTTGTGCCGCCGGCCCGCCTCTTACCGTGCCAGTGAAGCCGGCAACAAAGGCCGGCCGCCACGGCATGAGGGGACGCCGATCATGGGACTCAAAGAGAACGCCGCCTATTACACGAAGGTCGGCGACCTGCTCACCACCTGGGGGTGGGACGACTTCATCAACTGGTGGCCGAATTGGGCCACCCGCACCAACAGCGGTGCCATCAAGACCCCGCAGGGGGTCACGGTTCACCACACCGGCGGCGTCGCGACCGCCACCAGCTACCTGGTCAACCCGACCGACCGGCCGAAGCTGAAGGTGCTGGCCAACATCCACATCGACGCGCTGGACCGGCGGATCCGGTTCATCTGCGCCGGCGGCGCCAGTCACGGCGGGTACACCCACGAACCCTGCTACGACCGGGTCATCGCCGGCACGGCCCCGCTCGA
>WBZS01002431.1_pt1 | contig 11610 bp, 3 predicted proteins | sample 5204201 | NCBI WGS metagenome assembly WBZS01 (sample SAMN12344357, study PRJNA552823) | activated sludge metagenome | biome: Activated sludge suspended growth; feature: Nitrification reactor; material: Wastewater; isolation source: activated sludge from nitrification reactor of wastewater treatment...
GATGTCGAGGCTGTATTGGTCCGTACGGAAATCGTGAGAGGCATCGACAAACCCGTGCACGTTCGGCCGAATGAAGCTGAGCGGTGTGTTCTCGAACGGATTCACCGTCTCGGCTCGAGCGGAAAGAACGCGGTTCTTAAAAATGAGCGATCCTTCGCCGACCTTGACGGAAAGGTTGAAACCGGCTTTGGTGTATCCGAGGGCAAGTTCGCCGTTGACGCCGATGAAAGCATCGTTGAGCGTGGTGGTCGAAAAGAGGTTCGTCACCGAGCGGTCGAATGGAATCTGACTACTGACGCTGGGCTTCAAAAGAAACTTATAGAGTTTGCTGCCGAGGTCGGGCAGAACAGTATTCCGCGTGGTGTTCAGGCCGACGATGAGATCGCCGGAGACGTTCGTTGCAATCTGGGAGATATCGTAGGCGGCCGCTCCCCAGATGTTGCCAAAACCCACAGCCTCTCCGTCTTCCACGCCTTGGCTCGCTAACACCTCGGGAATCGCGTTCGGCACGTACTGGATATACTGGCGGAGCGAAACGCCCACGCCAAAGTCGCCCGCCTTCACGAAGAGCGAATCATTGGGATCCAACGCGACGCTGATATTGGACGCCCCATCGACACTGGCCGTGAACCCTCCCATGGAAATCGACGGGCTTCGGTTGAGACGGTAATAGAAGTAGGGCAATCCGTCGGCGAGAGGCATCTCCAATTGATCCTTAATATCCCTTCCTAGACCGATACTGACTTGACCCCCAGGAGAGAGATTCGTCGACAGACCGATCTGTGCGGCAAGTTTTCCGCCCGGGGAGTTGGCGTCGTCCGGGTTCCAGGTAGTGCCGCTGGGGGCTCTGGTTGACGTTAACTTGAAGAGATTCAATGGTTGCGTGTCGAATCGGACCGAATCAAATTCGCCGGAACTGGCGGCCGTGTCGGGCTTGGTCGTGACGGTCAGCCCTGCCGGGAGTGGGACGTTTCCAAACGCGGTGACCAAAGTAATGATGGGCGGAAGGAGGTTGTCCGATACAGCTCGGAAAACTTCGTTCCCGTCTTCGTCGATCGATTGCGTGAAGGACGCGTGGGCTTCCGCGTGGAAACGCATTCCGCCCGTGCTGGGACCTACGATGAAGAGGTCGGTTCCCCGTCGATCGTTCTGAGGGCCTGTGACACCGCCGAGGTAAACCATCAATGCGCCATCGGTACGACTCAATTGGGCGTCGGTAAGCGGTGCGGTGGAGTAGGGGATGGTGGTGTCGGATTCCGGAGCGACGGTGTCGGTACCCAGGGAATCGCTATTCCAATCCAGCCCCGGGCCACCGTCGATGATGTCGTTGCCTTCGCCGCCGACCAGAAAATCGGGGTGAAGGCCGCCGTAAAGCCGGTCGTTTCCGGGGCCGCCGATAAGGGTGTTTCGGCCCTCGGCGCCGCTGAGGTAATCATCCCCTTCGCCGCCGTCCAACGTGTCGACACCGGCGCCGCCGCGGATGTCATCATTGCCAAGTTCTCCCTCGATATAAGTACCATTAATACCTCCGAAGACCGTGTCGTTACCCGAACCGGCATAGATCTCGGTCCTGACGCTTTCGAACGAGATGCGCGTCATATCGATCCAGTCGGCGCCGTCGGTTCCCTCCACGGAAAACAACTCGAACGCTCTCAAAACGAGGTTGCCAACCCGTGGAGCATCGGGAAAGCGGGGGAACGTGGTGATGAGTGTGTCGCTGCCATAAACGAGTGCTCCTTGGCTACTGGGGGTAACGAAGGTTCCTCGGCTTTCATTCAGGTTGATTTGAAGCGTGTCGCTGCCGCCGCCTCCGTTGAAGTTGGGAGTGCCCACGCCCTTCCAGAAGAACCGATCGTTGCCGGCCTCGCCGAAGAGCCGTTGCGTACCGGTCGTGCCCGCGATGAGGAGATCGCTTCCCTTGCCAGCCCGCACGGTGTCGTTGCCGTTGCCTGGCACTAGTTCGTCGTCTCCGTCGGAACCGAGGAGGGTGTCGTTTCCGTCCCCGCCGAGGAGGTAGTCGTTTTGCGGGCTGCCATTGAGGGTGTCATTGCCAGCGTCACCATTGACGACGTTGTTGGCGCCACCGGAGTTAAGAATGTCATTGCCATCGCCGCCGTTGAGCCTCTGATTGCCCCTGCTTCCGCCAGTAAGCCGATCGTTGCCGGCCCCACCGTCCAAGCGATCAAAACGGATCGCGCCGACACCAGCAGTGTCAGAGATAGTGTCGTTGCCGTCACCGCCGAGAAGGGAGTCAATGCCGCGATTGCCTACGAGAACATCGTTGCCACTTCCCCCGTCGAGGTAAGATTCCGCCGAGGAAGCCGTGCTGAGTAAGCCGCTGTAAAGCAGATCGTTGCCTGGGCCGCCGAAGGCACGATCAACGCCACGGTGCGAGCCCACGCCGGTGGAAATCGTGTCGTTGCCGACGTTGCCGTAAATCGTGTCAATACCTGCGCCGCCGATCAGCGTATCATTCCGCGATCCACCCTTGAGGGTGTAGTTCCCGGTGCCGGCCTTCAGGTAGAGGGGAATGTTGGCACGGGATCCATCGAACGTACCGCCGCTGAATCTTTTGGCCTGTGCTGCTGTCAGGGCCGGACCCACCGCACTAATGAGCTGAATATTGGTGAGGTTGGCGGAACCCGTCTTGGACCCGCGACGAGTGAGTCCGGCGTGATCGACGACGCGCGATCGAATGTCCTGGCCGACAATCGTGATCGTCGTGGGCGTGAAAAAGTGGCTTCCTACCGAGGGAAAGGTTAGTTCGACGCGGTTCTCGCTCCCCCGACCCACGAATTCATCGGTGCCGATGCCGTTCCACGCGAAAATATTCCGCCGAATTCCGCCAGTCAGTAGGTCGTTTCCATCGCCGCCATCGAGAGACGACAAGAGCGTGGTGCCGTTCGTGAGCGTGTCGTTTCCCGCCAAGCCGAACATCTTGACCGTGTACCTTTCGAACGGTCGACTACGCCCCGGTTGGGTAAGCACGGTGGTTTCCGTCCCGGCAACGCCGTCGACCACGGAAAGGAGGGAGCTGGAGTTCGGGCCGTTAAGGATTCGCAGCATCAAATCGTCGTTCCCGGCCGTTCCGTTGATGGTAACAAGTCCTGGCGTACTGCCGACGGGAGCGACCGTCGTGAAGGTGAACGCAGGCACGGTGCGATCTTCGAGGGCTTCGAGCAACATGCGACGGCTGGATCGATTCGCTCGGCGAATCGGAGGTGCCGAGTTCGAGCGATGGCCAAGGAAACCGAATCGGCAAAGTAATAAGGAAAAAGTCATGTGTGAAAGCCTTATAGATGTATTGGTGGGGCCCGCCTGATGTGTGGCGAGCCGCCCCTGCGAGGGGGCGGGTAAACTATTTTTTGCGGCGAGTTCGTTGCGATCGTTGTCAGCGATCACGAAACCCGCCCCTTCACAGGGGCGGCTCGCCGATTTCGGAGTTAGGGCGGCTCGCCCGTTTCCTTGGTTCCGCCCACTCAGCCGTTATGCCAAAGCCGCATCGATCACGGTGATCGCCCTGCTCGTTGCCTTCAGGCTCCGGTTTCCGAGGATGTCGACTCCCATCCCCGCCGGAAGTCGGATTGCCAGTGTTCCAGCACCCGTGAAGTTGCTCAGGCGGATCGTGCGAACGTTGCCCGCTCCACGCACGACTGTCACCGTGGCGTTCGCCGTGCCTGTTTTCACGAGGATGATTCTCCTCGCTGTCAGGCCAGTGCTGACATGGCTGTTCAAATGCGGATCGCGGAATGTTACCCGGAACGTTACGGGACGGCCGAACCGCTCCGCCTGGGTTCTGCTGGGGTTGCCTATCGTTACGGTTGGTCCGGTGTTGTCCACCGCGAACTTCCGTGAATTGTCAGCCGAGGATCGGAGACCGCTGCCGTTGCTGAAAGCCCCTGCGAGCACCCGGATGCGAAGTTTTCCGTTCCCCGTCACGTTGCGGACCGTCACAAGGACCACGCCTGGTTGGGGCGACGTGACGGCTACCGTTCCATTGGCCGAGGTGTCCAGGCGGTCCAGAACGAACTTGGAGGCATCAAAGCCGGTGGCGTCTAGATAGAAAATCCTGAATTCCACGGGTCCGGCCTTTGTTAACGATCGGCTGGGCGGGTCGATCACGAATGTGGGACGGGCGCTGTTGACGGTAACCGCCGCGCTCGGGCCGGCCGCAGGCGCCAAGTTGCCGAATGCGTCGACCGCCTTTCCCGCCGCGACGCTGATGCCGAGCGTGCCGTTGCCGGTGATGTTGCTGATGGTGACCGTCCGCGTGTTACCCGTCCCGCTGACGGCGATCGTGCCGTTGGCCGAGCCTGTTTGGTTCAGCGTGATGTCGGCCAACGCGAGCGAGATCGTCAACGCAGACGCACTCGCGTACGTGACGGTGTACGTGATCGGCCCGTTCGTGGTGGTCGAAACGCTTGGGGCGCTGATCGTCGTTGTGGGGGCGGTCTGATTTTGAAGCTCCAGGGCCCCAAGGTCGACGTTGGTGCCCGAAATACGGGCGAAGCCGATACCGCGTTGATCATTGGCGAGTGCGGCATTGGTCTGATCGATGGCGTCCGCGTTGGAACCTGCGCCGATGGCGACGCTGCCGACCACAAGGGCGTGGGTTGAGTTCGGTCCGCCGTTGTTGGCGAGGGTGGTGTCAAGGATGCTTGCGATGGGTCGCACCCCAGCGCCGTCGATACCGACGATGTTGCCGTTGGCACCGTTGGCGATGCCGCCGTTGCTGGCAGCATCGCCGATGAGGTTGTTCTTGCTGGCGGGGTTCAGCGTTCCGTTGGCGTCGTTGGCCGTGGTTCCGGTACCGACGTAATTGCCAGCGACGATGGTGTTGAACAGGTCGACGGTGCTGGCGCCTGCCTGGGAGATCCCACCGCCGAGTTCGCCGCCGGAATCATCGGAATCGGAGCGATTGCCGGTGATGGTGACGTTGGTGAAGGTGGTCGTTCCCAGCGGGGTATAGAAACCGCCGCCGCTTTTTTTGGCGCCGTTCCCCGAGATAGTGGAATTGAGAACGTCTATCGCACCCCGGTTGGCGATTCCGCCTCCGAAGGATGCAGCGGAGTTGCCGGAGATCGTGGTGTCGCGAATCAGCATCGTTGCCGATTCCCAGTTTTGCAGGCCGGCAGCGGAGCCCGACCCGCCGGTACCTGCGGTGTTACCGGTGATGGCCGAGCGGAGGATATTCGCCGTACCGAGGTTTCGCATGCCGCCGCCGTCGATGCGGGCTTGGTTGGTGCGCAGGGTGCTCTCGGTTAGGTTCACCGTCGCTCCGGCATTCACCAGAATGCCGCCGCCGAGCCCGTTGGCAGTATTCCCCACGGCGTCGATGCCGGTCAGGTTCGCCGTGCCGCTGTTTTTGTAAAGGGCACCACCGTCCGTCGTGGCCGTATTGGTGCTGAAAGAGGTTTGCGTGGCGTTCGAAGGAACATTGAGCGTGCCGCTCGAGAAGATGGCTCCGCCTTGAGTCGCTGCGGTATTGTTCGTGAAGGAACTGGCCGTGATGGTGATGCTGCTTTCGACGGAATTATCTTGGAGGGCGCCGCCGGAGGCGTCGGAGTGATTACCTTCGAAGGTGCAATTAGCGATGGTGGCCGACCCGCCGACGAAGATAGCGCCGCCCGCCGAAGTCGCGGTGTTGCCCGAAAAGACGCTGTTGCTCACGTTGAGCGTTCCGCCGATCGCCGCGCCGCCGACGTGAATCGCTCCGCCGCCGGCCGAGACGTTATCGACGAAGACACAGTTCGAAACGGTCAAATTTTCCAAATTGCGAATGGCCCCGCCAAAGTTCACCGCATCTTTGCCATTGAGAAAGCGGAGGCCCGCGACGGAGACGTTGGCTGGCGTGTTCAGCGTGTCGTCGACCAGTAAGATGCGAACAGCGTTGTCGCCGTTGAGCGTGATGGCGTTGGGGCCAGGGCCAGCGATCGTCATAGGCTTGTTGACGGTGATTTCTGAAGCCAAGTTGATAAAGCCCGATAGGCCCGCCTGAAAATCAACGGTTCCGCCAGGAGCCGTGTCGATCACCGCTTGCCGCAACGAACCCGTACCCGAGTCGAGCAAATTCGTGACCGTCGTAGGCACGGACCGATCTTCTAGGCTTTCAAACAAAGGCCTACGACGTGAAGGCCTTGTTGAATCGGTATGTTTACGTTGGGTGACCAGACGACGAAGAAAATATGAAGTAAACATGTGCACACTCTTCCAGGATGTTGGATCGAATCAGGCCAGTGAAAACGTTGGAGGCATGCCCGTCCTCCCTCAAATGCGACATCGGGAGTAGAAACGCGCAGAGGAAATGTGAGAAACTTGGGAAAAAGGTGGGTGGAAAACCGACGAAGCGAGGATTTTGATCATCAATCCAAAGAAATTTCACACTTTGGCATCTCGCTCCTCAATCCCTTGGCGTCCTCGACGGAAACCACTCCCTTGGACAGCCGCATATTTTTCAAGTTCGGCAACACTTTGAGTTCGAGCAATCCCTTGGCGGTGATTGGATTGCCTTGGAGCCCTAAACTTTCCAACGACTGCATCTTCACGAGATGTCTTAGGCTTTCATCGGTAAGGCCGGAATTGGGGAGGTCCAGGATTTTGATATTTTCGGTTTTCGCGAGTTCCTTGAAATGGTCCACGCCCAAACGAGCGCCCTCAACCCTTAGACTTTCCAGCGCCGGCAATTCCGCAAACGACAACATTCCGGTCGGAGTTAGGGAACCTTCCCGGAAATGCAATTCGATCGATTTTAATTTCGGCAGATTTCTGAGCTTGCGGAAGCCCTCGCCGGTGATCTCGATGGCCTTCGTACCTGCCAATTTTTTGACCTTGCGAAACTCATCACTGATCGACCGCCACTTAGCGATGGACAAAGTCTCCAAAGTTTGGATCTGAGCAATATCGTCGAATAGACCCTCGCCAACGTCTACATCGTCTAGTTTAAGGTGCTTGAGTTTCGAACTGATGGGCGTACTCGCCAAAACGCCGACTGCCTGCCAGGAGGTGCTGACCATGTCGATCCAAGTCGGCCTGAGCGGACCGATGGTGGAAAAAATCAATTTGGGAAAGCCTTTGAATTGATGCCCGGAGATTTGGATTCGCCCACAGGTTATGCCCATCGGAAGGCCAGTCGCTTTCGTGTACGCGGTCTGATTGTCGGTGGCATATACTTTACCTCCGGCTGCCAGCAGTCCTTCCAAAGCTGCGCGTTCCGAAAGAACAAGAATCTCCGCAGCCGGCTTATCATTGATCCGCTCCAGCGTCGGAATAGCCCGCAGGGTTGGTCCGTCGCGTTTTTCCTCGAAGTCACAAAACACGTCCACCAACGGCATCTGCCTGAGTACCGAAACATCTGAATATCTGCAATTTTTATAATTAATATGTATTAATTGCATCCCCTGGAGGGGCGACATGTCGGTCGCCGGGAGATTGTCACACGCCAGTGTGATCAAAGGAAGTCCGTGGATCGGCGTTAGATCGGTCACTTTCGTACCGCTGATGTTCAGATGCTCCAGTTTGAGGCCGCCAAGGGGCGTGATGTCGACCACGGGGTTATTCGCACAGTGTAGAGTTCGCAGCGGCATGTCCTTTAGCGGCGATAGGTCCGCCGTCGCTGTGCGGTTCATGTAGAGTTCTTCCAATGGCAAACCCGCGAGAGGGCCGAGATCAATTTTTTGACCAAGTCCGCCGATATTCAGCACTTTCAATTGCGTACCGCGCAGCGGACTAAGGTCCGACCCGTGAAACGCGTTCCACAGGCTTAGCGTTTCTAGCGGCATTCCCTGCAAAGGCGCCAGATCGGCCACCGGGCCGCAATCATTAAGCTTCAGGGAGGTTAATTTCATACCCGTCAGGGGTGTTAGATCCGTGACGGTGAGATTGCTGATCGTCAGTTTTCGTAAATCACGGAACGCCCGCAATGCCGAGATGTCCGAGACGTTTTTGCCTTCAAATTCCAACTCGACGACGGCATCGCCTTCGACGACGATTTCGAAATCGCCGTTGAAATCCGGATTGTTCCGCGTCAATTCCGCCCGCACTTCTCGGATCCGTTTTGTCACCGGAATGGCTGCCAGTCGCGTGGTGTATTCGTCTCGCCGGAATTCGTCGCTCAGCGATTTGTCTTTCTTCTTGGCAACGGGATTCATCGGCGGATTGGGAGGGCGCGTTTGAAAAAGCGAGGTCAGGCCCGTCATCTCGCTCACGATGATCGCGATGGCACACAGGGTTGCGAGCGATGCCGCCGCCCAACGCCATCGCGGTGAGCGTGGAAGCGGCTTTGCCAAATGTTTCGGCAACGAGACGATGGCGTCCTCGCCGCGAGCGAGCTTGCTTTCAAGCTCGGCCAAGACGTCCGTGACTTCCCGCGCCGATTGGAATCGGTCGGCAGGATCCTTTTCGAGAAGGCGTTCGATGATCGCGGAAAGTCCCCTCGGGACCTCGGGAATAATTTGCTGGATGGGCCTAGGCGTGTCTTCCGCGACGCGTTTCATAACGGCCAACATGCTCGGTGCGCGGAACGGAGAATGTCCCGCGATCATGGCATAAAGCACACTGCCCAGGCTGAAAAGGTCAACTCGGTGATCAAGCGCATCGCCACTTGCTTGCTCAGGGGCCATGTACAAGGGAGTACCCGCGATGACATTGCTTTGGCTCTGGCTGGCAGCGTCGGCGGTCCGTGCCAAGCCGAAATCGGTCAACAGGACCCGGCGATCCGGGCCTGATTCGATGAGAATATTGGCGGGCTTCACATCTCGATGGATCAACCCCTTCTCATGCGCCGCGGCAAGTCCCAATGCGATCTGCTTCCCCAGCCGCACCACCTCGGCCGATTCGAGCGGACCCGTCTTGTCAAGGTGTTGCTGTACCGTAATGCCTTCAATGAATTCCATCACCAAAAAGGGAATTGGATTCTCTTCGACCGCGTAAATCTGCACCACGTTTTCGTGCCTCACCTGCGCCGACGCTCTCGCTTCCCGAAGAAATCGCTTCCGAGGAGGTGAAGTGACTGCCAACCGTGGGGAAAGAACTTTGATGGCGACCACGCGGTGAAGGGAATCGTCGAACGCTTGAAAAACCAATCCGAATCCGCCCACGCCGAGCACCTTCAAGATCTCGTAATGGCCAAGCCGACCTAGCGAATCGGACCGGGACGTGGGTTGAAGGTAGGGCCGAATCTGCTCGAGTGGATTCGAAAACTCGTTCTTCGCGGCACCCGGATCGTTGGTTTGAAGACCCGTTTCGAGCGCTGCCAACATCTCCGCCGGGCGCTGAACGTCGAGCGTGCCTTCGCTTTGGTGATGTGCCAACAGCACTTCAATTCGTGCACGTAGCGGTGTTCCTAGGCCGCAGACTTGGTCCAAGTAGGTCGCGCGCTCCGCGGTTTCGTTGCGATTCAGCGCTTCGAGGAAGATTTCCATTTCCGACATGCGAAAACCCGATGAGGGTAAGAATTCGTAATCCCACCCATCATGCGATAATCTTCATCGAAATGCGCATATCAATTTGTATGCTCGTGCGATTTTTTTCCAGAGCCGTGCTCGTGTGCAGTTTCGCAATGTGGGGTTTCCAGACGTGGAGAGATTGGCGAGCTAAAACGGAGGCCAAACCGCAAGCGAACTTCACCTATATGCCGACAGCGGCGTGATTGGCTGTATGATTTGCATCACCTAGCGTCCATCCGTTGGATCTCGGCCAACAGCCAAGCTCTTGCATAAGCCCAATAAGAGTCGGCAGTCCGTGGGGCGATCCCCATCGCCGAGGCGGCTTCCTTCAGGGTGAGTCCGCCGAAATAGCGAAGGTTCACCAATTCGGCCACTTTGGGCTCGACCTTCGCAAGCGAGGTCATGGCTTCATCCAGCGCGAGCAGGTCGTCGGCCAATTCCGGAGCGGCGATCTCGTCGGGTTCGAGCGTTGCGCGGCGCATTCCTCCGCCTCGTTTTTTCCGTGATCGACGGCGGGCTGCTTCGATCAAGATTTGTCGCATCGCATTGGCAGCCGCGCCAAAAAAATGTCCTCGGCTCGTCCACGGAATTTCCGCAATGGAATTGCCGTCGCTTTCGCGCCCAAGTAGTTTTAGGTAAGCTTCATGAACCAAAGCCGTGGGCTGAAGCGAATGCCCCAGCATTTCCTGGTCCAATTGGCGAGCGGCCAACGCTTTCAAATCCGCATAAACGAGCGCGAAAAGTTTCCTTGCCGCATCCGGGTCGCCTTCTCCGATCGCGTCTAACAATTGAGTGAAATCGGACATGAATGCATAACTCTTCGGTTACGGTTCAGTGAATCCAGCCCGATCAAACCGAGCCTTTCCAGCCATTACACGGTCATGAATCCCTACTCGCCACTAGAAAGTAGAAAAACGCGCCAGTTCGCGAAAGCTCGCTTTTTTGGCCTGCGTGCTTTCAACTAACCTTTGACCAAGCGAAGTCTAGGTAAATTCACGAGGGCGAAATTTCAAAAAAGCTCGAAAATCCAGGTTTTTTCGAGACGTCTGATTATTTGACCAAACGTCATTAACTTTCTCGCAAAAACGAGTTTCGAGTGAATGCCAAGATACGTCGCCGACGGCGTCGCTACAAAGCCCGCGGCTTCGTTCATGGCGGAATCGGTACCATCCTACTTCTCGTCCATCGACTCGGCTTGTCTGACGCCATCGATCGCCGACTGAACCTGCTCAAGATCCATCTTCCTTACCACGGGTCCGATCACGTCCTGTACATCTCCTATAACGCGCTTTGTGAAGGCTCGTGCCTACAAGACACCGAGCGTTGCCCAAACGACGGAGTATTTCTCGACGCCTTGGGGGCTTGCCGCATTCCCGACCCCACCACTGCCGACGACTTCTGTCGGCGGTTTCGCAGCCACCACATCCACACGCTGCCAGACGTCTTCCACCCGCCACGCCAAAAAAGTTTGGGCCAAGCAGCCTGACAGCTTCTTCGATCTCGCCATCATCGACATGGACGGCAGTCTGGTCGGCACCACCGGCCTATGCAAACATGGAATGGACATCGGTTACGACGGTATGCCCAAGGGCGTCGGCGTGGCGGAGCGTGTGCCCCAATTGGCTTGGAAACCTTTGCAACGGCCAAGGCATGAGCCAAAGACCGACACGACACGGCGGAAGGCCCGACCACGTCGATTCGACACACTCCGACTTCAATGCGATCAAGTCGCCGAGTTCAATTACCAACCGACAGCGTACACGCGAACCTATCGCATGAGCGTCGTTCGCAAGAATATTTCGAATGAGAAAGGACTACATCCATCTTTATGGTGAATTCCGCTACTCCTTCTACCTGACCAACGACTGGTTGGCCGCTGCGGACGATTTCGTCTTCGCCAAACTCGGCTTCACCTAAGTGTGCAAAACTTCAGCTCAAACACGAAAATGGTCTGAATGGTCAGGCTTGTTTTTACCCTGGCTTTTCTCAGCCGACTTACTTTTGAATTCTGAATCGTCCTTCTGCCTTCCCATTTCTGAATACCCTGTCATCTAAAAACTGGCTCTTCGCGTCCTTTAGTGGGTAAAAAGTCAGGTGCATTTACCTAATTTACAGCTTTGGCAGCGTGCAAGTGAGGATCTTCAAGCGAAGATCTTCCTCGTCCCGT
>WBZS01002433.1_pt1 | contig 11606 bp, 12 predicted proteins | sample 5204201 | NCBI WGS metagenome assembly WBZS01 (sample SAMN12344357, study PRJNA552823) | activated sludge metagenome | biome: Activated sludge suspended growth; feature: Nitrification reactor; material: Wastewater; isolation source: activated sludge from nitrification reactor of wastewater...
CCGGGGTACCAGGCGTGAAAGCTCAGCGTCTTGTGCTGCTTGTTCACCACCGGCAGCCCGATGCGGCGCAGTGCGGGTTCATCCAGCAGTTCGCCGTCCTCCTTCCACCGGTGCAGGGCCGGCAACGGGTCGAATTCACCCTTGATCGGCCAGTAGGCGCCGATCACGGTGTCGGGCCGGTCGATGAGCCAGATGCGCATGATGTCCTGCAGGGCGTCGGCGCGGGCCAGACGGTCCTCCAGGTGCAGCCGATCGGCCACCAGGCGATCGCGCAGAGTCTTCTTGTCGAACTTGCTCATAATGGGTCGATGCTTTTTCTGAAGAAAATTCTGACACCGTTGTGTGCCGCGTGTGCGCTGATTTTCGGTCAAGCGCAGGCACAACCGGCCGCGCAGGTGCCCCCGCCGCTGCCCGACGCACCGGTGCGCGCCGCGCCGCCGGCCTTGCCGGCGCCCGTGGGCGGGCCCAGTGACAGTGTGCTGCTGGACATGCGCGAAGCCTTTCGCCGGGGCGACAAGGCACGCCTGGCGGCCCTGTTGCCGGCCGCGCGCGGCCATGCGCTGGAGCCCTGGGCCGCCTACTGGGAGCTGAAGGCACGCCTGGAAGACGCCAGCGCGCAGGACGTACAGGACTTTCTGACCCGCTACGCCGGCACCTACCAGGAGGACCGGCTGCGCAACGACTGGCTGCTGCTGTCGGGCAAGCGGCGCGACTGGGCCACCTTCAACGCCGAATACCCGCGCTATCGCATGCGCGACGACCGCGAAGTGCGCTGCTACGCCGCCGCGTCGGACATCGCCGCCGGCAAGGCGCCCACCAAGGACACCGCCGCCCAGGTGCGGCGCGACTGGTTCGCCCAGCGCGACCTGGACGACGGCTGCCTGTACGCCGCCGGGCTGCTGCACCAGGCCGGTGTGCTGCCGTATCAGGAGCTGTGGAAGAAGGCGCGTCTGGCCATGGAAGCCAACCGCCCCACGCTGGCGCGCGCCGCCGTGGCGCTGGACGCGCCGCAGGTAGCGTCCGACGTCGCCGTCATCCAGCAGAACCCGATGCGCTACCTGACCAGCCGCGCCGCGGTGGGCACGCACAAGGGGCAGGAACTGGTGGCGCTGGCGCTCATCAAGCTGGCCACGCAGAACGCCGACCAGGCCGCGCAGCAGCTCGACGGCAAATGGGCCGTGCAGCTCAACGCCGACGACCGCAATGCGGTGTGGGGCGTCATCGGCAAATGGGCGGCGCTGGCGTTGTCGGACCAGGCCAACGGCTACTTCGGCAAGGTCACGCGCGATGCCGACCTGAGCGACGACCTGCTGGCCTGGAAGACGCGTGCCGCGCTGCGCGCCGGCGACTGGCGCGGCGTGCAGCGCAGCGTGGCGGCCATGCAGGACGCATCGACCGACGACGGTGCCTGGCTCTACTGGCGTGCCCGCGCGCAGATGGCGCTGGCGCGCGGCGATGCCGACCGCACTGCCGCGCGCGCCGGGTTCGAGAAGCTCGCCGCCAGTGCCGGCAGCCTGGGCTTCTACGAAAAGCTGGCGCTCGAGGAGCTGGGACGGCCGCTGGTGCCGCCGCCGGCCCCCGCCCCGCTGACGGCCGACGAGCGCGAGGGCGCGCGCCGCCACATCGGCCTGAACCGCGCGCTGCTGGCCATTGCCCTGGGCCTGCGCGCCGACGGCGTGCGCGAATGGAACTACTGGACCAACCTGCACGTGCCCGGCGGCATGGGCGACCGCGAACTGCTGGCCGCCGCCGACTTCGCCTGCGCGCGCCAGGTGTGGGACCGCTGCATCAACGCCAGCGAGCGCACCAAGTCCTTCATGGACTACAGCCAGCGCTTTCCCACGCCGCACCGCGATGCGGTGGTCCGCCAGGCGCAGGCCATCGGGCTGGACCCGGCCTACGTGTATGGCCTGATCCGGCAGGAGAGCCGCTTCGTGACGGACGCGCGCTCGGGCGTCGGGGCCTCGGGCCTGATGCAGGTCATGCCCGCCACGGCGCGCTGGACGGCGCGCAAGATCGGGCTGGACGGTTTCGTTCCGTCGATGATCAACGACCGCGACACCAACATCCTCATCGGCACCCACTACCTCAAGCTGGCGCTGGACGACTTCCAGGGCTCCATGCCCATGGCCGCTGCCGCCTACAACGCCGGCCCCGGTCGCCCGCGCAACTGGCGCAACGGCCCGCAGCTGGAAGGCGCCATCTGGGCCGAGAACATTCCGTTCAGCGAAACGCGCGACTACGTCAAGAAGGTGCTGTCCAACACCACCGACTACGCCGGCGTGTTCAGCGCCCAGCCGCAGTCGCTGAAAGCCCGACTGGGGCAGGTGGGCCCGCTGGCGCCGGGTGAGCCGGACCTGAGCCGCGACCTGCCCTGAGCCGCGCCCGCGCCCGGGGTGGCACGGGGTTTTGTTCTCAAATTGTCCCTAAGCGCTTGCCTGGCAAGCGCGGACAGCTATTGATTCAGGAGTATCGAATGAACCAGCGCGTCCTTGTTCTTGGTGGCACCGGCTTTGTCGGCCGCTACGTCGTCGAGCAGTTGCAACGCCAGGGCGTGGCGATGACGGTGCCCACGCGCCGGCTGGCGGCGGCGCGCCACCTGTGGAGCCAACCGCAGGTGCAAGTGACGGTGGCCGATGTGATGGACCCGCCCACGCTGGCGCGGCTGGTGGTGGGGCATGACGCGGTGGTCAACCTGGTGGCCATCCTGCATGGCAGCAAGCGGCAGTTTGAGCGCGTGCACGTCGAGCTGCCGCGCCAGATTGCCGATGCCTGCGCCAGGGCCGGCGGGCGGCGCGTGGTGCACATCAGCGCGCTGGGCGCGGCGGCCGATGGCCCGTCGCGCTACCAGCGCAGCAAGGCGCGCGGCGAGGCGGTGCTGGGCCAGGCCGCGCAGGTCGGCTCGCTGGGCCTGACGGTGCTGCGGCCCAGCGTGATCTTCGGCGCCCAGGACCGCTTCCTGAACCTGTTCGCCGGGCTGCAGAAGGTGCTGCCGGTGATGCCGCTGGCGGGCGCCGGCGCGCGCTTTCAGCCCGTGTGGGTGCGCGACGTGGCACAGGCTGTCGTCACCTGCCTGCGCGACGACACCACCATCGGCCAGACCTACGAATGCTGCGGCCCCGAAACCTGGACGCTGCGCGAGCTGGTCAAGGCCGCGGGGCAGTGGGCCGGCGTGGTGGGTGGGCGGGGACGCCCGGTCATCGGTTTGCCGAACGCGCTGGGCCGCCTGCAGGCGCTGGCGCTGGAAATGCTGCCCGGCACGCCGCTGATGAGCCGCGACAACCTCGATTCGATGAAGGTCGACAACATTTGCAGCGGCCAGGCGCCGGGCTTGGCGGCGCTGGGCATCACGCCTGCGCCGCTGTCGCTGGTGGGCCCGCAATACCTGGGGCCGGAAGGTCTTCAGGGGCGGCTGGACACGTACCGGCGCTCGGCGGGGCGTTGAGCTTGCGCCGGCCGCCGCGCCGCCAGGCCGGGCCATCGCAGCCCGCCGACGCGCTGCACAAGCCCACGCCGCGCAGCGCATCAATGGCGGCCTCAAAACGCATCAATCGTTGCATGGCGCCGCGCTAGCATCGTGAGCCGCAGACGGAGGAACCCATGCTCAAGCTTTACATCGGCAACAAGAACTACTCGTCCTGGTCCATGCGCCCCTGGGTGTTGATGACGCAGGCGGGCATCCCGTTCGAGGAAGCGATGGTGCGCTTCGACTCGTTCGATGCCGGCTCGCAGTTCAAGACCGCGCTGGCCGGTGTCTCGCCGACCGGCAAGGTGCCGGTGCTGGTCGACGGCGACCTGGTGGTGTGGGACACGCTGGCCATTGCCGAGTACGTGGCCGAGCAGTACCCCGAACTGCACCTGTGGCCGCGCGAAGCCGCCACGCGCGCCCGCGCCCGCAGCGTGTGCGCGGAGATGCACAGCGGCTACACCGCGCTGCGCGGCGCCTGCCCGATGAACATCGAGGCGCACCTGCCCGATGTCGGCGCGCTGGCGCTGCGCGACAAACCCGCCCTGCGCGCCGACCTGGCGCGGTTGGTGGCGCTGTGGCAGCAATTGCTGGCCGAATTCGGCGGGCCCATGCTGTTCGGCCGCTTTTCGGTGGCCGACGCCTTCTTCGCGCCGGTGGTGATGCGCCTGCGCACCTACGTGCTGCCGGTGCCGCACGACGTGCGCGCCTACATGGACCGGGTGTGCGCGCTGCCAGGCGTCCAGGCGTGGATGGATGGCGCGCTGGCCGAGCGCGATTTCCTGGACTTCGAGGAGCCCTATCGGCTGTCCGCCGCACTTTGAAGCGTCGCCCCGGCACGCCCTGCGCGGGGCGACGCCCTGCGCGTGGCCCGAAGAAGGACGAGCGCGGCCCGCCGGCATCGGTTACACTGCCTGCCAGCTTGTAGCCGTTTGCTTGCCTGCGCTACAACGAAGTTTGACGAAGGGCCGCGGTGGCTTAACGCCGCGCACTTGCACCACCCGCCTCATCCGCAGGCCTCTTTGGTGGTCACGCTTTTCCCCTGGCAAGTCACTTCCCGTCGGGTCTGGTGTCCCCACGACGGTCTTCAACCTCCCTCCATGCATGCCACCTTCGGGTCTTGACGGCATGGTCCCCGGGCGTTACCTGCCCGCGTTTCGTTTATTGGTTTTCATGTCAGTTTCATCCGCCGAGGCATCGACCTCCGGCAAGTTTCACCTCACCCCCTTGAGCCGTGTGGCGCAGGACGGGGGTTTCACCGCGGGCCTTTCGATCCGGCGCGGCCGCGGCATGCAGACGCACGACCGCGTCTACACCTTCGTGCGCCGGTTCGCATGTCGTGACAGCGCGCTGCGCTATGCGGCCGCGCAAGCCCAGGCGTGGCTGGTCAATCCGCTGGCCTTTGGCTGATGCGCTTCACACCCGTCAAAGGAGTTTCATGGCCAAGGAAGAATTGATCGAGATGCGTGGCACCGTCGACGAGATGTTGCCCGACTCGCGCTACCGCATCACGCTCGAAAACGGCCACCAGCTGGTGGCCTATACCGGCGGCAAGATGCGCAAGCACAAGATCCGTATCCTGGCCGGCGACAAAGTGACCCTTGAAATGTCCCCCTACGACCTGACCAAGGGCCGCATCACCTTCCGCCACCTCGAAAACCGCCGTCCGCACACGCCTGGCCGATCCAGGCCGGCGTGAGGCGCGGCGAACCTCATTCCCTCATTCCCCCAGCATCGTCGAAAAGCGATGCGATCAACCTGAAAGACACCTTCATGAACAACAAGCTTTACGTCGGCAATCTTGCCTACTCGGTCCGTGACGAAGACCTGCAACAGGAATTCTCCGCCTTCGGCGCGGTGCAATCCGCCAAGGTGATGATGGACCGCGACAGCGGCCGCTCCAAGGGCTTCGGCTTTGTCGAAATGGGCAGCGCGGCCGAAGCCGAGGCCGCCATCCAGGGCCTGAACGGCCGCAACTTCGGCGGCCGCGACCTCACGGTGAACATCGCCCGCCCGATGGAAGCGCGCCCTGACCGCGGCGGCAACCGCGGCTACGGCGGCGGCGGCGGTGGCCGTCGCTACTGATCGCGCGGCGCTTGCCAAAGCGATGAAAGCCGGCTCTGCGGAGCCGGCTTTTTCTTTTTTTCGAGTGAGAAAAATGGCTACCGCGCCGTCGCCGTGCGCTCGCCCTGGCGGCGCACCATTTCGCGCACCATGGCCGAAAACTGCTCGGCTGTTTCGTGCTGCACGGCGCTGGGGCCGACCAGCGGCGGCAATCCGATGGCGGGCTCGATGTCGGCGTGGTAGGTCAGGCGCGTGCCGCCGCTTTCGGGTTCCAGCGTCATCAGGCTGGCCATCTGCTTGAGCGCCACGCCGCTGACCTGGCGCGCACGGATGCTGCGCTGCGGCGTCAGCGCCATTTCGCGCACCGAGTCGAATTCGTTGCTGAACGGGCCGAAGCGCGCCACGCCTTTCTGGCGCACCAGCAGGCGCTGCGCGCTGCGTTCCAGCACCTCACTGGTTTTCAGGTGTGTCTGGTAGCGCGGCATGTGCTCGAAGTCGGTCAGCACGTCCCACGCCACGGCAGCCGGCACGGGCGCATGCATGACAGCGTCGATGGTGAAGCCGCTGCCCTGGCGCTGCACGCGCACGTCCTGGCTGGTCACCGGATTGCCCTGCAGGGGCGGCGCGCCATAGGTTTCGGCGCCGGCCATGCCGGCTGCTGCGGCCAGAAGGCCTGCCGCGATCCACGTCTTCAGCCGGTGCCGGCGCATAGGAATTTCCGTTTCAAGCATGACAGGCTGCCACTGTGCCGCTATGGCGGCGGGGGCAGGATCAGAAAAATCGTACATGCCATGTCGGCCAGGCGCGCATGACGCGCGAAGCCGGCATTTTCTCGCACCCGGGCTGCGCTGCATCGGCCCGTGCCGCGCGTGCCGCGCGTGCCATGCGTGCGAGCGGCGTCGCGCCGCATCGCCACCGATACACTGCGGCGCATGCAGATCTACATGGTTGGCGGCGCAGTGCGCGACCGCTTGCTGGGCTTGCCGGTGCAGGACCACGACTGGGTGGTGGTGGGCGCCACGCCCGAGGACATGGTGGCGCGCGGTTACCTGCCCGTGGGCAAGGACTTTCCGGTGTTCCTGCACCCCGACACGCGCGAGGAGTACGCGCTGGCGCGCACCGAGCGCAAGAGCGGGCGCGGCTACAAGGGCTTCACCGTCTTCACCAGCCCTGACGTGCGCATCGAGCAGGATCTGGCGCGGCGCGATTTAACTATCAATTCGATAGCTGCTCCCGCTGATTGGGCAAGCGCTGGCGCTCTGTCAGGCATTGATTCCGCGCTGATCGACCCGTTTGGCGGCCAGCGCGACCTGCAAGCCAAGGTGCTGCGTCACGTGACCGACGCCTTCCGCGAAGACCCGGTGCGCATCCTGCGGCTGGCGCGTTTTGCGGCGCGCTTTCACGACTTTTCCATCGCGCCCGAGACCCTGGCGCTGATGCGGGACATGGTGGCCGACGGCGAGGCCGACCACTTGGTGCCGGAGCGCGTGTGGCAGGAGCTGTCGCGCGGGCTGATGGAAACGCACCCCGCGCGCATGTTCGACGTGCTGCGCGATGGCGGGGCCTTGCGCGTGGTGCTGCCCGAGCTGGACCGCCTGTGGGGCGTGCCCCAGCGCGCCGAATACCACCCCGAAGTCGACACCGGCGTGCACGTGATGATGGTGCTGCAGATGGCCGCGCGCCTGGACGCGCCGCTGCCTGTGCGCTGGGCCTGCCTGATGCACGACCTGGGCAAGGGCACCACGCCGGCCGACGTGCTGCCGCGCCACATCGGCCACGAGCAGCGCAGCAGCAGGCTGTTGCGCGCCGTGGCCGAGCGCCTGCGCGTGCCGACCGATTGCACCGAACTGGCCGACGTGGTGGCGCGCGAGCACGGCAACATCCACCGCAACGGCGAGCTGAACGCCGCCGCGCTGGTGCGCCTGCTGGAGCGCTGCGACGCCTTGCGCAAGCCGGCGCGCTTTGCCGACGCGCTGCTGGCTTGCGAATGCGATGCGCGCGGCCGCCTGGGCATGGAGGACTATGCCTACCCGCAGCGCCCGCGGCTGCTGGCCGCGCTGGCCGCCGCGCAAGGCGTGGACACTGCCAGCGTGGCGCAGGCGGCGATGGCGCGCGGCGCGCGCGGCGAATCGATCGGCAAGGCCGTGGCCGAGGCGCGTGCGCGGGCGGTGCAGGCGTGGCTGGATGGGGCTGCGCCCGCCGCCTGAGTCTTCGGCAGCGGGAAGCTATCAATCACATAGCTGCTCCCGCTTGATACGTCTGCGGCGGCGGCCCATTTGGCTTGAAAAGCGGGCGTTGACTGCGCAAGCCCATAATTGCCGCATGGCCCGCCCCATTTCCGCCGCCCACGACCTGCGTCGCGACGAAATCCTCGACGTCGCCGCGGCCTGCTTCGCGCGGCAAAGCTACCCGGCCACCAGCATGAACGACATCGCCGCCGCCTGCGGCACGTCGAAGGCGCGGCTCTATCACTATTACGAGAGCAAGGAAGCCATCCTGTTCGACCTGCTCGACCGCTACACGCAGAAGCTGCTGGTCATCACCGCCCAGGTGCAGGCCACGGCGCAGCGCAAGGCGCTGGACGAGCGCGCCACGCTGCACGAGTTGATCCGCGCCTTTCTGCGCGAATACGAGACCTCGGCCACGCGCCACGCAGCGCTGCTGGGCAGCACCCAGTTCCTGGGCGAACAGCAGCGCGAAATCATCCTCGACCGGCAACGCGACGTGGTGTCCGCCGTCACGCGCTTTCTGCGCCGTGCCTATCCCGAGCGGCTGAACGACCTCAACCAGACTGCCATCACCATGACGCTGTTCGGCATGATCAACTGGACCTTCACCTGGTTGCGGCCGGGCGGCGCGCTGTCGTACACCGCGTTTGCCGAAGAAGTGATCGCCCTGCTGGACCAGGGGCTGGCGGGCAGCGGCCGGCTCGCACGCCCCTGACGAGCGCCCACACGCCAGCGCGCCACCCGCGTCCATGAAGCCCGCTCTCCACGACACCCCGCCGCCGCATTGCGCAGACTGCCGGCTGCGCGCGCTGGACTGTTTTCTGCCGGTGACCGCCGACGAACTGGACTTCATCCAGTCGTGTCGGCAGGGCACGCAGGCGGTGCGCGCGGGGGGCGCCATCGTGGCCGAGCACCGTGCGCCGCAGCGCATCCATACGCTGTATGCAGGCTGGGCGTTTCGCTACATGACGCTGGCGGACGGCCGGCGGCAGATCCTCAACTTCCTGCTGCCGGGCGATCTCATCGGTCTGCAGGGCGAGTTCACCGACGACGCCACGCACGGCGTCGAGGCACTGACCGACACGCAGCTGTGCGCCTTCGGCCAGGACCAGCTGTGGCGCATCTTCCAGCAGCAGCCGCGGCTGGGCTACAACGTGACCTGGCTGTGCGCCAGCGAAGAGCGCCTGGTGGACGAAAACCTGGTCACTGTGGGCCGCCGCTCCGCCGCCGAGCGCATCGCCATGCTGCTCATCAACCTGTGGCGCCGCGCCGAACGCGTGGCGCTGGTCGATGAGGAGGGCGCGGTCGAATTTCCGCTGACGCAGCAGCACATCGCCGACGCGCTGGGGCTGTCGCTGGTGCACACCAACAAGACCCTGCGCAAGCTGGAGCGCCTGGGCCTGCATGCCCTGGATGCGGGGCGGCTGCGCCTGCTGGACACCCGCGCGCTGGAGCGCCTTGCCGACTACGACTCGCGGCCGCTGCGCAAAATGCCCTTGATCTGAGCGGCACAGGCCGCGCGTGGGCCTGAACGGGTGCATGGCAAAAACCCACAGCGCCCGGCCAGCGCAGGCGTACACTTCCCGCCATGGTCAAGCGCTGGGTCACCCTTATTCTGCTGTGCCTGCTGGCGCGCGGCTGGGCGCTGGCGCATTCGGTCATCGTGCCCTTGCACGCGCAGCCGGCCGTCGTCTGTGAGGACAGCGGCACCCACGGCGACATGCACGCGCACCACGCGCACGCTGCCCACCACGCGCCGGGCGACGAGGCCGCGGTGGCCGACGATGGGCCCTCCACGCCCGATTGCCGCATCGTCTGCGACCTGGGCCACGCACCGGCGTTGCCTGGCCTGTGGCTGCCGATGAGCGCGACCCCGCTGCCCACGGCGCGCCCGTTGGGCTGGCAGCGCTTGCAGGGGGTCGGCCCCTGGCCGCCTGAACTGCCGCCACCCGCGCGCGGCTGAACTCCGCTTCGTTTTTTTTATTTCATGCGCACGCGGCGCGGCCGTGCCGTGCGCGGCGCTTCTGTTCAGTCTTTTCGGAGTTCATTCATGTCGATGACGCATTACATGGAGTTGCTGGCCACCAACCAGCCCTGGCATCTGCTGCTGTTCATGGCCGTCCCGGTCATCCTGGCCGAAACGGTGGCCATCACGGAGCTGTTCATCCTGCTGCACCGCCTGCGCGCGGGGCCGCTGGTGGCCATCAACCGCGCGGCCAGCATCGCTGGCGGCATCTATTTCACCGGCGTGTTCGTCTACCTGATGGTCAATGCCGTGTCGCCCATCACCCGTGCGGGCGAATGGCGCGGCCCGGCGGACGTGATCGCCGTCGGCGCCTACCTGCTGGGCATCGTGCCGTTGCTGGGGCTGGCGCTGATCGACCTGGGCGTGGTCGGCCGTGGCTGGACGCACGAGCGGCGCCTGGCGCGCCACGCGCTGATGGTGGCGCTGTTCCTGGTGGTGGCGCACATCGCCATGATCTTCGGCATGCTCGACCCGGCCGTGCTGATGGGCGGCGCGCCCGAGGCGATGGGGCACGGCATGGGCCACGCGCACTGACCGCGCCGCGCCGCGTGGCCGGCGCCGATAATCGCGCTCATTCGAGCATGGCATGGAGCTGAGACCAGAATGAGCGCGATCGATGTCGTCGTCATGGCCGCGGGCAAGGGCACGCGCATGAAAAGCCAGCGGCCCAAGGTGTTGCATCGCCTGGCGGGCCGCCCGCTGCTGGGGCACGTGCTGGACAGCGCCGCCGCGCTGCAGGCGCGCTCGGCGGTGGTGGTCACCGGCCATGGCGCTATCGAAGTTGAAGCGTTCTGCGCTGGCTGGGCCAGCGCGCAGGCCGAAAATGACCGACATACCGCACTGCAGACGGTGCGCCAGGAGCCCCAGCTGGGCACCGGCCACGCCGTGCAGCAGGCCGCGCCCTCGCTGCCGGACGACGGCGTCACCCTGGTGCTGAACGGCGACGTGCCGCTGGTGCAGCCCGACACCCTGCGCCGCCTGCTGGCCATGGCGGGCGAGCACAGCATTGCCCTGCTGACGGTGGACACCGGCGAGGATGCGGGCGCCTACGGCCGCATCGTGCGCGGCCCCGCCGAGCCGGACGGCGACGAACCCGTGCGCGCGATCGTCGAGGCGAAGGACGCCAGCGCCGACGAGCGCGCCATCACAGAGTGGTACAGCGGCGTCATCGCCGCGCCGACGCGCCTGCTCAAGCAATACCTGGCGCTGCTGACGGACGACAACGCGCAGAAGGAGTTCTACCTGACCGACGTCGTCAAGCACGCGGTGGCCGACGGCACGCCCGTGCTGGCCCTGAAGATCGACGACGCCGTGGAAGTGGCGGGCGTCAACAGCCCCGTGCAGCTGGCCGAACTGGAGCGCGAGCTGCAACACCGCCGCGCCCTGGCGCTGATGGAAGCGGGCGTGCGCCTGGCCGACCCGGCGCGCTTCGACCTGCGCGGCACGCTGCGCTGCGGGCAGGATGTGGAGATCGACGTCGGCTGCATCTTCGAGGGTGATGTCACGCTGGCCGATGGTGTGCGCATCGGGGCGCATTGCGTCATCGCCAATGCGGTCATGGAGGCGGGCGCGGTGATCCACCCCTTTACCCACATCGACGGCGGCCAGGACGGCGTCACGGTGGGCGCGGGCGCGCTGGTAGGCCCTTACGCGCGGCTGCGCCCCGGCGCCCGGCTGGGGCCCGAGGTGCACATCGGCAACTTCGTCGAAGTGAAGAATTCCACGCTGGCGGCCGGCGCCAAGGCCAACCACCTTGCCTACCTGGGCGACGCCACGGTGGGCGAGCGCGTGAACTATGGGGCCGGCAGCATCACCGCCAACT
>WBZS01002435.1_pt1 | contig 11599 bp, 18 predicted proteins | sample 5204201 | NCBI WGS metagenome assembly WBZS01 (sample SAMN12344357, study PRJNA552823) | activated sludge metagenome | biome: Activated sludge suspended growth; feature: Nitrification reactor; material: Wastewater; isolation source: activated sludge from nitrification reactor of wastewater...
GAAACGGTGGCGGTCGCCGCCTTGATCTTGATCTGCTCGGGATCGCGCTGGTAGCGCTTGGCGATGCGGCGGATCGGCTCGGGCATGGTGGCCGAGAACAGCGCCGTCTGGCGCGTCGCCGGCGTGCAAGTGCGGTTGACGCCCCACCGGCTGGCCCTCGAGTTTTGGACAGGGCGCCCCGTCGGCGAGGGCCTGGAGGTTGACCACGTGTGCCAGAATCGCCTATGCTGCAACCCTGCCCACTTGGAGCGCGTCACCCACCGGGAGAACATTCAGCGCATGGCGCGACGCCGGCGCCGTGCTGCAATCGAGGCCCGCCGCCGCCTGACGCACCTGGCCGCGATCGCCGGGGAGGAGCTGTAGACATGGCCGCCAACGTGACCACCAACGGAACCCCGCCCGCCTCGCCGACCGTCGCCCCGACAGAATGGCCCGCCAGTGCTACAATCCGCGTCACGTCGCCCAAGGGCCTAGACGTGCTGCTGACCTTGCGCGCCGCCCGCGTCGCCGACGTGCTCACCCAGCTAGAGACCCTCGAGGGCTGGCTGATAGGGCACAACTGGACACCGGCGCCGACGCCCAAGGGCGCCGCCGCGCCGTCGACGGCTGGCCAGGGCAACGGCCAGGCCCAGGGTGAGGCCGAACCCGCCGCGATCTGCGACACGTGCGGCCGCCCGATGAAGCAGAAGCCCCGCCGCGACGGGAAGGGCTACTTCTGGAGCTGTGAAACGAAGTACGGCGCCGAGTGGTGCAAGGGCCGCCCGCGTAAGTAACGACCGCTGGGGGCGCGTCGCCGAGGCGTGCCCCCATGAAACTAAATGCGAGTTACGTTTCATGCTGAGAGGCTGATATGAGTGCCCTAATCCCCACCCAAGCCAACGATGACGACCGGCTGATTGACCTATGGCTCGCCGGTCGGCCCGCGTCGACGACCGCCGCGTATCGTTTCGAGGTGGCTCGCTTCCGTGCCTACGTGGCCCGCCCCCTGGCCGCCGTGACCGTCGGCGATCTACACGCCTACGCAGCCAGCCTAGCCGACCTGGCACCGGCGACGCAACGCCGCGCCCTGAGCGCCGTCAAGAGTCTGCTGGCCTACGCCGTGCGCCTGGGCTATCTGACTTTCGACGCTGGGCAGGTGATTCACCTACGCCGCGGCCGCGACACGACCGCCGAGCGCATCCTGAGCGAGGGCGCCGTCTTGCGGCTGCTGGCCCTGGAGACTGACCCGCGAAACGCGGCCCTGCTTCACGTCCTGTATGCCACCGGGGGCCGCGTGTCTGAGGTGTGCGGGCTGCGATGGCGAGACGTGGCCGAAGGCGCCGCGGGGCTGTACCTGACGCTGTACGGCAAGGGCGACAAGACGCGAGTCGTCACCCTGCCCGCCCAGGCCCGCGCTGTGGCCCTGCTGCGTGCCCTACGCCCTGCGAGCGCCGACCATGACGCGCCGGTGTTTGTGGGGCGAGCTGGTAAGCCCCTGAGTCGCGTCCAAGCGTGGCGGATTGTGCGGGCCGCGGCGATCCGCGCCGGTATCGAGGGCAGGCCCTCGCCGCACTGGTTCAGGCACGCCCACGTAAGCCACGCCCTAGACCGTGGGGCGCCCGCCCACCTGGTACAGCAGACTGTAGGGCACGCCTCGCTGGCCACGACTACCGGGTATTCTCACCTGCGACCGGGCGAGTCGTCGGCTCGCTATCTCGCTATCTGATTGCCCCACCTAACCCTAGACAGGAGACACCGACCGTGCTAGTATCGCCTCAAATCCACACAATGCAGGATGTCCAGACAGTGCCCAAGCGATTGACGCCGCCCCCGGCGGGCTATATCGACGTGGAAGAGGCGGGCCGCCTGGCCGGTGTGTCGCGTGCCTCTGCTTACGAGTGGAGCAAGCCCGGCGGCCGCTGGGAAGGCGAGGGCGTGACGATCTACCGGCCAACGAGTCGCAGCCGCTGGATACGCCGCGACTCGTTGGTTGAGTGGATTCGGGTGCGTGGCGGTCCGGCGCCCGAAGAGTAGAGACAAGTAACCCCCGCGCCTGCTGTAACAGGCCGGGGGCACGGCCAGCGGCCACGGGAGGGCCGCCGACAATGACAAAGTATAGCACTTTCACCCGCGCTGAATACCGGGACGCTAAGGCGTTCCTTGCTGACGCGGTGGAATTGTTCCGCGCCATATCGGACACAGCTATATCAACGCGCTGGCAGAAGCCAGACGGCTCGATATGGCTCGAATACGAGAGTCGGCTAGAGCCGCCGGAGTGGGACTACCGGCTTGCGCCGTCGCGGGAGGTGGCCGAATGACCACCTCCCGCGCCACCGCCACAACCGCCCGCCGCGCCCGTGGCAAGACTTCTGAGGCCGATAACGCCCCCCCGCGAGGGGTAGAGCGACCGATGGCGCGCGCCTGCGCCTGCTGCGGCGCATCCCTGGAAGGCCGCCGCCCGCAGACGCGCTACTGCTGCCCGACGTGCTGTAGCAGGGCATGGGACGCGGCCCACGGGCGAGCCAAGCACGTCAACGAGGGCAAGCGAGCCGCCCGCCTCTTCCGTGGTGAAGCGGCGGAACGCTTCCCCTGACAACCGCATACAAGCGCCCTGGGTGAGTGTTCTCAGCACTCACCCAGGGCTGACCCGGACCGTGAAAGAGCCACGGGCCGGGCTGGTCGTATGATACCACAGACGACCGGCCCGCGCCCCACAACAAGAAAGGGGCGTGAAGCCATGCACAAGGGAATCGCTTTCGTCGTTACCGTCGGCCGCGAGGCCGCCGCGTTTCTCACTAACCCCGCCGAGCCGCTGGCGACGCGGGGCGGATGTCTCGCCGAGCTGGTAGAGACCGAACAGGCCTGCGCCGGGGGTAGTCGCGTCCGACGCGGGCAGGTGGCCGTCATGGTGCTGGGTGTCGCACCTAAGCCGCTCGCACGGCACTTTCTGGGGGCGACGCCCCGCTACCGGGGCAGGATGCTTGCCGCCGTTGTCAACTGCGAGTCGTTCCTGTTCTGCGGGGCGAGCCTGGCCGCGGCTGACGCGCCCGCCGTGGCTTACTGTGGCGTGCCCCTGCTGCAAGTGCGAGCGGCCGAGGCATCGCTGGCGGCCCTCGAAGGCCTGCGCTATGCGCCCGTGGAAGAGCGGGCGGAGGGGGCGGCGTGAAGAGCTGCGCCCTCATGTCGCTGTTCCTGTTCTGCGCGTTCCTGGCCCTGCTGGGGCTGGCCGTCGTGCTGCACGAGACGAGTGCGACCACCCAGGCCCAACGCGCCGCCGCCCTCAGCTATGCCCAGGCCCGCGACGCGCAAGACCTGGCGGATCGGGCCGCGAATGCCGAGCGCGCCGCGTCGCTATGGCGGGTGTGGCAGCCCGCCGTCGCCGGGGTCGGCTTTGTGCTGCTGCTGCTCTTGCCCGCTGGCGTGGCCGTGGGCGCGATGGAGCTTCAGCGCGAGATACAGCACCGCCGCGCCCTGGTCCGACCCGACGCGCGGGGCCTGCTGCCAGTGCCGCTAGAGCGGCTGATAGAGGGGCACTACGACGGGCACGCCGCCGCCGCGCTAGGTGGCTGGCACGTCACCCAGGCCGAGGCCGCGCGGAATCCAGTCCACGAGCTGCCCCGCGACCTGCGCACCTACGCGCCCAGGTTCGCCGCGCCCCCCGCGCCCCGCATCATTGGCCGTGCTGAGGATGCGCCGGCAACGCTGCCCCCGACGGCCGCGCCCCTGGCGCTGCCTGGCCCGGTGGACCTGGCCGCCCTACCCTTTACGCCGTCGCCTGACCGGGTGCTGCTCGCCCTCGGGCCGGGGAGCCACCCGATCACCCTATCGAGGGCGCGGCTGTGTCACGTCGCCCTGGCCGGGGCGACGGGCGGAGGCAAGTCTAACATTCTGCGGCTGGTGCTCGCCCAGCTCCTAGCCACCGGCGCCCGCGTCACCCTGGCCGACCCGCATTACGCCCCGGTGGACCCGGACACCGGCGAAGACTGGCGGCCCATTGCCGCCCGGCTGGCCCGACCGCCCGCCGTGTCACCCGGCGAGATTGCGGCCCTCTTCGAGGACATGGCCGCCGAGCTGGAGCAGCGACTCCAGCGCCGACGCACTGGCGAGCCGGTGGGCGTGCCGGTGTACCTAGCCGTTGACGAGCTGCCCGCCATAGCCGCCGCGGTGCCCACGGCTGCCGATACCCTGGGGCGCATCGTCCGCGAGGGGCGCAAGGTGCAAGTGCTCGCCGTGGCATCGGCCCAGGACTGGCTGACGCGCACTGTAGGCGGCTCGTCGGCGATGAAGGAGAACTTCAGGACGTGCTACTACACCGGAGGCGACGCGCAAACGGCCCGCCTGCTGCTGGACGTCCGGGGCAACCCGGACCGTGACATGCCACTAGGCCGTGGGCTGGCTCTGCTGCGAAGTGACGCGACGCCAGCGGCCCAACTGGTCCGCGTGCCCCTGGCCAGTAACGAGGCGATCGCGGGCCTGCTACCCCCGCCGACCGGCGACGCGCCCAGGCCCTGGACAGTGCTACGCGGGGGCGAGGGCGACGGCGCCCCGGTCGGACGGTCGGAAGGCGACGAAACGGCCCAGGACGGCCCGCCGCGGCTGTCTACCGACCTACCGACCTACCGACCGCGGCCCGTGCGGCTGGTAGACAAGGCCCGCACCTGCGAGATGGACTTGACGGGCGAGGAATGGGGCTATCTGAGCCAGCTAGACCGGGGCCGGACGCCTCAGACGATCGCCCGCGAGGTGACCGGCCAGGACGGGGGCCGCGTGTATGGCCGCGTGCGTGATGAGGTGACGCGGCTGGCTGACATGGTACGCAACTGGCCGGACGGCGAGCGATGGACGCGCCCCGGCGACGGCGCCCAGGGCGAGGAGGGCTAGACGATGGCCAGCACACCGCGCCGACCGTGGAGCGAGCAAGAGGCCGCCCGCGCCCTCGCCGACGTTTACCAGGTCCTGCTACGTGACCACGTGGCCGAGTACCGGCAAGCCCTCGCCCAGGCGATAGACGCGGCCCGTGATGCGATCGCCAAGGCCCAGGGCGAGGGTCTGCCCGCTGACCAGGTGCTCGAGCACGCCAAGGCGGCCGCCCTGAGCCACGTCGCCGAGGCCGACGCCGCGGCCATTGCCGCCCGGCTGCTGCAGGGCGAGGGAGTGAGCGAGTGAACGTCATCACCTTTTCAAACGTCAAGGGCGGCGTGGGCAAGACGACCACCGCCGCGAACCTGGCCGCCGTCCTGGCCTATGACCACGGCCGCCGCGTGCTCGCCGTCGACCTGGACCCGCAAAGTAACTTGACCCTGGGCCTGGGCATTGACCCGCTGAGTCTGCAGGCGACTGTCTACGACGTGCTACACCGGCCCGCCGTCGCCCGTGAAGTGTCTATCAGCACTTCGATCCACGGGCTGGACCTGCTACCCGCTAACCTGGACCTGGCCGGGGCTGAGGTGGAACTATCGGCGAAAGTGGGGCGCGAGCTGCGACTACGCCGCGCCCTCGAGGGCCTGGGCGCCGCCTATGACGACGTGCTGATAGACACCCCGCCCAGCCTGGGCCTGTTCACACAGAATGCCCTAATGGCCGCCCGCTACGTCGTGTCGCCGGTGGAGCCGAGTTTCTACGCCTTACACGCCCTGGGCCAGCTCCGCCAGATGATTGACGAAGTGATTCAGCCCTACAACCCGCCCTTGCACATCCTGGGCGTAGTGTTGACCCGCTACGACTCCCGTAACCGGCTGACCACTGAGGTCGAGTCGCGTCTACGCGCCGAGCTGGGCGCCCTTGTGTTTGGCACCGTGATTCCCGTCAACGTCAAGGCCGCCGAGGCCCCCGCAGCTGGCCAGCCGGTGACGCGCTACGCGCCCACGTCGCCCAGCGCCAAGGCATACCGGGATCTCGCCGCCGAGCTGCTTTACCGCCTGGAGGCCGACAGTGAGTAAGGACGATCTGAGCAAGGGCCTAGACCAGGCCGCGGCCCAGGCGGGCACCGTCAAGCGCAAGGGGCGAGGGCTGGGCGCCCTGAAGCCAAGCAAGGCCAAGGGCGAGACTAAGATAGCGTCTTACCGCCTGGGCGAGGAGCTGATAGCACGCATCGACTCCGCGGCCCTCGCCCAGGGCATCGACTCCAGCAAGAAGGCCGCGTTTGTCGGCGTGCTGCTGACCTATGCCCTGGACGCCCTCGAGCGGGGCGAGCTGACCATACCGAAACGCGAAACACCGGACCTGTAAACGACTGTATACGCCGTATACAGTGTATACGCCATGCCGACCGCGTAGGACGGCCCAGGACGGGCGAGGAGAGGGCTTTACGTGCTGCAGGATGTAGGGGGCCGGGGGCTGACTATGGACCTGCTGACCATGCTTCACGCCTGGCTGGCCATGACCGCGATTCTGAGCGCCGTGATCGTCGGCCTACTGGTGACCGGCGACGCCTGGCCGCCGACCGTGGCACGCTGGGCGCCTGGCATTGCCGCCCTATGGACGGCCGCCGGGCTGCTGGCTGGCGTGGCCCTGTTTGGCGCGGCTGAGGCGTGGCGTTACCGTGCCTACTGGGGCGCGGCCCTCGCCGCCGTGGCCCTGCTGGCCTGGCTGCGCACCGACCAACGAGGAGCGGGGCCAGCCTGACGCCGACCCCGCCGGGGGATGCCGCGTGACGTGCGCCGCCAAGCGCCGAACGCGGCGAGCTGAGGATACGCCCAGGTCGGCGAGGCGTCAAGCATGGCGACAAATGCCGTCGCTGCCTTCGATGTATCGCCCACATTCGATTTAGCTCCAATCACCCGGCTTGTAAGGTCCGCCGTGATGTGGTATAATTCGGTCAGGTGTTCCAACGCTCTAGAGAGGGCCGTTACTATGTCTTTCAAATGGCGAGACTTCACCGACAACCGCACCCGCCCTGACGCCTACGTTCCGCGCGTCACTGTCCAGAGCAAGGGCAACGTCGGCTTGAACGCCGCCGCCTTCAAGGCTCTAGGGGAGCCGGAGGCGGTGGTCTTTCGTTACGACGAAGAGGGACGCGCCTTCGCCCTCCGCCCGGCTCGCCCAGACGAAAAGGGAGCCGTCAAGGTCCGAAAGCAGAACGCCGCGAATTCCTACGTCATCGGCGCCAAGTCGTTCAGAAACTTCATGAGGTTTCCGGACGTTCTCCAAAGCTTCACGCCCAGCGTCGTCGATGGTATGCTTGTGGTCGAACTGGCTGGGGGAGCATCGAATGGCAACGCCCCAGCGTAAGCCGGGCACGCACACCTTGACGCCCCGCGTTACGCTGCCCGTGGCCGAGGCCCGCGAACTGAAAGCCCAGCTCGCCCGCGAGGGATTGACCTACGCCGGGCTGGTCCTAGACCTGACGCGCCAATGGCTGGCCGCCAGGGCGCAAAAAGAAACGCCCTCCGATGGGGAGGGCGTGAGATAGTAGGCGCCCCAGTGGGCAAACACTGAGGCGGGGCGTTGGTGTCATACTCTGGCGGGGCATGACACCTGTATTATACGGCATACTATGTCAGTGTGCAAGGTGTGTCACACATGTAATGCATGTGATATGCATAGCACGTGCTACACCCATAACTAACCCCGCACTGTGCCCCCTACTGGCGACGCCTGGCAACGACAGGAGTCGTCATGCTTCACGCACCCGTTGAAAGCAGCCTGAGCGCCGACGCGCTACGCGCCCGCGACGCTTACCTGGCCCTCATCAACCCTACTCACAAATCGCACGTCACAAACCTATTCCTGGACGCGGCCCGCGATGGGCTGTACAAGCCGGGGGACGTACTCGCCCGCGTGCTGGGCGAGGTGCGTCGCCGCCTGGACACCGCCACGGATGACGGCGAGGTGTCAAAGTGGGCCGCGATCCTGCCGACCCTGGCTCGCCCCGAGGCCCTGGCCTTTGCCGGATACGCGATCCACTACGTCGCCCTCCCTGAGCCGACCCGGCGCCGCATGAAGGCGACGCGACAGGCCGCCTATATCGACGGCTACATGGCCCAGCAACCCGTGACACCCTCACAACTGGCCTTGTTGCGGCGCATGGGCTGGGCAGGGACGCCCACCGTGGCGAACCGCGCCGAGGCCGCCGAGCTGCTGGGCGCCCTACTGGCCGGGCGGGAGGTGCTTCCGTGACTGACCCCCTCGCTACTGCGCTAGACTTCGCCGGGCGCGGCTGGGCCGTGGTGCCTATCCCGACACGTCAAAAGAACCCTCAGTTGAACGGCTGGCAGAACCTACGCTTGACGGTCGGCGAGGTGCCGCGGCACTTCAACGGCCGCCCTCAGAATGTCGGCGTGATTCTGGGCGAGCCGTCCGGCTACCTGGTCGACCTGGACTTGGACGCGCCCGAGGCCGTGGCCGCGGCGCCCTGCCTGGCCCCTGACACGGCCGCCGTGTTTGGCCGACCTGGTAAGCCACGCTCGCACCGTCTCTACACGTCCGAAGGCGCACGCTATCTGAAGCTGAAAGACCCTACCGACGGGGCGACGCTGCTAGAGCTGCGAACGTCCTACTACGACAACGGCGAGTTTCGAGGGCTGCAAACCGTCTTTCCTGGCAGCGTGCATGAGTCGGGGGAGCCGATCACCTGGGCCAGCGACGGGGAACCGTTCGAGGTGGCCGCCGAGGAGCTGAGAGACTACGCCCTGCGCCTGGGCGCCGCGTCGCTACTGGCCCGCCACTGGCCCACGCAAGGCGGCCGCCATGACGCCGCCCTCGCCGTGGCCGGTGGTCTATGCCGCGGGGGATGGACACAGGCTCAGGCAGTTGACTTTGTAAAGGCGATCTGCGCCGCGACGGGCGACACTGAGCAAGACGACCGCCTGCGCGCCGTCGCCGACACCTACGCCAACGCGCCCAGCCGCTACGTCACCGGCTGGCGTACCCTGGGCGGCCTGGTCGACCTGCGGGCCGTGCGCAAAGCCCGCGAGTGGCTGGGCCTGACAGACGCCGCCCAGGATGAGCCGTCGCCCCCGCCCGGCGACATGGCCGCGGCTGGCCAAGAGACACCGGCGACGCGCCCTCAGAAGGTGCCCGCGCCGGGCCACGACGAACTACGCGACCGCTGGCTGAGTGACAACCCCAACACGGTACATAGCCTAGACTCATGGTGGCGCTACGATGCCGGGATCTGGCGAGTCTTCGAAGAGGGGGCGATAGACCGCGAACTCGGCGAGGTGCTCCAGCACGCCAAGGCCGAGGGCGTGCGGGTGACGGGCGGGCTACTGGCAAGCGTGCGAACCCTGGCCCGCGCTAAGGTCTACCTACCCCCCGGTGTTTGGGACGCTGACCCTGATGTGTTGGTGTGTCAGAACGGCGTGCTACACATCCCCACGGGTGTCCTACGCCCTCACTCGCCCAGCCACTACGCAACAAGCGCCGTGGCTTACGACTATTCGCCGACGGCCGAGGCCGAGCACTGGCGCTACTTTGTGAACTCACTCCCCGCCGATGTCGTGCCCTTCCTGCAGGAATTCGCGGGCTACTGCCTGACGACAGATACGAGTCACGAGCTGGCCGTCTGGCTGTACGGCCCGCCCGGTGGTGGTAAGTCAACGTTCCTGGCGGGGCTGCTGGCCATGCTGGGGCGCCGCGCCGGGCGTCTCAGCCTGCGAGACGTAGAGCAATCCCGCTTCGCCCTCGCCGACCTGCCCGGTAAGACGCTGGTCGTCGCCACTGAGCAACCGTCGCAGTACCTGGCCGCGACTGACACCTTGAACGCCATTATCAGCGGTGAGCCGGTGGCCGCCGAGCGCAAGTTTCGAGACCCGGTGACGATCACACCACGGGCGAAACTATGCTGGGCGATGAACGCTCTACCCCGCGTCCCTGACGTGGGCGACGGCCTATTTCGTCGCGTCAAGGTGGTCCACTTTGAGGCGATCCCCGAGGGGGAGCGCACCCCCGCCGTGAAAGAGGGAATCGCCCAGGAAGGTGCCGGGATCCTGCTGTGGGCCCTCGAGGGCCTGCGGCGCCTGCGTGACCGTGGCCGCTTCGACGTGCCCGCCGCCGTCAAGGACGCCACCGAGCAATTCAAGGCGACGAATGATGTTCCGGCCCTGTTCATCGCCGACCGCTGCATTGTGAACCCTAATGCCCGCGTCGCCGGTGGCGAGCTGTACGCTGCCTATCGCGCATGGTGCGAGGGCAACGGCTACCGCGCCCTGGCCAGCAACAACGCGGCCCGTGAGTGGGAGCGACTCGGTTTCAAGTCCATGCGAAGCATGGGCCGCGTCTACTGGCAGGGCCTGGGCCTGGCTTTGGAGCCGAAATAGTAGAGGGTAGTAGAGGGTTTAGCCTATCTATTTCTGTACTATCGCGTTGCAACTTCTGGCCGGTTGAAAGAAGGGGAGAGAAGAGTAGTGAGTAGAGAAATAGATAGGGGAAACCCTCTACTACCCTCTACTATCGGTGACGGCCGCGGGCTGTGTGCTGAGTGCTACGCGGCCCAGGTCGGCGCCCTGGAGGTGGCATGATGAAACGCCTAACGAGAGAGGACAAACGACCATGACTGATACGACCTTGCCCGCGTCGCCGTTCCTTGCCAAGCTCGCCCGCCTGCCCGGTGCGGAGGACGCGGTGAAAGCCTACGTGGTGAACGCGGCGCTACTGTACCCGACGCTGGACGAACGCGCCGCCCAGGACGATCTCGCCGCCCTTGTGCGAGGGCTGAGTGACGACGATCTCCGCCAAGAGTTGAATATGCGGACGATAGAACATCTAGCGGCTTACGGTTCATACCGCAATGGGGAACTGGAGGAGGCTGACCACCGGCGGGCCGTGCTGGCCCTGGGCGTCGTCGCCTTGGAGTGTCTGCGGCGCCTTTACCAGGTGTGGCAACCCGCCCGCCAAGTGGGGGCGTCGCCTTCGCCGACAGGATAAACGAGATGAGCCAGAAAAAGCGGAAAAATTCGGAAGTGACCGCCGCCCAGGCCCTGGGCACCGCGCCGCCTTTTTAGGACTCTAGGAACTCCAGAAACGAGGGACGATGACCGCGAAACTACCCGATGAACTCCGCGCCCTACTTGACCAGGCGGCCGCCGACCTGGCCGGCCACGCCCAGCCGCTGGCCCGCCTGGACATCAACGCGCCCGGCCCCGGCGAGGCGACATTTAAATGTGTGAAATTCACACAGATGTGAAATTGCAAAACGAAACGCCCATACAGAGAGGGGACTGAGGATGACTAAGCGAACCGACCGAGTCAGGGCCGCGATCCGCGACCTGCAGGCCCGTGGCCCCGCCTTCGAAGCCGAGGCGGCCGGCGTGATGGGGGATAGGGACCGCTCGCCCGAGTGGAAGAAGCGCCGCCTTCTGGAGGTGCAAGACCAACACGAAGCGAGCGCCGCCAGCTATGCGATTCAGGCGAGAAAGCAGGCCCTCGCCGACCTGGCCGGACCCGAGGAGCTGAGGCAGGCCGCACACCGCGCCCGCCCCATTCTGAGCACGACGCCGACCACCCTACTTGTTTTCTCGCCGTGGGACCTGGCCGCCCTGGGCCTGTCGCCGTCGGTGACGATCGCCGAACTGCCCCACGGCAACGCCAAGGGCGCCGCCGAGGTTCTGGCCGCCTATCAGGCCCGCGCCCTGGCTCACACCGGGAGGGCTGATAGTGGGGGACTCAACTGCAGGAATCA
>WBZS01002437.1_pt1 | contig 11589 bp, 11 predicted proteins | sample 5204201 | NCBI WGS metagenome assembly WBZS01 (sample SAMN12344357, study PRJNA552823) | activated sludge metagenome | biome: Activated sludge suspended growth; feature: Nitrification reactor; material: Wastewater; isolation source: activated sludge from nitrification reactor of wastewater...
CAGCCGCGCGGCCAGACCCTCCACGTCGCCGTGGCCCATCTGGCGCAGCAGGGCCGTCGTGCCCGCTGGCGACAGGCGCGCCAGGTTGAGGGTAGACAGCCGCCCCTCGCGTTCAAGCCGCCACAGACCCGTTTGGAGCGCCGCGTCAGTATCCTCCGTGCGCACCGCGGCCGCAAACTGGATAGGATACTCAGCCAGGTGACGCACCAGATAGCTGAGAAGTTGCAGCGTGCCCGCATCGGCCCAATGCAGGTCATCCAGGATGAAAAGCAGGGGCGCGGGCAGAGCCATCAGGAAGCGGGCCACCGCCTCGAACAGGCGGCGCTGGTCCTGGGACGGGTCGATAACGAAGGCCTGGCCCAGACCAGGGCGCAGCGCGGCAAGATCGGGCAGCAGGCGCGCTAACTCGGCCAGCCACACATCAGACAGGCCAAGCCCCTGCACGCCCAGGCCCGCCACCACCGGGTTGAGAGCGTCGACGAAGGGGTGGTACGGCAAGCTCCGCTCCGCCTCGTAGCAGTGACCCTCGATCACAGTCCAGCCCGGCGGGTTGCCCTGGCTCAAGCGCCATGAGACCTCCGCCAGCAGGCGCGACTTGCCGATGCCCGCCTCGCCCTCCACGACAACCAGCCGCCCATCAGGCGCATCACCGCCCGCTGCCCGCGCCTCAGTTTGCGCCAGATGGTCGAGCAGCTTCTCCATCTCTCGCTGGCGTTCGAGCAGAGGCAGGCTGGGGGCGCGCACGACGCGGGGAGCCAGGGTCAGGGGGCCGGGGGCAGCCGCCGCGATACGTGGCAGGCTGTCGTCGCGGATAGCTTCGAAAACGGCGCGCGTGGCGCGGTCGGGGGTCGCGCCAAGCTCGCGGTCCAGCAACCTGGCGCACGCCTCGTACTCGGCCAGGGCGGCAGCCCGATCGCCCGTCTGGTACAACGCCGTCATCAGCGCGCGGTGGAACCGCTCCTGAAGGGGATCGACGGCCAACGCCTGGCGGGCGGCCTGTTGCGCCAGCGGCCAGGCGCGCGCAGTGGCGGCGGCGTCCGCCAGGCGGCCCATCAGGTCCAGGTAGCGCTGCTCCCAATGCTGGCGCGACTGGGCCAGCCACTCATCGTAGGTCAGGCTATCGCGGATGGTGAAGCCGTCGAGGAAGGAGCCACGCCATAGGGCCGCCGCCTCGCTCAACGCCGCCAGGGTTGCGCCTGTCGCAGCGAAGGCGTCCGTATCCACCCAGGCCGCGTCGCCCGGCCGCCAGACGAGGGTATCGCCCTCGGCCGCGACAGGAAACACGGGCAGAGCGTGACGCAGGCGAGTCAGCACCGTGCTGAGGCTGTTACGCCCCTCAGCCTCGGCGCTCTCCTCCCACAGCAGGGCAACCAGGTGCGAGCGCGAGAAGGTGCGGTGCGGCTGCGCGGCCAGGTAATACAGCAGAGCCTGCGCCTTCACCGACGGCAGGCGTAGCTCAGTGTCACCACTTCGTATGTGGGGCGGTCCCAGCAGACGCACGCTGAGTACAGCCACGAGCGTTCCCCCCTACCAGACGCGAGTCCTCTAGCGGCCTTTCCACTGCGGAGCGCGCTTTTCGAGGAAGGCACGGAACCCTTCGAACCCATCCTCGCTACCGAGAATCTCCCGCTGGAACGCCGCCTCGCGCGCCAGCGCCTCCTCGTAGCTGCCCTGCTGGGCAGCGATGAAGGCGCGCTTCATGCGCACCAACGCCAGCGGCGCTTGGCGCGCCAGCCCCTCGGCGTATTCCATCACCCGCGCCTCGAACTCCTCGGCCCCGTACACCCGGTTAGCGAGACCGAGGCGTTGCGCCTCGGCGGCGTCCACCGCCTCGCCCGTCAAGGCCATCTCCAGGGCGCGCCCGTAACCGATGAGCCTCGGCAGCAGCCATGACGCGCCGCCGTCGGTGACCAGGCCGACACGAATGAACAACTCCGCGAAGGAGGCGCGCTCGGACGCCAGGCGCACATCACAGGCCAGGGCAAAATCGCAGCCGATGCCAGCCGCCACCCCATCGACGGCGGCGATGACCGGCCAGCGACACGCGCGAATCGCTTGGAGGGTAGGGGCGTAATGCTCGGTGAGGATGCGAAAGACACTGTCGGGATCGTGGTCACCAAGAGCGGCGGTCAGGTCGGCCCCCGACGAGAACGCGCCGCCTGCCCCCGTCAGAATAATGACGCGGGTCGCCTCATCCGCCTCCGCTGCCAATACGGCGGCGCGCAGGGCATCCGTGGTCTCGGCGTCCAGGGCGTTCCGGATGCGGGGCCGGTTGATGATCAGCCGACGCACCGCGCCGTGGGACTCTACCAGCAGCTTGTCGGTCATGGAGGCCTCCTGCGGGGATTATAGCATAGGCGAGGGCAGGTCCTAAGGGTCCCACACCTGGCGGGTCTCGTCGAGGTGGCCCCCCGCGACGAGCCTCGCCTTGCTACGCTCGTGCGGAATGGCCACCTCTTACACGCTGGACGCCCCGCGTTGGCGGTGGTTAGCCCGCCGACCAGCGCCGCGTGTCATTCTGCAAGATGAACACAGCGGGGTCTCGCTCGCCAATACCGAAGCCCACGCCGCGCTCAAAATCCTGCACGGCCCGCAGGTTGCCGTTCTCGTCGGCTTTGACGTTACCCAGCTTGGCGCGTACGCCGGGCTGCGTGCACCACACCTTGCCAATGCCCCGCCGTGGAGTGGGCGGCGTACGATTGGGGGTGTTAGCATCGGTGCAAGAGTACTCGGGATCGCCATCCTTCCAGCTATCGGCGAAGACCTCGAAGGTCCCGTCATCGTAGAGAGCATAGGCCTGGCGATTGTCGGCTCGCCAGATGATGAAACCCTTCTCGAACGGCGCGTAGGCGGTGATGACGGCCTTTTCGGCGCTCGTCGGGCAGCCCGTCGCCGCGTACAGACCCAGATCGCCCCATACCGGCCTGAAAGTCGGGCCCACGCCAGGCTGGCAGGCCGCCGCCGCCGCCGTGAGCGTCGCTCCCGGTCGCGGCGTGCGCGTGGGTGGGATGGGCGTCGGCGAGCCAGCGATGCGCGTCACCGTCGGCGCGACACTGGCCGTAGGGGCGCCCCCCGCCACGGCCGGCGGCGCGACTTTGGCCGCCGCCGTCGGCGCGACACTGGCGGCGGGTACGTTCGACGGCGAGGGATAGGCAGCGGGGGCCGTCGGCGGCACGACGACCGCGACTCGCGTCGGCGCGGTCGTCGGCGCAGCGGTCGTCGGCGCGGCGGTTGGCGCAGCGGCCTGGTTGGCAGGGGCATTGCCCCGGCTCAGCCACCACGACCCCAGGACCACCAGAACCAGTAAGCCAAGCAAGCCCAGCAGCAGCGGCCACGGGGAGCTGCGCGTTGGCGGCGGCGCTGGCTGGGCAGTAGGGGCTGGCTGGGGTGGGGGCCAGGCCGTTGTCGCGGCGACCGCCGCCGGCGCGGCCACCACGCCGGCCGCCGCCGCCTCGGCCGCGCGCGCGGCGACATCCTCCGGCACGCCCCGCAGCGTCAGCGCCCGGACCGCCATGTCCTGGCGGCCCGGCTGCCGCGCCGCGCCGAGAATATCGGCCCAGCGGCGCATCTCGTCGGCGGCCCACGCCTCGTCGAGGCCAAGCCCCATCTGTAGCAGGGATAGGTCGGCCGGATCGAGTGCGCCCCGCTGAGCGATGGCCTCAGCCAGCGGCCCCAGGGCAGGCAGCAGCGCGGCCACGCGATCCGGTGTCAAAGGCTCGTTCATAACACTCCTTTCGCCTTGAGCGGCGGCCCATACGGCGACTCAAGTATAGCACCGCGAACCACAGAAGGCCGAAAGCGACTGACGGCGTGATGCGTTTGACAGCCGGGGGTCAGTTGAGCAATATTAGCCTCACCCCATGCCCGGCCGTCCCATCACAAGCGAGGTCCTATGCCTTTCGTGATCATCGCCGCGCCCTTCTTCAACCCTATCGCGACGCGCTTCATTGAAGCCACGTTGACCTTGCCGGATGTCACCCTGGGCGTCGTCAGCCAGGACCCCCTCGATGCCCTACGCGCTGACTTGCAGACGCAACTGGCCGGCCACTGGCGCGTCGACAATATGGTAGACTCGGGCCAGCTGGCCCACGCCGCCTACGAGCTGTCGACCCGCCACGGCCCCATCCACCGCATCTTCAGCGGCCAGGAGCAGATGCAGGTCCCGGTAGCCCAGACTCGCGAGTGGCTCGGCATCCCCGGCATGGCCGTCGAGGCAGCCCTCAATTTCCGCGACAAGGGCCGCATGAAGTACGTCCTCTACACCCACGGTGTTCCCATCGCCCACCACCGCGTCGTGGTCGAGGAACGCGAGGCGTGGCAGTTCGCAGGCGCGATTGGCTTGCCCCTGGTCGTCAAGCCCCTCGAAGGCGCGGGCGCCGCGTCGACCTTTCGCGCCGACACAACCGAAGCCCTGGCCCACGCCCTCAAGGAATCGCCGCCCAGCGAGAGCAACCCGGTGCTCCTGGAGGAATTCGTCCTGGGAACGGAACACTCCTTCGACGCCTATACCCGTGGCAGTGACGTGATGTGGCACTCGGTCAGCCACTATTACCCGACCCCCCTCGAGGTGATGCGCACGCCCTGGATTCAGTGGCGCGTCGTCGTGCCGCGTGAGGTGGACGATCCCCTCTACAACGATATCCGCGAGGTCGCCGCCCAGGCCCTGACCGCGCTGGGCATGCCCACCGGCATGTGCCACATGGAGTGGTTCCGCCGCCGTGATGGCAGCATCGCCATCTCCGAGGTCGGCGCGCGCCCGCCAGGCGCGCAGTTCACCACCCTGCTGTCCCGGGCTAACGACTTCGATGCCGTGCGCGCCTGGATCAACCTGCTGGTGTTCGATACTTTCGAGCCGCCGACGCGCCAATACGCCGCCGGCGCAGCCTACCTGCGCGGCCAGGGGGCGGGGCGGGTGCGCGAGGTCCACGGCCTGCACCAGGTCTATGAGCAGGTCGGCCACCTCATCACCGACGCCAGGCCGCCCGAACCCGGCCAGGCCGCCTCGAGCAGCTACGAGGGCAATGGCTATATCATCGTGCGCCACCCCGACACAGCGGTCGTCGACGAGGCGCTGCGATATATCGTCTCGGTGGTCAGAGTCGAGATGGAATAGGCAACGCCATCGCCTGGCTGACCAAAGACGAAGGACCGAGGACCAATCGGAGAACAGCGGTGGTCCTCGGTCCTTCGCCCTTCGTCCCATCAGCGATGTATCCCGCCGCCCGCGCTGACCAGCAGCGCCTCGACCTCTTGCGGCGTTGTCACCACCATGTCGCCGAACTGACTGAGGGCCAGGGCGGCCAGGACCACCCCGTAGCGCAGCCCGCGCGAGAAGTCGCCGTCCAGCCAGCCGTGGAGGACGCCTGCCGCCAGCGCGTCGCCCGCGCCCAGGCGGTCCACCATCTGCACCGGCAGCGCCGCCGCCGAGGCGAACGCCCCCGCCTGCCAGCCGACCACGCCCTCCGCGCCGAAGGTCGTTACCACGTGGCGCGCGCCAGTCGCCTCCGCCAGCCGCCTCAGAATCGCCTCCGGCGCGCCGGTTGCGTCGAAGATGCGCCCCGCGTCGCCCTGATTGCAGAAGAGCACCTCCACCCCCTCCACCAGGGGGCGCAGGACGGCGCGCGCCTCAGCCGCGTCCCACAGCCGGGCGCGATAGTTGATGTCGAAGCTGACAGCCACGCCAGCTGCCTTCGCTCGCGCCAGCAACTCCCGCACCACCGCCAGGCACGACGGCGACAGGGCCGCCGTAATACCGCTGACGTGGAGGATGCGCGCCGACAGCAGGTAGTCCCAGTCCAGCGCGTCGGGGGTGAGTCGCGCCGCGCACGAGTCGGCGCGGTCGTAGACGACCTGGATGGCGCGCGGCGGCGCGGCAAACTCAACGTAGTACGTGCCCACCCGTCCCGTGTCCGACCACACCACACCCTCGAGATTCACCCCCGCCACGCGCATCTGACGCGCCACCAGCCGCCCCAGCGGGTTACGCGGCAGCGCGCTGACCCAGCCCGCTCGCCGCCCCAACTGCGCCAGGGCAAAGGCAGTATTGCCCTCTGCCCCGCCCGGCTTGACAGCCAGGCTACGCGCCGCCTCTAGCCGCTCGCCCGCCGGCACACTGTAGCGCAGCATGACCTCGCCGACGCCGATCACATCCAGGCGCGGCTCAGCCACGGGCGCCCCCCTCCCACGCGGCGCGCAGGGCGCGGGCGCGGGCAGCCAGGTCGTCCAGGCTCTGCGACGGCCCCGCCACCAGCGAGCCGCCGATGCCGACCGCCACGGCCCCCGCCTTGCGGTAGCTGGCAATGTTGTCGACGCCGATGCCGCCGGTGGGCACGAAGTCTACATCGTCCAATGGCGCGCGTAGCGCCTTGAGATAGGCCGGCCCTAAGGCGTCGACAGGGAAGAGCTTCACCACCCGGCAGCCCGCCCCCACCGCCCTCTCGACCTCGGTGGGTGTGAAAACACCCGGCAGGTGCAGAAAGTCGGCCGCGAGCGCGGCGGCCACCACCTCAGGATGGAAGCTGGGCGCGACGCTGAACTGCGCGCCCGCCTCGACCGCCGCGCGCCACTGGGCCAGGCCGCGCACCGTGCCCGCCCCGATGAGCATCCGCTCCCCCTGGCGCAGGCGCAGGGCAGCGATGGCTTCCAGCGCCCCGGTGGTGTTGAGGGTCACTTCCAGGATGGACACCCCTGCGTCGCGGACGGTGTCGGCGATGGCGAGGGTGCGTTCGACCGCGAAGTCGCCGCGCACGATGGCGATAAGGCCGTCAGCCTTGACGCGGGCCGTGATGCCGTGTCGGGTGGACATGGGGATGGAGCCTCCTTGCTGGGCGTGACTCTATCACCGCGCCGCGAGGGGGTCAAGGGGGCGACTGGAGATTAGGCAATAGCGATTAGGGATTGGCGATTGCAAACTGGGGGTGGCGGGGCGCTGCCCACGGGGCTATAATTTGGCACACAGCGCCATTGAAACACACAAGGAGCGTACTATGCGTCTCAAGGGTGTGCGAGTTGGGTATTTTGTAGAAGAGGGGTTCGAGGACCTGGAGTTCTGGGTCCCCGTGATGCGCCTCCGTGAGGAGGGCGCGCAGGTCATCATCATTGGCACGGGAGCAAGCGAGTACATCGGCAAGCACTGCCTCAAGGTGAAGCCCGATGTCAAGGCTGCCGACGTCACCGCCGACGACTTCGATGCCATCGTCATCCCCGGCGGCTGGGCCCCCGACAAGCTGCGCCGCTACGACGCCGTGCTGAATATCGTGCGCCGCGCCAACGAGCAGGGCAAGATCATCGGCGCGATCTGCCACGCGGGCTGGGTTCCCATCAGCGCGGGCATCGTGCGCGGGCGGCGCACCACCGGCTCGCGCGCCATCAAGGACGACCTGGTGAACGCGGGCGGCATCTGGGTCGACGAATCCGCCTTCCGCGACGGCAACCAGGTGTGGGGCCGCGTCGTGGAGGACATCCCCAACTTCAACCGCGAGCTGGTCGCCGCCATCGAGGAGTGGGCCACGGCCCGCCAGCCGGTCTAGCGACCACCGACCACCGACCGCCTCCCTCAGCCGTTGGCTGGCGGGCCGAGCGGGGGCAGCGCACGCTTGAGGCGGGTGCGCCCGCCCTGCGCCCACAACGTCACCCCCTGGATGACGAGCGCGACGGCAATGGCGGCCCCGAACGCGCCGGCAATGTGCGCGTCATCCAGGAGCATACCGAGGACCAGGAAAAAACCGGCAAAGCTAAACAGGCCGTACAACAGGCCGCGCAACACCTCTACGGCCGGTTCCGGCCCCTGATGGCGATGCGCGAAGACGGCCAGGACCGTGGCAAAGAGGGGGAAGGGCGCCAGTAGCCCCGTCAGACTCGCGCCGAGGGCCGAGGCGCTCGCCGTCAGCAGCACAACGAAGGTTGTTGTGACCACCATGCGCGCCGGAATATCCCAGCGAGGCGGCGCGACTCGTTCCTTGCGGGTCTGCGCGGCGGCGGGCGGCATCAGACGCAGCGCAACCAGCAAGCCGAGCACGACGAGCAGGAAGCGCGCCAGCAGCGGGAGATCCGCACTCTGCAGCACGAGGGTCGCTACCAGGAAGCCGAGACAGGCGAAGAGCAGCGCGTGCGGCCAGCGCCAGCGCAGGGCAGTGTGACTATAGGCGAGGCAGAACGCCGCCTGCGAGATGGCCCCAACCAGGGTAGCGGCGGCGACCGAACTGGCGAAGTGCGCGCCGTGGCTGAGCGCCAGAAAAAAGACGATGGGGCCTGACGTGAGGGGCAGCGCCACCAGCCAGCCGCTGACCCCCGGCCCCCAACGCCGTCCCGCCAGACTGGCGGCCCCCACCAGCATAGGTGTCACAACGAGCTTGATGAGCAGGCTCTCCATTGTACTGTCAACCTCCAACTTCCCCCTCGAACCCATAGGGGCGCGTCCAGCGGCCGGGTAGCGCGACCAGCGTCGCGTTCGCCCGGCCACGCGGCGTCAGCACGCTGACCGTCGCCCCATCCTCAGCGCACGAGGCGCGCACGTAGCCCAGGCCGACAGGCGGGTCGCCCAGCGGCGAGAAGCTCGTCAGCACGCCCACCGAGTCCATCCCCATCTGAAGCGACACACCCGGCGCGGCAATGACCGGCGCGGCGAAGCGCAACCCCATCAGGTGCTGCTTCAGCTTCTGGTACGTATCCAGCCGCGCTACGACCTCCTGGCCGATGTAGCAACCCTTGGTGAAGCTGACCGCGCCCAGCAGCCCCGCCTCCAGCGGATTATACGCCTCGGTGATCTCGTAGCCGTAGGCCGGATAGCCCGCCTCGATGCGCAGCGCCTCGTAGGCGCGGTAACCCACCGGCCGCGCCCCCGCCGCCGTCAGCCGCGCCCACAGGGCCGACAGGTGCGGCTCCTCGGCGATGAGGTTGATACCATGCCCCCCCAACGGCGCGCTGCCCGCTACCAGCGCCGCCACATCGCCATTGGGGGCGAAGAAGTACGGCTCGGTGGGTAGCTCGCCCAGAACCGCCTCAGCCAGGGCGCGGCCCTGGGGGCCATACAGCGTCAGCATCCCCGTCGCCGCCGTCATGTCCACCACCGTCACCTGGTCGCGGAAGAAGATGTACTGGCGCAGCCACTGGGCCAGGCGCTTGTCCGCCCCCAACCCACCGACCATCACCACCTCATCCTCCCAGCCATAGACGACCACGTGGTCGATCATGCGCCCGCGCGCATCCGGGAAGACAGTCGCCCGCCCCGACCCCGTCGGCAGCTGGGCAAAATCGTTGGTCGCCATACGCTGGATGAAGTCGAGGTGGTCGTGGCCCGCCAGTTGCAGCCGCGACCACGCCGAGCGGTCCATCACCGCCGCACCCGCCCGCAGCGCGGCGACCTCAGCCTCGGCGGCCCCATAGTCAATGACCACGTCCGCCCCGTTGATCTCCATCGTGCGCGCCCCGCGCGCCATCACCGTCTCTGTCATAACCGCCTCTCTCACACCCCGCCCGGGAACACCCGCCGCAGCAGGGCGGCGGGCTGGCGGCGGAAGGTCGCCCAATCCAGCGAACCGTCCGTCAGGCCCAGCAGCGTCTGCGTCAGCGCGCGGTTGACCGGTGTCGCCATACCCTTGCCCTCGCCCCAGTCCACCACCGCCCCATTCAGATACTCCACCTCCGACTGGCCCTTGCCCCCCGCCAGATCGATGTGCAGCGAGGGCATCTTGCCGCCGCGCCCACCGGCAATCATGCGCGTCAGCACCCGCCGCAGCACGCTCGATGGCGCGGTGGGCACAGCCCACGTCAGCAGCGTCACCCGCAACCCCGGCAGGTCCACCGACGGAATCCCCCATGCCTGCATCACCGCGATGGCCTCGCGCAGAGCGGCCAGTTCCATCTGGAACAGATGCGGGTCGGCGTAAATCTCCTCCGGCGGCATGTCCAGGATCGCCGACGCGGCGTTGCCCATCATGTTGGTCAACAGCTTCGACCACTTCATCGCCAGGTAATCGTCGTATAGCTCGATAGCCGAGCCGGTGCTGCGCAGCGTACCGAACACCAGGCCGGCATCATCCTGCGCGGCCGGCGCAAAGGCCGCCACCCCGAAGCCGCCCTTCTTGCGCGCCTCGATGGCCCCTGGCCCCGGCACGCTCACCGGGATGGTCACCGTGACGGCCACGATGCGATCGCTGGCGAGGGCGGCCGCGGCCGCCTCCTCACTCCCGAACCCGTTCTGGAACGTGGCGACAGGCGGCGGCGCGCTGAAGGCGGCGCGAATCTCCGCCACCGCGCCTGGCACGTCGTAAGCCTTGATAGTCAGGGCAATCCAGTCGTACTCGCCCATCGCCGCCGCCGTGGCGACCGACGCCGCCAGGCGTGGCGACTGAATCGTATACTCTGCGCCGTCCGTGAGCCGTAGCCCCGTCTCGCGCAGTTGCCGCTCCATCGACGGGCGCACCACGAGCGTCACCTCGTGGTGCGCCCGCAGCAGCCGCCCGCCGACCAGCAGCCCAATCGCCCCCGCCCCCACCACCAACACCCTCACGGCTTCCCCCACAGCACGCCCTTACTCAGGCGCGCGAACACCACCCCTGCCACGATCAGGCCCACGGCCAGTAGCCGCCACGGCGACACCCAGCCGACGCCGAAGCCGCTCATCAGCGCGCCGCCCAGCAGCGCCACCCCACCCCACAGCGCGGCCGCGAAGGCCAGGTAGCCCAGAACCTCACCACGGTCGATCTGGCGGCGCTCGTAGCGTTGCTGCGCCGAGCGAACCATGCCGATAGTCATCAGGAAGACAAGAATAATGGGAAAGCCCAGGATGACGAGGGCCAGTTTCATGGCGTTGCCTCACGCGGCGACTCGCTGAACCGCGTGAGGCAATTCTAGCCGAAAGCAGCGTTCTCCGCCAGAAGCGTGCGCACCTGATCATCGGTCGTCGGGCGGAAGTCGTCGTACCACAGGCCCACGGCGTGGAAAGGATCGGGCGTCATCAGGCACACCACCTCATCCGCCTCCTCGCGCAACATCTGGCACGTCTCCCGCGCCCCCGTGGGCACGGCGACGACGATGCGCGCCGGTTCCAGGCGGCGCAGCGCGGCCACGGCCGCCCGCATCGTCGATCCCGTCGCCAGGCCGTCGTCGACGACGATGACCACCCGGTTACGTACATCCAGGGGTGGCCGCCCGCCCCGATACGCTCGCTCGCGCCGCGCCATCTCCGCCGCCTCGACGTCGGTGATGTCCTCGACCACGGCGGCCGGGATACGCAGCCCGTCCAGAACATCCTCGTTCAGGACGCGCACGCCCCCCGACGCAATGGCCCCCATCGCCAGTTCCTCGTGGCCGGGCACGCCCAGCTTGCGAACCAGGAACACATCGAGGGGCGCGCCCAGGGCGCGGGCCACCTCGGCGGCGACGGGCACGCCGCCCCGTGGCAGGCCCAGCACCACGACATCGGGCCGCCCCGCGTAGGCGGCGAGGGCCTCCGCCAGCCGGCGCCCGGCGCCCAACCGATTCGCGAACCGCATGCCCGCCCTCCTTCTCCTGCCGTCACCGTGTCCCTATGCTCCCTATTGTACATCGTTCGCCACCGCGCTGAACAACGACTTTCGGCTGCGACGC
>WBZS01002439.1_pt1 | contig 11588 bp, 10 predicted proteins | sample 5204201 | NCBI WGS metagenome assembly WBZS01 (sample SAMN12344357, study PRJNA552823) | activated sludge metagenome | biome: Activated sludge suspended growth; feature: Nitrification reactor; material: Wastewater; isolation source: activated sludge from nitrification reactor of wastewater...
GCTCGCGCGCCCAGGACCCGATGCGCCGGTGGAAGCTCTCACCGATGGACATGCAGTCGATCACCCGGTGGGAGGACTACAGCCGGGCCAAGGACACGATGATGCAGTTCACCGACATCTCCGACTCGCCCTGGTACACGGTCGAATCCGACGACAAGAAGACCTCCCGGATCAACGTCATCGCGCACCTTCTGTCGACTGTGCCTTATGAAGACCTGCACCCCAAGACGGTCGAGATCCCCAGCCGCCCGGTGGCCGTGGGCTACCACCGGCCGCCGCGCGAGTCCAACCGCTATGTGCCCGACCACGCGCACACGCTGCCGATCGTCACTGTGGGTGGCAAGAACTCCGGAAAGGGCTCATCGAAGAAGGACGAGGGGAAGAAGGACGGCGCCAAGCAGCACAAGGATCACGGGCACAGGGCTGGGCATGGCCCCGACAATGGGCCCGCCTCGGTGGCCGTGACGGCTGACGCGGCCGAGGCTGTCGTCGAGACCCCGATGGTCGCCCCAGCATCCGCGGCGTCGGAAGCGCCATCCGCGCCCGAGGTGACGGCCGCCGCCGAGGCGGCTGCCGTGGAGCCGGCCGAAGACTGACCTGCGCGATACCGGCGGGCGGGAGCGGGCGGCATACCGATGAGGTATGCCGCCCACTCACGTTCCGGGTTCGGTGCCGGTTGACGGGGGCACCGAGCGCGCGGTCGGGCACGATGGGGGCATGCACGCGGCCGAGTTCATCCTTCTATGTCGCGGACCAGGCGCGGGCGCGCGACTGGTGGGCGGCGACGTTGGACAACGCCCCGAGTCTGGACGTGCCGGGGATGACCGAGTTTGACCTGGACGGCGCGACGTTGGGGTTGATGCCGGCCGCCGGCATCACCGCTCTGATCGGGGACGGGTTGCGCGTGGGCGACGGCCAGCGCTGCGAGGTCTATCTGCGGCGATCCGACGCCGACCGACTGCTGGCCCGCGCGGTGGAGGCCGGAGGGACCTTGCTGGCGCCGATGGCGGAGCGTTCGTGGGGCGAGGAGGTCGGATATGTGCTGGACCCGGACGGACACGTTCTCGGCATCGCCCGGGCCTGACCTGAGGGCCTGAGGAGGGCCGTCGAGGCTCGCCGGGGACGCTGGGCGCGAGCGCCGAACAGTCCCCGGAAACTGTGAGCAGATCGTGACCAATCTGCCTGTGGATAAAGGGGATTGGGGCAGGGTGGCTGTCAGACCTCCCGGCTAGGTTGGGGTCATGAGCAGCGAGCTGGGCACCCCGGTTGGAGGGGCGTCGGTCCAGGACCGACGTGCCGTCCTGGCTGCTGCCCGCGTTGCCATCGACGGGTTGGCCGGGCTGCTCTGGCAGGTCACCGGACCTGAGCTGGCCCAGTTAGTGGAAGAGCTCGATGCGCTGTCCTGCGCCGCTGGGGGCGCGGTCGTGGCGGTGGTTGCGGAGGCCGACGCCAGAGGGGAGATCGCCGCAAGCCAGGCTGGGACCGGCGCCCAGTGGGTTGCCCGGCACGCTCCGTCGCTCGCCGCCGAGGGTGCCGGGCAGGTGGCCCGGCTGGTCCAGGAGTGTCGTCGGCCCGAGCTGGCGCCCGTGCGCGACGCGGTCGAACGCGGCAGGCTGTCGGTCGGCGTGGGGCTCACCGTTGTGTCCGAGTTCCGAGCCCTGCGACCGATGCTGCACGGCGAGGCCCGGCCCACCGTCCTCGACGGGCTGCTGCAGATGGGCGCCGAACACGGTCGAGTGGGTGTTCGTCGGTTGCGACCGGCGATGCTGGCCCGGTTCGGTGACCCCGGGGTGTTCCAAGAGGTGCAGGACTCCGCCGGACGGCTCGTCGCCTTGAGTCGGCCGGTGGGGGACGAGCTCGGCGCGTTCACCTACCGGCTCGTCCTCGACGCACACGGCAAGGCGGCCTTGGAAGCGGCGATCGGACCCCTGTCGGCGCCAGCCCCCGAGCCCGACGGGTCCCGCGACCCGCGCCCGCCCGAGCGCCGCCGTGGTGAGGCTCTCATCGAGGTTTGCCGTCGCGCCGCGGCGGTGGGCGGGGGCGGCATACCTCCCAGCGGGGTCAAGTCGACGCTCCTGGTGACGATGCCGTTCGCCGACCTGGCCGCGCGGCTGGGTGCCGGTGAGGTGCTCGGGTCGAGCGAGGTCGGGGCGCTGCTGGCACCCGAGACGGTCCGGAGGTTGGCCTGCGACGCTGGGGTGATCCCGGTCGTGCTCGGTGCGGAGAGCGAGATCCTCGACCTCGGCCGGTTGACCCGGTTGTTCAGCCGGGGTCAGACGGCGGCGCTGTGGCTCCGTGATCGGGTGTGCACGTTCCCCGGATGCTCGACACCCGCCCATTGGTGCGACGCTCACCACCTCATCCACTGGGTCGACGGCGGGGCTTCGGACCTATCCAACGCAGCGTTGTTGTGCGGGCGACATCACACCGTGGTCCATCGGGATCGCTTGTTCGGATGGGTCGCCGCCGATGGGGTGCAGTGGGATCGATGTCCCGGGTCCTACGACCGCGCGCTGGAGCGATCCGGGCCTCGGCAGGACGATCTGGCCGGGCCAGCGCCCCCGGCCGCCTAAGCCGGCGGGAGCCTGAACGTGTTCTGGAACAACAAACGAAATCGCCCAATCGGACTCGGTTACGTAGTTTCGTTAGGCGGTCCGGGTGGTTCCTGCAGGGTCGGCAAGCTTGGCCGCTCTCCTTCGGCGCTTGTGTCCGCCCACGGCGCCCTCGGCACCCTCGGCGGTGCTACCCGGGCCAAGCAGCCGCGGGGCGGCATACCCAAGAGGTATGCCGCCCCGCGGGAAAGCCGTGCGCGCGCTCAGTCCTTGGGACCGCCGGCCACGTAGATGACCTGGCCGTTAACGAAGCCGGCCTCGTCACTGGTGAGGAACGACACCGTGGCGGCGATGTCCTCGGGCTGGCCGACCCGCGCCACCGGGATTTCTTTGGCTGCGTGGGCGATGAAGTCCTCGAACGACACCCCGAGCCGGTCGGCCGTCGCCTTGGTCATCTCGGTCTGGATGAAGCCCGGAGCGATCGAGTTGCAGGTCACGCCGAACTTGCCGAGCTCGATGGCCAGCGTCTTGGTGAAGCCCTGCATGCCCGCCTTAGCCGCCGCGTAGTTGGCCTGCCCGCGGTTGCCCTGCGCGGACGTAGAGGACAGGTTGACGATGCGGCCGAACTTCGCCTCGGTCATGTACTTCTGGCACGCCTTGGACATGAGGAACGCGCCGCGCAGGTGCACGGCCATGACGCTGTCCCAGTCCTCCTCGGTCATCTTGAACAGCAGGTTGTCGCGGGTGATCCCGGCGTTGTTGACGACGATCGTCGGGCCACCGAGCTCGGCCGCGACCCGCTCCACCCCGGCCGCGACCGACGCGGCGTCGGCGACATTGACGCCGACGGCCAGCGCCTTGCCGCCCGCGTCAACGATCGCGGACACTGTTGCGGCGCAAGCGGCTTCGTCCAAGTCGAAGACGCCGACGGCGTGCCCGTCAGCGGCCAGGCGCTTGGCGGTGGCGGCGCCGATCCCACGGGCGGCGCCGGTGACGATGGCGGTTCGGGGGGTAGTGCTCACGGGAGACTCCTCGGGTGGTCGGGTTGCGCGCGCGACCGGCGCGTGTCGTTTTCGAGCCTACGACGGAGGGTATGCCGCGGGCAGCCCGCCCGCCGCCCCGTCTCCGTGGGGTGCGTCACCAGAAGCCCAGAAGCGGCCCGCCGCGAGGCCACCCGGCACGGCCGACTGGCGCTGCCAAGCCCGGGCGAAGGCACCGACACGAGGGCTGGCGACGCGGGTGGCCCTCAAGCCTCGGTCACGACTTGAGGCGAAGCATGCCTTCCTGGGCGATCGAGGCGAGGAGGGTGCCGTCGGCGGCATACATCCGGCCCAGGCCGAGCCCGCGCCCGCCGGACGCCGAGGGGGAGTGCCCCGTGTGCAGCACCCACTCGTCGGCGCGCCCGGGCCGGTGGAACCACATCGAGTGGTCGAGGCTGGCCTGACGCAGCCGGGGGTCCGACCACGCCGTGCCGTGCCGGCGCAGGACCGACTCGAGGATCGAGTAGTCCGAGGCGTAGGCAAGGAACGCTGCGTGGATGATCGGGGTGTCGGGCAGTGTCCGTCGCGACCTCAGCCAGACCCCTTGGCGCGCAACGAGATCAGGTCGGGGACCGGCATACAGGTGGCCCTCGACGTGGCGCAGCTCGATCGGGCCGTCAAGGATGCAGACGACGGCGTATGGCTCGGGGACTCCGGCGAGGGCCTGCGCGACGTTGGGCAACGTCTCGGGGCCGGGCACGTCGGCGGGCATCGGCTCGGCGTGGTCCCAGCCGTCCGACACCTCCTGGAACGAGGCCGTAACGAGCGCGAGCAGCGTCCCGTGTTGCACCGCGCAGATCCGGCGCGTCGAGAAGGACCGGCCGTCCGAGAGCGGCTCGACGACGTAATGGACGTCGTCGGTGTCGGCACCCGACAGCAGGAAGGTGGTGTGGGTCGAGTGCAGCAGCCGCCCGCGTCCGGCGGGATCGGCGACCACGGTGCGCCCGGCCGCGACAATCGCCTGGGCGAGCAGTTGCCCGCCGAAGGTCCGCTCGTAGCGCTGCTTCTGGCTGGCCCCGCGGAACACCCGAGCCGCCTGCTGGCCACGTCCGACCTCGGCGGCCAGGCCCTCGGCGGCTAGGCCATCAGCGGCGTCTGCGGACCAGCCGGTTCGAAGCGTCCCCACCTCGCGAAGGTCGAGGAGGTCCAGAAGGTCGCTGACGGCATACGGGGTCGGCGTGTCGGTCACGACCCCGAGGGTATGCCGCCCGCTCACTCTCCCGCACGGGTGGAGGTATTCCCGGTCGGGAGGTCCGACCGGGAATACCTCCACCCACAAGGCTCACGAGTCCTTGAGTCGGAGCATGCCTTCCTGAGCGACCGACGCCATGAGCACGCCGTCAGCAGTGAACATCCGCCCCACGCCAAGCCCCCGCCCACCCGAAGCCGACGGGCTGGCCATCGTGTAGAGCACCCAGTCGTCGGCCCGCGGGACTCGGTGGAACCACATCGCGTGGTCGAGGCTGGCCGGGCGCAGCCGAGGATCGCGCCAGGCGACCCCATGACGGCGCAGCACCGGCTCGAGCAGGGGATAGTCGGAGGCATAGGCCAACACCGCGGCGTGGATGACCGGGTCGTCGGGCAACTCGCCCCGGGCCCGCAACCACACGCTCTGCCGCGGGGCCCGCTGCCGACCCGGCCGCACGTAGATGTTGCCCTCGACATGTCGCAACTCGATTGGCCGCCGAGCCGCGAAGAACTGCGCCGCAGCCGGATCCAGATGTTCACCGAGGGCGTCGGCCAAGGTGGGGACGTCCATCGGGTCTGGCGCGGGCGGCATCGGGTCCTGGTGGTCCAAGCCCTGCGCGGGCTCCTGGAACGAGCACCCCATCGACAGGATGGTCCGCCCGTACTGCACCGCCTGCACGCGACGGGTCGAAAACGACGCTCCGTCCCGGACCCGCTCGACGACGAATCGGATCGGGTGGCTGTCGTCGCCGCCGCGGACGAAGTAGGCGTGCAACGAGTGGATCGGCCTGGCCACTCCGTCGACCGGGTCGACGGTGCGCGCCGCCGCGACGAGCGACTGGGCGAGCACCTGCCCCCCGAACACCCGCCCGTGGGTCTGCTTCTGGCTGCGCCCGACAAACACGATCGGCGTCGACTCGCCGAGGTCGGTCTCGTCATCGCCGGGCGCTCCCTGCACGGTGATCCGTGCTTCGCCCAGGCAGGTGAGGTCGAGAACGTCGAGCAGATCGGCGACGGCGTCAGGTGTCGGCTCGGGCAGTCTCATGGACTTGAGGCTAGACCCGGGCCTGAGAGGATGACCGCCATGTCTGCCGAGCCGCCGGTCCACGTGCCCACCGAGACGCTCGTGCCCACCGAGACGCTCGTGCCCACCGAGACGCTCGTGCCCACCGAGACGGTCGTGCCCACCGAGGTGCTCGTCCCCCTGCGGTGGTCGGACATGGACGCCTACGGCCACGTCAACAACACCCAGTTCCTCCGGCTGCTCGAAGACGCCCGCGTGGCAGCCCTACCGCGCTGGTTCCCCGAGGGGCTCGCCCTCCTTGAGCGAGGCATCCTCGTCGTCCGGCACGAGATCGAATACCGGGCCCAACTCGACTACCGCCCCGAGCCGGTCGCCATCGACCTGTGGGTCACCCGGATCGGCGGCGCGGGATACGACCTCGGTTACGTCGTCCGCGACCCGCACGGGGTCGGCACAGGCACCGTGTATGCCGTTGCTGAGACGTCGATGGCCTTGTTCGACTTCGCCGCCAACGCCCCGCGGCGCGCGACCGCGCTGGAACGCGACTGTCTCGCGGCCCAACTCGGCGGGCCCGCCCCGCTGCGCAAGCGCCGGTGACACCGATGCTCAGCGAACTCGTCTTCCCCGACCCGCAGGGGTATGCCGATCTGGCCACGCTCGTTCGCCGCGCGAAGCAGGCCGACCCAGGCGCCGCTGTCCGACTCCAGGCAAGCGGCGGCGTCCTTCGGGCCTGGGTCGGTGTCCTGCCTGGGTCGGGGTTGCTCGCCGATGGTGCTGCCGTGGGAGTCCGTGGCATCGCGCTGGCCGCCCCGATTGCGGGATCGACCACCCAGCCCTCGCCCACCGAAACCTCGACCGACCTCGACCTCGTCTGTTCGGCAGCGGCGCTGCTCGACCGCTTTGCCCGAGACGGGGTCGGCGCCACATCGTTGACGCTCCCCACCGTCAGCACGTATGCCGCCTGGTCCGGCGCCCTTCCCGCCACCGGCGGGTGGGCGTCCGCCGGGGAGGTGACCGCCGCTGACCTGATCGGTGCTGCCACCTCCGGCATCGCTGAGATCGCCGAAGGAGTGGGCCCGGCCGGCACGGTGGCCGGAGCCCGAGCCGTTGAGGAACTGCGGCGACGGGTCTGGGCCCGACCTGTGCCAGCGCGAGCGGTTGAGGCGACCGGCTCAGGGCTAGACCGGCTGGCGGAGGCTGGTGCGGCGAGAGGCGCAGGCGTCGACGGGCTCGTGGAATCAGCTGGAATGCGTGGCGCCGAAGTCGACCAGCCCGCGAGGAATCGTGAAGCACCTAGCGCTGCGGTCGACATACCCGCGGGGGCCGCGTTCGCGGCATACGTGCTGGGGTTCCTGCCCGACGAGAGGGCGACGGTTCGGGTGTGGCGAAACGGGCGATGGGTCCGGCTACAGACTCAGGTCGGCCACGTGGTCGCGCGACCGTGACGCGTTGGTGGCGCACCGGGAGGCGCTGAGCACTCCCACGGCGCCGAAGCAGGCCAACCCGATCCACACGATGACGTAGCCGCGGTGCTCCCCAGGGGTGTGCCACACGCCGAAGGCAGCGGTTGCACCGGCGATCCCGACCACAGTGCCGAGCACGTCGGCCAGCTGCAGGGCGGCAGACGCCCGCCCGTGCTCGTGGTCAGGGCTGAGCTCCAGCACGAGGCCGGACAAGGTTGTCGATCCGAGCCCCATCCCCAGCCCACCGACGACGATGGTGGCTGCGAATGTCCACACCGGCGCGTGCGCGATGGTGAGAGCGACGAAGACGACCCATCCAGCGGTGAGCAGCAAAGCGCCCAGGACGACCAATCGGGCCCGCTCGTCGACGCCAGCGCGGCGGGAGCGTCCTTGGGCCCATGAGCCGGCGCTCCATCCCAGCGAGCCGACGGCCAGGACCAGCCCGGCCGTCGCCGGCTCAAGGCCCCGCTCCTGGGTGAGCAGGAGGGGCAGATAGGCGAACCCGCCGAGGAAAGACCCGTTGAGCAGCGCCCGGGTGAGCACGACCGACGGCAGTCCGCGGGCGCTGCGGAAGGTGCCCGGTGGTAACAGTTTGGGCGCGGCGCCCGCGACGCCGAGCAGCCCCGAGACGGCAAGACCGCTGAGCAGCGAGACCAGCGGCGGCCGTTCGTGGATCGCCAACTGCACCAAGCCAGCCGATCCGGCGACGAGTGCACCGAGCCGCGCCGTCCGGCGATGCTCACGCCGCCCGTCCGCGGGGTTGCCCGAGTCGGCAGGGCTAGTTGTGTCGGCAGGGCTTGTTCTGTCGGCGCGGTTGCTTGTGTCGGCAGGGTTGCTTGAGTGGGCAGGGTCGCCGGTCTTGCCCCGGTCGCCTAGGGTGCCCGGGCCGGGTCTAGACCGCAGCGCCACACGTCGCAGCAAAAGCAGACCACCGGCGATCCCCGCGGGCAGGACGACGACCCAGAAGACCCAGCGCCAGCTCACGTTCGAGGCCAACCATCCGGCGATCGGGCCGCCGAGCAACGACGGCAGGACCCAAGCCGCGGACATCCACGAGAAGACCCTCGGTCGTTGCGCTGGCTCGAACGTCCTTGCCACGACAACGAATTCGACGACGATGACCAGGCCGGCGCCAAGTCCGGTGATCACCCGCCCCACCAACAGCACCCCGAACGAGGGCGCGGCGCCGCACACGATCGCGCCCATCGCGAAGAACGCCTGCCCCCAGAAGACCGGCGCCAACGGCCCCGCCCGGTCCGTCCACGGACCCGCGAGGACGATCCCGAGCAGCATCGCGGTCATCATGGAAGAGAACGCCAAGCCATAGGACCCGAGGGCGCCGAGCTCAGCCGCCACGACCGGCATGGCCGTGGCGACCGCCATGTTCTCGAAGGCGATCATCGTCGTCAGCAGCAGCAGGGCGGCCGTGATCGCCCGGTCGGTCCGTGGCGCGCCGGGTCCGGCAAGGTCGGCTGGGTGGGTCGGGTCGGCAAGGGCGGCGCGGCTGGCTGGGGCGGCAGGGGCGGCTGGGGAATCGAGGTCGGCTGGGGAATCGAGGTCGGCGGACGCCGTGAGGTCGCGGCCGGTCACATCGGTCATGTCGGCCACGCGCCCCGCGCGGCCAACACGTCGCGCAGCACGTCGATCCGGTCGCTGACGATGCCGTCGACGCCGAGGTCGAGCAGTCGCTCCATCTCGTCCCGCGCGTCGATAGTCCACACGTGCACCTGCATCCCGAACCGGTGCGCGGCCGCCACCAGGGCAGGCGTGACGAGCGCCAGCGTCCGCCCGCGCACCTCGTGGGTGGTAGGGATCTGCAGGACCTGTCCGGGGGAGTGCGCCAGCGCCGACACCCGCTCCGGCAGGTAGCGCAACGCCGCCGTCCCCACTTGGCCTGCCGCGGTGGCCACCCGCGCCCCGGCCAGCCGCCGGAACGCCCGCAGCCGCCTCCCCGAGAACGACCCCACACACACCCGCTCGTATGCCGCGTGCGCCCGGATCGTCTCCCACAGCGGGTCGACCGCACCTGGCGCCTTGATGTCGATGTTGATCCGGGCGTCGGGGAAGGCGTCGAGCAGTTCGTCCACGGTGGGGACCGGCTCGCGGCCACCGATCCGCGCCGCGGCCACCTCCCGCCAGGGCAGATCCGCGATTGCCCCGACCCGGTCGGTCACTCGGTCCAGGTGCTCGTCGTGGAAGGCCACCAGTCGCCCGTCGCGGGTCGCATGGACATCGGTTTCCAGATATCGAAACCCCAGCTCGACGGCGGTCCGGAAGGCCGCGAGGGTGTTTTCGATCCCGACGTTGGCAGGGTGAGCGGCACCGCCTCGATGGGCTAGGCCGATCGGAGGCGGCGCGAAATACGGATAATCGGCCGCGCTCACGGCATACCGAGTGTCACGCGGCCACGCCCTAGCGCCCGTCGAACATGTTCGCCATGAGCACCCGGCCGAACTCCGTGGCCGTTCGGCCCTGTTGGACCACGGCGGTGACATTGGCGACGATCGGCATGTCGACCCCGTGGGCCTGAGCCAGCGCAAGGATCGCGCCGCACGAGGCGACTCCCTCGGCGGTCTGCTTGGTCACGGCGACGACCTCCTCGACGGTCATCCCCTTTCCGAGGTTGCGCCCGAACGTCGAGTTGCGCGAGTGCGGCGAGAGGCAGGTGACGACGAGGTCGCCGACGCCAGCCAACCCGGAGAACGTGGCGGGGTGGGCGCCCATGGCCTTGCCGAGCTCGCTCATCTCGGTCAGCCCCCGGGTGATGACGGCCGCGGTCACCGAATGCCCGAGCCCGAGGCCCTCGGTCATGCCCGACGCCACGGCGATGACGTTCTTCACGCAGCCGCCCAACTCGGCGCCGACGACGTCGTCATGGACATACGGCCGGAAGGCGGGCGTCGCGCACGCGTCAGCGACTCGTTGAGCCGTGGCGAGCGAAGCACTAGCCACGGTGGTGGCCGCCGGCTCCCGCGCCGCGATCTCGCGCGCGATGTTCGGCCCGGACACCGCGACCACCTGTTCTGGTGGCAGGTCCAGGCATTCCATGACGACCTCGGTCATCCGCTTCGAGGTGCCCTTTTCCAGGCCCTTCATCAGCGAGACGAGGACGATCCCGGGCGGCAGCAACGGCCCCCATTCGGCGAGGTTCGCCCGCAAGGTCTGGGCCGGCACCGCCAGCACCCCGATCCCGGCGCCCGCCAACGCCTCGGCCGGGTCGGTCGTCGCGGTGACCGTGTCGGGCAGGTGCAGGTCGGGCAGGTAGCGCACGCTCGCGTGGTGGCGCTGGATGTCGGCCACCTCGTCGTCGAACTTGCCCCACATCCGCACGTGGCAGCCAGCCTCGGCGAGCACCGAGGTAAACGCCGTCCCCCAGCTGCCGGTCCCGAAGACCGCCACCTGCTCCCGTGCCCTCGCGGCTGCGCTGCTCACGGGCGCAAGCCTGGCACGTCACCCGGGCGGACCGCGAGAGGGGAGGGGTATGCCGCCCGCCCGGCTGCGCGGCATACCGAGTGCTCAGCCGCGTCCCCGGGAAGTCCCCGGGAACATGACACGATGGGCGTCAGGGGTCGGCCACCCGCTCGACCCGACGACGTGACCCTCAACGAGGAGGAACCCTCCGATGGATGCCCTGTTCCGTGTGCCCGCTCCGGCGAACGAGCCGGTCCTCGGATATGCGCCAGGCAGTCCCGAACGCGCGAGCTTGGAAGCCGAGCTCGTCCGGATCGGCGGCGAGCAGATCGAGCTGCCGAGCACGATCGGCGGCCGCAAGATCATGGGTGGCGGACGCGCTGCCAAGGTCGTCCAGCCGCACGCTCACCGCAAGGTCCTCGGGACGATGAAGCTCGTCACCCCGAACGAAGCCCAGAGCGCCATCGACGCGGCCAAGGCTGCCGCCCCGATGTGGCGCGATATGCCGTTCGCCGACCGGGCCGCGATCCTGCTCAAGGCCGCCGAGCTGTTGTCCGGCCCGTGGCGGGCCACCCTCAACGCCGCGACGATGCTCGGGCAGAGCAAGACCGCCCCCCAGGCCGAGATCGACTCGGCGTGCGAGCTCATCGACTTCTGGCGGATCAACGTGCACTTCGCCCAGCAGATCCTCGCCGAGCAGCCGCCGCTGAACTCCAAGGGCGTCTGGAACCGCAGCGACTACCGCTCGCTGGAGGGCTTCGTCTACGCGATCACGCCGTTCAACTTCACCGCGATCGGCGGCAACCTGCCGACCGCGCCCGCGCTCATGGGCAACACGGTTGTCTGGAAGCCGGCCCGCACCCAGCAACTGGCCGCGCACTACACGATGCTCATCCTCGAAGCCGCGGGC
>WBZS01001446.1_pt1 | contig 11585 bp, 11 predicted proteins | sample 5204201 | NCBI WGS metagenome assembly WBZS01 (sample SAMN12344357, study PRJNA552823) | activated sludge metagenome | biome: Activated sludge suspended growth; feature: Nitrification reactor; material: Wastewater; isolation source: activated sludge from nitrification reactor of wastewater...
GGCGAAGATCGCCTCGTCGACGAAGTTCGCGGGTGCCACCTCGGGCCAGACGAACGGCGTCGCGTCGGCGTGCACCTGCACTTGGCTGACCACGGCGAAGCCGCCGAAGCGCGCCAGGACGTACGCCACCATGGCCGAGAAGAGCAGGGTCAGCGCGAGCGCCGGGATGATGATGATCAGCGTGTTGGTCAGGTACTCGCCCATACGCGCCTTGATCCAGGCCCGGGCGAAGTTATCCCACATCAGGGCCGTGGGCAACGACCACGGGCTGAAGAAGATCTCCTGATCGCTCTTCAGCGACGACATGATCGACCACAGCATCGGAAAGACCACCATCACCAGCCATGACACGAGCACGGCGTACATGACGGTCTTGCTGAGCACATCGAGCGGGCTGGGCGCCGGACGCCGCGCGCCGGAAGTCGGTTCTTGAGGAACGGCTGCCATGGGCGGTCTCCCGATCAATACTCCACCGCATCTCGGGCGGTGAAGCGCAGGCTGATGATGGACAGGCCCAGGACGAGCAGGAGCAGCACCAGCCCCATGGCGGTGGCGTACCCGAATTGCCCGTCGCTGAAAGCCGTGGAATACAGATAGACCGGCGCGACGTCGGCGGCGCGACTGGGGCCGCCTGTGCCGTTCGTCATCACGGTGACGATGCCGAACAGGTCCATGGCGCCGATAGCCAGGAAGACGATCGCGGTGCGGATCGTGTCCCAAAGCAGCGGCACCGTGACCGACCAAAACAGCTGCCAGGGGGTGGCGCCGTCGATCCGGGCCGCCTCATAGTAGTCCATAGGGATGGCGTTCATGCCGGCGACGAACAGGACCATGTAGAACCCCACCGACTGCCAGACCACGACGCCAAGCACCGAGCCGAACACGGTCGATCGATCGCCAAGCCAGGGGAAGCTGTGCATCGACGTGAACCCCAGGCCTTCGAGCGCGGCGTTGAGCAGGCCGATCGTCGGGTGATAGATGAAGCCCCACAAAACAGCCACGATGACGACCGAGAGGACCTGTGGGAAGAAGAACGCGATCCGGAAGACCCGCGCGAACTTGATCCCCTGCGTGAAGATAAATGCGAAGAAGAGCGCGATGGCGGCGATCACCGGCGGGAGCACCAGCAACGCGATCCCGTTGTGCGAAAGCGCGCTCCAGAATTTCGTGTCGTTGTAAAGCTTAATGAAGTTGTTGAAGCCGTTGAACGTGATGTTTGCCGACAGACCGCTCCAGCGGGTGAAGGCAAACACAAGCGCCGAGGCGTAGGGGACCAACACAAAGAGCGTATACAACGCCAGCGGCACGGCCAGGAACGAAACGATCAGCGTGTTCTTGCCACGGTTCATGGGCGGCGGTCCTCCACGCTCGAGCAATCCAGGACGAATGACGAATGACGATTGACAAAGGCGGGCCCGAGGCCAACCTGCGTCGTTCGTCACCCGTCATTCGTCCATTGGCGCAAATCCGAGCAGTTTAGCGCGTGAACTTGGTGATGTCGGGATCCGACGCCACCGCGTCAGCGGCCTTCTGCATGGCGGCCGTGAAGTCGGCCGGCTTGATCGTGCCGGTCATGAGCTCGCCGGTGCGGGTCTCCAGCTCCTTGGACATCGAGCTGTACCAGTTCGGGAAGTTCATGACGACCGTCGCGCCCTTGGCGCCTTCGGCCAGAGCCACAGCGGACTTGACGGCGTCGGAGAGCTTCGCGCCCTCGGTGCCGCCGGTCACGGGCATGATCGCCGCGACGTTCTCGGCGAAGTACTTGGCCGAGTCCTTCGACAGCAAGCAGCGCAGGTACTCCATGCCGTGCTTCGGGTTCTTGGCCTTCGACGGGACGATATAGGTCTCGCCGCCGCCGGCGTTGACGGCGTTCTGATCGCCGGCGCCATCCGCGTAACCGGGGATGTTCGAGACGACCATATTGAAGCCTTCCGGCGTCACGGTCTTCATCTCGTTCTCGAGCCAGTTACCGCACGGGATGAACGTGGCCGAGCCCTTGAGCCATTCGGTCTGCGACTCGGTGTGGGTCAGGCCCGCGGTGCCGGGCAGGATATAGCCCTTGTCGTAGAGCGCGTACAGGTCCTCGGTGGCACGCATAACGGCCGGGTCCGCCCAGGCGTTGGGCTCGAGGTTGTCGAGCTTGGTCAGGGTGTCGTTGCCGCCTGCGTAGTAGATCAGGGCGTTGAAGACGATGCCCCAGATGTAATACGGATACTTGCCCTGATAAGTCCAGGGCGAAGCCTTGCCTTCCTTCTTGATGGTTTCGCACAGCGCGAGCATCTCGGCCCAGGTCTTCGGGTAGGTATAGCCGGCCGCCTCGAACTGCGGCTTGGAATACCAGATGCCCGAGACGGTGTAGGCCATGTTGATGCCGTACAGCTTGCCGTCGAAGGTGGCGCTGGTCTGCGAGCCAGGGAAGATCGTGTCGCCGAACTTCTTCCCGGCCGTGTCGAGCGACGGCGCGTTCCACAGCTCCGACAGGTCCATCAACTGGCCTTCGCGCACCAGATCGGACATCGGGATCATGTTGGCGCCGCTGTTGTCGATGACATCCGGCGGGTTGCCGGCGACGAATCGAGGCTGCAGCTGCTCCGTGATCTTCTGGATGCTCTGGACTTTGACGGTCGTGCCGGGGTGCAGTTGCTCCTGCAGCTTGGCCGCGTACTTGATGTAGTCATCGCCGAAACCGCCGGCGAAGAACACGCCATCGACCTCGGCGGGGGCGAGGTTGAAGGGGTTGAGGGCCTCGGCCGCGACCTCAAAGGGCATACTGGGCGCAGCCGCGGCAGTGGGGGCGGCCGTCGGCGCCGGTGTTGCGGCAGGCTGGCAGGCAGCCAGCACGGGGCCCGCGACTGCGGACCCGGCCAACGCCGAACCGAACTGCAAGAACTTGCGGCGGGACATTCTGCGCCGATTTGCCTGGTGACTCATGGAGTGCCTCCTTGATGACGAACGTGCGACGTGTCTGCGTTTCGATCTCTGTACTTCGCGATTTGGCTCGGGTTTGCTTTCAGATTGCCTCGCTCCTTCCTCCTAATGGTCGTTCGCCTGGCGCTGCGCGGTTCGGCAGCCTCAGGCTTTGATCACGCGCACGCCCAGGGCCTGCGCGCCGGCGACGAATTCGGACGGCGAACGGTCGTCGACCACCAGCGTATGCACGGCGGTCAACGGTGCAACAGCGGCGGCGGCGACGCGCCCGCACTTGGTGTGATCGGCCACGATGATCACCTCGCGCGCGATGGTCAGGATCAGGCGATCGATCATGGTCTCTTGCAGGTCGTCGTTGGTGAGACCCTGTTCGCAGTCGATGCCGCGAATGCTGAAGATCACTTTGCTGGCACGCAGCTCGGTCAGGGCCTGAGCCGCGATATGGCCGATAAAGCACATGCCGCTGCGGTTGAGCCCCCCACCCAACCCGATGACCGAGATCGCCGGGACGTCTGCCAGGGCGCTAAGGACCAACAGCGAGTTGGTGATCACGGTCAGATCGCGCCGATCGCGCAAGTGACGGGCGACCTCCAACACGGTGGTGCCGCTGCCTAGAAAAACGGTTTCGCCGTCGGCCACCAGGTCGGCGACGGCCTGCCCGATGCGGCGCTTCTCATCGGCCTGTTCATGCATCCGCTGAAGGACGGGCGGCTCGGAGGGATCGGCCTTGACGGCGATGGCGCCGCCGTGAACCCGACGCACCCTGCCCTGATCGGCCAGAGCTTCCAGATCGCGACGTGCAGTAGCCTGGCTGACTGCAAAGGTCGCGACCACCTGATTCACCGTGACCCGCTGGCTACGACCGATCAAGTGCAGGATCTGTTGTTGGCGTTCCTGGCTCGAGACGTCGCCCTTCATATCTATCTTTGATCGAAATTGATTGGATCGTCACCACTTTAGGCCATAAAACGGTCAATGTCAATCATGTTTTTCAAGCTTTTTCGGGCAATGGGATTTCATCGGGTATAGTTCGCGGCGAGCGACCCGGCTCCACCGGACTGACCCTTCGTCAGGCAGGCACCCCCCAGCTGGAAGACACAGGAGGATGAGGCCCTATGGCATTCAACGTCAAGAAACGCGGAAAGATCACGTATTTCTACGAGGGTGACGCGCCGGTGCTTTCAAACCTCGTGGTGGAGGAGCAACCGGACGGGGACCTCAAGTTGTACTTCGCCGGTCTGACCGGCGGATACTCGGCCAAGAACGTGCTTGGTCTGGACGAGGTCGTACGGATGGATCCTGAACGCGAGATCCCGCTCGTGTTTGCCTGCTGGGAAAAGTGGCTTCAAGACGCCGGCGTCTGCCAGAAACTGGCCGACGTGGACTTCCTTGAGATCCACGCTTTCGGTTGCCAGCCGAAGAGCCCCAACCCGCTCGTCGACCCCGCCGGCTACGCCCAGGAGCTCGACCGTCTGCGGAAGGCGTATGCCCGCGCGTATGGCGGGTACTTCCGCGAACACTGCCCCGACAACGGCCTGCCCTGCCGCTTCACCGTGCACGTGGTCGACGTCCCAGACCAGGCGGCGTCGTACGAGTTTTACGGAACGGCGTTGCTGCAGCGTGGGGCGTAGAGCGTAGAGCGTGGTCGCTCCACGCTCTACGCCCCACGTTCTACATGTCCAGCAGGACGCGCAGTCGTTCGGCGACGATCAGTGCTTCCGAATCGCTGAGCGTCATCGGGTTGAGGAAGAGGCTCTGGCCATCATCGTCGGCGTTGACGGCGATGGCCGGGGTGCCGGACCAGAGCGCGTCGATCAGGGCCTGCAGGCCGAGGCGGGCGTTCGTGTCGAGCGTCAGCCGGCACCGCGGGTGGGGCTGGCCGGCCTCGTTCGGGAAGGCGCGGACCGCGCGCACGCCCTGAAGCTCATCGAGGAGGTTGATCCACTCGGCCACGACGCGCTCGTCGCGCTGAAGCCGGGCGGCGTGGTCGAGCTTGAGATAACGCTCGACCGCGGCCAGCAGGCCGACCATCTCTTCTTTGCCCACCTTCATCGGCCGCGCAAAACCCTGGTTGGGGCTGCTCAACGGCTGCAGACACTCGATCAGATCGCGCCGCCCGACCACCAGGCCGCTGGATTGCGGGCCGCACAGGTCCTTGCCGCCGCTGAAGATGGCGCAGACGGCGCCCAACTGCGTGAAGCGCCAAAGGTTCTCGACCGGCGGCAATTGCGCCGCCGCGTCGACGATCACGGGCACCCCGTGCGCGCTGCAGATCGCGATCACGGTCTCGAGCGGGAAATCGCCGCGGCCGGTCATCGCGCCCTGAAACCACACGAATGCGGCTGTGCGCGAGCCAAGCGCGGCCTCGAGCTCGGCCGGCGTGGTCGACTCGGCTGACCCGACTTCGATCAGGCGCGCGCCGACCATTCGAATCGCGTGATCGTAGCCGTTGCGATGTGACTTGAAGACCAGGACCTCGTTCTTAAGCCCGTTTGTGTCGGGCAGGCGCTGCGCCGCCGCCTTGTCCTTCCCGACCATGCAGGCCGCGATCGTCAGCGCGATCCCGGCCGCGGCGCCGGTCGCGACGTAAGCGGCCTCGTTGCGCGTGATCTCGGCCAGGCGTTGACCGACCCGGTGCTGGAGGTCCTCGAGGTCGACAAACGCGTGCGACGCCTCGTCCATGGCCGCCAACACCTCGGGCGGCATCAGACTACCGCCGAGCCGGGTCAGGGTGGCCGCGGCGTTGATGACAGGCTTGACGTGAAGGTCGCTGAAGAGGCTCATGGCTTGGAGAGGGTGGCGCCTGAGCCGGCGACACTCAACGGTTGGCCAGGCAGGGTCCAATACGCGGGCGGCGCGGCGGTCCACTCGGGCGCGCTGAGGCCGCCGATGTCGTACACGATCTGGCCGGCACGGATCGTCAGCTGACACTCGAAGCGCCGGTCGCCGATGATCTTGGCCCGGCCGCAGTCGATGAAGCCGAAGCGGCCGCTCTGCACGGTGAAGACGGCCACGTCGGCGCAGGCCCCCACGCTCAGGTGGCCGAGCTCGGGCCGGTTGAGCGAGACCGCGACGTTGGCGGTCGAGCGCGCGATCACGTCCTGCACCGAGAGACCCAGGTTGAGCATCTTGCTCATCGTGGTCTGCATGTCGACCACGACGCCGTGGACGTTGTGCGTGTGCAGGTCGGTGCTGATGGTGTCGGGCGGGAAGCCGTCGGCGATGGCGCGTGCGCCGTTGCGGAACCAGAAGCTGCCGGCGCCGTGGCCGAGGTCGAAGCGCACGCCGCGGGCCCGCGCCTCGCGCATGAAGGGCTTCACCTTGCCGGCGTCGTCGATGGTCATGAACTGCTGGGCGAAGACGTGCGTGTGGATGTCGCCCGGTCGCGCCTTCTTGAGCACAAGGTCTTCGTACGGCCGTTCGGGTCGCGGCCAGAAGTCGTACATCACGGGCTTGCCGCACAGCTCGGCCGCGCGGATGGCCTGATCGACCGCGGCCCAGGGGGTGTGCAGTTCGTCGTAGGGCTCGTGGGTCCAGTAATGCGCGGTCTTGATCCCGAGGCAGATCTCGGGGTAAGCCTCGACGGCGGCGGCGGCCAGCTCGGCGTCGAAGGTGCGCGGATCCTGCTCGAAATCGCCAAGCATGCCCTGATCGACGATGTTGACGTAGGCCAGGATGCGGGTCTTGGCGCGATCGATGACGGTCTGCTTGAAGTGGCGGATCTGGCGCGCTCCGGCGGTGCCGGTGTCGACCGCCGTGGTGACGCCGCTGCGGAAGGTGTGGGCGTCGGCGACCACGCTCAGACCTTCGGGGTCGCCCTCGGGCGCGCGGGTGTGATACACGTGTACGTGCATGTCGATGATGCCGGGCGTGACGTACAGGCCGGACACATCCACGACGCGGTCAGCCAGGGCCGGGTTCAGGTCGGTGCCGACGGCGGCCACACGCCCGCCGGTCAGGGCGACGTCGGCGACGCCATCGCGCCCGTTCTTGGGGTCGATGATGTGACCGCCCTTTAGAAGAATCTCATATCGATCAGTATTCATCGCTCGCATCCTCATCGATTGGGCAAACGTGACGCGGCATCAAGCCGCGAGGGTGACGTTGAGTTGGCGCGCCAATGGCGACAGATGACGCGCCAGGATCTCGTCCAGGTCGGGCTCCGGCGCCGCCAGCACATCCTGCCAGACTGCGCCCAACGCGGCGCTGAGTTGCCATTCGATCGCGGCCCACTGTTCGCCGCGCGGCAACGACCGACCCCGGGCGACGTTCGAGCTCAACGCATGGAAGCGCGGGTCGACATTGAGTCTTGGGTCGGTCAGGATCGCCAGCCGCGCCGGGAGCAGATTCCCGAGTTGAGCCAATCGCAACTGGGCCTCCGGGCTTGTGAGGAACCGAACCAGCTGGAGTGACTCTTCCACATGCGTGCCCTGGCCCAAGAGCGCCAGACCGGTGCCCCCGAGCATGGACCAACCGGGCATCGGGGCGGCGCCCAGATGCTCGTGCCATAGGGTCGCCGCCGAGGGCGCGAAACGTTCGGGGAGCCACGAGCCGGAAACGGTGACGGCGGCCTTGTGTTCGGCGAACGCCTCCTCAGCGGCGCGAGTGGCCAACCCGCGGAGTTCCGGGGGCACAAACCGCACCAGACCAAAGAAAGCCTTCCAGGCGGCGAGGGCCTCGGATCGATCGAAGGCCACGGCTCGCCCGGAGGGCTCCATGAGATTGCCGCTGCCATACCATACCCAACTTGCCGCATTTTGCAACGTGACGATATCGGCGTCCATCGCCGTGACCCAGGCCGGTCGGCCGCTCCGGTCGATCGCGGCCAGCGTCTCCCCGATATGCTCCGGCGAATCGAAGGCGCTTTGCTCGCGCACACCGGTCGCCGCCAGGGTGTCGCGCCAATACCAGATCAGGCGCGTGTCAAGCTGCCACGGAACGGCCCAAAGCACGTCGTTGTGCGAGCAGATCCGCAGAGCGCCCTCGAAGAACGCCCCGGCCCCCCCACGGACAACGAATCGCGCGGGGAGAATGGGCGCAGCACCTCGCGTTCTGCCAGGGCGCTGACCCAGGTCGTGCCGACCTCGCACACATCCAGGATCTCGCCGCCGACTTCTCCGCTCGAGAGCTGTTGCCGCCCCTCCATCCAGGTCATCTGCCGCAGAACTGGCTTGATCTTGTATAAAGACTCGAAGTCACGCAGGAGATCGCGCAGGATAGCGAGACGCAGAGGAGAGTCGTAGACGATGGCAAAATGCAGCACGATCATGTCGACCTCTATGGACCGGAGACGGTCACCCCAGCGCAAAGACGTGAGCACCCTTGTGCGCAAAAACATGCCGGCCGGTGGTCATGGCGAGTTCAAGGTTGACCCGGTGAACACAGAGGGTGGCGCCCGACCTAAGTGGAACGCATGTTGTTGAGGCGTCGGACGACGGGCTGCAGGTGTCGCAGCAGAAGGTCGTCGGTCACGGGCGTGTCGGGCTGCGCCAATACCGCGCGCCAAAGCGTGGCCAGTGCGTTGCTAAGCTGAGTTTCGATCGTCGTCCACAGGCGCGTGTTGGCAAAGGATCTTCCGCGCAGCGCGTTGGTGCTCAGGACGCGATAGAGCTCATCTTCCGCGAGCCCCGGGTCGGTGAGCACGTCGAGGCGGGACGGTAGTCCGAGGCCGGCGCGCGTGAGCGTGTGGATGACGGACTGGGAATTCAGAAACCGGATCAAATCGAGCGCGGGCAGCACCTGCAGGCTTCGCCGCCAGATCACCAGGCTCGATCCGCCGACGAAGGACCGGCCCGGCATCGGCGCCGTGCCCAACTGCCCGAACGCGGCTTGCCCGGCCGCTTCCGAGATCGTTCCCGCCAGCCACGGACCCGCTACCGTGACGGCCGCGCGGTGCTCGGCAAAGGCGCGGTCGCTGTCGACGTCGGTCTGCCCGCGCAAGGCAGGAGCGATAAACCGGTGAAGGTCGTAATAGGCCTTCAGACCTTGCAGCGCCTCGGGCTGATCGATGATGACCCGCTGACCCATTGGATCCAGAAGGTCACCGCCGTGCGCCCAAATCCAGGTGGCGACGTTCTGAAGCGTTACGCTCGAGGGTTGCGTCGTTGCGACCCAGGCCGATGCGCCGCTGGCCCGCAGTTGCTCGAGGGTGGCGACCAGCTGCTCGTGCGTGTCGAACGCGCCAGCCTCCGTCACGCCGGCCGACGCCAGGCTGTCGCGCCAGTACCAGATCAGACGCGTGTCGACCCACCACGGCAAGGCCCACACTGATCCGCCGCTGATGCCCGTGCGCCACATGGGATCGTGAAAAGCCGCAGCGCCTCCGATCGGCGCGAGATCGGCTTCAGTGAACTGGCGCAGTGCCTCCATGGCAGCCAGTGGGCCGATCCATGTGGTGCCCACCTCAGAGATGTCCGGCCCGTCGCCATACGTGGCATAGCCCGTGTATAGGGTCCACGCCTCGGACCACTCCAGTGTCCGGCAGTCGATTTGAAGGCGAAAACGGGCGCCAAATTCGTCCAGCAGGTTGCGCAACTTTGCCAGGGCGGGTTCGGCCGTGGGTAGCAAGGTCAGGGTGAGCTTGGTCATATCAACGGGCGTCGCAGCCCCACCGTCAGTGGTTTCGGCATTATAGAGGACATCCAGCAGCGAAGGCAGCAGATCCGCGATGCAGGGCAACCGCATCTCAACCAAACAAGCCATGTTTTTGCAGCGGATTGCGCGGATGACGCGGATTGTGGAAACACGCTGCCCATCTGCGAAATCCGCGCAATCCGCGGCAAAAAAAACGTCGAAGCCAATTGAGGTGCGATTGCCCTGATCCGCGATGCGGCCGGATGACATCTGTTGTGTGTGCCGTCAGCAAGCGCACCAGGTCGAGCACCGCTGCGGTCTGCACGCACAAACGTGTGGATAATGGGCCCGGCGGCTGAAGCCGCGGGGAGGAATGGCGTGGGCGGCCTGCGCCGCCTTTGGGCCGCCGGCGGATGGAGCTCGGGCCGAACGGAGGCGGGACGCCGCGGGCCAGTGGCTTTTGGCCCACAACGGGTTCAACGGCCGGGCAAGAGCTGCCGCGGCGATCAGCCGCGGTTGACGGCGATGCACGTTTGCCAATGAATGCGTTTTTGACCGTACGTTCGCCTGCGCGCACCCTCTGCGACCGCAAAATGCTCTAGAATGGGTGACGATGCCCCCAAGTAGCGGTCATGTCGAAATCGTCTGTGTCGGCCAGTTGACCGTGGACTACGGCGTCGGCGCCAACCGCGAGTTGATCCGCGAACGCCCGGGCGGCTCGGCCCTCTACGCGGCCGTCGGAGCGCGTGTGTGGAGCGAGCACGTCGGCATCTTTGGCCGCGTGGGTTCGACATATCCGGCGACGTGGCTCGACAACTTCCGCGAGCATGGGCTTGAGACGCGCGGGATCAAGACCTTGCCCGAGGCGCACGATCAGCGCGCGTTGGTCGGCGTCGCGCCCGAGGCCCTGCCCGACGCCGTCTTTGCGGAGGCCGGGCACGCGACGCCCGAGGCGCTGGCCGGCTATCGGCCCTACCACGCGCAAAAGGAAGAACGCACGCGTTTCGCGCCGTTGGCGGTGCGACCCAGCGAAGCGCCGCGCAGTTACCTCACCGCCCGCGCCGCGCATGTGGCTCCCTGCGAACTCGTCGTGCAGACCGCCCTGCCCCCAACCCTTCGCCGCAGCGGATTGAGCTACGTCACCTGCGACCCGCATCCCCGTTTCATGACACCCGAGTTCGAAGCGGACGTGCGTCAGATCGCCTACGGCCTCGACGCCTTCCTGCCGGGTGAAGCCGCCGTGCGCACCTTCTTCCAGGGCAAACCGATGGCCGACGATCTCTGGCAGGCGGCCGAGGCCTTCGCCGCGATGGGCGCCCGCTCGGTGGTGATCAAACTCGGCGCGCGCGGCGCGTACGTCTTCGCGCCGGCCGTCGGAAAGCGCTGGCATGTCGCCGCGTACCCGGCCAAGGTGCGCGAGCATACCGGCGTGGGCGCCGCGTTCGGCGGCGGGTTCGTCGCCGGGCTGCTCGCGACCGACGACGTGCTCGAGGCCAGCCTGTGGGGGACTGTCGCGGCCTCGCTCGTGCTCGAAGGCAACGCGCCGCTGTATGCGCTGGATGCGACACCGGGTTTGGCCCGGGCCCGTCTCGAAGCGCTGCGCGGCAACGTCCGTCCGATCTAGTTCCGGAGCGCCACTCTTGTCCCTCATCGCCCGCACGCTCGACCTCGCCTGCCAGATCCAACAGATCCCGGCGCCGACCTTTGCCGAATTCGACCGCGCCGGGTTTGTGCGCGACACCTTTCGCGCGGCGGGTCTGCAGGATGTGGAGATCGACGCCATCGGCAACGTCTATGCCCGTCGCCCGGGCCGCGGCGCGGCGCGGCCGCTGCTCGTGTCCGCGCACACCGACACGGTCTTCCCGGCCGGGACGCCGCTGGCCCTGGCGCGTCGGCCGGACCTGATCAGCGGGCCGGGCATCGGCGACAACTCGCTCGGCGTCGCCGGGCTGCTCGGCCTCGTGTGGGCGCTGGGCGATGCGCCCACCGACGGCGACCTGTGGCTCGCGGCCAACGTCGGCGAGGAGGGCCTGGGCGATCTGCGCGGCATCCGCGCCGTGATCGATCGCCTCGGCCAGACGGTC
>WBZS01002440.1_pt1 | contig 11570 bp, 6 predicted proteins | sample 5204201 | NCBI WGS metagenome assembly WBZS01 (sample SAMN12344357, study PRJNA552823) | activated sludge metagenome | biome: Activated sludge suspended growth; feature: Nitrification reactor; material: Wastewater; isolation source: activated sludge from nitrification reactor of wastewater treatment...
AGGTTATGGCGAACTCACCCGTGGGCCTTTCGGCCCACGGCTTTGTAATTAGCAAAGAAAGCCGCGGGCCGAGAGGCCCACGGGTCTCCACAACTCCAAAATTTAGTGTGGACAACGCACTAGCCTCCTTCATGAACCAAAACGAGGGGCCGAAAGGCCCCTCGGGTTTCTCCTGGCAAGGCACCGAAAATCAAGCAAAATTCCGCGCCGCACCGTCTCGGCATGCAATCCGAAAGCCCCTTTGATTCGTCAAAAATAAAGGGGAAGGGTGCGCGCCGCCGAACCTGAATGACAACCTCAAGGGACTCGAGAATGTTGAAACGACGTAACCTCCTCATCATCATGGCTCTGGGAGTTTTGCTCCCTTCGTTGGCGATGAGTGGTATGGTGGATCGAGCTGAGCAATGGAAAAAGGTCCAAGAGAGCATGCGGAAGGGCCTTCCTCGATCCGCAATCCAAAACCTCGAACCCATCATCACTTCGGCCATGAAAGAAAAAGCCTATCCCGAAGCCCTCAAGGCGATCGCTCGCAAGATCTCCTTGGAGGGAAACATCCAGGGCAACAAGCCCGACGAGAAAATCAAACTATTCAAGGCCGAGATCGCCAAGGCGCCGCCGGAGATGTTGCCGGTGATGGAAACGGTGCTTGCCAATTGGTATTGGCATTTCTTCCAACAGAATCGTTGGCGGTTCATGCAACGAACGATCACCGCCACCGAACCGGGCGAAGATATTCTCTCCTGGGACTTGCCACGCGTGATGGCGGAGGTCGATAAGCATTTTCAAAAGGCCCTATCCCACGAAGCGACGCTGAAGAAAATCGCGGTCGGAGATTGGGATGCATTTCTAGAAAAAGGCACGGCCCCGGATTCGTACAGGCCGACACTTTATGACTTCATCGCGAACAATGCCTTGGCCTTTTACATGACCGGCGAACAAGCCGGCGCGAAAGCCGAAGACTCATTCGAGATGAATGCCGATTCGCCCATTTTCGCCGCGACGAAGGAATTTCTTGCCTGGAAACCCGCGGCGACGGAGCTCGATTCGCGTACGCTCCGAGCGGTGCACCTGTACCAGGATCTGCTCCGTTTTCACCAAGACGACAAAGATGCGACGGCTTTTCTGGACGCCGATCTTTGGCGTTTACGGTTTGGCTACAACAAATCGGTGGGAGAATCCAGGAACGCGCGGTACAAGGCCGCGCTGGAAAGCTGGATCAACCGCAACGCGGACCATCCCCTCTCGGCTTCCGCGCGGTTCGCGCTGGCGGAACTACTGCATCAAGAAGGCAATCGCGTGGAAGCTCGGCGCATCGCCCTTCAAGGAAGCCAAACCTTTCCTGAGAGCGTGGGGGGAAAGCAATGTTACAACCTCGTTCAAGGAATCGAGGCGAAATCGGTCAATGTCACCGTCGAACGCGTCTGGAACGACCCGTTTCCGAAAGTTGAAATCCGATATCGGAATCTGACCCAGGTCCATTTTCGGGCTGTGCCTTGGTCGTTCGATGATCGGATCAAATCTCCGTCGTATCGGCCGGAGATTCTGATTCAGAATGAGCACAAAGCCATTCTTGCGAAAAAGCCAGCCGCCGTGTGGTCGGCGAATTTGGAACCCACCTCGGATTACCACGAAAAGGTCAACAAGATCGATGTCCCCAAGAATCTGCCCGCGGGATTCTACTTCTTGCTCGCCAGTTACAACGAGAATTTCGGCACCGTCAACAATATCGTGCATTACTCCTATTTCTGGGTCAGCGATCTGGGATTGATCACCCGAACGCGCCACGGAATTGGAAAGCTGGAGGGATTCGTTCTCGACGCTCGCACCGGCGCTCCCCTCGCGAACGCCGCCGTCGAGATTTGGCAACGCACGAATAACAACCAGCGGATTGCTCTTCCAAAAACGACCACGAACCAAGATGGCATGTTCTCGGTCGGTGCGGCCAACAACGCAGGATACATGATCGTCGCCAAGCATGGCAACGACCAGGTTTCGTCCGAAAACGACTATTACGTTTGGTCCACGCCTCGGCAACGTGAGTCCTACCAGTCAACCGTGTTCTTCACCGACCGTTCGTTGTATCGGCCTGGGCAGACGATTCAGTACAAGGGCATCTCCATCAACGTCCACCCAGAGAAGGATGACTACTCCGTCCTTGCGAAAACCGCAGTGAACGTGATCTTCCAAGACCAAAACGGCAAGGAAGTCGCACGCCAACAACACGTCACCAACGACTACGGTTCCTTTAGCGGTAGTTTCACGGCGCCTGCGGATCGGGTGCTCGGCGTGTTCATCCTTCGCACCGACGGTCCAGCTCAAGGCGTGGCCCAACTGCGTGTCGAAGAATACAAACGGCCCAAATTCCAGGTCACGCTCGATAAACCCAAAGGGGCGTACAAGCTCAACGACCTCGTTTCCCTGCAAGGCAAAGCAACCTCCTACACGGGAGCGGCCGTCGATGGAGCGAAAGTTCGTTTCCGAGTTTATCGCCAGGTTCGTTGGCCTGATTGGTACGGCTGGCGATATTGGTGGCGACCCGTACCACCATCGCCCAGCCAGGAGATCGCTCACGGCGATGCGGTTACGAATGTCGATGGCACGTTCAAAATCGACTTTTTAGCGAAGCCCGATACGACCGTGCCCGAGAAAGACGAGCCGACCTTCGTTTACAACGTCTCCGCGGACGTGACCGATAACACGGGCGAAACGCGGTCGAATCAGAACACGGTACTCCTCGGCTACACCGCATTGAAAGCTCGTTTGTCCGCCGAGGATTGGCAGACCAAACAAGACGAAGTGAAGATCAGCGTCTTCACTTCAACGTTGGACGACGAAGGCCAATCGACGTCGGCCACGGTGAAGATCCACCGCCTCAAACAGCCCGAAAAAGTCAATCGTGCCAAGCTCCAGCCGCAATATTATCCGTTGCACGTTTTCCGAGGCGGCCGATTGGTCGAAGTGGAACCGCAACCGGACCCAAGCAATCCCATGTCCTGGGAACTTGGTGAAGTCGCGGTCGAACGGGATATTCAAACGGATGAGAAAGGGAAAAGCGAGTTGTCGTTTCAGCTTGGCGTCGGGGCGTACATGGCCGTGCTGGAAACCAAGGACAAGTACGGAAAAAAAGTATCCGCGCGAAAACCAATCATGGTTCTAGACCCGACGGCGAAAAAACTCGCGATCCACGTTCCGTTCTTGGCCAAGGCTCCAAAATGGTCCGTGGAACCAGGTCAGGATTTTCGCGTGCTATGGGGCAGCGGTTACGACCAAGCCCGCGCATTCGTGGAAATCGAACACCGTGAGAAATTGATTCAAAAATTTTGGACCAGCCCCGACGTGACGCAACAGATGGTAACGCAATCTGTCGGGGAAGGGATGCGAGGCGGATTCACCGTTCGCGTCACGATGATTCGTGAAAATCGCGCCTACTTCGAATCACGCCATGTGGATGTGCCTTGGTCGAACAAAAACCTCACGGTGAAATGGGAACGGTTCCTCTCGAAATTAGAGCCAGCCCAAAAAGTGACGTGGACGGCCATCGTGACCGGTCCAGACGCTCAAAAGCACGCCGCCGAGATGGTGGCGGGGCTTTACGATGAATCCCTTGATCAGTTTTATCCGCACCAATGGATGAGCAAGTTCCAGGTTTTCCGCCAAGATTTTTCCCATATGCAAAGTCGATTCGAGAATAGCCGGGTGAATTTCCACCATTTGCACGGTAACTTCCCGACGGCATACAAGCAGATTGATTGGCGGTATCGGCAATTCCCCGCGGATGTGGCGGTCAACTTGTACGGTTATCAATATTTCGGGAGAGGCGGGGCGAACCGCCAACTCGAACGCGAAGCGGCGATGGATGGTGCAAGCGGATTTGGTGGCGGCCTAGGTGCGATGCCGATGGCTGCACCAGCCGCGCCCATGGATGCGCTGGCGACGAACGCACGGGGCATGTTTGCCGAACAACAGCTTCGCCGCACCGAAGCGAAAGCCGATCGTGACGCCAACAACGGCCTCGGGCGTGATGAAGGTGGTTCAGGCCCAGGTTCCGTGAACCCTGGCAGTGTCACGCCTCGCAAAAATCTGCAGGAAACCGCCTTCTTCTTCCCGCATTTGGAATCTTCCAAAGACGGTGAAGTCCGCATGACGTTCACCATGCCTGAAGCACTCACGAAGTGGAAATTCCAAGGGTTCGTGCACGATAAACAACTGCGTAGCGGTTACTTGACCGATTCCGTGGTGACGGCCCGGGAACTCATGATCCAACCCAATGCTCCTCGCTTCGTCCGCGAAACCGATCTCCTCGATTTCACGGTCAAGGTGACGAACCTTTCCGAGAAGCCGCAGACGGGGCAAGTGCGTTTGACCTTCGCGGACGCACGCACCGGCAAATCGGTCGATGCGGCCCTAGCGAACGTGAAGCTCGATCAATCCTTCAATGTTCCAGCCAAGGAAAGCCGAAGCTACGCTTGGCGGATCAAAGTCCCTTACGACATGGGATTCCTTACTTACAAGGCGACGGGTTCGACCGATACCGTTTCCGACGGCGAGGAAGGCTATTTGCCCGTCCTTTCGAGTCGGGTGCTTGTTACGGAATCGCTGCCGTTACCGATCCGTGGGCCGCAAACGAAGACGTTCAAGTTCGGTCGGCTTTTGGAATCCGGTAAGTCCGATACGCTAAAACACCAGAACCTGTCGGTGCAAATGGTGTCCCAGCCGGCTTGGTACGCGGTGATGGCCTTGCCGTACTTGATGGAATATCCGTACCAGTGCAGCGAGCAGATTTTCAACCGGCTTTACGCCAACGGCGTGGCTCGCCACGTGGCGAATAGCGATCCGAAGATTCGAAACGTGTTCAACATCTGGAAGAACACACCCGCGACACTCGACAGTCCGCTCTTCAAGAACGCCGATCTGCGATCGGTGATGATCGAAGAAACTCCTTGGCTTCGCCAAGCTCAGAAAGAAAGCGAAGCTCGGCGGAATGTCGGCATTTTGTTCGACGACAACCGTCTCGATACGGAATTGCAGCGCGCCTACCAACAACTCGCCCAGCAACAGCTCGGCGATGGGTCTTGGCCTTGGTTCCCCGGCGGACCTTCCAATGATTACATTACCCTTTACATCACGACCGGGTTCGGCCGAATGCGAAATCTGGGCGTGAACATCGATCAAGCGCTGGCCATTCGCGCGCTCGGTCGGCTCGATACGTGGGTCGATGAAATCTACCGCGATATCGTGCGTCACGATCGCAAAGGCCAAAATAATCTCAGCCCCACGATCGCGTTGTACCTGTATGGCCGAAGCTTCTTCCTGAACGATCGTGCCATCCAACCGAACCACAAAGAAGCCGTCAACTATTTCATCGGCCAAGCGAAAGACCATTGGCTGAAGGTGGCGAATCGTCAGTCGCAGGCACACTTGGCGCTGGCGCTCAATCGCTTCGGCGAGAAGGCGGCGGCTCAAGGAATCATGGCTTCCCTCAAGGAACGTTCCGTTTCTAACGAAGAACTGGGGATGTTCTGGCGCGACCTCGAACTTTCGTGGTGGTGGTTCCGCGCTCCCATCGAAACGCAAGCGTTGATGATCGAAGCTTTCGACGAAGTCATGAATGATCGCGTGGCGGTGGAGGATTGTAAGGTTTGGCTTTTGAAGCAGAAGCAAACGCAGGATTGGAAGACCACGAAGGGAACCGCAGATGCGTGTTACGCCTTGCTCCTTAAGGGCCGAAACGCCCTGGCGAGCGACGCCTTGGTCGAAGTCCAAGTCGGCGACATCCAGATCAAACCTGAAAAGGTGGAAGCCGGCACGGGATTCTATGAAAAGCGATTCCTGGGCGCGGAAATCAAGCCAAGCCTTGGCGAAATCACGGTGAAGAAAACGGACGAAGGCGTGAGTTGGGGTAGCGTGACTTGGCAATACCTCGACGACATCAGCAAAATCACGCCTTACGAAGGCACGCCGCTGACCCTCAAGAAGAAGCTGTTCCAACGTGTCTTTACGAAGAAGGGACCAACGCTCCAACCGATCGCCGGTGCGTTGAAACCCGGGGATGAAGTCGTGGTCCGACTCGAACTGCGCGTGGATCGTGATATGGAATACGTTCACCTCAAAGACACGCGTGGCAGCGGCACCGAGCCCACCAATGTCCTTTCGCAATACAAGTACCAGGATGGACTTCGCTATTACGAAATGACTCGGGATACCGCGAGCCATTTCTTCATCGACTATCTGCCAAAAGGAACGTACGTGTTCGAATACTCGACACGCATGGTTCACAAAGGCCAATACCAAACTGGAATGGCTGAAATTCAGAGCATGTACGCACCTGAATTCAATAGCCATTCCGAAAGCTACATGCTGACTGTGGAGTAACCAACGCACGAAGTGTGTGAAAATGCGTGCGGGAAGTCCTAACTTCCCGCTGCGGGAAAAGGGGAAGCTCGCGATTCACCGATCGCGAGCTTCTTGAATTATCTTGGCACGCGAGGCTATGAATGAAAGAGAAGCTTCGGCTTTTTCATCACTTGCCAATAATGGAGCGAGCCATGGCCGATTTTAGATCACGGAATGACCTCAACGCGGAGACACGGAATCACGTGGTCGCGTTGCTTAATCAACATTTAGCGGATACGTTCGATCTTTACAGTCAAGTCAAGGAAGCCCACTGGAACGTTCGAGGACCTCTTTTTATTTCCTTACACAAGCTCTTCGATGAACTCGCGGAAATTCTCGAAGTTAGTATCGACGAAATCGCGGAGCGTGCCACCGCATTGGGGGGACGAGCCCGAGGGACCGCGCGAATGGCAGCTCAGAAGTCACGTTTGCCGGAGTATCCGCTCGAACTGACCGATGGGTTGGCACATGTCAACGCGCTCTCCGATCGCTACGCCGCATTAGCCAAACATGTGCGAACCGCCATCGATCAAACGGCGGAATGGGGTGATGCGGGAACGTCCGATCTGCTCACAGGTCTCGTACGCGAATTGGATAAAAGTCTGTGGTTTCTCGAAGCCCACTTACAGGGGTCGTGACCCACAGTCGGCGTCTAACTCGGTTAGGCGTTCGGCAGGAAAGAATCTACCATAGGCGAGCCGCCCCTGTGAGGGGGCGGGTGGGCGTAACCTAGGTCCATCGGCAGACTTTTTCGTGGCTGATCACGAAATCCGACGCTTCACAGCGTCGGCTCGCTGGGTAGTTCAATATTTGCCGCTCGCCTTACTTCGTGCCTGGCGTTTCGCTGGTATTTGAACGTTCTCTCAACGCTCTAAAATGTCTTGCCCATCACCTCGGCGACCTTGCGAATTTGCTCCATCAGTTTCCCGTAGTTTGGCGGCAACAAAGCCTGTGGTCCATCGGAAAGGGCTTTTTCCGGGCAACTGTGAACTTCGATATGCACGCCGTCCGCACCAGCGGCGACCGATGCGAGTGCCATCGGCGGAATCAAATCGCGACGACCCGTCGCGTGGCTTGGATCGACGATGATGGGCAGATGGCTCATCCCCTTCACATTCGGTACAGCGCTCATGTCGAGCATGTTACGCGTTGAATCCTCAAACGAACGCACGCCTCGTTCGCACAGAACCACGCTTTGATTGCCTTCGGACAGAATGTACTCAGCCGACATCAAAAGATCCTTGACCGTGGCGCTCATGCCTCGCTTGAGAAGGATCGCCTTTCGCGTTTGGCCAACTTCTTTCAGAAGATCGAAGTTTTGCATGTTGCGAGCGCCGATTTGGAGCATGTCGGCCCATTTTTCCACCAGTGGCACTTGGCGTGGATCCATGACTTCCGTGACCACGGGCATATCGTGCGCGTCGCCGACTTCACGCAGGATCTTCAGCCCTTCCTCGCCCATGCCTTGGAAGGTATAGGGGCTGGTTCGCGGCTTGAAGGCGCCACCACGCAAGAGGTTCGCACCCGCCTTTTTGACTTCCCCGGCGATTTCGTTGAGGATCTCGCGACCTTCGATCGCGCAAGGGCCCGCGATCATGCCCAGGTGCCCGCCGCCGACTTTGACTCGGCCCCCCACGACAACGACGGAGTCCTTCTTGTTGAATTCTCGACTCGCTAATTTGAAGGGCTTCATGATGGGAAGCACTTGTTCGACGCCAGCGATGGCCAAAAGCGGCTCTTTGCTCAGCTTCGTTTCATCGCCGATGACGCCGATGATCGTCCGATGCTCGCCTTGGCTGACGTGCGCTTTGAGTCCGAGTTCCTTGATTCGGTCGATGACGTGATCGACTTCCGGCGGGGTGGCATTCGGCTTGAGAACAATGATCATGGCAAGCTATCTCACAGGGTTTCCGGTAGGCGTTCGAGATCGCAACCGGCAATCCCGTAACTGGCTTCTACAGATGAAACGACATTTCATTAAGATACGAGGTCGACGGATCGACGTGGAGGGACGAATGTTGTTGTACGGTGGCTCCGAATGATTTAATCGGAAATTCTTACGAGTACGAAACGCATCCTTCAAGGAAGTAGAAAATCATCGAGGATCGCAACCGGCAAGCCCGCGACCTTTCGATACGTCCCATCATTCGTGAAAAACGCATCACACTGGTAAATAAGGGCCGTCGCGGCATGGATCGCGTCGGGGGTTCGGAGCGTTTTCGTGACTGCTCTAAGTTCGGCCGCCTTCCGCAAAACGCTCAAATCGATTTCGAATCGCTCAATGTTGGAAAAGAATTGCTCGTAAGCGGTTTGCAGGAGGAGATTCCCGTGCCGTAATGGTTGAACTGAGCATTCGAGCACGATGAGCTGTGACGAAACAATCCGCGTCAAATTTCCTGGATAACCCGCAAGCCTCGCGGCGATGACGGGGTAGTATTTGGGGTGTTTTTCAACGAGGTAGATTGCTGCGTCCGTGTCGAAATAAAGATTAACCGTGGCAGCCGGATTTAACGGTCCCACGAATTCCTCTCTTCATTGATATATCCCTGGACGTCCCACGCCGTGCCGAATGAGGGATGATTCTTGAGCGATTCGTGGATCTCTTCGAGGGCATGTAAAACTGCGTTTAAGCTTTTTTCAACTTTGCGTACTTCCACTTCGACCGTATCACCTACCGCGAACTGGCCGGGATCCAACTCGATGACATGGCCTGGAAGCACTTTTAACGTCTTCTTCATCACGGCTTCCATCTCGAGGTCCTCCGTGTTGACATCGACTTTATTCTACCCGCTAATCGTCGCTACGGGGAAGGAGCCGAGCACGACCAAATGTTCGCAGCGTTCTTCGAGAGCATTCAGCAGGCGTTTGACTTTCGGGTCTTCGACATGGCCTTCGAAATCGACGAAGAAGATGTATTCTTGTCGGCCTGTCTTCGCGGGGAACGATTCGATCCACGTCAGGTTCAATTTGTTGGCTTTGAAAAGTTCTAGCGCTTCGACGAGCGAACCAGGGTGGTGAGGCACTTTGAACATTAACGCCGTCTTGTCGGTGCCGGATTTGGGCGATTCTTGATGGCCAATGACCGCAAATCGCGTTTCGTTGTGGGCGAAATCTTCGATGTCGGAGAAGAGAATACGGAGGCCGTATTTGACCGCGGCCTGGCGACTGGCGACGGCGGCGGCACCGGGCTCGGCACTCGCCAATTGAGCGGCGACGGCCGTGCTGGATACGTCTTTCAGATCCGCATGAGGAAGATTATTCGACAACCAATTTCGACACTGCGACAACGCTTGTGGCTTGCTATAGACGCGGCGAATCTGCTCCTGATCGCAGTTTGCCAACAGATTATGGTGAATCTTTAAGCGAACTTCCGCACAGACCTTCAGCTGAGGCAGTCGCATGAACATGTCGAGCGTATCAGAGACGCCGCCGTCGGTCGAGTTTTCGAGCGGGACCACGCCAAAGTCGACATGCCCCCGGTTGACTTCTTCAAACACGGAAGAAATGCTGCCAACGCGCATGAACTCAACCGCTTGGCCAAACCGTTCGACCGCCGCAAGGTGGCTGTAACTGTACTCGGGCCCCAGGTAAGCGACCTTAATAATTTTTTGGAGGGCGCGGGATCCGCTCATGACTTCGCGAAAGATCGCGCGAATGGTCACTTCGTCGAGCGGACCTTTGTTCATTTCCAGAACGTTCTTCAAAACTTCTTCTTCGCGAGCAGGCGAGAAGATCTCGGAGCCAAAATCGTTCTTGACCCTACCGATCTCGGCCGCGACGGAAGCCCTTTCGTTAACGAGCTTTAGGATTTGAAGATCGAGTTTGTCGATTTGCCCGCGTAGGGACTTCAAGTTAGTTTGGACCTTAGCCGAGAGAGCCTGGTCGCTGTCTTTCTTCGGTGCCATGGGTGCTCGCGGATCTAGGTGGGAATGCCCTGGTTGGTTTCAATTTAGCTAGGTGTTCTAGACCCGTCAACGAATAAGTGGTGGAAATGTGCCAATTCTCGCGGATTTTCGTCCACTTCCCAGGTGGAAATTACCCATCTCCACGAAAGCGAAACCAGGCAGACGTGAACCCTGTCATTTTGACACGAATTCGTAGCCTCTCCAATCACTCAATTCCGCTCCAAAATCACACCTGAATTCATAAGATCATAATTGACATATAGTTAAGGAAAAAGATCGAGTCGCATTAACAAATGGTATGCTACTTGCACTAAAGGTCTTTCGAAACGCGGTCGAAATGCAAAGGCAAGTTCGGCGGAACAGAAACTTCATACACCTCGCGAAAAACATTTAAAACCTCCTGAAAGGAGACGGCAGACATGGCTGAAGAAAAAATCATTGGTATCGACCTTGGCACCACCAACAGTGTCGTGGCCGTGATGGAAGGTGGGGAAGTGAAGGTCATTCCAAATCAGGAAGGCCAACGCCTCACCCCCAGCGTCGTCGCATTCACCGACAAAGGCGAACGGCTGGTGGGCGATCCCGCCAAGCGCCAGGCGGTCACCAACTCGCGCCGCACCGTGTACTCCATCAAACGCTTCATGGGGCGTCGGCATCATGAAGTCGAAGCCGAAGAAAAGATCGTGCCGTACAAGGTCGTGGGTGGCTCAAATGAATTGGTGAAAGTCGACATCGACAGCAAAACGTTCACGCCTCCCGAAATCTCGGCCATGGTACTCCGCAAGTTGAAGGAAGCAGCGGAATCCTACCTAGGCCATACGGTTCGCAAGGCGGTGATTACGGTGCCGGCTTACTTCAACGACGCCCAACGCCAGGCGACCATCGACGCCGCGCAAATCGCGGGCTTCGACACCGAATGGGAAATTGAAGGTAAGGACGGCAAAACCAGCAAACAACGCATGCGCATCATCAACGAGCCTACCGCGGCTTCGTTGGCGTATGGCTTGGACAAGAAAAAGAACGAAAAAATTGCCGTGTTCGACCTTGGGGGCGGTACGTTCGACATCTCCATTCTTGAAGTGGGCGAGGGCGTCGTCGAGGTGAAGGCCACCAACGGCGACACGCACCTCGGCGGCGACAACATTGACCATCGCATCATCGAGTGGATCATTGCCGAGTTCAAGAAGGAGACCGGCATCGATGTCTCCAAGGATCAAATGGCGTTGCAGCGCCTCAAGGAAGCTGCCGAGAAGGCGAAGATCGAGCTCTCCT
>WBZS01002441.1_pt1 | contig 11569 bp, 12 predicted proteins | sample 5204201 | NCBI WGS metagenome assembly WBZS01 (sample SAMN12344357, study PRJNA552823) | activated sludge metagenome | biome: Activated sludge suspended growth; feature: Nitrification reactor; material: Wastewater; isolation source: activated sludge from nitrification reactor of wastewater...
CGGGCAGCCGCTGCGGCTGCCCGCGTTGGCCGTCACTTGCAGGCCAGGGGGCGCGGCGCCGCCGGCCGGGGCGGCCCCACCCACCGCAGGCGCGCCCGGCTGCTGCACCGCCGGCGCGACGGGGGCGACGGGCGCGTTGGCGCGGCTCGTCGCCTGCCCGATGGCGAAGCCCAGCAGGATAACGGCCACCAGAATCACCGCCGCGATGGGCACGAGCATCCGCCAATTGTTGTACCAGGGCACATCCTGCACCACCGGCTCGCGACGAACCTTGTGGGACTCGAACTCGGGGCGGGGCTTGGGCGACGCGCTCTTCGCCGCCGTCTTGTTGGCCGTCGACTTGCCCTGGCTGGGCGTCGCGCCGCCGTTCTTGGGGTCTGGGCTGCTCACGGGCATCACCTCTGTCTATGAAATCATGATGAATGTCAGTCGCTGATGGGCGCGTCCGATGGATGCGCCGCCAGTTCCGTTATAGCGTCGCGGGTAGGCGCACCCAGGCGCGTCACCCTGTCCGTCGTCGCCCCCTGCGTCGCGTTCACCGTGTCCACCACCTGCCGCGCGTGGGCCACGATCCACGGCCAGTCGTAGGCGCTGTGGGCGACGACGATGACCACCGCGTCGGCCCGCGCCACCTCCGCCGCCGTCAGATCCACGCATTCCAGGCGGCGCGGCGTCGGCAAGAAGGGCGTCCCCCCCACCTGGAACTGGGGCACGTGGGGGTCGTGGTACACCACATCCGCCCCCCGGTCGATGAGTAGTTCCATCAGCCGCTCGGCTGGCGAGTTGCGCGCGTCGTCCACGTCCTTCTTGAACGCCACGCCGAGCACCAGGATACGCGCCCCGCGCGCCGATTGCCCATTTCGCGCCAGCACGTCGGTCACCAGATGCGCCACGTGGTGCGGCATCGCCTCGTTGGTTTCGGCTGCCAGCTGAATGAACTTGGTGAAGAAGTCGTACTCGCGCGCTTTCCACGATAGGTAGTAGGGATCGACCGGGATGCAGTGCCCGCCGACGCCCGGCCCCGGGTAGAAGGGCATGAAGCCGAAGGGCTTCGTCTTGGCGGCGGCGATGACCTCCCAGATGTCGATGCGCATGCGCTCCGCCAGCAGCGCCAGCTCGTTGACCAGGGCGATATTGACGCTGCGGAAGATGTTCTCCAACAGCTTCGTCATCTCGGCGGCGCGCGGCGTGGAGACGATGAAGATGTCGGGCGTAATAGGCCGCAGTACCGCCGCCGCCAGATCGGCGCAGGCGGGCGTCAGGCCACCGATGACCTTCGGCGTGTTGTAGACGGTGTAGGTCTGGTTGCCGGGGTCGATGCGCTCTGGCGAGAACGCCAGGTGAAAGTCACGCCCCGCCCGCAGCCCGCCTCGCTCCAGCACCGGCTGGACAATCTCTTCGGTCGTGCCAGGGTAGGTCGTGCTTTGCAGGATGACCAGGTGGCCGGGCCGCAGATAGGGGGCGAGGCCCTCGGCCGCACTCTGGATGTGGCGCAGGTCGGGCGTCTTCATCTTGTCGAAGGGCGTCGGCACACAGACGAAGACCACGTCCGTATCCGCCAGGGCGGCGTAGTCGGTGGTCGCCCGCAGCCGCTCGGCCGCGACATGGTGGGCCACGTCCGCCGACGGCACGTCCTGGATGTAGCTGACACCCGCCCGCAGGCTCTCAATCTTGCGCGGGTCGGAATCGACGGCCGTGACAGGGAAGCCGGCGTTGGCGAGGGCCAGCGCCAGGGGCAAGCCCACGTAGCCGACACCAATGACCGCCACGTGCGCCGTGCGAGCTTCGATGCGCGCCGCCAGATCGTGGGCGGCCGGGTGAAGACCGTTGGGGTTCATTCGGGACTCTTAGCCTGCGCCGGGTCGGGGACACGCACGATATCGGGCCGCACGCGGCTACTCGTGCTGACGTAAAGTTGCTCGAGGCGGACCAGGGCCAGGGACGCCAGAATGAGGGCCACCCCGGCCACGGTATAGGCTTCCATCACGTCGGCATGGGTGACGAACAGGGCCGCGCTGCCCATCCCGCACGCCACCACCCACAGCGCCAGCACGGCCTCACGATGGGTCCAGCCCACGCGCACCAGGCGGTGGGAGATGTGGTCCTTGCCGGGCGTCAGGGGCGAGATGCCGCGCCGCAGGCGGCTCAGGGTCACCAGGGTCGTGTCCAGGATAGGTACGGCCAGGACGAGCACCGGCACCATCCACGTCACCAACGGCACGTTGGAGGGGAAGCGCAGCTTGATACCGACGACCGCCAGCAGGAACCCCAGGAACAGCGAGCCGCCGTCACCCATAAAGATACTGGCCGGGTTGAAGTTGTACACCAGGAAACCCAGCGTGGCCCCCAGCAGCGCGGCGGCGAGCGCGCCCACCAGGTACTGGCCGCTCTGCACCGCCAGCAGCACAAAGTAACCGGCGGCAATCGCGCTGATGCCGCCGCACAGCCCATCCATATTGTCGAGGTAGTTGACGGCGTTGGTAATGAACAGCAGCCAGATCAGGCTCACGGCAAAATCGAGGAGCGGGTTGGCGAAGACTTGAATGCGCACGCCCGACCACACCACCAGGCTGGCCACCACCGCCTGCGCCGCCAGCTTGGGCAGCGGCCGTAGCGCAAAACGGTCGTCCCAGATGCCCAGGAACGAGATGAGCGTCGCGCCGACCAGGATGCCGATGGTCTGGGTGATGTAGAAACGATCGCCGAACAGGGCCACCGCCAGGATGACGGCAACATAGATGGCGACCCCGCCCAGGAGGGGAATGGGCGTCGCGTGCAGCTTGCGCGCGCTCGGCTTGTCGACCACGCCCAGGCGGCCCGCCACCCGTCGCGCTAGTGGCGTCGCTCCCAACGCGAGCGCCAGCGACGCGCCAAAGATGAGCATCAGATTTAGCATCCGCCTGACCTTCCCCGCTTACTTCACGCCCTGCTGCTCCAACTGCCTGACAAAGTCCGTCAGCCCCTCATTCTTCGGGTTGAGTTCCAGCGCGCGCCGCCCGTAGGCCAGCGCGTCACTCGCTCGTCCCGCGTCGCGGTACAGCAGCGCCAGGTTCTGCAACGTCCGCGCGTCATTGGGGGCGAGCTTCAGCACTTCCAGATTCTCCTGGATGGCTGCGTCCCGCTGCCCGGCCTGCGCCAGCGCCAGGGCCAGCGCACTGCGAATCTCGGCCGAGCGCGGGCTGATCTGCGCCGCCTTGCGGTACGCCTCGGCCGCCTTGTCCCACTCCTTACGGTTGCGATACAGGTCGCCCAGCGCTACGTGCGGCTCGACGGCCCGTGGCTCCGTCTGGACGGCCTTCTGATAGGCGTCCACCGCCTTGTCCATGTCGCCCTGCGTGGCGTACAGGTCCATGAAGCGCACGTAGGTGTCGTAGAACCTGTCGTCCATCGCCAGCGACTTGTCGAGCAAGGCCCGCGCCCTGTCCGGCTGCCCTGCATCCAGGTACGCGCTGCTCCACTGATTGAGAATCAACACGCTATTGGGGCTGAGCTGCGCCGCCTCGTCGTAATATTCTAACGCTTTCGCGAGCCGTTGGTCACGGTCTTGGGGCGTCGCCGCCAAACCTGCCCAGGTCTGGTACATGCGGGCCAGGTTGGCGGTGTGGTCGGTATTCAGCGGGTTCAGCGCGCGCGCCTGCTCCAAGACTCGGCGCGTCTCCTCGAAGGCCTGCTCGCGTTGAGCCGGGTCGGCCGTGCTTTGTGCCTTCTCCAGCAGCGCCTTGCCCTTGAATAGCAGGTAGAAATCCTGGCGCGGCTGCATCTGCAAGGCATCGTCGTAGAGGCGCAGCGCGCTGTCGTACTGACGTCGCTGGTGGAAGTTCACCCAGGCCTGCTTATAGAGAATGTCGGCGCTGACCACGCGCGTGTTGGTGACCCAGATAAGGGCGGCGATGAAGAAGGCCAGCGCGGGGTAGACAATCGCCTGCGCGCCCGCCACCCAGCGCGTGGGCGCTGGCTCGGGCCGCTGCAGCGCCGCCGCCAACACGAACGCGCTCAGGCCCAGATAGAGGTACAACGGCAGCGGGGCCCAGGCAATGGACTCGGCGTTAGCTTGGGCGAAGCCGATGGTGTGGAACACCAGGTACAACGCGGCCCAGCTCAGGCTGACCGCCGCGTGCAGCCCCAGCGCGCGCGCCCACTCGCCTGCCCCGCGCGGCGGGGCGGCCTGCGCGGCCAGGATGATAGGCGTCGCGAATACCCAGGTAAAGGTGAACAGCCAGCCGGTGTACCAGTTGAGGTTGATGCCCGCCGCCGGCGCGTAGAAGTCGAAGAGCAATACCGCCAGCAGAATGCCGAGGCACAGGCTGGCCGCCAGCAGCTCGCGGGGCAGCCGCCCCGGCGTCCCGATCGGCGTCGCGGCCCGACGGCGTGGCGTGGTGGAGGAGCCTTTGCCGGGGCGGCGCGTCTCAGCCCGGGCGCTGCTCGTCGCGGTGGGTAGCGTGATCTCCGTCGCGCCAGCTACGGCCAGGCCAGGCCGCTTGCGCCACAGCTCACCCACCACCACGAACAGGGCGGCGAACAGCCAGAAGTACGTCCGCGTCGCGGCGATGGCGATGCCGAAGTGGATCTCGATGAAGTGGGCGATCATGGCCGCGTATAGCGCGATGAGCAAGATACGATACGGGTTCGCCTGAGCGGCCGCGTCGATGGGCTGCCCGCTGAGCGCGAACCACACCAGATAGCTGAACAGGCCAAGCATCATGCCCGCCGGCAGCGCCACGCCAAAATAGCCCGGCTCCGTGCGTAGCACAAAGGCCGCGGCCACGAGCGCGCCCACCCCCAGCCACAGGCCGAGGAACAGGTTACGTTGGCGCTTGCTGTTGATCAACCCCAGCCACTTGAGGCCGGAGTAGAACAGCAGGGTAAACAACAGCATGTACGCCAGAAAGCCGAGTACGCCCGTCGTCACCAGCGCGTCCCAGGTCTCGTTGTGGGAGCGGTCGGGGGAAGCGGTGCGGCTCTCGATCTGGCCTAGCGACGGTGGGTAGTAGGGGTTGTACGCGACCTGCATCGTTTCCGGGCCGTAGCCGATGAGCGTGCGGAGCGGGTCGCTGCGCACCAGATCGGCGGCGCCGCGCCAGATCAGCACGCGCACTTGCCCCGTCTGATTGTCGCTCAGGATTTGGCCCAGGCGTCCCAGGTACGGCAGCTGGCGGAGCGGCGCGGCCGGGCTGTTGGGCACGTTCAGCAAGATAATGAAGGCGAACGCCGCCAGCGACAGGCCGACCCACGTCAGCACGACCCACCGCCGCTTCAGGCCGAAGGTCCACAGCAGGATGAAGAAGAAGATGCCGCCAAACAGGCCCAGCCACGGCCCCCGGCTGAGGGTGAAGGCGATGGCGACGAGCTGGCTGAGGAGCACTAACACGTAGAAGGGGATGAGCAGGAAGCTCGACGTCGGCGGGTCGTCCGCCGCCAGGGTCGTGCTGACCGTCTGCACCAACCGCCCCAGGGTCAGCGGCACGATCATGATGAGGTAGGCGGCGACGAAGATGGAGTTGCCCATCGTCGAGGCGATGCGCCGCTGTACGTCCCCCTGCCAGGGCAGCGGGTCGAAGCCGAGATTTTGCAGCACGCCGTACAGGGTGACGGGGATGCTCGTCACGATAGCGACCGTCACGAGCCGCTCGACCTGCTCGCGCTGGCGCAAGCCCTGGACGGCCAGGAAGAAGATCACGATATACGACAGAAACGAGTAGGTTCCTTGCAGACGCTGGTAGGAGCCAAACAGGCTCTGCTGCCACGAGATGGACGCCACGGTCGATAGTAGCATCGCCCCGACGAGCAGCAGCGTGGGCAACGCCAGCGGCGTGCCCGTCAGCCGCCCGCGCAGCCATGCTCCCCACGCCTCGCCGGGCGGGCGGTGGAAGCCTTCGTCAAGGACCTTGACGATCCAGGCCGCCGCCATGACCAGCGCAATGGATCGCAAGAGGGTGATCTTGTCTGGCTCGAAGGTTCGGCTGGAATAGACGTTGAAGAAAACGGGGACGGTGATGGCCGCGATGAGCCAGCCGGCCTCAATCAGCCGGTCCGCATAGACGCTGATCTTGGTGCTCATAGCAGGTTATTATACTCTGTCCTGGGGGAAGGGCCAAAGCCCAAGAGGGCGAAGGACACAAGACGAAGGACCAATCAGACGCCTTCCAATTGGTCCTTCGTCTTTCGTCCTCAGTCGCGGCGGGGTCTCAGCTCGTTGCCCGGCGGGACCGGAAGCGCCACAGCGCCCAAAACGCAAATATGGCCACGATGACCAACGCCAGCGCCATGAGCAGAGGCAGCACAATCGCGCCAATTGAGACCACCACCGCCGCGAAATCTTCGGCGGTGCTGACGACCGGGTTGCCCAGGCCGCCGGTGGTGGCCGTCACGGCCGGCCGCACCGTGGCCTTCGTCGCGTGCACCGACCCCGCCACCAGCAGGCCCGCGATAACTGCCACGGCCGGCTGGATGCCGTTCACCGCGCCGGTGCTGGCCGCGAAGAGCAGCGCGCCCGCCACCGGCCGCACGAACGTGCCAAGGACATCGTTGGCATGGTCAACCAGCGGAATCTTATCGGCGAAAAACTCCACGACCAACAGCGCGCCCAGGACAATGATGACCCACGTATTGGTCAGTACATCATAAGGGGAACTCAGCGTAATCAGATTGGTAAAGCGCGCCAGGACGGCCAGGATAAACAGCGGGATGTAGGCGTTGAGACCGGCCGATGCGGATAGGCCAAAGGCCGTGGCAATACTCGTCAATGGATCCATCGACAACCCCTCCCCTCTTCAGCATCCAGCCATGAGTACTCCAGTATTATACGCGCCCACCCGTCAAAAGTTGCAATGCTCACACAAGGGCATAGCATCAACACCACGGGGCGCACGTGTTGCGCCCCGTGGTTCGTCTGACGACTTTCGACCTCCACCCGGCCAACCATCCCTCTTCAATCAGCGGCACGCCCCGAACCAGAAGCCGGGGAACAGGCACGGCTCACGGCCCGGCGTCGGCTCCCAGCCGCGCGGGCATTCCACGTGGGAGCGCGCCTGCTCGGCGACGGTGAAATTCACCAGCCGGCCCAGGAAGGGGATAGCGCGCGCGCCGTCCAATTGCAGCCGCGTCTCGATGCTGAAGCTGTACGGCTCCAGCGCGCGAAGCTCTAGCCGCGGGTCGCACAGAGCTTCCAGCACAGCCTCATCGGGTGGCGTAACCTGGACGGAGGGGTTGTCGGGGCCGAGGGCCGCGAAGGCCCCCATCAGACTCGGCGGCGCGAGGCGCGCCTGGACAATGCGTGTCACGTCTTGCTCGACGCGCCCGCCCGGCTGCCAGTCCCCTGGCGCGTAGCGTCGCGCCTCGTAGGTCAGGTACTGGGTAGCGTCGTAGACGCCCGCCGCCATGAAGCTCTTGACAGCCATGATTTGCAGCAACCCGGCTGCCCCCATGACCAGCAGCAGCACGAGGGGCATCAGTACAGCGAAGGTCAGCACGCTCGTGCCGCGTTCGTCGCGCCGGAAGGCCGCCAGGCGGGCCATCGCCCACGTCAGGGTTCTCATTCGTCGTAGTACAGCGGGGTCTGCCCGCATTCCAGGTACGACACATGCCGCGCCGTGAGGATCAGGCGCTTCTCGCCCAGGGTGGGCACAAAGATAGCCGGCAACGCCAGGCGCGTCTCGATGGCGAAGTCGAAGCGGGACCGTCCGCCGCTTCCCCCATCACCGCCGCGCCCCGTGCAGGCAGGCTTGAAGCCCAGCGGGTTGCCGTCGGCATCGTACACGCGCACCGTCACCTGGTCGGCCATCACGTAGCCATCCTCCGCCCTGGCTTGCAGCCACAGGTTGCGCCCCTGCTGGCGCGCCATGTCCCGCGCCACCATGTCGCGGGTCAGGGCCTCGACATCCTGGGGCCACTGGCCCAGGTACTCGCCCTCCACAGACACGTAGCGCGCTGCGCGGTAGGTACTGGCCGACAGGCTATCCTGCAGCGTGAACAGGAACCACAGGTACAGCCCGCCGAACACGACGACCAACACCAGCGGCGCCAGCAGCGCGAATTCCACCGCCGCCACCCCCTCGCGTTCGCGGCCGAAGGCGACCAGCCGCCCTAGCGCGGTTCGCATCGCACCTCGCCCGCCTGTCGCTCCACCAGGTTGAAGGGAATCGCCAGGCCCTCGATGACAGGCGCGCCCGGCAGCAGGTCGATGAAGAAGCGCAGGCGCGCTTCCACCGTAAAGGGCACTATGCCGCTGCCCGACCCTCGGCATTGGGCGTCGGAAGGCACCGGGTCTTCGACGCGGGCCTCGATGGAGATGGCGCGCACATCCTGGTTGGTGAGTTGCCCACGCTCGGCGGCGCGCAGCACCACGTTGTTGCGCAGCTCGCTCAGCACCATGCGCTGCGCCTCGCGATTCCACTCGCTGGCGGAGCCGCTTTGCACAGGCTCGGCGGACAGGTAGCGCGCCGCCTGGTAGGTCCCGACCCGCAGCGCCTGGCGCATGCTGACCACCTCCCACAGGGCATGGAAACCCAGCACAGCCAGTAGCAGCACCGGCAGGACGAACAGGATGAAGCCGCTCATCGCACCCGCTTCGTCCCGATACCAGCGGGCGAACCGGCGGCGCAGCCCCCATCCCTCAGCGGCCAGGCGTTCCATCGCCCTCACCAGAAGAACCAGACATAGGCGACCGCCGGGAGCGCGAACACCCAGGCCAGCCGCCGCCCGTCGCGCACCAGTTCGTCGCGCGTCGGGAGGAAGGCGCGGTTCTGCACGCGCAGCGTCGCGCTCCACAACGTGGTCATGACCGGCTGGCGACGGTAGCGCAGGATGAGCAGGGGAATCAGCTCGATGAGACCGCCCACCGTCAACACCAGGGCGAACTCAACGGTCGGGAACAGGGCGAACAACGCCATGAGGAGCTTGGCGTCGCCGGCCATCATAAAGTTCAGCTCCCACAAGAGGAAGATGACCACCCAGATGGGGATAATCACCCAGTGACGCGCGACAACCATGCCGTACACGCCGGCCGCCAGCATGACGGGCAGCGTCAGCCAGTTGGGGATACGCCCCGTGCGAATGTCGCTATAGGCGGCGCCGAGCAGCCAGGCGGTCAGCGCCAGCCGCGCCAGCAGGCCCGCCGACGAGGAGAGCGAAAGGTCGAACATGAGAAGATATTACCGTCCGTAGCGCCGAGCTAAACCTCGGCGCTGGCTGGGCGAAGTCCTACGGGCTAACTCATAGCCCCGAAGGGGCTACGCTCGTCGCGTGCGGTGGCTTTGGCCCCGCGCGTTGCCGCCCCTATTGGGCCGAGCATTGTCCCACGTCACCGCCCAGCGCGCCGAACATGTTGCACATCAGACTGCGCAACTGTCCGCCAACCAGGAGAATCACGGGCACGGTAAACGCCAGCAGGACGAGGGCAATCACGGCCCACTCGACCACCTCAGTGCCTTCGTCTTCCCAGAGGAAGCGCTGCAACTCGTGTTTGATCATGGCGACTCCATCTCTGAACGCGCAGGGGACGGCAGGCGGAGGGTCACCCCTCGCCGGCCGCGCCGTTGGGACAACCGGGGGGAGCCGGTAGGCGTTGTCCCAACGGCGCGGGGTGGAGGGACCTTTGTCGGCGACGCGCTTGCCGACTCACCCTCACGCCACGTGGGCAAGGGTCGGCGGCCTGTCCGCCGTGGCTACGGCTTCGGCTGGCCGTCCGTCCTGGTGATGACCGCGGTGAGCAAGGTTTGGATATTCTCCCACATGGTCTGGGCCTTGCCACCCACGGCGAGGATGATGGCGACAGTGAAGGCGAGCAGGATGAGCATGAACACCGCCCACTCCACAATCTCCCCATCCTCCTCGAGGAAGAAGCGGCGCATTTCGGTGAGCATTATGGCAGTCTCCTTTCGGTGCCTCTCAAGGCAGGGGTCTCGTAATTGACACACCGACCGCGGCGGGCCGGAACGGTCACACGGCTATTCGAGCGTGATCGTCTGCAACAGCCCGCGCACCAGCGGATACGCTGCCAGGGCCAGGGTCGCGAAGAACACGCCGACGACCATCGGGATGGTCAGGTAAATGGGCGAGCGCTGGATGTCGCGCTCCAGGGCCATCTGAATCTTGTGCTCGATCTCTTCCAGGCTCACGTTCAGCGCGTCCACGGCGGTCAGGCCGCTATCCCGCGCCAGGTCCAGCCGCAGCACCACGTTGTCGAGTTCTGGCGAGTTGAAGTCCTTCGCCAATGCCGCGATGACTGCGTCCGGCGCGATGGTCAGCCGCGAGCGCACGTGGCGCATCAGCCGCACGCCGAAGATACCTCGGTCCTGGAACTGCTCGGCGGTGCGGATCAGCGCCCCCGACAACGTTTCCTCTAGCGACATGGCGAGTTGCAGGTTGCCGACAAAGTCGCGAATCAGGGGCAGGTCCACGCGGTAGTAGTCGGGGTGCAGCCGCCGGTCCAGCCAGTAACGCGCCTGGGCCACCAAACCGGTGCGCGGTGCGCCGCCGCGTTGCGGGCGGAAGCGGCGATACTTGCCCCAGAAGTCGAGGGCAAACTCGCCCACTACGATAGACACGGCCACGCCCACCAGCAGCAGCCCAAAGCCGGAGTTCATAGGACGTGCTCCTTGATGGCCTGGGTACGGCGATCGATGTACCACGACGTCGCCAGCGCCACGCTCGCCAGGCTGACGAACAAGAACTGCGACTGAAGCGAGTCGACGTAGAAGCTGCGCACGCCGGTGATACCGATGCCGAAGATGATGATCAGGCTGAGCACCTGGATGAACGTCGTCTGACCGGTGATGGCCGCCAGGCTAATCTCCGACTTGGCCCGCAGTTCCTCGTGGCGGCGCATGCGGCTCACCAGGTTGTCCAGCGCCGCGTACACCACCTCGCGGCTGGCCGTCTCGGTACGTTCCAGGATGAACACGAACTGGTCCATGTACGGGTTGTGGACGCGCCGCTCCAACTCTGTGTAGGCCTTGGCGGGCGACGACGTGACGTAGAAGGCCTGTACACAGGCCGCCGCGTGCTCCGCCAGAGGGTCGGGTACTTTCTTGCTGGCCTCTTCCAGCGCGGCGAACACGGCCGGCCGCACCTTGTAGATGCCGCGAAAGGCGACCACCAGGTCCAGTATCTGCCTGTCCATCTCAAGGCGCTCGGCGATGAGCAGCCGTCGGCTCAGATACCACGTCGTTCCCACGCCCGCCAGCAGGAAGAACAGGCTGATGAGCGGCGCGCGGTACACGACCGCCAGCAGCAGGCCCAGCGCGGCCGGGATATACGTCCGGGGTGGGTACGATAGCCACGTCGGCCGCTCGCGCACCCGTTGCTTGCGGCCAACCCGCGAGCGCAGCCGATACTCGTCCCAGACGAGGTAGCCGATGATACCGAAGCAAACGACGATCGCGAGGATACCGATCATAGCTTCCGCCACAATTCGCTCGCGCCCTCTAGCGGGCTGAAACCGTTGCCGGTCCACCGCTTGAGGATCTTGGTCCGATACTGGCCGTTCTCTGAGCCAAGCACCGCCATCATCTCCTGCATGTAGCGCCGATAGCGGTTCGTCGTCGGGTCGTAGCTCTTGGCGAGATAGACC
>WBZS01002442.1_pt1 | contig 11567 bp, 8 predicted proteins | sample 5204201 | NCBI WGS metagenome assembly WBZS01 (sample SAMN12344357, study PRJNA552823) | activated sludge metagenome | biome: Activated sludge suspended growth; feature: Nitrification reactor; material: Wastewater; isolation source: activated sludge from nitrification reactor of wastewater treatment...
AAACTCACGCTTGCGCGTGCGCTTGGTCGTCAGGTTCAGAACCAGCTCGGCTTGCTTCATGGTCTCGATTGTCTTCGCTCACCTGGGGCGCTCAGCACATCGCGGACGGCTTTATGCAGACCTTCCTTAGAGGGCAAGCCGGTTTTTGATTCTTATTGGTCGTTTCCACGTAATATCCCTCACACAAGAACATCGCCTTGAGAGGGCTGCGCGCGGGAGATATGTTAAGTGAACTGAGCGACACGGGCATTCCCCTGCTGCTGGCGGCGCTGGTCGTGGCCGCGCTGGGGCTGGGCGCCCTGTTTCTGGCTCGTCGCGGGCCGCGCAGCCCGTCACGGCGCCTGCCTCAGCAATGGCCGCTGCAACCGCGCCGGCTGGCCAGCAGCGCCGAGCGGCGCGTCTGGCGCTGGCTGCGGGCCGCGTTTCCAGACCATCAGGTCATGGTCAAGCCGCCGGTGACCCGCTTTACCATGCCCCTGCAGTCCGACAAAGGGCAGGAATGGTTCGAAGTGCTGCGCGGCGCGTACTGCACCTTCACCGTGTGCGACGACCATGGGCAGGTCATCGGGGGGGTGACGTGATGGACGGTCATGGCACCTCGCGCGCCAACCGCCATCTGAAACAGACCTTGCTGGCGCAATGCGGCATCGGTTACTGGGTGGTTGCCAGCGATTCACTGCCCGAGCCGCAGCGCGTGCGCGCCGCATTTCTGGGCGCTGGGGCGGCCGACCTGGCGCCGCGGGCCGATGCGCAGGCCGAACTGCAGGCCGTGCGCCACCAGTTGCACGAGGCGCTGGACCGCAACCGCCACCACCGCGACGGGGTGCCACAGGCCGGCGGAGCCCGCCACGCCACGGTGGTGCCGTCGCCGCAGCCCGACTCCTTCCTGGGCACGCTGGACCGCCGCGCCGCCCCGCTGGAACGCGCCTGACGTCCGCTACCGCCTTGCGTCAGGCGGGCGGCGCCTGGATGAAATGCGCGCGGTAGTGCTCCAGCTCGTCGATGGACTCGTGCACATCGGCCAGCGCGGTATGCGACTGCTGCTTCTTGAAGCTGTCCATCACCTCGGGGCGCCAGCGGCGAGCCAGCTCCTTCAGCGTGCTCACGTCGATGTTGCGATAGTGGAAGAACGCCTCCAGGCGCGGCATGTACTTGACCAGGAAGCGCCGGTCCTGCCCGATGGTGTTGCCACACATCGGCGAGCAGCCCTTGCCCACGTAGCGCGACAGGAAGGCCAGCAACTGGTCGGTGGCCTGCGCCTCGGTCAGGGTCGAGGCGCGCACCTTGTCGATCAGGCCGCTGCGCCCGTGGGTACCCTTGTTCCAGCTGTCCATCGCGTCCAGCACGCTGTCGGGCTGGTGGATGACCAGCACGGGCCCTTCCACGCGTGGCGTCAGCTGCGGGCCGGTCACGACGACGGCAATCTCGATGATGCGTTCCTTCTCCGGGTCGAGTCCGGTCATTTCGCAGTCAAGCCAGATCAGGTTCTGGTCGGATCGGGCCAGCGCGGGGGCGGCCGTGGGCAGGCAGGTGGTCTCGGTCATGGCCGCGATTGTCACGGATCGCACCGTGCGCTTGCGTTGGCCGCCAGCGCCCTAAACTTCGCAGCCTGACCACCCCAGAGACATCGAGCCCGCATTGAACGACTTGCCGAACCCCGCCCTCCTCACCAGCCTGGTTTTCGGCGCGGCATTGCTGGCCAACGTGGCGCTGAAATACTGGCTGGCCTCGCGGCAGATGCGCGCCGTGGCACGCCACCGTGGCGCCGTGCCAGCCGAATTCGCCGGCGTGATCGGTCTGCCGGCGCACCAGCGCGCCGCCGACTACACCATCGCCAAGCTGCGGCTGGGGATGCTGGAGCTGGCGCTGGCCAGCGCGGCGCTGCTGCTGTGGACGCTGTTGGGCGGCCTGGATTGGCTCAATGGCGTACTGATGGAGCTTGTGGGCCTGCGCCCGCTGCTGCAACCGCTGGCGTTGCTGGTGGCATTTGCGGTGATCAACGCGCTGATCGACCTGCCGCTGGCGCTGTATCAGACGTTCGTCATCGAGCAGCGTTTCGGCTTCAACAAGATGACTTTGCGGCTGTGGCTGGCCGATCTGCTGAAGTCCACGCTGATCGGCCTGGTACTGGGCGTGCCGCTGGCCACGGGCGTGCTGTGGCTGATGCAGGCCACCGGTGCCTGGTGGTGGCTGTGGACCTGGGGCGCCTGGATGGTGTTCAGCCTGTTGATGTTGGTGATCTACCCCACCGTCATCGCGCCGCTGTTCAACCAGTTTCAGCCGCTGCAGGACGAATCGCTGAAAGAGCGCGTGACCAAGCTGATGGCGCGCTGCGGCTTTGCCGCCAAGGGACTGTTCGTGATGGACGGCAGCCGCCGCAGTGCGCACGCCAATGCCTATTTCACCGGCTTTGGCGCCGCCAAGCGGGTGGTGTTTTTCGACACCCTGCTGAACCAGCTCACCCCGCCCGAGGTGGAGGCCGTGCTGGCGCACGAGCTGGGTCACTTCAAACACAAGCACATCCTGCAGCGCATCGCCGGCCTGTTTGCCTTCAGCTTGTTGGGACTGGCATTGCTGGGCTGGCTGGCGCAGCAGCCATGGTTCTACACCGGCCTGGGCGTGACGCCGAATCTGCCCCCTGCCATGGGCGGCAGCGTGCCCAACCACGCGCTGGCGCTGCTGCTGTTCATGCTGGCGGTGCCGCTGTTCACCTTTTTCCTGTCGCCGCTGATGGCGCAGTTGTCGCGCAAGCACGAGTTCGAGGCCGACGCCTACGCCGCCGCCCAGGCCAGCGCGCAGGACCTGGGCAACGCGCTGGTCAAGCTGTACAAGGACAACGCCAGCACGCTGACGCCCGACCCGCTGTACGTGCGCTTTTACTATTCGCACCCGCCGGCCAGCGAGCGCATCGCGCGCATGGGCGCGCAGGTGCAAGCCGTGTAAAAGGCCATGAGATGAATAGAATGCGTGCCTTGCGCCGATGAAACCTTGTCTTTCAGCTATCGAAATTAAAGCGTTCGTGGCCCGCCACCCCGGCTGGGCGCACGATGTGGCCGACGGCGGGGCGCTGCGCAGAACCTGGCGCGTTGCCGACTTCCACCAGACCATGGCCTTCGTCAACGCCGTGGCTGCCTTCGCCCATCGGCAAGACCACCATCCCGACCTGCAGGTCGGCTACAACCATTGCACGGTGCGCTGGACCACGCACGACGCAGGCGGCATCACCGCAAGCGACTTGGCCGCCGCTGCCGCGGTCGACGCGCTGCCCGAAGCCCGCTCGCACGGGCCGGGCGCAGCGGCGCCGCGCGACTGAGCCCCGATTCATGGCCAGGCCACGCCGCCCTTCGCCCAACGCCCCGACGGGCGACCTCAGGCCTGGCCTTGTCGTCAGCAGCCATGGCCGCCACTGCGTGGTGGAGACGCCCGAAGGCGCGCGCGTGATCTGCCACCCGCGCGGCAAGAAGCTGCAGGTGGTGGTAGGCGACCGCGTGGGCTGGCTGCCCAGCCAGGACGAAGGCACGATCGAGCGCATTGACGAGCGCCGCAACCTGCTGTACCGCCAGGACGAGGTGCGCACCAAGAGCTTCGCCGCCAACCTGGACCGCGTGCTGGTGCTGGTGGCCGCAGAGCCCGAGTTTTCGGAGCACCAGCTGGCCCGCGCGCTCATCGCCTGCGAGGCCGAGCACATCGAGCCGCTCATCGTGCTCAACAAGGCCGACCTGGCAGCGCCCTTCGCCCGCGCCTGGGCGCGCCTGGCGCCGTATCGCGCCATGGGCTACAGCGTGCTCGCCATGGCCGCCAAGCCGCGCGGCGACGTCGCGGCGGGCACCTGCTCGCTCGACGACGTGCGGGCGCGCCTGCAGGGCCACACCACGCTCATCCTGGGCCCGTCGGGCGCCGGCAAGAGCACCCTCATCAACCGCCTGATCCCCGGCGCGGCGGCGCAGACGGGCGAAATATCGCAGGCCCTGAACAGCGGCAAGCACACCACCACCACCACCACCTGGTACTGGCTGGACGGCGCGCGAACCAGCGCCCTGATCGACTCGCCCGGCTTCCAGGAATTCGGCCTGCGCCACATCGACCCCATGCAACTGGCCGCTTACATGCCCGACATCAAGCCGCATGTGACCGCGTGCCGGTTCTACAACTGCACCCATCTGCACGAGCCGGGGTGCGGGGTGCGCGCCGCCGTCGATTTGGATGCCCAATCAGCCGCCAGCGCTCAGCAGATCAGCGCAAACCGCTACAAAATCTACAGCGACCTGTTTGGGGAATTGCGCGGCGCCTGAGGGATTTTTTGTGTCGGGCCAACCGTGCACACCAGCGCGAAACGCCAGCCTGGCCGGTCGACCTGATGCGTAGCTGGCTTGCCGCGCCTTGCCCCATCTGCACGCCGGTGCGGCTGCGCACGATGCGGCTGATCGGGCGCTGATCGCGCCCACGCACCCGCCGCACCGAGGGCCCGGCTCATGTCGCACCCGTCGGCGCCAACGCCCGCCAGGTTCAGCGACGTCGGCCGCGCAACCGCATGCCGCCCAGGCCCAGCAGCGACGCCAGCACCCACAGCATGGGCCAGCCCAGAGTGGGCACGGCCACAGCCTCGCCAACGGCTTCCAGCCCCGCCTTGGCCTCGACTGCGTTGGTGATGCCGCTGCCGCCGGCCGCGGCATCCGACACCGCGCCACCCACGGCAATGACGTTGGTGTAGGTCGCGCTGCGCCCCGCGGGCGTCAGCACATCGAATGAGAAGGTGCAACTGCCACCGGCGGCCAGTTTCACGCCCGCCACGCTCACCGACGTTCCGCTCGCCGCCACCGTCACGGTCGCGCCATTGCTGTCGACACAGGTCGTGCTGGACGCGGTGGGATCAGCCAGCTGCAGGCCCTCCGGCAGCAGATCGGTCACCTTGATGGCCACCTGGGGCGTGATCGCGGCGTTGGTCACGGTAATGGTCGCACGCGACTTGGCGCCCGCGGCCACCTTGGCTGGCTCGAAAGACTTGGCCACGCCCAGCGGCGGCGGCGGCGTACCCACCAGATCGGCCTTCGCCTCTGCCGTGTTGATGGCCCCGCTTCCGCCCGGCACAGCCGGGTCCGACTGCACGCCCGCGATGGCAATGGTGTTGGTAAACGTGGTTTCCTGCTTCACGGTCACGGTGACGTCAAACGAGAGGGTGCAACTCGCACCCGCTGCGAGCTTCACGCCCGCCACGCTCACCGACGTACCACTGGCCGCCACTGCCACCGCCGTGCCATTGCCATCCACACAGGTGGTGCTGGCCCCTGTGGGTGCCGCCAGCAGCAACCCAGCGGGCAGGTTGTCGGCCACCTTGATGCCGACCTGCGGCGTGCCGCTGGGGTTGATGATGGTGACGCTGGCACGCGACTTGGCGCCCGACTCGATGCGTGGCGGCTGGAACGACTTGCTGACCCCCAGCACCGGCGCCGCGGCGACCACTACGTCTGCCTGCGCCGACACCACGTTGACGGCGCCGGAGCCACCCGCCGCGGGATCGGACTGGACGTCGCCCACCTTGATGATGTTGGTGAACGTGGTCGTCTGCGACACCGCGGCCGTGACGTCGAAGGCCACTTCGCAGCTGCCGCTGGCGGGCAGTCGAACCTTTTCCACACCGACGGTGGTGCCGCTGATCGTCACGGGCACGGCGGTTCCGCTCATATCGACACAGGTGGTGCTGGCCGCCGGCGTGGCCGCCAGTTGCAACCCTGCCGGCAGGACGTCGGACATTCGTACGCCGTCCTGGGCGGCAATTTCCGGGTTGGTGATGGTCACCGTCGCACGCGACGTGCCGCCAGAGGCGATCTGGATCGGCACGAACTGCTTGGCCACGGAGATGCGCGGAAGCGATGTCACGCTGGCCGAGACCGGCTGGCCATTGCTGCCCAGCGACGACTGGACCCCTCCGATCGGAATGGTGTTGACGTAGGTCCCTGGCTGGGCCAGCTTGACCGACACTTCCACCAGGCATTCGCGGGCACCCGAGGCGATGGCGCCACCCGAGAGCGTCATGGTGGCCGCATTCGCCGCGGCATCCAGGCTTCCGCCGCAGGTATTGATGGGGGCCGCGTAGCCGGCGTCTGTCGCCGCGGCCACCGTCATGCCAGACGGCATGGCGTCGGTGAAGCCGATGCCGCTCAACGTCAGCTCGCTGGTCGATACGCGCACGCGAAGGCGCGTGGTGGTGCCGTACTGCACGGCAATCGGCGCGAATTCCTTGCTGGCCTGGACCAGCGGCTGCAACGCCACCACCGAGGCAGCCACTGCGTTGACATTACGGAATTGAATGGTGCCTACCGTGCCGGCAGCGCCCAGTGGCTCTCTCGGCCATGCCGTCACGGCACCGGCAGCGATGGTGTTGGTATATGGCACCGGCTGCCCGCTGACGAGCGGCGACGGCTGCGTGGCCACGACGTCCACCACGATGCCGCAATCCATGAAGCTGTCGCGGAAATAGACCGGCGTGAAATTGTCGACCTTGAACGTGGTGGTGCCAGGCGCCGCTGTGATGGTGCCCGCAGAGAATCCGGTCGGCGTCACACCGTCCTTGACGCAGAAACCCCGCACGTTCGGTGTCGCGGCGATGACCAGACCCGCCGGCAATTCGTCGGTGAACGTGATGCCCGTGCGCACCACCTGACCAGGGCTGGCATATTGCGGCAGCGGGAATCCGATGACCATCGAGAACGGCACGCCCACGCGAACCGTGCTGATGGCCGGGACATTGTTGTCTTCCTGGTTACCCGGTGTGGCGCCTGTGGCGATGAACTTCTTCGTGATGCGGAAGTCCTTGGCGATCCGGTAGCTGGTCGAATTGTTGACGACGGGCGGCACGCAGGTGGCGCCTGCGGGCGGATTCATCACGTAATTGAGCGTGCCAGCGCCCGCGTTGAAGATGGGCGGCGACCAGTTGCTCGCGTACGGCGGCGGCGCCAATGCAGGCTCGCCAGCCCGCTGGAAGAAGTCCACCCGGCAGGCGGTATGAGGCGGAACGCGGTCGATGGCAAACGCGATCGTGCTGCCGCCACTCGTCCAGGTATTCATGGTCAGCGTGGGTGTGCCCGCCCCGCTCATGGGCGCCGCGGCCGTGCCGTCGCTGCCATAGCAGGTCATCGAATAGTTGGCCCCGCCTGCTGGGTTGGCGGCCAGCAGCAGGTTCTTGGCGGTGACGCTACCGACGGTCTGTGTTGGGAACGTGTCGCTGTAGCTGACGTTATCGAAGCTGCGACCCGTGGTGTTGCGGAACACGTAGCTGGCGGTGCCCGTGGTGCCGGCCGGCGCCGGCCCCGGCACGCCGCCGTTCCAGGTGTTGTTCACGTAGTAGGTGACGCCGCCGTAGTAATTCTTGTAGACGTTCAGGTCGCCCATGAGCTGGTCGGGATTGATCCACTGCTCATAACCTGCATAGATCTGGTCCGGCGCGATGGCCTGCCCGCCGACCGATCCAGTCACGGTGGACTTGTCGATGCTGTTCTTGTACGTCGTGCATCCATCCACCTCGACCCAGAACACGGACAGACAGTAACCCGTGCCGGGCGGCGCGCCCGATGTCTGGGTCGATTCCGGGATGTCACCGCCGGTCATGACCACGCTGGAGCCGCCGCCCGCCCCAGCCATCGTTTGGCCCGAACAGGTGGTGGTGCGCGTCAGCGCCTCCGTGCCGCCTGAGGTCAGGTTGGCGATCGCGCCGTCAGCCAGCAATATGCCCGGCGACTGGATGGGATCGGTGGCGGACCCCAGTTGCACCCGCGCCCCCAGGCCGGCGAAAAGAACCTGCACCCTCACCAACGTGCGGCCCGTCGTCACGTAGCGCGTGGTGTCCGTGGTCATGGTCTTGGACACCTGCAGGCCAGGCTTGAGGTAGGTGACTTTGGCCGTCGGCACGTTGGACAGCACGTCGCTCTGCGCGTTGGACACATCCGCACCCGTGATGGTGTTGGTGTAGGCCGTGTCATCCACCGCCGTGGAACTGCTCGTGACCGGTACCTGGAAGCGGCAGTCCTGCAGAGAATCCTGCGACGGGTTGGCCGGCAGCGTTCCCCCGGTCACGCGCAGCACCGTCGGATTGGAGGTGTCGACCGTGAGGCCGCAGCTATTGGCGATTGGCGCGCCGCCGGTCAGCACCACGCCTGCGGGCAGGGTGTCGTTAACCTTGAGGTTGGTGATGTTGTGGTTGTTAGGGTTGCTGAAGATCAACCACAGTCCATAGGTCTTGCCACGGTAGGTGGTGTAGTCACCGGCTCCACCCCAGGCATTCCACTGGTTGAAGGTTTTCTGGATCGAGAACGCGCCCGCGCCCAGCACCGTGATCGACGCTTGTGCCGCCACACCGGGCGTCTGGGTCGACGGCACGACGTTTTCTGCGTTGGAGACATTGCCAACCGGAATGCTGTTGGTCAGCGATTGGCCGGCGACAGAGTCCAGCGCCACCACGGTGAACCGGAACGTGCATGACTTGCCGGGCGGCACCGTGTAGCCGGAAAAACGGATCGACGTGGCGCCGGGCGCGGCGCTATTGGTTCCGCTGGCGCAATCCGGCGACTGGGCGTTGGGGCTGGCCGCCAATTGCAGGCCGGCCGGCAACTGGTCAGTGACGGCAAACTGCGTGACGGCGCTGGATTGCGTGCTGTTGACCACGATCTCCACGACCGATGGTTGCCCCACATACACCTGCGACGGCGAAAAGGACTTGGCCATCGAGATGGCCGCAAAGGCAGGTGCCGCCGCAAACATCGATCCGGCCAGCGACATCAGCCCCAGCAGAATCTTTCGCAGCATGTTCTTTCGCCCACTCATCAGCGCCGCAATGCCCATGACGAACCCCTTTGGATCTTTCCTGAAAGGTCCGGACACTGGCTCAATACGCTGCGGACCCCAAGCGTTCAGCAATATGGCTGAAAAACACCATCCAAGGCACGGCCAACACATCAGTAGGCACGAATGTGTTCGCTAAAGTAACAAATTTATCACGCTCAGGGCCAAATTTGTAGACCATAAGATCGCTCATAAGCCCGCCACCCGGGCAACCGGCCGGCGGCTCGATGTCAGTGAATCAGCCCCCGCGCGGGGCACTCACCAGATCGATGCGTCGACGGACGCGCGCCGCTTCGACCGCGTCGCCGCGCTGGTCGGCCAGGCGCGCCTGCACCCCCAGCCACGCCAGCAGAGGCCTGCGCCAGCCCTGCTCGGAGGCTGTCTCGACTGCCTGCCCGACCACCGCCGGGCTGGCTTGCGTGCGGCGCAGCAGCACGCCGGCTGCGACCAGGCGGCCGAGCGGGTCGTCGGCGGGGGGCAGCGCGGCGCTGGCGGCGCCGGTGGCCACCGCGCGGTGGTGTTCGGGCAGCAGCGCGGCCTGGGCGGCGCTGAGCAGGCGGCCGTCCAGGTAGTCGGCGTACGCGCGCTCGGCGTCACCCGCGTCGGCGCGCAGTGGCTCGAAGCCGGCGCAGGGCTCGAACACCAGGCTGGCCACGCGTGTGGCGCAGCGGTTGAGTTCGATGCGGGCCACCTGGTCCGGCCTGCCGGTGCGGGCGGTTTCGGCGCGCGCCAGATCGAATTCGCGCGCCTCGACGCGGCTGTCGCCCTTGAGATAGGCCTCGGTGAAGCGCTCGACGTGGCCGATGGCGTTGATCTTCCAGTCGGGCACCTTGGGGCCGCTCTCGCAGGCGGCGAGGCCCGCGAATACTACAAATAATATAGCTGCTCGCGCTTTCCAGACAAGCGCTGGACGGCTATTTGGCTTGGATTCCGGAGGATGCGCTGGCCCCTCACCCCTGCCCTCTCCCCAAAGGGGCGAGGGAGCAAGACCGGCGCGCTGACGACGGGTTGGAGTCATGGCAGCATCACCTCTTTTGCCTTGGGCGCGAAGGGCCATTTGCGGTTGATCTCGGTGATCAGCGCGTCGATCTTGCGCAGGCTGGCTTCGACGTCGGCACGCAGATCGCCCAGGTGGGTGGTGGCCTGGTTGGCATTGCTGGCCACGCCCTGCACTTCCTTCAGCACGGCGTCGGCCTTGATGACGGTCTGGCGCACGTCCTGGAGCAGCGCGTTCAGCTGGCGCACGGCGGCCTGCGCGTCGGGCACCAGGCCGTCCTTGCCCAGCACCTGGTTGTCGGCCTTGCGGATCACGCCGTCTACCCGCACGGCCACCGCGTCGAGATTCTTCACCAGCTGGTTGGTGCGGTCCAGCAGTTCCGCCACGCGTCTGGCGTCGGCGTCGTTGCCGGTGACGGCGGCCATCAACCCGCCCTTGCTGCTGTTCAGGCGCTCGGTGAAGGTACGGACTTGAGTGAGCGATGCATAGAGCGCCGACTCTGCACCGGTGAGCCGGTTGACGTTCTGCAGCACGTCGCGGGCGTCCGCCACCATCTTGGGAATTTCGGCCGACACATCACCGCGCAGCACGGTGCGCACGCTGTCCGGCGGCAGCGGCGGGTCGTCCAGGATGCCCGAGAACGCGCGCAACCGCGCCGCACCGACGATGCCCTTTTCAAGCGTGTAGACGCTGGACGTCCGCAGCCAGTGCGCCGATTTGACCGGCACATCGACCTGGATGCGCACGGTGCCGCCCTCGATCAGTTCGATGCGGCTGACGCGGCCGATGGGAAAGCCCGAAAACGTCATGTCCATCCCGACGACCACGCCTTCGGAGTCGTCGGTGGTCAGGTACACCTTCTGTGTCGCCTCGAAAGCGCCGCGCACCCACATCAGGTACAGCACCGAGAGGCCGATGATGAGCACCATGGCCAGCAGCAGCAGCGCGGCGCGCACTTCCAGCGCGCGCTGCGCACGGCGCGACGCCGGGGTGGCGTCGGCCTCGCGCGTGTTGAGCCCCGCGTCCGCGCCCGCCAGCGCGGGCGGCTGGGGTTCAGGCAGGGGTGGCGGTGAATCGGGCGGCGTGCTCATCGGGTGTCAATAGTAATTGCCGACCAGCGAGGCGATCTCGATCACCAGCATCAGCACGAACATCTGCACCAGGCCCTGCAGTTCGACGCTGGTGCGCGAGGCGCGGCGCGAGATGTCGCGCAGCGCGTTGGCCACGGGCAACAGCGCCACGGCCAGCGCAAACAGCAGGGTCTTCAGGCAAAAGATCAGCGACACCACCGGGTTGAAGATGTTGCCCACCGCGTGGTTGTACGACGCTGCACCCGCCAGCGTGAACCCGTGCACCGCAATGTAGGCCAGCACCAGCGAGATCAGGCACGACAGCAGGGCCAGCAGCAGCACGGCAAACATACCCGCCAGCACGCGAGGCAGCACCTCCTGGCTCAGGGGCTCGACCCCGCGGGCGCGCAAGGCATCCAGTTGTCCGGCGCGGCGCAGCTTGTACAGCTCGGAGCCGCCGGGAATGGTGTACTCCACCGCCACGTACAGCGCCGCGACGAGCGGAATGAGTTCGAGCACGAGCACGCGCACCACGGCATCCAGCGCATATTGCGTCAGGCCGTAGGCGAACGCGGTGACGACCAGGATGCGGATCAACACCACGTTGAACAGCGCCATCAGGATGGTGAAGCCCGGCATGCCGGGCCCTGCCGCGTGGTAGATGT
>WBZS01001841.1_pt2 | contig 11560 bp, 8 predicted proteins | sample 5204201 | NCBI WGS metagenome assembly WBZS01 (sample SAMN12344357, study PRJNA552823) | activated sludge metagenome | biome: Activated sludge suspended growth; feature: Nitrification reactor; material: Wastewater; isolation source: activated sludge from nitrification reactor of wastewater treatment...
TCATTGCTGCCGATGGCGAACGTGTAACGCCCGAGCACCGTGCGCGAGAGCACCAGGCTTGCCACGATGGCTGCCGCGAACATGATGTACACCGCGTTGGGGATGTCGAAACCCACGATGGAGCCCATGGCGATGTCTCGGAACCCGGCGGCGTCATTGAAGTAGATCGGCGTCAGGTGCGAGATCACCAGCGAAAGGCCCTTGGTCGCGTTGAACATGCCAAGCGTGGCGATAAAGGGCGGGATCTTCAGTTTCGAGATCACCAGGCCGTTCACCAGGCCCGCCAGGCCGCCGGCCAGAATCCCGCCGACCACGCCGACCGGGATCGGCAGACCCATGTTGGTGATGAACACGCCGGTCATCACCGCCGAGAGCGTCATCATGGTGCCGACCGAGAGGTCGATGCCGCCGCTGATGATCACGAACGTCACGCCAAGGGCCAGAATGCCGTTCACGGCCGTCGCCAGCAAGATGCCGACGATGTTGTTGAACTGGAAGAAGTTAGGCGACGCCAGCGAGAAGACCACGAACAACACGATCAGGGCGCCAAAGGCCAGGACCTTTTGCGAGGCGTCGGAGCGCAGGAACCGGGTTGCGGCAGGGGTGGGCGCGATCTCAGTTTTCATGGTTGGCGTTCTCGTTTTCGGCGTGGATGAAGGCGCGGTCGCCGCGCTGCGTGGCCAGGGTCATGATGGCCTCCTGGGTGGCCTCGCCGGCCGTCAGGCTCCCCGTGATGCGCCCTTCGCACATCACCACGATCCGATGGCTCATGCGCAGGATCTCGGGCAGTTCCGACGAGATCATGATGATGGCTTTGCCCTGACGCGCGAGCTCGTTGAGGAGCTTGTAGATCTCGCTCTTGGCGCCGACGTCGATGCCGCGCGTGGGCTCATCGAAGATCAAGACATCGCTGTTGGCGGTCAGCCACTTGCCGATGACGACTTTCTGCTGATTGCCGCCCGACAGGTTGACGACCTTCTGGCGCACGCTCGGGGTCTTGATCGACAACGCGGTGACGTGTTGCTCGGCTGTCGCGCGGGTTTCCTGCTCGCGCACCCAGCCGATCAGGCCCGTGTACTTTTCCAGCGCGGCCAGCACGACGTTGGTCTCGACGTCCATCTTGGTCGAAAGCCCGAAGCGCTTGCGATCCTCGGAGAGATAGCCGATCCCGTGCGCCACCGCGTCTTTCGGGCTGCGGATATGCACCCGCTGCCCGCGCACGAAGACCTCGCCGCTGTCGATCGGGTCAGCGCCGAAGATCGCGCGTGCCACCTCGGTGCGCCCGGCGCCCATCAACCCGGCGAAGCCCAGGATCTCGCCACGCTTGAGGGCGAAGGAAATGTCGCGGAGCACGCCGGCTCTGTTCACGTTGCGCACCTCGAGCACGACCTCGTCACTCGGGTGCTCGGGCAGCTCCGGCGCAGATTCGTAGATCGTGCGCCCGACCATCAGGCTGATCACGCGCTCGACCGGGATCTCGGAGGTGAGGGCGGTGTCGACGTAACTGCCGTCGCGCATCACGGTGATCCGATCCGAGATCTGCTTGAGCTCCTCGAGACGGTGCGAGATGTAGACCAGACCGACGCCCTTGGCGCGCAGGTCGCGGATCACGCGAAACAACTCGTGGATCTCGCTCTCGGTCAGCGCCGCCGTCGGCTCGTCCATGATCAGCACTTCCGAGTTGAACGAAAGAGCCTTGGCGATCTCGACCATCTGCTGTTTGGCCACGGTCAGATCGGCGACCTTGGCGCGCGGATCGAGATCCAGATGCATGCGCTTGAACAAGGCTTCGGTCTGCGCGTTGATCGCGCCGTCATCCAGCACGAGCCCGAAACCGCGGCGCGGCTCGCGGCCGATGAAGATGTTCTGGGCCGCGGTCAGGTGCGGCATCAAATTGAGCTCCTGGTGGATCATGCAGATCCCCAGGTGCTGGGCCGCGCCTGGGCCAGAAATATGCACCGGGTTGCCGTTGAGCGTGATCGAGCCCGCGTCCGGGTGATAGATCCCGCCTAACACCTTCATCAGGGTCGACTTGCCGGCGCCGTTCTCGCCCACCAGTGCGTGCACCTCGCCTCGGCGCAGCTCAAATCGGCACTGGTTCAGCGCCTGCACGCCGGGGAAGGCCTTGCTGATCCCTTCCATTCGGACAAGCACATCGTCCATGGCATCGCCTCTTGGATCTCGCCGGAATCGATTCTGGATCGTCGGCGGCTAATCACTCAGCCTGGCGTTTCTTGGGGGCCGCTTGTGCCACCGGCCGACTGGGCTGAGCCGCTCACGTCGGGTGCCAGCCCGACTGAGCCGCGCACAATCAGGGTCGTCGGCAAGATGACCTCTCGATACGGCGCCGGCTCCTCGGATCCCAGTCGTGCAAGCAAAAGGGCCACGGCCTCCTGGCCCATCTGATACGCGGGTTGCGCCACGACGGACAGGAAAGCGTACTGGGCCAACACCGGCGGGACGTCGTCGAAGGCGACGAGCGAAAGGTCGGTGGGCACGGAAAGCCCCAGGGCTTCCAGGGCGCGGCTCGCACCAACCGCGACGAAATTGTTGGTGGCGAACAGCGCGGTCGGGCGGGGCGTCAGCTGCAATGCGGCCGAGGCCATCTCGAACCCGCTGGGCTCGGTGAATTGCCCGCGAAAGATGAGATCCTGGGTCGACAACCCGGCCGCATGCATCGCGCGTTCATAGCCGGCGATCCGGTCGTCGGCGGTCGAAATGCCCATCGGACCGCCGAGGGCGGCGATGCGTTGGTGACCGCGTTCGAGCAGCACGCGGATCAGGTCGAACGCACCTTGCACGGAGTCGCAGCGCACGACATCGGCTTTGAGTGACCCGATCGCGCGGTCGAGTACGACCACGGGTGTGTCCTGATCGTGCAGCAGCTCCACCGACCTGGGTGAACTCTTCGCCGGGACGAGCAAAACGCCGTCAGTCTGCTTTTGCAACAGCAGCTGCACGTAGCGATCTTCTTTCTCAGCGTTCTCATCGGTGTTACAGAAGAGGACGGTGTACCCGGCCGCGCTGGCGGCGTCCTCGATGCCGCGAGCCATGCTCGTGAAAAACGGGTTGGTGATATCGGTAGTGACGAAGGCCAGCGTGTGCGAGCGCTTGGAGCGCAGACTGCGCGCCAGGACGTTCGGGACATAACCGAGTTCCGCGATTGCGGCCTCGACCTTGTCGCGCGTGGTGCGACTGATGTAGCCGGTGTTGTTGATCACGCGCGAAACCGTGATCGGCGATACCCCGGCGCGGATTGCGACATCTCTAACGGTTGCCATGGGATGTAATCGATTTCATGATACACCCTTTTTACCAGGTGCGCAATGTTATCGGTGTCAGGGTACCGTTATCATATACCCTGACGGGTTAGCTTGTCAATCGGGTGGCCCATCCGCGGGTGGGGCCGCCAGCGTTATGAAATGTCGCGGATTCTGGTGCTGGAAAACACGGTCTCGTATTGCGCCTGAGTGAACTGGGCGGCGCCCAGCGACATGGCGTTGGCGGCGCCCGCAGCAACTCCGCTGGCCACTGCGTCGGGCAGGGCCAGTCCGTGGCTCAAACCCAGGACGATCCCGGCGACGAGGCTGTCGCCGGAGCCGACCGCGCTGACCAACTCGATGACCGGCGGCGCGATCAACCAGGCCTGACCGACCTGCGCCGCCACCGCACCCAGCGCGCCGAGCGACACGACCACGCGGCTATGCGTGCGTGCCGACCACGCGACGGCGGCGACCGCCACCTCCTCGGGGTTCCCAAGGGCGTGTCCGACCAGTTCCTCGAACTCGTGGGCGTTGGGCTTGATCAGGTCGGGGCCGGCTTTCAACCCCTCAGCCAGCGCTGACCCGCTGCTGTCGAGCACGGTGAGCACGCCCTGGCGACGCGCCGCTGTGATCAGGTGCGCGTAAAGGTCGACGGGCGCGCCCGGGGGCAGACTGCCGGAAAGTGTCACGGCCGCATACTCGCCGACGTGGGCCGAAAACCACTCGAGCAAGGCCGCGACGTGTTCGGCGGCGATGGTCTCGCCGCGTTCGTACAACTCGGTCAGGCTCGGCGCCTCCGGATCGACGATCGAGAGGCAGGTGCGCGACTCGAACGGCACACGGATGAAGGCGGTGCCGATGCCTTCGACGCGCAGCCCTTCTTCGATGAAGTCACCGGAGTGACCGCCGATCCAGCCGGTCACGACCGGCTCGCCACCGAGACGCTTGAGGGCGCGCGCGACGTTGCAACCCTTGCCGCCGGGGCTGGCGCGCACCCACTCCGGTCTCTGGATGGCATTGAGGTGAAAACCCCGCACGACGACGGTCTTGTCGATAGCGGCGTTGGGGTTGACGCACAGGATCATGGGTTCAGGCCTTGCCGGCGGCGCCTACGAAACGGATCCGCTCGCGCACGCGCTCGATCATGGCCGCGCGCGCCGGTCCCAGATAGCGGCGCGGGTCGATCTCGCCGGCGTCGGCCAGCGCCCCGCGCGCCCCGGCCGTGAAGGCCTGGCTCAGTTGCGTGGCGACGTTGACCTTGCACAGCCCGAGCGCGATGCCCTGGCGCACGTGCTCATCCGTCACGCCTGACGATCCGTGGAGCACGAGGGGAACATCGACGACCTGCCGAATTGCGCGCAACCGGTCCAGGTCCAATGCCACGCTCTTCTGTCGCACGGCGTGCACGGAACCGAGGGCGATGGCGAGCGTGTCGACACCGGTGCCGGCGACAAACGCGGCGGCGTCCTCGGCGCGCGTCAACTCCACGGCCTCATCCAGGTTTCCGGCCGCATCGGCGCGCGGCACGGCCCCGATCTCGGCCTCCAGGCAGATGCCCAGCCCGTGGGCGATCTCGCGCAGGCGACGGGTCTCAGCGACGTTAGCCTCGAAGCTCAAGGCCCCGCCGTCGAACATGACCGATGTGAACCCGAGGCCCATGGCCACCAGCACTTCGTCGGCATTGGCGTGATCCAGATGCAGACCCACCGGCACCCCGACCGACTGCGCGGCCACGCGCCCGATCTCGGCCATGTAGCGCAAACCCAATACGGCGTTGCCACTGCCGACGTGGAGCAGGGCGCGGTGGCTGATTTGCACCAGCACCGGAGCGCCCTCGACCTGCGCCGCCTGCACGATCGCCTGCACCTGCTCAAGCGTGTTGGCGTTGAAGGCGCCGACGGCCCAGCCTTCGCGTTGGGCGCGCAGCAAATAGGGTTGGGGGTTGACCAGGCTCATGCGTGCTCCGTGTCGATCAGGATTTTGCGATACGCGATGCGCCGGTCGGCGAGGTCCGCGAATATGCCGGGTACGTCGCGCAGGCCGATGCGGTGGGAGATCATACCAGCGACGTCGAGACCGCCGTCGATCAGGGCCTGTACGGTCTCCGTCCATTCATGACCCGGGAACGGCGCCGAATACGACATGAAGCAACCGTGCAGACTGAGTTCCTTGCGCATCAGGTTCTCGATGAAACTCATCGGCAGACTTGCGTCGGCCGGCTGGTTGCCGCCGAGGACCACGTTGCCGCGGGCGCGCGTGACGGCGATGCACTGGGTCAGTGCCTGCGGCGATCCGGCTGCCTCGATCGCGAGGTCGGCGCCGAGGCCCGTAAGATTCTGAACCTCACGCGCGACGTCGACGGCGGCCGGGTTGAGGGTGACGTGGGCGCCGAGGCTGCGCGCTGCAGCCAGGTTCTCTTCGACCATGTCCGTTGCCACGATCAGACGGGCGCCCAGGATGCGCAGCCACTGCACGACCATCAACCCGATGGAGCCGGCGCCCAGCACGACCGCCGTCTGGCCGGCCTCGAACCGCCCGAGATCCAGGATGTGACGCGCCACAGTCGAGGGCTCGATCAGCGCGATCTGCTCGAACGAGAGGTTGTTCGGCACCGCCAGCACGTTGAGGGCCGGTACGGCCAGGTACTCGGCAAAGCCGCCGTTCTCGCGCGAACCGATGAACGAATAGCTCGCGCAGGCCGAGTACCGGCCCGCCCGGCACGAGTCGCACTTTCGACACGGGACCAGGGGGATGATCGCCACGGCGCGCCCGAGCAGGGCCGCATCAACGCCGGCTCCGACCTCGATGACCACGCCCGCCACCTCATGCCCCAGCACGATCGGGTACACGCGATGGCCCTTGCCATAGCGGCTGATGTCGGATCCGCAAATCGAAGCGGCCTTCACCTGCACCAAAACCATCCCCGGCAACACTTTGGGGCGCGCCAGATCCGTGAAGATCATCTGGCGCTTGTTCTCAAGCACGACGGATTTCATGGGGTCTCTCTACTTTGACACTGTCGCGCGCGGAGAAACGGCGAACATCGCATCGAGATCGGCGGCAAAGCCGCCCAGCGTTTCTCGAGTGTGACAGTGTCCGGTAACTTGTTGTCGCAGCTCGCCGATCGGCTACCCAAGCGCACTCAGCGCTTGAGCATCGGCCAGGGTATTTCGCGACAGACGGTGATAAACCGCAAACAGCTCACGATAGCGAGCGTGGTTGGCGAGATCGGGCTCATAGACGCGGCGATTGGGCAGCAGTTGCTCGACCCACGCGCCGGCGTCGCCGATCAGCCCCAGGCCCTGTGCGGTGAGCGCGAGCAGGCCCAGCGCGTGACCGCCTTCGCCGCCGTCCGGGCGCCGCGCCAGCACGAAAGGTTTGCCGTACACATCGGCTTTGATCTGACACCAGACCGGGCTGTGGGTGGCGCCGCCGGAGCCCAGGTACTCGTCGATGTGCACGCCGTGTTCGGCTGCGACCTGGATGTTGTCGAGCACGGCGTAGGCGCAGCCTTCCATGATCGCGCGGATGATGTCGGCTCGCGTGGTGCTGTAGGTCAGGCCGAAAAATGCACCGCGCGCCTGTGTGTTCCAGAGCGGCGTGCGCTCGCCGGCCATGTACGGCAGGAAGATCAGGCCGTGGCTGCCCGCAGGCGCCCGGTCGGCCTCGGCACTGAGCAGCGCGAACACGTCGCCGCCCGTCAGTTCGGCGGCCGCGGCCTCGACCTGGCCCAGCACATCGCGGAACCAACCCAACGAGCCGCCGCCGACGGTGCCGCCCTGAAGCAGGTACTGGCCGGCGAGGACGTGATGCGAAAAGATCAGGCGCGGTTCGACGATGACCCGGTCGACGCTGACCGCCATACCGCCGGCCTGGCCGCCCTGTTCGTTGGTCTGGCCCAGGCGCGTGACGCCGCTGCCGAGCGCGCCGACCGCGGCGTCAAGGCAGCCGACGATGACGGGTGTGCCGACCCGCAGCCCTGTGGCCTCCGCCGCGCGGGCCGTGACCCGTCCGGCGATGTCGGTGCAGGCCGCGAGCGGCGGCAACTTGGTGATCGGCACGCCGAGCGCTCCTGCCGTCTCCGCCGACCAGCGCGCGTTGCGGATGTCGAAAAAGTGATAGCCGTAGGCCTGCGTGAGATCGCAGGTCAACTCGCCGGTCAGTCGCGCGACGATAAAGCCCGTGCACGCCAGATAGGTCCTGGCGCGCTCGGCGATCGCGGGCTCGTGTGCGTGCAGCCACATCAACTTCGGCGTGATATAGGCCGGATCCAGCGGGTTGGCGACGAGGTCAACCAGATGGTCGGCATCGGGTCGGGCGCGCAACAGCGCGGCTTCGGTTTCGGCGCGCCGGTCGAGCCAGATCAGGGCCGGGCGCAGAGCCGCGCCGGTCGCATCGACGGGCACCAGCGTCCAGCCGACGCCGTCGACGCCGACGCCGACGATGCTGGCCGGGTCGGCTCCGCCCTCGGCCAGGACCCGACGGATCGTGGCGCAGGCCGCCCGCCACCACAGCTCTGCATCGATCTCGGCCCAGACCGGGTTGGGGCGCGAGAGCGGGTAAGGCTCCGTCGCCTGCGCGACCATGCTTCCCGTAGTCGTCCACAGCACCGTCTTGGTGCTCGAGGTGCCGATGTCGATGGTCAGGATGTGTTGGAGGGTCATTCTTGGCCTGTGCTCGAAGCCGCATACCGGCGGCGCGACTTCAACTCGCGATCACGCCGTCGAGATCCCACAAGTCCTCCCAGCCTGTCGCGCCCGGCCAGAGAAAGACCTGGCCTTTGATCAAGCGGCACGCCTTGTCGATCCCGGCAATCGCCGCCATATCTTCGGCGGTAAGCGGCGCGCCGGCGACGGCCCGCAGGTTGGCAAGATACTGGGCGCGTTTCACCGAAAACGGGATCGGCACCTGGCCGCGTTGCACCGCCCATTTGAGGCAGACCAGCGCCGGGTGTAGCCCGGTGCGCTCGGCGATCGCCACGATCACGGGATCCTCGATGTCGACCGTGTCTTGCGGCGTGCGATCGCGCTCGGGTCGGGCCGGCGAACCGAGCGGGCTATAGCCGATCGGCAGCATTCCATGCGCGACCACGAAGTCGAACAACTCCTGTTGCTGGAAGTGCGGGTGAAGCTCCATCTCGTTAACGACCGGCGGGATCTCGGCGTCGCGGAGGAGCAGGGTGAGTTTCGGGATCGTCATGTTCGACGTGCCGATATGGCGAACCCAACCGCGCTTGACCAGCTCCTCCATCAAACGCCACGTGCGCATATAGCGATCGTGCACGTAAGGCACGGCATGGGCGTCGCGTGAATTGACATCCACGCCGGGCGCATGATGATTCGGGAAGGGCCAATGAACCAGGAAGAGGTTGAGGTAATCGAGCCCGAGGTCCTCGAGAGCTTGCGCGCACGACTCGATGACGCGCTCATGGCTGTCGTTCCAGACTTTCGACGTGATCCAGAGTTCGTCGCGCGTCAACCCGCGCGATCGCAACTGCCGCAGAGATTGGCCGATGGCGGCCTGGTTTCGATAGACCGTTGCGCAATCGAAGTGCCGATAGCCGACCTCGGCCGCGCCGACCACGGCCTCGGCGACCTGTTCGGGGCCGTAGCGATCGGAGCCGAACGTGCCCAGGCCAATCGCGGGGAGCCAGGCTCCGCCCTTGAGGACGCGGGTGGGGATATCTTGGGCGGCGACCGAATCGATAGCTGGCAGGAAGGCCGTCATGGTGCAACTCCTGAGCGGGAGGATACGCCCGATCGAATTTCGGCACCAACCGGGCCTTTTGAGTTGGCCCCATGAAAAGATGGTACCGATGTCAGGGTATCGTTATCATATGAGCAAGTGATGCTGTTGTCAATCGACAGTCGGTGGTAAACTCACGCCGCCGCGCCTGGGGAATAGGGCGGCCATACGTTGCCCATGATGCCGATAGACATGTCCATCGAGAATCCAGAGTCGCCGCCCCGGGTTCGAGTGCTCGTTGTAGATGATGATGTGTTCATGCGCGACGGCCTGAGCATGAACCTCGCGAGCAAGGGTTTCGATGTCGTCCAGGCCGGCGACGAGGCGACGGCGCTCGCGTTGGCACTGGGCAACCCCGCGCCCGATGTCGCCGTGATCGATATCTCAATCCCACCCGAACCACAGGTCGTGCGCTGGAGCGCGAATAACCACGGCATCCGACTGGCGCAACAGATCAAGAACGAGCGGCCCGCGATCGGGATCGTCTTTCTCTCGGCGTATGAGTACCACCTCGACGGTGTTTGGGACATGATCCGCTCGGGTCAGCGCGGGCTGGCCTACAAACTCAAGGGCCGTCGCTCGAGCGCCTTGATCGACGCGCTCAACAAGGTCCTCGAGGGAAAGGTCGAGATCGACCCCGAGGTCCGCGCCAAGCGCCCGGCCCTGATCGACGAGCTGTATCGTCTGCTGGACGCGGACGAGCGGCCGTGGGTCGAACGCGTGCTGAACCGCTTCCCGACGCTGACGCCGCAGGAGCTGCGGACCGCGAACCTCCTGGCCGCCTCGCACAACACGCAGGGCATCGCCGCAAAACTGGGCATCCAGCGCGCGGATTCGCTGATCGGCCGTGTCTACGCCAAGCTCGGTTTGAGCGAGCTGTCGACGACGGCGCCCCACCTCCGTCAGAGCACGGTGCTGGTGAAGGCCTGCATGATCCGGGACTTTGAAACCGGGAGCGCCGAGTGAATGCCCGGGTCTGGGCGCGCGATCGCCTGGCCTGGGGTCTCGCCCTGACGTTGGCGCTCGGCTTGATCTCCACCTTCCGTCTCGCGGGCGACATCGGCCGCCCCTATGGCGGTTTCCTTGAAGAGTATCTGCCCTCACAGGGCGACCGACTTCAGGTCGACTCCAACACCCCGCGCTCCTGGCCGAACATCGCCGGCGGCGATCTGATCAACCACGGCCTGGTCGCCATCGACGGCGCACCGTATCGACCGAATCAGGCTGCGGCCTACGCCGCCGCGGTCGAGCGGGGCGCACCCTTCGTCATGCTCACGATCGAGCGCGAAGGCACGCCCGTGGACGTTCCGGTGGCCGTCACGGTGTTCACGCTGACCGACTACCTGGACGTCAAGCTCCCGATCATCGTCATGAACGTGGCGCTCTGGCTTCTGGCCGTGGTGGTGTACTCGAGCCAGCCGGCCGACCCGCTCAACCGCGCCGCGAGTTGGCTGTTCAGCCTGTTGGCTCTGGCGCTGTGGACGCCGTTCGTCAGCGTGTTTTGGAATTCGGAACCGGACGTCTGGTGGTTGAACGCCGTCACCAACCTGGCCTGGCCGCTTCTGGGTGGCGCTGTGATCGCGTTTGCCTGGCAGTTTCCACGGCCGATCCGGCGCGCGCCGGTCTGGATCCCGACGGTCGCCAGGGGCGTCGCGCTCGTGCTGGGGCTCGTCTGGGGCGGTTGCCGCCTGTGGATCTATGCCTTCGGCTGGTCGCCGCAGGTCTCAGCCGTCGACGGTCTGGCCTTCACGCTCTCGCTCAGCGGATTGCTGCCGCTGAGCCTGATCGTTTTCGTGGCGCGCTTGACCTGGAGCTGGATCTTCGTGCGCGATCTGGCGATCCGGCGCGGTCTCTTCATCGTGACGGTCGGCATGGCGTTGGCCAGCCCGCCGATCGTCTTGTTCCTTCTCGATATGGCCGGCGGGCAGGCGACGATCATCCTTGCGAGCCTCGACCTGCGCTATCTGCTGCTGGCGATCCCGGCGTCGTACGCGTTCGTGATCCTGCGCTATCGCACCTTCCGCACGGCGGATCCGGCCTTCCTTGTCGTTGTCATCCTCGGCCTGGGCGCGTTGCTGGCCAGCCTGGGCAGCTGGTCGATCCGGCGGTTGCTGGACATGCCGGATCGCTCGTTGAGCGAGTCGTTCATCCCCGTGTTCGTCGTCTGTCTGGTGGCGAGTTTCTTCTGGGCGACGCAGACCACGTGGCAGGGTTTGTTCAGCCGGTTGTTGCACTGGGAGCGGAGCAGCTATGCGTCGGCGCGCAGCTTCGGCGAGCGCCTGATCGGCAGGGTGCATCCTGACACGCTGCCCGAGGTGATCTGCCACACCCTGCGCTCGGAGCTCAAGTTGGACCGGGTCGCGGTGTGGCGCTATGCAAACGGGGCCCTCGCCCTGGCGGGCCAGGCCGGCGCTTGGCCTTCGTTGCCGGAACACCTCGACACTCAACCCGCGGGTCAGTTTGCGAGCGGGCTGGGGCCGCAACGCCCGCTACGCCTCAACGCCGATCTGCTCGGCGGGCCGGCCTGGCTCGAACCGCTTGCGGCAGTCGGC
>WBZS01002444.1_pt1 | contig 11559 bp, 7 predicted proteins | sample 5204201 | NCBI WGS metagenome assembly WBZS01 (sample SAMN12344357, study PRJNA552823) | activated sludge metagenome | biome: Activated sludge suspended growth; feature: Nitrification reactor; material: Wastewater; isolation source: activated sludge from nitrification reactor of wastewater treatment...
TGCCTGTTGGCGACGGATGTTCCGCTGTGGGTTCGCGCCGATTCCGGGCGCCTGCGGCAGATCCTCTCCAACCTGCTGAGCAACGCGATCAAGTTCACCGAGCAGGGCGACGTCACCATCCGGGCGGCGGTCGCCGAGCGAACGCAAAGCGAAATCCTGCTGCGTGTGGAAGTGATCGATACCGGCTGCGGCATCCCGGCGCACAAGCAGGAGGCGATTTTCGAGGAGTTCGATCAGGGCGACGCCAGCACGGCGCGACATCACGGCGGAACCGGGCTCGGCTTGTCGATCGTTCGCCGTCTGAGCGAGTTGATGGGGGGGACGGTCGGCGTAGACAGCCGGGTCGGTGACGGAAGCACTTTCTGGTTTACCGCGCGTCTGGACGTTTCCGCGTCGCAGCTTGCCGGCGAGTGGGACGAGGATGGCGACGGTCTGCGCGGCCGCAAGGTGCTTATCGCGGACGACAACGCGATCAACCGGGCGGTCCTCCTCGGCCACGCGACCGGCTGGGGAATGACCGCCGAATCGGCGGCCAGCGGCGCCGAGGCGATCGAAATGCTTTACGACGCGGCCAGAGGACGGAGCCCCTATGACCTCGTTCTGCTCGACATGCGAATGCCGGGGATGGACGGGATCGAGGTGACGCGGGCGGTGCGCGGTGCCGCGGAACTGAAGGACGTGAGAATCGTGATGCTGACATCGATCAATCAGGTGGCAGCCACGCGCGCGGCACGCGAAGCCGGGGTCGACCGCTACGTGGTCAAGCCTCTGCGCAAGGCCCAAGTGTTCGGCGCCATGCGCTTGGCGCTTGGACTGGTTTCCGAGCAGAGCGACAGCGGCAGCAAAGCCGGCGATCAGTCCGCGGCGCTGGCAGGCCTGAGGGTTCTGCTGGTCGAAGACAATCCGGTGAATCAGGATGTGGCGACGGCAATACTGCGCCGTCTCGGCTGTTCCGTGGCCGTTGCCGGGGGCGGTGCTGAGGGGATTCGCGCCGCGACAACGGGCGTTCACGACATCGTGCTCATGGATTGCCAGATGCCCGAAATCGACGGTTTCGAGGCGGCCGGGCGCATCCGCGCCTGGGAGGCGCGACAGCCGTCGACAGGGAAGCGGCGCCTGCCGATCATCGCGTTGACGGCCAACGCAATGACCGGCAGCCGCGAATCCTGCCTGGCAGCGGGCATGGATGATTTCATGTCCAAGCCATTCACCCGGAGCGCACTGCAGGCAATGCTGGAACGCTGGACGGCGCCGCAGCCCCCGCATGGGGCCGCGGCGCCGGTTGCGGAGCGGGTTGCGGAGAACGCGCCGGCGGCGAAGGTCGAGGGCTTCAATGCGGGCGCACTCGAATCGTTACGCGAAATCGGCGGTGACGCGTTGATCGAACGGGTGGTCAGAGTGTTCACCGAGACCACGCCGGAAAAGCTCGCTGGCATGCACCGCGCGCTGCAAGCCGGCGACGGCGCAACCCTCGCCAGGGACGCCCACTATCTGAAGTCGGCCAGCGGCAATCTCGGCCTTGCGGCGTTTTCTGCCTGTGTCAGTTCGATCGAAAGGCTCGCCAAGGCGGGCGATCTGGCGGCAGTCGTGCCCGAGATCGAGCGGCTGGCAGCCGAGTATGCCGCCGGACTGGAAGCGCTGCAGACCGCAACTTGACTGGCGGGCTGGGCGCCCGACGCTCCCAGGCGGCAGAAACCGGCTGGCAGCAATTCGCAAGCGGTCTTGCGATTCAGCGGCCGGTTGGTCCGCCGGCAGAGGTCGTTGCGCCTTGCCGGGCCGCCAGCAGACGTGCTGCGGCGGCCGCGTTCAAATGACGATGTAGCGGGTCGCCCGCTCGACCGAGCGGACGGCTTCCAGCGCTTCCTCACGGTCGATGCGCGCCAGTACCACGACCCACTGCCGGCGGTCGCGGCTGGTCATTTCCATGAAGCGCAGCCGCTGTGCCGAGTTGTCATCGGCAGGGCGGTCAGCGACGATTCCCATCAGATCGACTGCCACGTCCACTTCATCCAGCCGCAGGAACGGCGACGGATCGTCAAAGCAGGCCGCCAGTTGGCCCAGCAGACGCTCGGGGGTCAGGTTTGCCGCTCCCTCGGACAGCGCGTCGTCGAGATGGCGCAGCCGCCGAGTATGTGCCGCGTGGCCAATCTCTGACCTGGCATCGTGCTGCCGCGCGGCAAAGGCCCGCTCCATGGCGCAGTCGCGCCGGCTCTGCTCGCGTTCCTGCTGCAACGTATGCACATGCAAGGCGAAGCTTTGTGCCAAACCGTGAAACATCGACGCCCGTAGCCGCTCGCGCGCAGCCTCGGCGTCGGGCGCAGGATCGCTCAGCGTATGGTCGCCGAAATACAGAATCGTCTGCGGCACGTCGCTGCGAACGATGTCTCCCTGCAACGCCAGGCCGAACTGGTGCTTCACCTTGCGCCGCATCCCGAGCAGCGCGTGGAAGGTGTGGTCGGTCGCGCCGCTCTCCAGGTGCTCGCGAACGGCGTGGCTGCGCCCGAGCATTTCCCCGATGTCTTCCGCGCGGCCGAACAGTGCATGAACCATGGGGTCCGCGGCAAAGGCGCGGCGGCCGATCTCCACCGGCCCCGGGATGGCCTGCGCGAGGCCGGCGCAGTAATCGAGCGCCCGCGCCGCCGGGCCGGCCAGATCGCGCGGGAAACCGGCGGCAGCCCGCAGCATCGGATCGACGAGTTGTGCGGCGCTGTCGATTGCCGCCCGGACCTGCGGCGACAGTTCGCGAGCCGGTGCAAACAACGAGGCGATGGAATCGAGGAGGCTCATCGGTTCGAGTGTACCGGCCGCTGGCAGTCCTGTGGCGGCCACCGCCCGAGAAGCGCTTGTGGGCACGCATCGCGCGATCTGGCGCGAATTCTCAACTCAGGAGGCCGCGTAACGTCGTTGCGGCAGGCTATCGAAATTTTGCGTTCGGACTTGAAAACTTGTCGGGTGGGCACTATTATTAGCACTCACTTGAGCCGAGTGCTAATAGCGGCTTGTCGGCTCCGGTAGTGGTATCGATCACAGCCTGCGGCGTGGTGCCGCGGCATTCAATCGTTTAGAAGTCAGGAGAAAAGTCTATGAAAATCCGTCCTTTGCATGATCGCGTGATCGTCAAGCGCATCGAAGACGAGCGCAAGACGGCCTCGGGCATCGTCATTCCCGACACCGCTGCAGAGAAGCCCGATCAGGGTGAAGTCGTTGCCATCGGCAAGGGCAAGATCCTCGAGAACGGCGAAGTGCGCAAGATGGACATCAAGGTCGGTGACCGCGTCCTGTTCGGCAAGTACTCGGGCCAGACCGTCAAGGTAGAGGGCGAGGAACTGCTGGTGATGCGCGAAGAAGACATCATGGGCGTGATCGAAGCCTGAGCCCCGACTTAGAGGAGATACAGACATGGCAGCTAAGGAAGTTCGTTTTGGCGATTCAGCCCGCCACCGCATGGTGGAAGGCGTCAATATCCTGGCCGATGCGGTCAAGGTTACCCTGGGTCCGAAGGGCCGCAATGTGGTACTCGAGCGCAGCTTCGGCGCGCCGACCGTGACCAAGGACGGTGTGTCGGTCGCCAAGGAAATCGAGTTGAAGGACAAATTCCAGAACATGGGTGCGCAGATGGTCAAGGAAGTCGCTTCCAAGACCTCGGACGTGGCCGGTGACGGCACCACGACTGCTACCGTGCTGGCGCAGTCGATCGTGCGGGAAGGCATGAAATACGTTGCCGCCGGCATGAACCCGATGGACCTGAAGCGCGGCATCGACAAGGCAGTCATTGCCGTGGTCGAGGAACTGAAGCAGATTTCCCGTCCGACCACCACCTCGAAGGAAATCGCCCAAGTCGGCTCGATCTCGGCGAACTCGGACGTTGACGTGGGCAAGATCATCGCCGATGCAATGGACAAGGTCGGCAAGGAAGGCGTTATCACCGTTGAAGACGGCAAGTCGTTGCAAAACGAACTGGAAGTCGTTGAAGGCATGCAGTTCGACCGCGGCTACCTGTCGCCCTACTTCATCAACAACCCGGACAAGCAGGTGGTCGCGCTGGAAAATCCGTTCGTGTTGCTGCACGACAAGAAGGTTTCCAACATCCGTGACCTGCTGCCGATACTCGAGCAGGTCGCCAAGGCCGGGCGCCCGCTGCTGATCATTGCCGAAGACGTCGACGGTGAAGCGCTGGCGACGCTCGTGGTCAACAACATTCGCGGCATCCTCAAGACCTGCGCAGTGAAGGCGCCGGGCTTCGGCGATCGCCGCAAGGCCATGCTCGAAGACATCGCCATCCTGACCGGGGGTACGGTGATTGCCGAGGAAGTCGGCCTGTCGCTCGAAAAGGCAAACCTTAAGGATCTGGGTCAGGCCAAGCGGATCGAAATCGGCAAGGAGAACACCACCATCATCGACGGTTCCGGTGATGCTGGCGGCATTGAAGGACGGGTCAAGCAGATCCGTGCCCAGATCGAGGAAGCGACCAGCGACTACGACCGCGAGAAGCTGCAGGAGCGGGTTGCCAAGCTGGCCGGCGGTGTGGCACTGATCAAGGTGGGTGCGGCGACCGAAGTCGAGATGAAGGAAAAGAAGGCGCGCGTCGAAGACGCGCTGCATGCCACGCGTGCCGCCGTGGAAGAAGGCATCGTGGCCGGCGGCGGAGTCGCGCTGTTGCGTGCCCGTGCGGCAGTCGGCTCCACCTTGAAGGGCGATAACGTCGATCAGGAAGCCGGCATCAAGATCGTTCTGCGCGCGCTCGAGCAGCCGATGCGCGAGATTGTCGCAAACGCTGGCGACGAGCCTTCGGTAGTAGTGAACAAGGTCAACGAGGGCAAGGGCAACTTCGGTTACAACGCGGCGACCGGTGAGTACGGCGATCTGGTCGAAATGGGCGTGCTCGATCCGACCAAGGTAACACGCACCGCGTTGCAGAACGCGGCTTCGGTCGCCAGCCTGATGCTGACCACCGATTGCATGGTGGCTGAACTTGTCGAAGACAAGCCTGCCGGCGGCGGTGGCATGCCGGGTATGGGCGGCATGGGTGGAATGGGCGGTATGGGCGACATGGGCATGTAACACCTGCTTGCCGGGGGAGATTGCGTTTCCCCGGGCAATTGCTAGCGGCGGATGTACTGCCGCGCATCCTGAACTGCCCAGGTTCAGACACAAGGCCCCGCGCGAGCGGGGCCTTGTGCTTTGTGCCGAATGTCATGCTGGCAGCGTGGCGCGCATTGTCGCCTTCGGACGCTGTGCTACACTCGATTACGAAAAATGCGGTGCGAAATCAGCCCTCAAGCGCGCGTGTATCAGTGGCGGGTCGGGAAAGACCGGCCCGGACGCATGTTGCAGGCATCGCGCACTCGTCGAGGCCAAGTTGCTCGAGGCCGAGCATTCGGCCGGAGCTTCATCTCGCGTCCTGAGACCGAGCAAAAGGAGGGCAGTGGTTTCAGTCCAGCCGGTTCACCCTTACGAAGAACTCAAGTGCCAGCATGCGCATCCTGATTGCCGAAGACGACCCGATCATTTCCGACGGGCTGATTCGTGCATTGCGCAAAGCCGGTTATGCGGTCGATCATGTAGTCAGCGGCGCCGAAGCCGACGCAGCGATTGCCAGCCAACCCTTCGACCTGATGATTCTCGATCTCGGTCTGCCCCGCATGTCGGGCATCGATGTCCTCAAGCGAATGCGCGCCCGCCGTTGCAAGGTTCCGGTCTTGGTGTTGACCGCTCAGGACGGTGTCGACAACTGTGTGCGCTGCCTCGATGCCGGTGCGGATGACTATCTGACCAAGCCGTTTTCGCTGCCCGAACTCGAAGCGCGCGCACGTGCGTTGTGCCGTCGCGGCACCGGCCTGCCCAACGAGATCGAGGTCGGACGCCTGATCTATGACCAGTCCGACCGGTTGGCGCGCGTCAATGGGCAGGTTCTGGAGCTGTCTGCGCGCGAAGTTGCGTTGCTCGAAGTGCTGTTGCTGCGGGCGGGTCGTCTGGTGAGCAAGGAGCAACTGGTCGATCATCTATGTTCGTGGGGCGAAGAGGTCAGTAACAATGCGATCGAAGTGTACGTCCATCGGCTACGCAAGAAGATCGAGCCTGGCGAGGTCCGCATAGCGACAGTTCGCGGCCTCGGCTACTGCCTGGAGAAGCCGGACCCGGCAAGCCAGCCCGCTGCCGTTTGACCCGTTGCGAACTGCCGCGATGCATTTCAGGCGCAAGTCCTCACGCAAGGTGCCCGGCGAGGAAGGGCTCGTCGAATCGCACAACTCGCTATTCGGCGAAATCCTCGACTGGATGCTTGCGCCTTTGCTGTTTCTTTGGCCGATTTCCATCGTCGCGACGCACTATGTTGCCAACAGCATTGCCAACCAGCCTTACGATCAGGCGCTCGCCGAGAACGCGCGCGCCGTCGCGCGCCTGATCCAGGTACGCGACAGCGGCGCGCAGGTGGACTTCCCGGCGCCGGCCAGGATGCTGCTGCACGCCGACGAGGAGGACACGGTTTACCTGCAGGTACGCAACCCGCAGGGCGAAATTGTCGCCGGTGATCCTGGCCTGCCCCAGCTTGCATCCGATCCCGCGGTGCTGACAGACCAGGTTTACTTTCGCGACGATGAAATTGCCGGCGACGACATACGCGTTGCGTACATGCTGTTCCGCCCGGGACGCCAGCCGGAAGCTGGTCTGTTCATGGTGCAGGTAGCCGAAACCCGCAACAAGCGCGGCATGCTCGCCAGCCGTGTCGTTGCCGGGGTGCTGCTGCCGCAGTTTGCGATCATTCCGGTTGCGGTGATATTGGTCTATTTAGGTCTCGGGCGCGGCATTGCGCCGATCAATCGTCTGCAACGGCTGATCAAGCGCCGCCGGCCCAGCGATCTCTCGCCGATCGGGACCACTGACCTGCCGGAAGAGGTGCGGCCGGTGATCGTTGCGTTCAACGACATGATGCTCAGGCTGGAGCAGAATCTGCATGCGCAGCAACGTTTCATAGGTGACGCCGCGCATCAGATGAGAACGCCGCTCACCGGCCTGAAGATGCAGACGGAACTCGCGCTCAACGAGAGCGATCCGGTACAGGTGCGCGAGTCCCTCAAGCGGATTGCGCAGGGCACGGACCGGGCGGTACGTTTGATCAATCAACTGCTCGCTCTGGCCCGCGCGGAAGCGAGCTTTGAAAAACTGCATGCCGTGGAACTGGTGGACCTGCGCACGCTGTTGCGCGATCTGGCGCAGGATTTCGTACCGCGGGCATTGGCTAAAAACGTCGATTTCGGCCTCGAACTGACCGAATGGCCGCTGCTTATCGAGGGCAATCCACTGATGCTTCGGGAAATGTTCTCCAACCTGCTGGACAATGCCATCAAGTACACACCCGCTGGCGGCAAGGTGACGACGCGCACACGGGCGACTGATTTCGCGATTTGCGAAGTCGAGGACAGCGGCCCCGGCATCCCCGAATCCGAACGCGATCTGGTTTTCGAGCGCTTCTATCGCATCCTGGGCAGCAGCGCCGACGGTAGCGGGCTTGGACTACCGATTGTCCGCGAGATCGCTGACCTGCACCGCGCGAATGTCATACTCCGTGACAGTCCGGGCGGAACGGGCACGCTGGCGGTCGTCACGTTCCCACGCCGGCGTTCACAATATCGAACTGAAGTACCGCCGCCTGAAGCCTTTCCGTGGGGATAGCGGTTCCCGGTACCCTCCCATTCCGAATTGCCGGCGCAAACAAAACCCCGGAAGCCTTGCGACCGCCGGGGTTGCTTCAGAATCTACTGATCTAAGCGATGCCGGGGCTGCGCCCGGCTTGGCTTGACAGCTATTGCTTAGTGGCCGGAAGCACCGGCGGCCCCCACGCCCGTCTCCGACCTCACGAACTGCGCCGGGAACGCCGCACGCTCCTTAGCCGCCTGTGCGCTGCGGTCCATCAGCGAGACCAGCCAGATGACGACGAAAGCCGCGGTCATCGAGAAGATCGCCGGCGAGGAGTACGGGAATGGCGCGCTGCCCTTCGGGTGAAGCATGACCGCTTCCCATACTGCCGGAGAGAGAACGGTCAGCGCGAGCGAACTGATCAGGCCGACCAAACCACCGGCAACCGCACCCTTGGTGGTGCAATCCTTCCACAGCACCGACATGAACAGCACCGGGAAATTGGCCGAACACGCGACCGCGAAGGCCAGCATCACCATGAAGGCGACGTTTTCCTTCTGGAACGCGACGCCCAAAACCACCGCCAGGATGCCCAGGAAGATCGTGGTGATCTTCGACACGCGGAGTTCGTGCGCCGAATCCGCCTTGCCCTTCTTGAACACCGTGGCGTACAGGTCATGCGAGACAGCCGAGGCGCCCGCCAGCGTCAGGCCCGAAACCACGGCGAGAATCGTTGCGAAGGCCACCGCAGAGATGAAGCCGAGGAAGATGTTGCCACCGACCGCATTCGAAAGATGGATAGCGGCCATGTTGCCGCCGCCCTTCAGGCCATCCCAGACTAGCTTCCCGTCAGCGCCGACGGCTTGTACGCCATCAACCATCTTCGGCACGTAATAGGCCGCCGGATCCTGAATCAGCATCACGATGGCGCCAAAGCCGATGATGAAGGTCAGGATATAGAAGTAGCCGATCCAGGTGGTCGCCCAGGCAACCGACTTGCGCGCTTCCTTGGCGTTGGGCACGGTGAAGAAGCGCATCAGGATGTGCGGCAGACCAGCCGTACCGAACATCAGCGCCATGCCGACCGAGATCGCCGAGATCGGATCCTTGATCAGCGCCCCCGGTCCCATGATCGCATCATGCTTGCTGTGCACTTCGACCGCCTTGGCAAACAGGGCTTCCGGACTGAAGTTGAACTGCCACAGCACCGCAAGCGCCATGAAGGTCGCACCGAGCAGCAGCATGACCGCCTTGATGATCTGCACCCAGGTTGTCGCCGTCATGCCGCCGAACAGCACGTACATCATCATCAGCGTGCCGACCAGGACCACCGCGACGTTGTAATCGAGGCCGAACAGCACCTTGATGAGCTGCCCGGCGCCGACCATCTGCGCGATCATGTAGAAAGCCACCACGACCAGCGAGCCAAGCGCCGCGAACGAGCGGATCGGCACCGCATCGAAGCGATAGCCGGCGACGTCGGCGAAGGTGAACTTGCCGAGATTGCGCAGGCGTTCGGCCATCAGGAACGTGATAACCGGCCAGCCGACCAGCCAGCCGATCGAGAAGATCAGGCCGTCGAAGCCGTTGGCGAACACCAGGCCCGAAATCCCCAGGAACGACGCTGCCGACATATAGTCGCCGGCGATTGCCAGGCCGTTCTGGAAGCCGGTGATGCCGCCGCCCGCGGTGTAGAAGTCGGCCGCTGTCTTGGTCCTCGCAGCTGCCCATTTGGTGATGAACAGCGTGATCGTGACGAAAATGGCGAACATCGCGATCGCCGTCCAGTTGGTTGCCTGTTTGGTGGTCTGGCCGAGGTCGGAACCGGCGGCAATCACCACCGACGCCGCCAGCAGCGCAGCCAGGCCGAAGAGAATGTTCTTGACCATTATTTGTTTGCCTCCTTGATGAGATCTTCTTTCAGCGAGTCGAACTCGGTGTTCGAGCGGCGTACATAGATGCCGGTGATGATGATGGTGAACAGCAATACGCCCACTCCCATCGGGATACCGATGCTCGTGACCAAGCCGGCGCCCAGCTTCTGCGCCAGGAACTCCTTGTTGAAAGCCACCAGGAGGATGTACCCGAAATATACAACCATCATGGCGAGCGTCATCAAATACGAATACGTGTTGCGGGTGCTCACCAGTTTCTGGAATTTCGGGTTATCCCGAAGTCTTGTGTCCATGTCCCCTTGCATATCTTTTCTCCTCCAAAGTCCGAATCGATCGAGCCGCACTTCTACATGCTGCGCACGCCAAGTTAGCTGTCGCTACTTACGGGCACCTTACATCGGCCGGCACGATACAGCCCGGCAATGCAGGCAACCTGCGGACCGCCCGGCAGTCTGGCCGCGGCGCAATCTTACTCCAATGGGGCGAAAGCTGCGGCCACCGGGATTCGGGCTGCCACGGCAGTATGCGCGGCGGCTGCGACGTATAATCCGCGCAGTGGTCGGGTGCACCCGGTACCTTCACTCATCTTTCTCGGACGCGCATCGACGATGAACCAGCCCGGCGGAGATTGGCACGAATCGGGGGTCGAGGCGCAGACACTGATGACAGCCCGTGTCCGCGATGTCGCACTGCGTAAACCGGTTCGCATCCAGGCAGATGCCACGCTGCGCGACGCCGCACGTGCGATGCGCGATCAACGGGTCGGCTGCCTGCTGATCGATGCCGGGGCAGACAGCGCGATCATCACCGATTCGAGCCTGCGCGACGCCCTGGCCCTCAACGAGGTTCCGCCGGATGCGCCGATCGTGCGGGTTGCCCGATATCCACTGGCGACCATCGACTCCGGCGCGCCGCTGCTCGACGCATTGATCCAGATGCAGCGGCTCGGCCTTGAAAGCCTGCTGGTCACCGATCAGGGCAGGATCTTTGCCGTGCTCGAGCAGGCGGATGTGCTCGGCTATCTGGCGCTGCATTCCAGCGCGATACTGGAGGTGGTCGCCCGGGCAGAGCAGCCGACCGACCTCAGGCCTGCGGCCGATGCCATGCTGCGGTTGGTCGGCGCGTTGCTGCGTAACGGCATGAAATCCGACCGCATCGGCCGACTGGCGAGCGATGTGCATAGGGCGATCTTCCGCCGCCTGTTCGAAATGCTGGTACCGATGGAGATTCAGCAGGACGTGTGTTTCATCGTTATGGGCAGCGAAGGGCGCAGCGAACAGATACTGCCTACCGACCAGGACAACGCCCTGATCGTCCGCGACGGGCTTGATGTCGAATCGATAATGCCGTCATGCTGCGCCATCACCGGTGCGCTGATCGATCTTGGTTACCCGCGCTGTCCGGGCGACATCATGATCAGCAATCCCTCCTGGGTCCTCACGCAATCGGGATTTCGCGCGCAGGTAGCGCGCTGGATCGCCTCCAGCAGCAACGACGACGTGATGAACCTCGCCATCTTCTTCGATGCCGAGGCAGTAGCCGGCGACGAACATTTGCTCAACGGTGTCAAGGCGACGCTGTTCGAGGCGGCCGCCACCAGCGACGCCTTTTGCGCCCGATTTGCCAGCGCCATCAATGCGTTTCCGGTTCCGATCGGCATGTTCTCTCGCCTTCAACTCGATCGCTCCGGCGAACTTGCGGGCACGCTGGACATAAAGAAGGGTGGCGTGTTTCCGATCGTGCACGGGATTCGCGCCCTGGCCCTGCAGAAAAACCTCAAGACCACGCCGACCCTCGATCGCATCGAGGCACTGGTGGATTTGCGCACGCTCGACAAGCGTTTCGCGCGCGAAGTGGTCGAGGCCTTTCGCTTCATGTGCACCGTGCGGGCCGAATGCGGCCTCGCCGCAATGGACTGCGGCATGCCGGCAACCAATCGCCTGCGTCCGGACGATCTCACGCACATCGACAAGGAAATCCTGGCCGAGAGCCTGCAGGTTGTCGTCCGATTGCGGCGAGTGGTCGGGCA
>WBZS01002446.1_pt1 | contig 11542 bp, 14 predicted proteins | sample 5204201 | NCBI WGS metagenome assembly WBZS01 (sample SAMN12344357, study PRJNA552823) | activated sludge metagenome | biome: Activated sludge suspended growth; feature: Nitrification reactor; material: Wastewater; isolation source: activated sludge from nitrification reactor of wastewater...
TTTGATATTGATATCGAGAAACAGCACCTGTGGCTGTGCCTGTTCTAACGTTGTATTGGCTTCTGATAAATTATTTATCGCAAACTGTACGGTATATTCCTTTTTTGCAGCAAAAATATTCGAAACCCCTTGCAGTACAATTCCGTGATCATCAATAATTCCAATGCTTATCATAAAAATACTTTTATAGTTTGCCAATAAAAATAATATTTTTATACCAGTAATTATTAAAATAGTGGGATTCGTTGAAAGGTAATCTGAAATATAGTGTATTGTTGCTTGGTTTGCTGTATAATCTGCTCAGTTTTGCCGGAGCCGCAGATGCGTTATTCGGGCGCGCAAAGTTTTTTGACAAACTAAATGAAGACAGTGCTTTATTTTATTACAATCAGATATTGCAAGATGAAGTATTCAAAGAATCAGCCCCGGAAATCTATGGAAAATCCTTGCGTAAAAAGGCGCTGATTTTTTCTGCTGTTGCCGGAGAGGCAGAAAACATTGACTTATGCAAACAGGCGATTCGCTGTTTTCAAAAAACTGCTGACAAAAAAGAAATCGGGATTACCCACAACACGATGGCGAATATCTATCAGGTAAAAGGCTATTTCGATTTAGCGATTGCCAATTACCAACAGGCTGCCGCCATTTTTGATTCCATCAAATTCTATAATGGCTTAACCATTTGCTACAGCAACATCGCATCCATTTATAATAATACAGAACAATATCAGAATGCGCTGAAGTATAATTTACTCGCTTATCAGACCGCTGTTTTAAAAAACGACACGTTCAGCGAGGGTATGATTGCACATGATGTTGCCATTGCTTTTATCAAAAACAGTTTGTCTGACAGCGCGCTGCTTTATGCGGAATTAGCTTTAAAATATGGCAAATCCATACAGGATAATTTTGTTACCAGCTATGCTTACAAAGCATTTTATGAATATTACAAATCAAAAAAAGAATGGACAAGTGCCAATACAAATGCACAGCAGTCTTTATCATACATTTTAAAAACATCCTCTAAATATGATGCCTGTTTTGCGTATTGCAATGTGGCGGAAAGCGCACATTCCTTACAGCAATTAAGTGAAGCAAAAATGGCAATCGGTAACGCGGAAGCTTTAGCCAAAGAAGTGGCGTCCTTTCAGCTGAACAAGCGCGTTTACAGTTTATATAAAGAAATCGCGGCGGCTTCCGGAGACTATAAAAATGCCTTTTATTATGCACAGCTTTATCAGCAAAACAGTGACAGTGTTTTTTTTGAAAAGCGAAATAATACTTTAAATGAACTGGAAACAAAATATCAGACTGCACAGAAAGAAACTCAGATAGCACAACAGCAAACAGAAATTCAACAAACGAAAACAAGATTGCTGATTGCCGTTATTTTATTTCTGGTCTTATTTTTCGGTGCAGGTTTAGTGTATTTATTCCTGAAACAACGACAAAAATTACTGCAAAATAAAATCATTACCATTGAGCAGCAAAAGAAATTAGAATTGACACAGGCAATCATTGATGGCGAAGAGCAGGAGCGTACCCGTTTGGCAAAAGAACTGCACGATGGCATCGGCGGATTGATGAGTATGCTGAAATTGCAATTCACCAATTTCAAAAAAACGCATGCCGAAATCCAGAACAATATAGAATATAATTCCGCATTAGATTTGCTGAATACGGCTTCTCAGGATATTCGTAAAATATCACACGCATTAATGCCTTCTGCGCTGGAACGTTTGGGATTGATTGATGCCGTGCAACAGTTTTGTACCTCCATGCAATCAAGTGCCGGTTTTGAAATCGATTTTCAGTATTACAATTTAGAAGATCGTTTGCCACAACGGTTTGAATTATTGGCATATCGAATTATTCAGGAATTGCTGAACAATATTGTAAAATATGCGGAAGCGAGAGAAGTATTAGTGCAGCTTGCAAAAAATGAACATCTGCTTTCCATTGCTATTGAAGACGACGGCAAAGGCTTTGATGTTTCCATTCTAAAGAATAAAGACGGTATAGGGTTGCATAGTATGCAAAAGCGCATTGAACTGCTGGGCGGAAAAATGGATATCGACTCTGCGCCGGGCAGAGGAACATCTGTAAATATTGAATTACCAGTAACATAAAAAAGTTCCGAACTTTTTAAGTTCGGAACTCACTCAACTAACAACTAAGAAAAATTATTTTATGGTTTTGCGGCTATTATTTTGCCACTGGCTCATCATATAAAAAGTCATCCATTCCAACTTTATCATTATAGCTGGTAATTGCTGCAATCCCTTCTTCGCCGGCTGTGATCCGCACTTTGCTTACTAAGCTACTGTCTTTAAATTTCACACCAAGGAATGAAAATTTGGAATCACTTGCTTTTGCAAAAAATTTACCTAAACTTTTTCCGGCAGCATCAAAAAACTCTAAGGATGTTTTTTGCTCTTTATCAACATCTAAAAATATTACACCAAAACCTTTAATCGTTGCGTCTGTTGCTTGTCCGGGAACTTTGAAGCTAACCTCTATAACATTTCCATTCATGGCACCAAGTACCAATCTGTGACTGAATACTTTGAATTGTGCAGCAAAGCCTGTGTAAACATCGTCAAAAGATTTAGAGCTTATTCTCATATCATTGGATAAAGAAGTGGTAAAAACGGCACCGCGTTTTCTTCCGTTTGGTAATGCAGCATCTGTTTGTGCAAAAAAATCGGACGGAAAATTATTATTATCTTGAAAAGTTGCCGGCACGGCATCCCAATTTATTTCGCGTCTGCCTCCAACTTTTCCCGGTGCCGTGTTTAAAGAATCACCTAACAGGCTTCTGAACTGGTTTAATACCGGTGCGATGCTTAATGAGTCGCCGCTTGCTGATAATACATCAGCAGGTGGTGCAGCAGTTCCATTGTCTTTTTTACAGGCTGTGTGAGTGATCGCAAAGCATATAAGAATGCTTGCCATCAATTTGTTTAAAAGTGTTTTCGTTTGCATACTATTTGATTTAATGATTTTGAAATTTTTATTTAACTAATTTGGGTTTGTTTATTCATTCTTGAAGTACTCTGTTGTAAATCCGGTAGTTGATTCTGTTAGATTAAGCTTATTATTTTCTTCATCAAGCGTAAAATTGTACTTTTCCTCACGCTCACCTTCCGGTTGTAAAATCAATCCAGCATCGCCTTGTGTTTTCCAGGTTAAATCTTTTTCTGATGTAATGGTAGAACTGAATGTGGTAATGTTTGTAATGGTCTCTTTGCCGCTGCCGTTTGCATTTAAATCCAGTTGTGTGAGGATGTTAGTGAATGACCCTACTGGTTGTACGTGGCTCCAGCTTCCTGTCAAATCAGCACGATTCGTTGATAAGCTTTCCTTTTTGCAACTGGTTGTGGAAACAGCAATTAATAGAATTATACAAAATGCTGTGAGCTGTTTGATTCGTGTTGTTTTCATTTTATTATTTTTTTTATGGTGATGAATTTGTTGTGGATGATTTTAATTTTGTGCATATGATACAGAGCTTATAAATACTTTTTGTACGGATGATGTTGATGTCACAGTTGTTTGTGTATCTCTGATTTGTGTTACACGATTATTCGCATCAAATGTGTAGGTGTAATCGTGCAATTCTCTTCTGTTACCAAAATCCAGAATGACTTGTCGGATAAGTTTGCTGTATAATACAGAGGTTGTTGTGTTTTCCATTTCCATTATTTTGAAAAACTTAATTGGTTTTAATGCAATCGGAATTTCATTGATGCCTTTTTGGTAGGGTAAATTATCATGGTAGTTGATATTGATACTGATTTCCGCACCAAATGAACTCAGGTTATTATTGGTGTAATTAAAAACGCCTACGGTTAATGGTGTTGAGTTAGGTCTTGCTTTTTTCATTCTACTCAATTTGGTTTGGTTATTCTCAAAGTCAATTTGATCTGTTGCAGAAAACAACGCATCAAATGTTTTGTCTGCATTAAATGTCAGCGATTGATTAATAGTGTTTGAACCTGGTGTTTTAAATGATACGTTGTTTTGTCTCACTAAAACAGAATCTGATGTTGAAGCGACACCTGTTGAAGATTCGTATTTCGCTAATTTTCCTTGTGAATCATACGCATACGATTGTTTTCTGATGGTGTTCCCGTTTTCTTTTGTTTCAATAAAGATGGGTTTTAAGGAGATTGCCGGCGTTACAGGTGTTGGCGGAATAACCGGAACCGGTGGTGCTGTCGGTGTAATTTCATTGTCTTTGTTGCAACTTGTTGCTGCTACTGCGAAGAAGATAACCAGCATGGTCACTATACTTCTGATGGATGTTTTTTTCATACTTATTTTTTTTATTGTTTAAAATTTAAATGCTATTGTGTTGTTTCTTATTAATTTGCCGGATACAAAAATTTATAATTTCCTTTTTCGCCTAATACCAGTTGTCCGTTGTGGAAGGTGTATTTTACATAGCCATAGGCCTGTCCGTTTTGCTCAAAGTAGATATAGCCGTTCAGCACATACCATTTTCCGCATTGTGCATTATTTCCGCCATTGTTATTATAGCTCCAGTCGTTGCCGCTGCTTACAGAGCTGCCGTCCGTTACACAAACAGAACCATCTGCACCAAACTGATAGTACGTAACAGAAGTATAAGAAGCATAGTCGCCATATCCGCTGCTGGCTATCATATCTTGTTGTGCCCAGGTGCCAACTATACCTTTGTCTATTTTTTTTGTTTGTCCGAATGCAGTAGATATTGTCATTAATACCAGAATTGCGATTGTTGTTAGTGTCTTCATTGTTGTTGTTGTTAATTGTTATTGTTTGAGTTATTTGATAGTGTAAAGTTCCGTCTTTATGGATTTTTTATCTTCAGGGCATACCTTATATCTGAAAATTCAGGGTTTTCCTTAGTTTATTTGCTGGCGTATGCTGTGGCTGGTTTTGTGTAGGAAACTTGGTCTCCAAAAACAAGCTGGTTATCTGTTGATTCATATTTTACAGCTGTTGATTTTTCGTTTCCGTGTAATATGCTGATTACACCGTTTTCTGCTACCCAATTACCTCTGCCGGTCACTACATATTTAGCATCTACTTTTTTAAAAGAGATAAAAGTGCCGTTTGCATTAAACTGGCAGAATTCATCTTTAGCTGCCTGTTCCAGATTCCAGCTTTTTTCCCAGGTACCTACCACGCTGCTGTCTATTTTGTTTATGTGCAGGTTGTACTGGTTTACTGTCATGTTTCTTGTTTTGCCAAAAGTTGATGTGCTTAGTGCGATGATAGCTGCGATGGTGATGATGATTGTTTTCATGATGTTTAAATTTTTGTGATTATTAATTTTTGTTTGTTTGTGTTTGTTTGATGATGTAAAATTCAGCCAATTCTGAAGCTTTATCTTCAGGTGAAACCTCACATCTGAAAATTCAGGGTTTTCCTTAGGTTGATAATTCTTGAATTATAGTGCTGTAGAATTACAGAATGAGTTTATTGTAATATCTTTGCTTTCATTACGACTCATATAGTAGCGCATTTTCTTTTGGAGCAGCTTTTTGTACAAACCATTAATCAACATCAAGGCATCTTACATAAGGTGTGTAGAATTTATTGCCACAATCAGGAAGACCATAACGACTTATTTCAGGAAATTGTATTGCAATTATGGAAAGCGTTTCCATCCTTCAGAAGTGAATCCAAGATTACGACATGGATGTACCGAATCGCTTTAAATACCGCTATTTCAGGATTAAGAAAGAAAAAAATTACGCTGACTGAATTAGAAAAAATTTCTTTCCAGATAGAAGATAAAAAAGAAATTACTATCGAAGAAGATTTACAGCAACTATACAAAGCAATTGAGTACTTATCCGACATTGAGAAATCTATTGTATTGTTGTATTTAGAAGATAAGCCATACGAAGAAATTGCAGAAATTACAGGTATCACCGCAAACTATGTAGCTGTAAAAATGAACAGAATCAAAGAAAAATTGAGAACCTTATTAAAAACCGAGCGATGATAGAATTAGATGACTTAAAAAATATTTGGTCGAGTAATATCGAAAGTGATATTGGTAAGCAATCCATCGAGCAGGAGAAAATCCGCACCTTGCTGAAAAGCAAATCGACGAATATCATTGATAAAGTACGAACCAATTTATTGCGCGAAATAATTATGTTTTGCGTTTGCCTGTTGCTCGTGGCCTGTGTACCTGTGTATTTACAAACTAAAGAAGTATTTATTTTGTGTGTCATAATTGTTGCCGTTATTTTTATTCCTTATCTGATTTATTATCTTAAAAAATATCATGAACTAAAAAGATTTTTCTCTTATAACGAAAACATGAAATCCAGCTTACAACAACTGATACAACAACTGGAAAAATACCTGAGTATTTATTTCTGGGGGAGTTTACTGCTCACGCCTGTATCCGGATTTTTATTGTGTTTTGTAATTTTATACGAAATGAAAGCGCTTGGATTTTTATTGTATTTTGATGTTTACAGTTCTGCCACGCTTTCTATGATTTTATCTTTTGCCTTGTTACTGACATTAATTTCTTATCCGGTGATGAAATGGTACATTCGTAAATTGTACGGACAACATTTAGAAAAATTAAAGGGTTGTTTGAAAGAACTGGAAGAAGCAGAATAAAAATAGAACACCGGTTTTTATGATGAATTTGATTCCTTGTAACTGATAAAATCATTTAAATCTTAATTATCCGTTTTATCTGTGTGCCTTTCATCCTATTTCCATTCCACCACACTTCCTCTTTTCTTGTTTAGTAAATCTTCGGGAATATTGGCAATAATTTGCTTCTTCAGCACGTCAATAAATTTCTTTTTAGCCACACTTCGTGCATACACCAGACTTACTTCACGCAGTGGTTTTGGCTTTTTAAACTCAGCCACCTGATTCAGTTTTTTAGCAGATAATTCCAGTACAGCCAGCTCCGGCAGCAAGGTAAAACCGCCTTCCATTTCCACCATTTTTTTCAGTGTTTCTATCGAGCCGCTTTCGTATTTCAACTGGTCGTTCATTTTTATCGGATTGGCACAAATATTTATCACCTGACTACGGAAACAGTTTCCCTGCGACAGCATCCAGATATCATTGCGCAAAATATCATCATGGTCAAGCATTTTCTTTTTTGTCAGCGGATGATTGTAATGCGCATACACTTTTATCTCCTCATAAAACAAGGGCTCTTCTATCAGGTTGTTTTCATGCAGGGGTGTTGCCAAAATTCCCACATCAATTTCATCTTTATTCAACTTGAAAATAATTTCATCGGTCGTCAGTTCCTGAATAACCAGTTTTATCTGTTTATATTTTTTCAAAAAATCGCCAAGGAAATAAGGAAGCAGATATGGCGCCAGCGTCGGGATAATACCAATCGTCAAGCTACCCTCAAAACTATCATCGTAATGCTTGGCAATTTGCTCCAGTTGTCTGGTCTCCCGCAATATTATTCTTGCCTGTTCTATCAGTTTTTTTCCGGCATCGGTCGGTATAATCGGCTGTTTACTTCTGTCGAAAATTTCAATTTTCAGTTCTTCCTCCAGCTTTTTCAACTGCATACTCAACGTTGGCTGTGTCACCAGACAGGCATCCGCAGCTTTTGCAAAATGGCGGTAAGTATCTATGGCCAAAATATATTCCAGTTGTGTGAGAGAGATATTCATGATATAGTTTTAATTTATTAAGACATAAAATTAATTGATTTTTCTTATTAAACAACTATGTTGTATATTTGTGTTGTTATTAACGCTAGAATATGAGCAAAATTAAATCCATTACACAAATAGGCTTAGACAGCAAACAGTCTGAGGCTTTAGCTTCAGAACTGAATGTTTTGTTAGCCAACTATCAGTTGTATTACCAGAACACCCGAGGCTTGCACTGGAACATCAAAGGCAAACATTTTTTCGAACTGCACGTAAAATTTGAAGAAATTTACACCGATGCACAATTGAAGATAGATTTGATCGCAGAACGTGTGCTCACCTTAGGATTCACACCGATGCATACTTTCTCTGACTATCTGAAAAATGCTAAAATCAAGGAAGGTAAAAATATTGCAGATGCCAAAACAGCCGTAGAACTGATTGTAAACAGTTTGCAAACCATTATTTTGCTTGAAAGAAATATTCTGAAAACAGCCGACAAACTGAATGATGAAGGAACGTTGACATTACTGACAGACTTCATCACACAGCAGGAAAAAGAAATCTGGATGTATTCTTCCTGGTTAAAACAGTAACTTGTATTTTTATATTCTAATTTTTCACTCAATAAAAATAAATAAAATGGGATTATTATCAGTAGGACAAAAATTTCCTGCATTTGAAAAAACAGCAGTAGTAAGTTTAGAAAAAGGCAAAGAATTTGAAACTATTACCAACGAAATTCACACAAAACATGGCAAATGGTTAGTGATTTTTTTCTGGCCAAAAGATTTCACCTTCGTTTGCCCGACAGAAATTGCTGAATTCGGTAAACATAACGGAGACTTTAAAGACAGAGATGCTGTTTTAATCGGCGCATCAACAGATGGTGAATTCGTACACCACGCATGGAGAGTACACCACGATGATTTAAGAGGTTTAAATTTCCCGATGCTGGCAGATACATCTAAATCTCTTTCCCGTGAATTAGGTATCCTGACAGAAGGCGAAGAAGTATGCTACCGTGCTACTTTCATCGTTGATCCACAAGGAATCATCCGTTGGGTAAACGTAAATGATTTATCTGTAGGCAGAAATGTGAATGAAGTGATCCGCGTACTAGATGCTTTACAAACAGATGAATTATGCCCTTGCAACTGGCAAAAAGGCGAAGCCACTCTTTCATAGATATAAGTGATAAGTAGTAAGTGATAAGGTTTTTATCGCTTACTATTTATTTTTTATACTTTCTACTTATTACTTACCCCTTAATACTTTTTTATGCACGAGACAATACAAGAACTATTGGCTGATTTAGGTATTCAGCCGGAGTATACCAATGCCACTTTGCAAAATTTAGGCAATGCGGATTCCAAATATTTGCGCGATTTAAAACTGAACGTAAAAGCAGTTTTAACATCAGAACATTTATCTGCAAAAGAAACACATCTGCTGGCTTTGGCGGTGAGCACGAACAACAACAAAGAAATTCTGACGAACGCGTTTGCAGCAAAAGCAAAAGAAAACGGAGCCACAGATGCTGAAATTGCAGATGCGCAGGCTTGTGCTTCTTTACTCTCAGCCAACAACGTCTTCTACCGTTTCAGACATTATGTAGAGAAAGAAGCATACAACAACGCCCCGGCGCGTTTACGTATGAACATCATGATGAATCCTGTTTTGGGAAAAGAATTTTTTGAACTGGTGAGTCTGGCGGTAAGTGCGGTAAACGGCTGCGAGATGTGTGTAAAAAGCCACGAACAATCCGTGTTACATGCAGGCAGCACTGAATTGCGTATTTGGGATGCCATCCGGATTGCAAGCATTATCACCAGCTTAGGAAAAATAGTATACTAGATAAACATAAGTCCGGAAACTAAAAGCAAAGCCGTTCTCTCTGAGAGCGGTTTTTTATTTTGTGTAGTTTTTTCTAATTTGCATGTACAAACCACACAACTATGTACAAATGGTACCGTTACAATCTGAATGTGATATGCTCTACATGCAATCATCCGATACCATTTCAGTCATTTGAAGGAAATCCGGTGTGCGAATCCTGCGGAACCAGTTCCGATAAAACATGGACAGAAGCCGTAGTGTTTTCCAACATAAAAAAAGTGCAGCAATACGACAATGGCAGCACACAACTCGGCGGATTTATGAACCTGCAGATGCAATACGATTTAGTACCGGCAATCAACTGTTTTCATTGTCACCATATACTTGAAATTCCGAAACAGGCTGAGCTTACAGCGATTGGTTGCTCCAATTGCAACCAAGAAATCTCTTTTGTTGCCGTGCAGGAAGCTGAATTGAAAAATCTGGTTTTTTACTTTTTTAAGAAGGTGAAGACAGAGCCACTGGGTAACACCATTGCCGTGCGTTGTGCGTCCTGCGGGGCACCATTACAGACCGACAATACCCAAAACGAATACACCTGCAATTTCTGCAGCACGCTAAACATTATTCCAGCGGCGTTGCGCGCTAAAAAAGTATTGGATGATGTTTTTGTTGGGTGGAATGGAATGATATAAGCCTATTCTTTTAAAACCTTACAGTCTTTTGAAGGAAATTCTTTTACAGCTACACATCTAAAACCAATATAATTACTTGGTTCAATATTTGTGATTTGTGTAAAATTCGAATGATATGTTTTATTTTTCCAATTACCACCAAAAATAATTCCTTTTTCAAATACTATTTCTGAAATATTATCATAAAGATGATACATGTACTTTTTAGGTCCTTTGTATCCCGGGCTTACCGCCTCTACAGAAACACTATCATTATCGCTAACTAAAAAGTACAAATGTTTAAACTTACACGTATCCAAAGTTTTTAAAGCAAGTGTATATTCTGAAATATCTGGTAATCGATATCTAAAAATAGGTATTGATTTTATTCTCTCTTTATACTCTAAATGAAAAGAAATCTCTTTAGAAAGAAACTTCTCAATTGTAAAACATGTAATTGAGTCTTGTTTAGAATACAAATCAAGAACATTATTTTTTACCAATAACAATTCATAAATTCTATCTGAACGCCAATTGCAATAATTCAATGCTTGCTCATAATTAATACCAACAAGTGGATAATTGTTGAATGCTGGGTGCGTTAAATAATATTGTTGACATGGATTTCTTAAATAAACAAGTCCTTCTTTGGTTGTATCTGTTATAAAACATTCATTCCATAAACCTATTTGTTTAGGTTGTGCATTCTTATATTTCAAAGATTCTTTTGTAAAAACTCTCTCTGTCCAATATAAATATTCATTATAATCTAAATTTGTTACTTCTGTTTTATCTATAAATACTGAATCATTTAATTTTAACCCATTAGGTGGAATTATCTCGCCTTTATTTTTGGAATAACCTTTTACAGATAAAATAATTACTATAAAGAAAATGGTATAAGACTTTTTCATGCATTAACACTCATGCTACCTCAACAACAATATCGAACCCATCACAGCTTTCTTACCTGTTTTAGGGTCTTTCATTCCATCCCAGGCTTTGCCGTCGGTGAAGATGGCGCGTATCTTCCATACGTAAATATCCTGTGGTAATAATGTGCCTTTGTATCTGCCGTCCCAGCCCTCCACAGGCTGTCCGTTTTCTAATGCCGAGGATTCAAATAACAATTGCCCGTACGTAGAAAAAATTTCCAGCTGATATTCTTTCATCGCCAGTCCTTTCGGTTTCCAGATAGCAGATTCGCCGACGCCCACTTCCGGCGAGAAAACATTAGGCACATATAATTGTCCCGTATAATCTACTCCCAATGGATGGGAAATGGTATCCCGGCATCCGTTATTGCTTTCCGCAAATAAAGTTACCCTGTAGGGTCCTTCGCCGTTATACTGGTGCGTCGGATCTTTTACAGAAGATGAG
>WBZS01002447.1_pt1 | contig 11537 bp, 6 predicted proteins | sample 5204201 | NCBI WGS metagenome assembly WBZS01 (sample SAMN12344357, study PRJNA552823) | activated sludge metagenome | biome: Activated sludge suspended growth; feature: Nitrification reactor; material: Wastewater; isolation source: activated sludge from nitrification reactor of wastewater treatment...
GGCATTTTTACCATCAGCTATGCCAACGGTTCCATGATCGACTTCGAGACATTGATTTCTGTCGCCAACGTCTGAAATACCTCAAGGAACTCCTTAATCACGCCATTGATGAGGGAGACTACGAAGCCGATTCGAATCGATCGGAAGAACACCATAACGGCAAAACGCCCATCACCGGAACTCATCACCTTTGGGAAGTGATTCGTCAATCAGCGACCGCGCGGGTGATCCTGCCTGACGGTGAAGAGGATCTCGAACAAGCTGCGTTGCGATTTTTGCAGGAGCTACATCCCGACTATTGGCTCGCTTTGGACCGCGAGCTGACGACTCACATCTTGGGCCCTAATGGTGGACTCGCGGGATGCTGCATCACGAGTGGCGACAAGGTTCGTCGCCTCGCCATGCCAATGCTTGAAGAAGCGAGCAAATTCCTAGGACAACATCTGCCGGCGATGGATGTCGCGGAAATCATCGCCAGCGAGATCCAGGCTGGAGAACAAGATGATCCCAAGGGGGACGGGATTCGTTTGAAGACCCAGGTGACCGACTTTTTGAATTTGGCCGAGACGATGGTTTCCAAGAAAAGCACCAGCGATCACCACCAATTCTTGCTAGTACCAGGGAGTACGGCGGGCAAGGAACTCGGGGATTCGATCGCGAAGATGTTCCCAGACGTGCAAATCGTTCGCGTTCCGGGTCAAACAGATATGATGATTCTACGCGAGCAAGGCAACTTGGGCTTAGGAGATGTGGCCAACATCCTCGAAGCCTGTAAGCCGGCTTTCGAATCACTCGCGGGTTCTCCTTCCACTTCGCCTCATTCCCGCTTCGACATCACCGATTGGCTACCGCTGGATCCGTAGAATGGTTCGTATAAGAAACGAGCTTGACCACAAACGGGAGTGGATTGTCTATTCTCTCGCTTGCGCTCAAGCTCGGAGGGTTCTTTCCATCGTTTAGAGATTCCCGTTCGTCGGGCCGATGACGATCTCTTCCTTAGGCTGTCCCGTGCCGTTCTGGCCAGGCCAAGGTCGGCCGAGAATCTTCTCAATGTCTTCCTTCAGCAATTCCTCTTTGATAAGCAAGGCCTCGACCAACGCCTCGAGTTGATTGCGGTGGTCGGCTAAAATCTTGTACGCGAATTCGTCAGCTTCACGCAGCAGCTTTTCCACCTCTTCATCGATGATGCGCGCGGTCGTCTCGCTGAAATCACGAGGTTCTTGAATCTCCTTGCCGAGAAAAACATGTTCCTCGCCGGTCCGGAACGACATGGGACCCAAGCGTTCACTCATTCCCCAATGGGTCACCATGTACCGAGCAAGCCGGGTGGCTTGTTTAAGGTCCATCTCGGCTCCCGCGTAGGGTTGGCTGAAGATCAAACGTTCGGCGGCTCGCCCACCCATCGCCATCGCCAAACGAGCCTTGAAATAATCTTGTCCATGGTGATGACGTTCCTCTTCCGGCTGCACGATCGTGACCCCGCCGGTTTGCCCGCGCGGAATGATGGTGACTTTGTTCGGTGGATCACCCGCAGGTTCGTGCCAGGCCACGATCGTGTGCCCCGCTTCGTGGTACGCCGTCCGGCGCCGATCATCTTCGGTAAGAACTTCATCGCGTTTAGCGCCAATCAGCACGCGGTCGGCGGCCCGTTCGAAATCAACCCGTTCGATGCGAGCCTTGTTCTCACGCGCCGCCAACAATGCCGCCTCGTTCGCCAGATTCCGCAAGTCAGCTCCGGTCATGCCGATCATTTTCTTCGCGATATCTTCGAGCTGCACATCCTCCGCGAGCGGCTTATTCCGGGTGTGGACCTTGAGAATTTCCAAACGCCCCTGCCAGGTCGGACGCGTCACGGTTACGTGACGATCGAATCGGCCCGGGCGAAGTAGCGCCGAATCAAGTACATCCGGGCGATTCGTCGCCGCCAAAACGATGACGGATTCGGTCGGATGAAAGCCATCCATCTCGCTGAGGATTTGGTTTAGGGTCTGTTCGCGTTCGTCCGACCCACCCCCCACACCCGCTCCTCGCATTCGCCCGACGGCATCGATTTCGTCGATAAATAACAAACAGGGAGCGTTGTCTTTGGCCGTACGGAAAAGATCGCGGACGCGGCTAGCCCCGACACCCACGAACATTTGAATGAACTCGGAGCCACTGATACTGAAAAACGGCACGCCCGCTTCCCCTGCGACGGCGCGTGCCAGCAACGTCTTTCCCGTGCCTGGCGGACCGATCAGCAACACGCCCTTGGGAATCTGTGCGCCCAGTTTTTGAAACTTCTCCGCATTCTTGAGGAAATCCACGATCTCTTGAAGCTCCGATTTCGCCGAGGACATATCGGCGACATCGTCGAACGTGACACGCATCTTCGTTTTGTCGTAACGGCGAGCGGGACTGCGAATGTAGCTATTCAAAAATGCCCCGCCAAACGGATCTCGCATGCGCGGCATCAGGAAAAACACGATGAATGCGATCAAGATCACGGTCGACAAAAAGAACATGATCGTGGGCCCGATCCATTCGCCGGTGATTTGATCGGCCCGAACCGGCACGTTGTTGTCTTGCAGCAACTTGTCGAGGTTGCCACTAAACTTTTGCCCTTCCCAATACTGCACCTCGATCTTTTCGCCGGTGATGGTTTTTTTCAACGTATCTTCGAGTGGCTTGATGGCGTCTTTTTTGAGTTGGGCGACCAGGGAATTAGCGCCGTTGCGGAACGCGACGTGATCGACTTTTTTATCCAATACGAGTTTGACGAACTCGGTGTATTCCACGTTGGTATACGTGGGCTTTCCCAAGATCACGATCATGGCGACGGCCAAAAGGATCAGCACCATGACCCACATCCAACCGCCCGGCATGGGGTCTTGACGGCGAGGGCGGCGGGGCGAAGTTTGTGGGTCGCGAGACGAAGCCATGGAAACTCCTCAGGACCAAAAAACGGTCCTGTTCCGCAGGGCCGCCGCTTTCCAGTCGTTTCGGATAAAATACGAATTCCTGGAAATGCCGACTACACGAAGCAAACGTTCGAGTCTCGCGAGAAACGATCCCAATGATTTGGTCCTGGTTCAACAAGCGCCATCGTCCCCGCCAACGGCCTGATCTTCGCGTGGTCGTTTACTCCCGGCCAGGGTGCCACCTCTGCGACGACGCGTGGGAAATGCTTACGGAACTGCGGAAAAAGCACGGCTTTACCCTGGAAACCACAAACATTGATGAAGACGAACGACTGCGTGCCCTTCACGGCGAGTGGGTTCCCGTGGTCGAAATCAACGGCCGAATCCGCTTCCGCGGCAAGATCAATCCAGTACTTTTTGAGCGCATCCTCAACGCTCCCGCAGACGCGTAACCAACTTTGGAAATGCGAAGAGCGTTACTCGATCCTCAAATTCAAAAAATGAAAGGGACAGCTTGAATCGCCGTCCCTTCGATGTGGCATCGGATCAAACCCTGGCAATTAGGAATCAGGCCACGTCGTTCGAAATGCTCAACACAGCATTCCGTCAACGCGTGCCAACCCATATCATCACGACGTTAATTCCCACAAGACTATTGTTGAGCCTTCAGCTTTTCTTGTGCGCGTGCGACCCACACCATGCCCGCGTAGGTGCGATCGTTAATCAGGGTCTGGAAACATTCCTGGGCTTTGTCACCGTCGCCCAACTCGGTGAAGATGACGCCAAGGTGATAGAGTGCCTTGGCGTGCTCGCGTTTATCTTGGTTGTAAACCACGTCGACCCAGAGAAATTCCCATCGTGCCTCTTTGGCGTTTCCGCTCTTGAGGAGGCAGGCACCGATGGTGTTGTGCGCGATCGCTTTGACGTTTCGATCGTTCGAATCACGAATAATTCCGCGAGCCAGCTTGATGGCTTCGTCCAGTTTATCTTCCGCGGTGAGGACCTCGGCTTGCGCCGCGCGAGCGCGAGCATTGAACGGGCTGTTTTCGGGCAGGGATTTCATCAAATTGGCGAGGTCCGATTTCGCGTCAGCCGCTTTCCCGTTGGCGATCTTGCTTTGCACGATCGCCAACTCGGCTTCATGACGAGAATCGGCGGCGATGGCGGTGTTGTCGGCGATTTCACGGTAGACGTCGATCGCCTCGGCGTATTTCTTCTGCTCGGCATAAAGCGACGCCAAGGTTGTAAGTGCGGATGCCAACTGCCAAGCGTCTTTATGCTTTGCCTTAAATGCCGTCAACTTCGTGATGGCCGTGTCCGCACCAGCTTGGTCTTCGCGGACTTGGCGTGCGGCAAGCATCGCGAGTTTAAATTCGAGATGCCGTTTGGCGCTCTTTTCCGCCGCGTCAGCCCCCTTTAATGTCTCCTCGTATCGTTTGATGGCGTCAGCGATCAACGTCTTGCGTTTGCTCTCATTCGCGGGATCGAGCGAATCCTTTTCCGCTTTTACGGCGGGTTTGTACGAAGCCGTCCGTAATGTGATCGGCTTGAGATCGTTATAAACCACGTCAAGGACTCGATCACTACTCACAGGTTCCTTCCCCACGTCGATTCCCGCAGGGGTTTCCTTGGTGATATTTCCTTTGAGCGGTTTTTCGCTACCCCGCACATACACCTCTTCCTCGGCTCGCACCATCGCCGGGACGGCCCAGGCCATGATCATGAACCCAAGTATCCATCGTGAAATCATCGATCTATTCCTCTGCGTGGAGATGCTTGATTTTTTCATTCGTCCAATTGCGTTTTTGGTCTTCATGCTGATTCTACAAGCCGCGATCGTGAGGTAGCGACTTTACTTTCAAGGTGCGCCACGACGGCGATTCCTCCCGATCGCGACTCACTTGAAACAGCTAACACGTAAAATCGGCGTTATTTCCCTCGATCCTTTTTGAGCTTTTCATAAGCCTTTTTGAGCGGCGGTTCCGCTTCGAGCAGGGCCCGGTAAAGCTCGCCCACCTCATTCCATCCATCGCGGGAGTTCGCGAATTCCAGGGACAAAATCTGATTGGCGGCCGCACTGTAAAACTTCTCTTGCTGATCCGGGACCTTGATCAACGCGGGCGTCGTTTTCGCGAACAGGTAAAGAACCCGTGTATTGTTGAACATCGCTTCGAAATACAACTTTTTGACCGCTGGATTCTGACTGATAATTGGCGGCAAGCCTGGATTTTTTAGAAATTTTTGCCATTGTTTGATGGCGGGTGCGAGATGCCCCTGCTCTTCTAAAATGAGATTGCGTTCGAATTCCGCTTGAAGTTGGTAACGTGCCAATTCGTGCCCCAGCAATTCGTTCATTGCTTTCATTGCTGTGTCGAGATCTTTGCGGGACTCTCGAAGCAGCTTGGCATATTCAAGTCGGCTTTCCCAGAACTTGCGAACGGAGTTTTCTTCGTCGTCGGTTAGTTTGTCTTTCACCTTCTTGCCTAACGCCGTCGGGCGAGGAAGCATGTTAAGAATCTCCGCGGCCTTCTCTGGATTACCGATACTTTGATAGGCCCGCGTGAGCATGATCAAGCCGTCGAAATCCACATTCGCGCCTTTGAGGTTCGTCTTGATGAAATCGTTGGCGATATCATCGAGGAATTTTCCAAAGTTGGATTTGAGCGACTTCAACTCTTCGGCTTTCTTTTGGCTTTCTAGCAGGCGGAGCTGCGAGTTGACCTCGCGAAGCATATCCACCACGACACGATTGGTGTCCGTGTCGGCGCCGATGCCTTCTTCGGTGCCCCGTAATTTCTTGAGGATGGTCAACAGGGTCTTCGCCTCGCCCATGTCGCCCTTTTGAACCTGAGAGCGAAGCGTCAGGCCAATGATGCTGCCCACCACTTTCACATCGCGGAGCTTGATTTCCTTGGTATCCGCGCCTTTATCGAGCTTTTTCACGCTCTCCACGATCGGCTCGGTGGATTTGATCGCTTCTTCGAACTTGCTTTGCCGATAAAGCACATTCCCCGTTCCTAGCGTCACGTACTTCTTGTAGACCTTGAGTGAAAAGTCGATCCGTTCTTGGTTGGTTTGGCTGATTTTGATTGGCGTCTTGGCGAATTCCGCCGCCAACGCGTCAACGAGTTTGCCCATCTCTTCGTATTTGGCGCGAGCGAGATCGTTCTTTTCCTCGGACAGCAAATGGTCCGCGTCCGTGAAAAGGTACCGAGGACCTTCGAGTCGCGACAGAAAATAGGCGGCGGCGGTCGAGGGATCCGCGTCCACCGGCAGTTTGCTCATCCGATCCATCGCCTTCAGAGAGGTCGTCTTGAAACGCAGGCGAGCTTTGTCGTCTTTCGCTTCTTCAAAGCCTTCGCGGCAAATAAAAACCAACTGCGCCATCGCGTAATTGAAGCCACCGAAATCCGAAGTCAATCGGCTCAGGTGCGTGGCCGCCTTTTCGAAATCTTTGTCCTTGTTGTAAAGCATGGCCAAATGGTAATTGGCCAAGTTCGTCACGGGGTCGGAACTCCAGAATTTTTGGCTTTCCGGCGCTAATGCGAAATCGCAAAGTTCCTGCACACGTTGCTTGAGACCTTCGTCCTTATCCACTTCGTACAAATTCGCGTAGGCATCGATCGCGTAACTCATACCGGCCCCAGCTCGTCGCGTCGGTGGCCGTACCCGCCCAAGCGCCTCGCCCGCCACCGCGGTTCGATAAAGGTCGCCGCTGGTTCGATACGCCCCGGCAAGATAGAACTTCGTATCATCCACTTTGGAAAGCGGGGTTTTCGAATCGGTGAGTGCCAGGGCACGCTGGAATGCTCGAGTGATTTCTCGAAGGTGCGTTTTGCGTTTTGCCTCGGTTTTCTCAGGTCCCCCTTTCTCGTCCGCGTTCGACAACTTTCGAAGTTGATACATCTCGAAGCGAGCTTTTAAAAACCAATCGTCGAACGAAGCAAGTTCTCGCTTGGTGTTTTCCATCAACATGAATTGAATCGCCAATCCGAGTTGGCTTGCTTTTTCCGAATAATCCCCATCGATCGTCGCCAATCGGTCGAGCGTCTTGATGGCCTGGAGGTAATTCGCTTCCGCTTGCTTGGTGAGCGGAGGCGGCGTTGCGGGCGTCTTTTTCGGAGCTGGCCCCTGAGCGATTTGGCCTTTCACGTACTGAGCGTTCGCCAATTCCCACAACACCCCCTGCCCGTCCGCGCCACGTACGAATGACGGATACTTGGTCAGCCAATCCTTGGCTTCCTTCTCAATCATGTCGATCTTGGTGGCATAAGGAATCTTTGTTAGCTTGGGATCGGCGCTTTTGGGCAGATCTTGCATGTAAAAAAGCTTCGCCCACCGGTACGCCGCCACCGTCTCAGGTCCCGTGGCGTTCATCACCCGCTTCAAATATTTCTGCACCGCGTCCGGTGCTTGTTGCTCCATGGCCACTTTCATCAGCCAGGCGTTGGCGAGTGATCCAACGGCGCCCTCTTCGTCCTTCGCCAACTCCTCGAAGACTTTTCGAGCTTCGTCGATCAACAAGGCCCGGGCGGTATTCACTTTATCCTTGCCCGTATCGATATAGGTCCGGGCTTGATCGATGATGTTGATACCGATGTCGAATCGCGCCTGCAGCAACTCTTTGTTGACGAGTTTCTTCTTTTCGTCGGAGAGGTTCGCATCGCCGGCCACCGTTTCGAGGGATTTGATGGCCACTCCCAAGTCCTTGGCGGCTTGTTTGAATTTGTCTTCGGCGGGCCGGGCAATTTTATGCGCTTCCTCGTTGTCTTCTTCCCGCAGAGCACGGGTTAGAAGGGCTTGTCCATGGTACGTCGTCAAACGCGCCAACTCCAAAAGACCCAGTGCGCCTTCAGGCTTTCCTTGATTGGCGGTCGCGAATTTTTGAAATTCACCCCGAGCTTGCTCGAAGAGTGCGAAGCGTTGTTCCGCATCCTTATCTCGCGCCATGGCCACCAAGGATCGTGCGCGTTCCACGGGAACGATCGCGGCCATCTTCGGATCGGGCGACTTCGCGAGCAAATCGAGGTATTCGAACGTGAGGCTGTGCGAGCCTTTTTGGCGAAGCTTTTGCAGGAATTCGATCTGATTGTCGAACGGTTCGTCGAATTGTGCATCGCCCCAGGAGCCAAAGAGGAATAGGCAAAAAAGCCCCCAGCAAAGGGTGCGTCGATTCATCGTGATGTTCTCTCTGGACGTGACGAAACGGCCTACGTGACGGGTGGCCACCGTTTCCGATCGGCCGATGGTATTCACTTCCTCCACTATAATCGGACGTACCGACCGGTCAAGGAGTTCCCGGAAGTTGGTCCAACCTTCCCCCCACACGATGCCCTACCGCGCTGTAAAATAAGAAAGTTCGCGGGTCGGCTGGGCGATCGCTGTCCGCCTTGGCGGAGAGAGGAAAGTCCGGGCTCCAAAGGACGCGATGGTGGGTAACGCCCACCGTTCTTGGGCGAAAATCCAGGAATAGGGAAAGTGCAACAGAAAGAATACCGCTTTGAATCGTGGGGAGCGACTCGTTCTCTCGCCATGACTTGAAGTAAGGGTGAAAAGGTGGGGGGACCTTGGTCCCTTAATGTAAGAGCCCACCAGCAGCTTGGTGACAAGCTGGCTCGGTAAACCCCATCGGGAGCAAGACCAAATAAGGGAGCAGGGTCGGTCCGGCCCGTTACGACTCTCGGGTAGGTTGCTGGAGCGGCGGAGCAATTCGTCGCCTAGAGAAATGGTTGCCATCGGCACACCCGTGCCGACACAAAACCCGGCTTATAGGCCGACCCGCGAACTTTTTTCGTATCCACTTTCACAGTACAGAAACCATCATCGTTTACCGTTTCGCACTCGCCGATTGCCAAGCGGTTTCGGTGTCCACGAGACATTTCCTACCCTTGGGCGTACACCAACCCTAATCCCGCCCTAACGTCCTTTCTAACCCAGGAGTTTTCCATGTTTCGATGGTTCGCGTTCGCCGTCTTTGCCGGTTCCGTCGTCGGCTTCGGCCTGCTTTCAACCTCGTCCGCGGGCGAAAAATCCAACGATGGCTGGATCTCGCTCTTCGATGGCAAATCGCTCGACGGTTGGCATATCTCCGCCAAAACGGGCCACAGCCGACCTAGCAAAAACAAAACCGGCGGAAAATGGTTCATCCAAGATGGTGCCATTCATGGCTCGCAGGACATTCCGGGCAACGGTGGCATCATCATCACCGACCGCAAGTTCAAAAACTTCGAAGTTTCCCTCGAAATGAAAAACGACTTCACACTCGATTCCGGTTTGTTCCTCCGATCCACCGAAGATGGCAAATGCTATCAGGCTATGATCGATTACCACGCGAACGGCAATCTCATGGGCATCTACGGCGAAGGAATCGGCGGCCAACCACACGTACGCAATTTCGATTTCCTCAAGCTTGTCACGGAAATCAAGGAAAATCCCAAGTCTTCCTTCAAGCTCCCGGTTTCTCCTGAAAAATGGGCCTCGTTCTGGAAGCATGGCGAATGGAATGAACTTAAAGCTCGCATCGAAGGGAATCCGCCAAAAATCACGACTTGGATCAAAGGCGTGAAATTCATGGAATACACCGACGACAAGAAACGCCTCCCCGACGAAGGCGGCATTGCATTGCAAGTGCACGGCGGAGGTGATTACACCAAAGATTTCGTTCGCTATCGCGCCATCAAAGTGAAGGTGCTTGGCGACTAGCGAAAAGCAGTAAGTGATCGTACGCGAGGAGAGTGCCGGTTATACTTGAATTGCGTACGATACCGAGCCGCTCAAGGGGGGTAAACCGAAAGGTGATTTTGAAAGGCAAGCGGACGCGGTTCGCAACTGCCTCGTTTACGTTTCGCGCTCGAAGGATCTCGTGCGAGGATTGGTCCCCATCACCTGCCCCATTCCGCTCGCGACCGCGTGGAAATCGGCGAGCGCGAAACGTAAACGAGGCGGCGTAGGGAGAACCAAAAAATGAGTCAACCGACGGCCGAGAACGTGCGAACGCTCCTGCACCGTCGCGGCTCGTTCATTTTACGCCAACATCTCTTGAACCACGGACGCGTGCGGTACGAGGGGCAACTCGCGACCCGTGCGGTCGATCAAAAGCGTTTCCGGATCGATTCCCAACAGATGGTAGATGGTCGCCAAGACATCTTTGGGCGACACGGGACGTTCGGTGACCGTGGCGCCGTGCTTGTCGGTCCGACCCACCACCCTGCCCCGTGCAATTCCACCCCCCGCGAAGAGGCACGTGTAAGCTTGCGACCAATGATCGCGGCCGCCTCCGTTGGCGTTGTTGATCCGAGGCGTTCGGCCATGTTCGCTAAGGACGCAGACGAGCGTTTCGTCGAGCATGCCACGTTGATCCAGATCGCGCAGCAAGCCGGAGATGGCCATGTCGAAGCCTGGGCAAAGTTCATTTTTCATGCGCGGGTAATGTTGCCAGTGCGTGTCCCACCCGGAGCCAGCCAAACCGAATTCATCCCAGAAAACGGTGACGAACTTCCCACCCGCTTCCACCAAACGCCGGGCGTTAAGGGCTGCTTGGCCAAACACGGTCATGCCATACGATTCTCGTAGCCCTAAAGGCTCCTGTGAAAGATCAAGCGCCTGGTGGATGCGTTGGGAACCGATCATCGAATACGCCATCTGCCGATATCGATCGTAATTCTGCTCAGCCGACTGGTCGTGCGCTCGGCGCGCGTCATCGAACTGGGTCAACAACGATCGGCGTCGATTCAAACGATCGAGGGTGATGTCCTGGCGCATTTCCGAGCCAGCCGCCAATTCGAATCGGCTTTCCGGCGTGATACCGACATAGGGTTCCAAAAACTCTTCCGTTCGGGGGCCGAGGGTCTTGGTGATCGATCGGTTTGCTTCGCCTCGAAACTCAGTCCAGATTGGGTTGTAGGCATTGCCGAGGAAAGCGCCGTACGGACCCGCACGTGGCACTTCGCCTTCGCGGCGGCTTGACATAGGCCAAGGGAAGAAAATGTTGGTCGGGATTTCACGGGTACGTCCGCCACGCGTTTGCCGATCGAGAAAATCGACGACCGAACCGATGTAGGGCCAGTGACGCGGATCCCGTGGGCTGAGTTCCATCGCCACTTCGATGACCGGAACGCCCGTGGTCGCGTAGGCAACTCCGTGGATCGGGTTCGGATGGGTCATCGAACGAACCACCGTCATCTTGTCCATCACGCGCGACATGTTCGGGAAAAGTTCGCATACATCGCATCCGGGAAGCGAGGATCGAATCCCGCCGAGCTCACCCCGAATTTCAACCGGGGCATCGTATTTCATGTCGGCCCATTCGAGTTGGCTGGGCGAGCCATACAAGAACATCAAGATGCAAGATTTGGCTTTGCCGAAACTGCTTGCCGGTTGAGCTTGGCTCGCCTGAGCTTCAGAAAGCCTGAGGTAGTCGGCCAAGCCGAATCCAAACAGGCTTAACCCGCCCGCCGTCAACATGTCGCGGCGTGTGATTCCGTCACACAAACGTTTTGGCGAACCAAGAATATTCAGCATGACGCCTTCCTGGTGAGGGAACCGAAACCGAGCGGGAGGGTGGGAGCTTTCGAAAACGTCATCTTAATTTACCCTACTCGCTCGAACCTCGCAAGAGGTCGCACGTTGAAAGTGGAG
>WBZS01002449.1_pt1 | contig 11532 bp, 8 predicted proteins | sample 5204201 | NCBI WGS metagenome assembly WBZS01 (sample SAMN12344357, study PRJNA552823) | activated sludge metagenome | biome: Activated sludge suspended growth; feature: Nitrification reactor; material: Wastewater; isolation source: activated sludge from nitrification reactor of wastewater treatment...
GCGATGGCCGGAGAAGTCCATCCGGTGCGGCTTTCCGGCATGGCGCCTGTTCAGGCGAGAATTCCCGGATTCGAAAGCACGAGCCGGAGTGCGGGACTTGCCGGCAACGGGTAGATTCCAGCCATCAATCGCGAGTATCGTGAAAGGATGGAATTGAACATGTCGACCCGCATCGAAATACGTGCTGCAGCGATGCAGCGGGATCCGCGCTGGGCCGCAGTGCTTGCGCGAGATGCCAATGCAGACGGCCAGTTCTTCTACTCCGTGAAGACGACCGGCGTGTACTGCCGTCCGTCTTGTGCGGCGCGCGCCGCGCGGCCGGAGAATGTCGAGTTCCACCTGACAGCCGCCGATGCCGAACGTGCCGGCTTTCGCCCATGCAGGCGCTGCAGGCCCGATCAGCCGCCGCTGGCCGAAACGCGTTCGGCGCGGGTGGCGGCGTTGTGCCGGCTGATCGAAAACGCCGACCAGGCGCCGAGCCTCGACGAGCTGGCGAGGCATGCTGGACTGAGCGCGTCCCATGCGCATCGCATGTTCAAGGCCGTCACCGGACTGACGCCGAAGGCCTACGCGGCAGCTCACCGCGCGAGGCGCGTGCGGGCGGAACTCGATCGCAGCGAAACGGTGACCGAGGCGATATACGGTGCCGGCTACAACTCGAATGGGCGCTTCTACGAGAGCGCCGGCCGGGTACTCGGCATGACACCGACGCGCTACCGCGCCGGTGGTGTCGCTACCGAGATACGTTTCGCCGTCGGCGACTGTTCGCTTGGCGCGATCCTGGTCGCTGCCAGCGATCGTGGTGTGTGCGCGATCCTCTTGGGTGACGATCCCGACGCGCTGGTGCGGGAGCTGCAGGATCGATTTGCCCGCGCCGAACTGATCGGCGGCGATGGCGAATTCGAACAACTCGTGGCGAAAGTCGTCGGCTTCGTCGAGAAGCCGGCGCTCGGACTCGACCTGCCGCTGGATGTGCGCGGCACCGTATTCCAACAGCGCGTCTGGCAGGCATTGCAGCGGATTCCGTCCGGCGAGACGGTCAGCTATGCGGAACTTGCCCAGCGCATCGGCGCGCCAAAGGCGGTGCGCGCCGTGGCCGGCGCCTGTGCCGCCAATGTGCTGGCAGTGGCGATTCCTTGCCATCGCGTGGTGCGCAACGACGGCAACCTGTCGGGCTACCGCTGGGGCGTAGAACGCAAGCGAGCGCTGCTCGAACGCGAAGCCGAGGGATGAGCGTTCCGCGGTGACGATGGACCTGTTCGACCAGCCGTGCGATGCCGCCGACGAATTGCGGCTGGAAGATCTTGCCGCGGGAGCCGTCGTCCTGCGCGGCTTCGCCAGATCGAATGCGGTTGCGTTGCTGGCCGAGTTGGAACGCGTTCGCACCGCGGCGCCGTTTCGCCAGATGGTTTCGCCGGGCGGCTTTCGCATGTCGGTGGCGATGACCAACTGCGGCGCGCTGGGCTGGGTGAGTGATTGCGCCGGCTATCGCTACGATTCGGTCGATCCGGACAGTGGCCGCAACTGGCCCACGATGCCGGTGTCGTGGAGGCGGCTGGCGCGGGATGCGGCGGCACGGGCCGGTTTCGACGGATTCGTGCCCGACGCCTGTTTGATCAACCGTTACGAACCCGGCGCACGCCTGTCACTGCATCAGGACAGAAACGAGCGCGATTTGACGGCGCCGATCGTCTCGGTGGCGCTCGGCTTGCCGGCGGTGTTCCTGTTCGGCGGCTTGCGCCGTGCGGACAAGCCGTCGCGCGTGCCGCTCGGCCATGGCGACGTGGTGGTGTGGGGCGGCCCGGCGCGGCTGCGCTACCACGGCGTGCTGCCGCTCAAGGATGGCGCGCACCCGCTGCTCGGTCGCCAGCGCATCAACCTCACCTTGCGTAAGGCGGGCTGAATCAAGGAATAGTCTCAGGCCGCCTGCGCGCCGGCGGCCAGCATGCGCCGGAGTTCCGGCAGGCATGAACCGCATGAGGTGCCGCATTTGAGGCTGCTCTGCAGCTTGTCGAGCGTTGCGCCGGCGGCGATCGCGGTGGCGATGTCCTGCTCGGCCACGTCGAGGCAGTTGCAGATGATCTTGCCGCGCGTCTTCGCTGCCGCGGGCGCTGCGGCGAGCGGCGCGAAGATCCAGCGCCGCAGCGGGTCGGCCGGCATGCCCTGAACCATGGTTTCGCGCAGCCAGTCGCCGGCGGCGATCTCGCCGGTCAGGCGCAGTCCGGCCAGCTTGCCGTCGACGATCTTCGCCTTCTTGTCGATGTTGCGGCGCGCGTCGCGATAGGCGAGGCACTCGGCGTCCGGCAGGTCGAGCAGGGTGTCGATCTCGGCCAGCCATTCGACCGGCAGTGCTTCACGGTGTGCGATGCGCAGCACGACAGCCGGCTGGTCGCGGCCGGCCAGCGCGAGCGAGGCGTAGTCGTAGCGGCCGAGCAGCGGCTGCAAACGCGCCAGCCAGCGCAGCACCGCTTCCTGCGGCGCCGCGTCGCCTGTCGCGGTGCGCATTGCCAGTGCCTGAAAGGGCAGCGTCGCCCTTTCAACCTGCACTGCGGCGTGTTTGAGTTCGGGTTGCTTCGAGTGCGGGTCGACGGCCGGCGGCATGAGTTCGTTCACGCCGGCATGCGACAGGTGGCGGCGGCCGAAATGCATCGGCAGGAAGGCCTGGCCCGGCCGCATCGCGGCGGCGGCGACGACGCGCACCACGATTTCGCCGCGACGCGAACGCACGCGCACCAGGTCGGCGTCGGCCAGGCCGCGCCGGGCCATGTCGTCGGCATGCATGGCGAGGCAGGCCTCGTCGCTGTGGTTGAACAGGCGTGCCGCCTTGCCGGTGCGGCTCATGCCGTGCCACTGGTCGCGCAGGCGTCCGCTGTTAAGGTGCAGGGGGTGGCGGGCGTCGGTGTTTTCGGCGGTGATGCGGGTGTCGAGCTTGATGAAGCGGGCGCGGCCGGATGGCGTCGCGAAACGCCCGTCGGAGTACAACCGCGCCGTGCCGCCGGCCTCGCGCGACCATGGCCACTGTTGCGGGCCGGCCGTGTCGAGCGCCGCGTAGTCGAGATCGGCGATGTCGAGATCGCGTCCGCGCGTGGTTTCGGCGTGTTCGCGAAAGATCTGTTCCGGGTGGAAGTACGGAAACAGCCGGCTGGCGCGCGGGTCGTCGAGGGCATGGCCGAGACGCAGCGCGAAATCGCGCGCGATCTGCCAGTCGGGCCGCGCGTCACCGGGCGGGTCGACGGCGCGGCGCACGCGGGAGATGCGCCGCTCCGAATTGGTCATGGTGCCTTCCTTCTCGCCCCAGGTTGCCGCCGGCACAATGAGGTCGGCATAGTCTGCGGTCTCGGTGTTGCGGAACGCTTCCTGCAACACGACGAACTCCGCCGCCGCCAGCGCCTCCCGTATCGTTGCCTGCTGCGGCATCGACTGGGCCGGGTTGGTGCACGCAATCCACAGCGCCTTGATTTCGCCGGCTCGCACAGCCTCGAACAGTTCGACCGCGGTCTTGCCGGGTGTCGCCGGCACATCGTCGATGCCCCACAGGCGGGCGACTTCGGCGCGATGGCCGGGGTCGGTCAGATCGCGATGCCCCGACAGCAGATTGGCCATGCCGCCGACTTCGCGCCCGCCCATCGCATTGGGCTGGCCGGTGAGCGAGAACGGGCCGGCGCCCGGCCTGCCGATGTGGCCAGTGGCCAGATGCAGGTGCACGAGCGCAGCGGTGTTGTGCGTGCCGTGGATCGACTGGTTGAGCCCCTGGCACCACATCGAAAGCGACGCATGCGCGGCACCGAACCAGCGCGCGGCCAGCACGATGTCATCGGCCGGCACGCCGCACACCTGGCTCGCCAGTGCCGGCGTGATTTCGCGCACCGCGTCGCGCACCGTGTCGAAGCCTTCGCTATGCGCGCGGATGAAGCGCGTGTCGGTCAGCCCTTCCCACAGCAACACATGCAGCATGGCGTTGAACAGCACGAGGTCGGTGCCGGGCAGGATCGGCAGGTGCAGATCGGCCATCGCCGCGGTGTCGGTGCGGCGCGGATCGACCACGATGATCTTCAGATCGGGGTTGCTCGCCCTGGCGTCCTCGATGCGGCGAAACACGATCGGGTGCGCATAGGCGGTGTTGCTGCCGGCGATCAGCAGGCAGCCGGCGTGGTCGATGTCGGCATAGCAGGCGGGTGGGGCGTCGGCGCCGAGCGTCTGCTTGTAGCCGGCAACCGCGGAAGACATGCACAGCCGCGAATTCGAGTCGATGTTGTTGGTGCCGATCAGCCCCTTGGCCAGCTTGTTGAAAACGTAATAGTCCTCGGTCAGCAACTGGCCCGAAATATAGAAGGCCACGGCATTCGGGCCGTGCTCGCGGATGGTTCGCGCAAACTTCTCCGCGGCATGGTCGAGCGCCAGATCCCACGCGACACGTTTGCGCGCGCCATCGCGCGTGGTTCGCAGTTCGGGATACAAGGCACGGGTTTCGCGCACCGCAGTCAGATGCAGGGTCGAACCCTTGGTGCACAGGCGGCCGAAATTGGCCGGGTGCGCCGGGTCGCCGCGCACGCCGACAATGCGGTTAGCGTCATGTTCGATGATGACACCGCAGCCGACCCCGCAGTAGCAGCAGACCGATCTGGTTTCGGCGGTGGTGGCCGAGCCTTGCATGTCGACTCCTGGGCAGTTCGAGCACACCGGACGGTCCGGCGTGCAGTCGAAATTCGCTGGGGATCGACGCTGATCCGCCATCTCGCCGCCGCCGTTGGCGGCCAGACCGCATGCGGGGTACCGCAATCGCCATGCCAGCGCGAATGGCCAGGGCGGCGGGCGCAACGCCGGTAAAGAGGATCGCCGGCTCCTGTCTGGTGCGCAGGCTGTGCCCGATCGCATGCCGGCGCCCGGCGCGCGCCGTGGCGGTGCGCATCGGCCCAGAATGGTGCGGCCGGCTCAGGGGTCGAGGCGGGCGCGGCCCTCGTCGATCGATGCACAGCGACCGCTCAACCAGAGCAGGCAGGCAGTCTGTTCGAGCACCGGCTGCGGGATCGGCGTGCGGCCGTCGAGCATGTCGCGGATCAGTCCGGCGTTGGCGCCGGCGTCGGGCAGGTCGGGCACCGACGCCAGCGGCGGTGCACCGCCCTCCTCGGCCTCGGCAAGCACCACAGGGGCGCCATCCCGGTAGCCCATCAGGCGCGGACGGCGGCGCGGATTGGCATACACCTCGCCTTCGCTGCCACGCAGCAGCATCGCGGTTGCCTGTTCAGCCAGCAGCAATTCGTCCATTCGCAGCAAATACTCGGGATGGGTGACCGCGACCACACGCACTGAGTGGCCACGACATGGGTCGAGCAGCTTGGCCAGCGTGTGGCCGCTGTTGCGCAGGCCGAGCCGCGGCCGCAATGCCAGCAGCGCCGCCAGGCCGGGGCACAGGGTTTCGAGTTGCAGGCAGGCGAGCCGCGATTCGGCAAGCCGCGCTTGCGCGGTCGCCGTATCGGCGGCAGGCTCGATGCCCAGTTCCGCCAGCAAGGCGAACGGGCTCACGCGGCTGTCGAAATCATGCCGTCCCTGGATCAGTACCGGTACCCCGTGGCGGGCCAGCAGCAGCGCCAGCAGCGGCATCAGGTTCGGCTGACGGCGCGCGCCGTTGTAGGTCGGCAGTACCACGACACGCGGGTCACCCGGCGGATGGTCGAGTTGCGCAGTACGTTCATCGAGCGCCGCCCTGAAGCCGCGCAGCTCGTCGAGCGATTCGCCCTTGACGCGCAGCGCCAGCAGGATTGCGCCGAGTTCGAGCGGCGGCACGTCGCCGTCGAGAATGCGGCCGAACAGCCATTGCGCCTGTTCGCGCGACATTGGCTGGGCACCCTTGGCGCCGCGGCCGATTTCCTTGATCAGCGGCGCGTAGGGGGCGGGCGAGCAATCGACGGCCGGCGATCTGGCGGCAGCGGGTTTTTCCATGCTTACGCCGGAGCCCGGTTCCGCGCTTGCGCCCGGCTCAGAGGTTGCGAATAAATCTACTGCGCGCCCCGATCGCGGCGTCGCGTGCTCGTTCGCTCCTCGCCTATCTATTTGATATGTCTCGTCGCTCACTGCGCGGCTCCTTGCGCTCGGGGCTGCTCGCTACGATTTCTTCACAACCTCTCAGCCGCGCGCCGCGAGTCCGCAGGCGATCAAGCCCGCGCGCAGATTGGCGGCCAACTCGTTCATGCCGACCGATTTATCGACGAAGCCGTTGGCTCCAGCCTGCAAGGCGCGTGCGCGCCAGCCCGGATCGCTGAGGCCGGAGTACATCAGGATCGGCAGATCCGCCGGTTGAAAATCGGCACGCAGCGCGACGCATGTGGCGATGCCGTCCATACCCGGCATCAAGCCATCGAGCAGCACGACATCCGGACGCCGGTCGCGGCAGAAGGCAAGCGCGGCCTGCCCGGAGTCGCATTCCTCCACCCGGTAGCCGTCGCGCTTGAGCGTGTGGCGGACCAGGAAGCGTTCGTTTTCCTCGTCATCCACCACCAGCACCAGCGGAGCGGGCTGCGCGGCCGGCGTCGCCACCGGCTCCGTAGTGGGCGCCACGGCCGGCGCGCCGGCCGGTTCGTTCTGCAGGGAGGGATCGAGTGCGGCGTAGGCATCGAGCAGTGCGGCAACCACTGGCCCGAGATCGGCTACCTGCGGATTGCCGGCGACTGCCTCGAGTTGCTCGCAGCGCGCCGTCAACTGCGATGCCGGCACCCGGGCGCTGATCGACTTTAATGTATGAGCGGCGCGCATCACGGCCACCCGGTCGGCGCCAGCGTGAGCGCGCCGCAGATCTGCCACCAGCCGGGCGGCAGACTCCCGGAACAGGGCAGCCAGGCGCGCCGGCGACAGACTCGTTGCCTGCCGCCCAGGGCCGGAAACGTGTCCGGGCAGCCAGCGCGCAGCCAGCCGGGCAAGCAACTCGGCGGTCAGCGGTTTTGCCTCGTGGCCGTCCATGCCGGCGTCGAGACAACGTTGCGGAATCTGGGCACCGACCGAGCCGGTCATCGCGACAATCGGCGTGCGGCGGCCCGGCGCCTCGGCGGCACGTATCCGCCGTGTGGTCTCGAATCCGTCGATGTCGGGCAACTGGATGTCCATCAGGATCAGGTCGAAACGACGGGAAACCGTCGCGACGACGGCCTCCCTGCCGGTCATCGCGACGCTGACGGCGAACCCGGCTGGCTCCAGCACCGCCCTGGCAATCTCGACATTGACCAGATCGTCTTCGACCAGCAGCACGCTGCCGGCCGGTTCGGGCGTTTCGCGGTCTTCGACGGTGGGCGGGGGTGCGGGCATGATCGGGCCGGGTGAGGCGGGCAGGAGCCCGGATTGCGCGGCTTCGCTGGGAACGGGTGTTTGCTTATCGTACATCATGCGGTCAGCGCCGGCCGGCGATTGATTACAATGGTGCGCCAAACACGGGAGGCGCAATGGAAGCCGTATTTGTCGGGCTGGGGATCATGGGTCGGCCGATGGCGCTGAATCTGCTCGGGGCAGGGCATCGCCTTCGGGTCTGGTCGCGTCGCGCGGAATCGATGCAGCCGCTAGTCGAGGCCGGTGCCATTGCCTGCGACAGCGCGGCGCAGGCGGCGCAAGGCGCGCAAGTGGTGTTCAGCATGGTGGCCGATGCGCCCGATGTGGAGCAGGTGGCACTCGGCGAGCGGGGCGTGGCGGACGGCGCTGCGCCCGGCAGCGTATTCGTGGACATGAGCACGATCGCCCCCGCCGCGGCTCGACGGATTGCGGCGCGACTGGCGGAGCGCGGCATCGACATGCTCGATGCGCCGGTCTCGGGCGGCGAGGCGGGGGCGATAAGCGGCTCGCTGACGATCATGGTCGGCGGCAGCCGCGAGGCGTTTGAGCGCGTTCGGCCGTTGTTCGAGTGCCTGGGCAAGTCGATCACGCTGATCGGCGAATCCGGTGCCGGTCAAGTGGCCAAAGCCTGCAACCAGGTGGTCACCGGCATATCGGTGGCGGTGATCGCCGAAGCCTTCAACTACGCGCGGGCCAATGGCGTCGATGGCGAGCGGGTGCGCGAAGCCCTGCTCGGCGGTTTTGCCGCCAGCAGGATTCTCGACAATCATGGCGGACGCATGCTGGCGCGCAACTTCAAACCGGGCTTCAAGGCCTGGATGCATCAGAAGGACCTGCGCATCGTGCTGGACGAGGCGCACAGCCTCGGCATCCCGCTGCCCGCCGCGGCGGCAACCGCGCAACTGTTCAACGCGATGTCCGGCAGCGGCCTGGGCGAGGACGATTCGATCGGCGTGCTCAAACTCTACGAGCGCGTGTCGGGCGGAGTGGGAACATGAGAGTCGGTTTCATCGGACTGGGCGCGATGGGGCGCCCGATGGCCGGCCACCTGCTCGCCGGCGGGCATCGGCTGTCGGTCTTTGCGCGGCGCGCCGCCGCGGCAGCGCCGCTGGTCGAAGCCGGCGCGCACGCCTGCGCGACGCCTGCGGAAGTCGCGCGCGATGCCGATGTCGTGTTCACCATGGTGACCTCGAGTGCGGATGTCGAGCAGGTGGCGCTGGGCGCCGACGGCATCGTGCAGACCGCTGCGGCGGGCAGCGTGGTGGTCGACATGAGCACCATCGCGCCGTCGACCGCGCGGCGCATCGCGCAGCGGCTGGCTGCCCGCGGCATCGACATGCTCGATGCGCCGGTATCCGGCGGCACTGCCGGCGCGGCGGCGGCTACACTGGCGATCATGGTCGGCGGCCAGCGCGAGGTGCTAGAGCGCGTGCGACCGCTGTTCGATCTGCTGGGCAAGACCATCGTTCATATGGGCGACCACGGCGCCGGCCAGGTCGCCAAGGCCTGTAACCAGATGATCATGGTCAGCGTGATCGAGGCGGCGGCCGAAGCTTTGCACCTGGCCAACGCGGCCGGCGTCGACGCGGCCAAAGTGCGAGAGGCGTTGCTCGGCGGCTCGGCGCAGTCGCGGGTGCTCGATCTGTTCGGCGGGCGCATGGTGGCGCGCGACTTTCGTCCGGGGGTCGAGGCGCGGTTGCATCACAAGGACTTCGGCCTGGTGCTCCGCGAAGCGGCCGACCTGGGCGTGCCGCTGCCGATCAGCGCGCAGGTATGGCAGCAGTTGAACGCACTGATGGGCCGCGGCATGGCACACGACGACACCGCCAGCCTGTTGCGAGTGCTCGAGGCGCAGAGCGGGTCGGGCGAAAAGCGGAATCCATGACATCGTTTCGGCATGCCGCCGTGGCGGGGCTGGTCTGTCTTGCGACAATGCTGTGCGGCTGCGCCGCGATGACGATGAAATCGCCGGAGGTAGCGCTCGCCGGCGTGACGATCGAAGAGTTCGGGCTGCGCGAGCAGCGCCTGGGGCTGAAACTGCGGGTGTCCAACCCCAACGATGCCGATCTGCCGATCGACGGCGTGAGCTTTACCGTCGATGTAAACGGGCAGAAGTTCGCGACCGGTGTGTCGACCCGGCCGGTCACCGTGCCACGTTTCGGCGAGGCGCTGCTCGATCTGTCGGCCGTCAGTACCTTGGGCAGCCTGCTGCGGCAATACGGCGAACTGGCCAGGGGCGGGCGCGAAACCGTCGAATACCGGATCCATGGCCGCTTCAATGGCGGCGGGTGGAGCGGCGTGCCGTTCGACTCGAAACGCGAGTTCAAGCTGTCGACGCTGCCACAGTTGCTGGCGCCTCGGCAGCGGGCACCGTCCGATTCCCTGTAGCGGCCGGCGGCGCCAGCCAGTGGCGCAGCGCCTGATGCAGGTCGACGCGGCGGAAGGGCTTGGCCAGGTAATCGTCCATGCCGGCGTCGAGGCAGCGCTCGCGATCGCCGCGGATGGCGTTGGCGGTCAGCGCGATGATCGGCGCCCGCGGCAGCGCGTTGGCCTTCTCGTGCCGGCGAATGCGCTGCGTGGCTTCGAAGCCGTCGATCTCCGGCAGTTGGCAGTCCATCAGGATCAGGTCGAAGTGTTCTTGCGTTGCGATGTCCACCGCTTCCCGACCGTCGACCGCCATCGAGATCGACAGGCCGAGTTCGCCGAGCATCGCCAGCGCGATTTCCCGATTCACGGCGTTGTCCTCGACCAGCAGGATGCGCCCATGCGGGATGTCGGGTTCCGGCGCGGCGGCAACGGCGGTCTGCGCTTGCGGTGTCTCGGCGGTCGGCAGATCGAGCACGAAATGGAAAATCGAACCGTGGCCGAGCCGGCTTTCCAGCCCGATCGACCCGCCCATCAGCTCGACCAGTTGCCGCGAGATGGCCAGCCCGAGTCCGGTGCCGCCGTGGCGCCGGGTGTCGGATTGATCGACCTGGCGGAACGGTTCGAATAAGCGCGCCTGGTTTTCCTGCGAAATGCCGACGCCGGTGTCGTGCACCGCAAAGCGGATGCTGGGCGGCGAAGCCGGACTGCTCGCGGGTTCGGGGTTCACTTTGAGGGTGATGCTGCCGGCTTCGGTGAATTTGATCGCGTTGCCCAGCAGATTGTTGAGCACTTGCTTTAGCCGGCCGGCATCGCCCACGACCCAGTCGGGTAGCGTCGCGGCGACCTCGACGGCGAGCTTGAGGCCGCGTTCCTGTGCCCGCGCCGCCAGCAGGTCGGAGACTTCTCGCAACGTGCGCCTGAGTTCGAACGGCTTGTGATCGATATCGAGTTTGCCGGCTTCGACCTTGGCGAAGTCCAGCACGTCGTTCAGCAGCCCGAGCAGGTGCTCGCCCGACGCGTTCACCGTATCGAGTCGCTGCTGCTGTTGCGGATCGAGCCGCGTGGCACGCAGCAACTGCGTCATGCCGAGAATGCCGTTGAGCGGGGTGCGGATTTCGTGGCTCATGTTGGCGAGGAACTGCAGCTTGGCCCGGCCCGCCGCTTCGGCGGCCCGCAGCGCGGCTTCGCGTTCTTCGGCGATACGCGCGTTCTCGAAGCGCAGCGTCAGCATCTCTCTGGTGTTGTCTACGCTGGTGCGCGAGTTGACGACGACGATCAGGGCGAAGAAACCGATCGAGGCGCCGAGCGGAATCCCCAGCTCGCCGCCCATCAGGGGCAGGTAGATCGCTGCCGGCACCAGGACCGGCAGCGCCAGTGCCAGATAGGCAAGCCAGACGCTGTTGAGGGTGAACAACCCGACCGCGGCGGTGCCGATCACGAAAACCGTGAGGATCGCCTGATACTCCGGGCGATCATGCGGATAGAACAGCGTGCCCATCAGGCCCCAGATGCTGCCGGCGGTGGCGGTGAGGACGACGAAGCGTCCAAGCCAGTAACGCGACTGCGCCGCAGTGGGCCGGCTGCGGCGGTAGGCGAGAATATCGAGAAACCGCAAGGCCGTGACGCCGTTGTTGGCGGCCAGCCAGGGCAGCAGCAGATGCATCGGCACCACCCCCCGCAGCGTCAGGAACACGATGAACGAGAACACCACCGCGGTTGCCAGCGTCCGCGGCGTCAGCCGGTAGAGCAGGGCGACCCGCTCGGCCTCGACCAGGCGCGCTACGCTGCTGTCGTCGGCGACTGTCCGGGAAGATTGGCGCACGAGGTTGTCCGAAATGGCGGGGTTGGGGC
>WBZS01002451.1_pt1 | contig 11526 bp, 5 predicted proteins | sample 5204201 | NCBI WGS metagenome assembly WBZS01 (sample SAMN12344357, study PRJNA552823) | activated sludge metagenome | biome: Activated sludge suspended growth; feature: Nitrification reactor; material: Wastewater; isolation source: activated sludge from nitrification reactor of wastewater treatment...
CGGTGGCGCTGAAGACGGCTCCGGTGGCTCGGCTGACGGGTCCGGCGAGGGCGGCTCGGACGGCGGTGGCTCGGGCGGCGCTGAGGGTGGCGAGCCCACAACCATGGACGAGCTGGCTCAGCAGCTGGCGGACAGCGTCAACGAGAACCTGCTGGGTATCGGCGGCGACGGCGGCTCGGGTTCCGGCGCCGACGGCGGGGCCTCGGGCGGCGAGGGCTCAGATGGCTCGGACGGCGGCGATGCCTCTGATCTTCCGTCCGACTCCGACGTGGCCGATCAGGTCGACGACCTGGGCGGCGACATCCTGTCGGGCAGCACAGACGCCGCGATCGGCGGTGCCGGGTTGACGGACACGCTGGGCAATCTGGGTGGCGACATCCTTGAGGGCGACGGCGGCTCCTCCGGCGGCGGGTCGGACTTTGACAGCTCGGGCGGCTCCAGCGGCTCCGAATACAGCGGCTCGATCGGCTCGGGCAGCGGGCGCAACATCTTCGACGACGTCGAGCGTCTCGTGAATGAGGGCGATTACGGCTCGGGCCAGGGCGGCGGCAGCGGTGGCGGCTCGGGTGGCGGCTTCGGCGGTGGTGGTGGCGGCGGCGAAGGCCCGCTGGCCCCTGCACCGCTCGACGAATCGCTCTTCGAGCCACCGAGCAGCTCGGGTGGTGGCGGTGGCGGCGGCGGCGGCGACAGCGGGTTCGGTGGGGGCGGCGGTTTCGGCGGCGGTGGGGGCGGCGGCTCCTTCGGCGGCGGCGCTTCGCCCGCGAGCTACTCGTCGCTGGTGTCGACCCCGCCCGGCCAGGTGTTCTCGGCGAACTACATGCACGCCTTCCGCGGAATCAACATCGCCGGTGCAAACAATCCTGAGTTACGCTCGGCCCTGATCGAGCTGGCCCGGAACCCCAAGGGCGCGGCCCTGGACGCGGTTCTGGCCAAGATCGCCGAGATCCGGGGCGTGCCGGTGAGCGACATCAAGGCCGGCTACGAGAAGTTCCAACAGATCCAGGCCGAGGCCACGGCGACCGCGGCCGCCAACGGCGAGCCCCCACCGCCTTCGCTGGCCGAGGTCTTCAACTCCGAATACATCGGCTCGACCAATCAGCTGCGCTTCGGCAAGGTCGTGGGCGACGTCTTCGGGGTCGACCCGGTTTTCGGGGCGCTCCTGAACCCGACCGGCGGCATGACCGATGGCGGCACGGTACCTGGTCCTGAGACGGCGTCCGCATATAATGAGGTATTCTCGGATGCGGCCGATTATCTGGCCGATTACCACCGGACCGGCCCGGGCGAATCGTACCTGGGCGGCGGGGGGCAGAGCGGCCTGGGGTTCTGGTCGTCCGAGCTGAGCAGCGGGGCCCGTTGACCTCCGGCCGGCGCTTCGCAGGTTTGTGTTCGGCAAGACAAAGACCGGGGACTGAAATGGCCCCGGTTCTTGTCGTTAACCTGAGGGGCGAGGACTGTCAGGGCGGCAACCGACGCCCGATCGGATGTGCTGCAGGAGACGTGAGACGCCGATGAAATCACTACGGATTGGCTTGCTGCTGGTCGTGGCTGCGGCCTGGGCCCTCGGGCTTCGCGGCGCGGGTCCGTTGGCGACCCAGACGGTTTCCGCCCAGGGCGGCCGGGTCTTCTACATCTCAAGCGTCGATTCCAGCAAGTTCCCGCGCGTCACCTTTCAGCTGCGCGTCGTCGACGGGCAGAGCAACCGTGTCGCCACCGGGTTGACCGACAAAGACGTCGCGATCTACGAGAACGGCGTCCAGCAGACCGGTGTCACGATCGCGGCGCAGAACACGGGCCCCGTGATCTTCGCGTTCCTCGTCGATCAGGGCCGTCTCCACAACTACCAGGCCTTCGGCAATCAGAACACCGGGCTGCTGCAGGCCGTCAGCGACCTGGTCAACGGCGGCGCGTTCCAACCGGGCGACCAGATCCTTCTGGCGGTTCAGAGCAACTTCAACGCCAGCAACCAGACGGTCACGGTCTTCGGCCCCGACGGCGACGGCCAGAAGTTCATCAACCAGATCAACAGCAGCAACGTCTTTTCGCGTCGCAGCACCGGCAACACCAAAGGGCTGGAGGGCGTCGACGCCACGCTGCAGCAGCTCAAGCAATTGATCACGCCGCCCGGCAGCCAGACCGCGGCCATGATCGTGATCAGCCGCTACATCGAAGATCCGCAGAGCCAGACGGCCGTGACTGCGGCGACCCGGCTCGCGCAAGACGCGGCGGCGGCCAACATCCTGATCTACGCGCTGCAGACCGACAAGAGCACAAACGCCAGCGTGACCGCGCCGTTGCAGACCCTGGCCGTCACGAGCGGCGGCCTGCACACGCAATCGAGCAATACCGACATCGCGCTCAACGCGCAGACGATCTATCAAGACATCGTGTCGCAGCGGTTGTTCTACACCGTGGAATACGATAGCTCCACGGGCAAGGACGCGCAACGCACGATCACGATCAACTCGGCCAACCCGGTGCCCGGCGTGACGCCCGGTTCGTACGAGATCAAGCTCGACGCGCCCGCGGTGGAGATCAAGGCGCCGATCGGCGGCTCGACCCTCACGCGCAACCCGCTGGCCAACGGCGGCTTCGATCGCAATAGCGTCGACGTGATCGCCGAAGTGACCTTCCCGGATCAGAAGACGCGCGACCTGGTGTCGGCCGAACTGGTCGTCAACGGTGAGCCGCAGGGCGCCGAGACGGTCGCGCCCGGCGTGACCGAGATCCGCTTGAAGGCGGATTTGAGCGAGATCACCACGGTCGGCACGAACCAGCTCAACCTCGAGGTGCGGGTCGTGGATGCGCTGGGATTCGAAGCGTCGTCCTCGGAGACCGTGGTCGTCGATGTGACGGCCTTGCCGACGCCGGTTCCTACAGAGACCCCGACGTTCACGCCCAACACCCTGTGGTGGATCGGCGGGCTGGTGGCCTGCGCCATCGTCTTCCTGGCGATCGCGATCTTCGGCCTGACCGGCTACACGATCTTCCGGCCGCGCGCGGCGGCGCCGGCGGCCTCGGGCGGGGCGCGCCCCAGCGCCGGAGCGGCCGAGATGCAGGCGACCTTGATCGGCGGCATCGCCTATCAAGACAAGGTGCTGGCGACGCTGACCGTGCTCGAAGGCCCGAAGGGATTGGTGGGCGAAGCGATTCGCGTGATCAAGCCGACCAGCATCATCGGCCGCAACCCGACGCGCTGCGACATCACGTTTTACGCCGAGGAGGAGAGCTCGGTCAGCCGGACCCACGCCACCCTGCAGAAGGACGGCGACTCGTTCAAGCTGACGGACAACGGTTCGAGCAGCGGCACGCGGTTGAACGGTCGGCAAATCCGGCCGAACGATCCCGTGATCCTGCAGGCCGGTGACGAGATCGTCTTTGGCGATCTTGCGCGACGCGGCGTCAAGCTGCGCTTCGACCCGGCGTCGCCAAAGAACCGGGCCGCCAAGCACTCGGGCAGCGCCGATGACCGGACGATGATCATGGACTCGCCGGACGACGATAAGTTCGACAAGTACAGCGAGTGACGCAGAGCGTTTACAGGCAGACCCGTGGCAGCTAAAGGTACGATCGCCCTCGGTAGCGACACCAACGTCGGTGGGCGCCGGTACAACGAAGATCGGTGTGCTGAAGCCCGTTTCTCGACGCGCGGCGGTCTCGAGCTGTCGGTGGCCATCGTCTGCGACGGGGTGGGTGGCGCCGAGCGCGGTGAGCGGGCCGCGCAGCTGGCCATCGATGCCTTGCTCGAGGCGCTCAAGCTCAGCGACGAGACCGACGTCCCCAAACTGCTGACCGCATCGATCCGCACGGCCAACGCCGCCGTGATGGCCGAGTCGCGCCGCCTCGACGAGGGCGAGCAGATGGCCTGCACGCTGGCGATGGCCGTCATCGTCAACGCCGAGACGCTGTTCGTCGCCAACGTCGGTGACAGCCGCGTCTATCTCTCGCGTGACGGGCAATTGCAGCAGTTGACCCGCGACCACACGTTCGAGAACGTGATGGTCTGGCTGGGCAAACTCAGCCCGGAAGCCGCGGCCTCGAACCCGGACGCGAACAAGGTCATGCGCGTCCTGGGCACCAAGGAAAACCTCCAGGTTGATCAGGGCATCTATCTGACGACGACCGAGTACGGCGAGGCCAACCGCCTGGGCCGACAGGGCTTTCCGCTGCGCACCGGCGATTCCCTGGTGGTGTGCTCCGATGGCCTGATCAAGCTCGCGCCATCGACCGGGCAACGCCTGGTTACGGATGCCGAGATCGTCACGCTGTTGTCGACCTACGAAGGCCCGGCTGCGGCGCGGGCGATCATGGGTAAGGCGCTCGGCCGGATCCCCGTCGGCGACGCGGTCGATAACATCAGCCTGGCGTTGCTGCAGACCGAGGATCCAAAGCGCGCCGCGAACTTCGCAGCCGCGCAACGCAAGGTCGAGAGCGCGCAGCGAAAGCGCATGGTCTTTGTCGCGGCCGGCGTCGGCGGCCCGCTGATCCTGGTGGTGCTGGCGTTGGTCAGCGCGCTCGGCTGGTTGTTCATCGTCAATCGGCAGCAGAACGCCGGCACGGCGACGCGGCTGGCAGAGGTGACCGAGATCGCGGCGGCGCAGACGATGACGGTCGCCGCGTACACGCCCACGCCCACCGACATCCCGCCCACGGCCACACCGCGCCCGACGGCCGTGCCGACGCTGATCCCGGGCGAGCTCGGCAAGCTGTTCAGCACCGGCGAGATGGTGCAGGTCGTGACCTCCGACGGAAAGATCCTGTCGGCGCCTGAGGGCCAGACGCGTTTCCTGGCGATCAACCATACCGGCGCCAACCAGAACGGCGAGATCTACGCGACCAGCGGCTCGAAACTGCAACTGCGGTCGGCGGCCAGCGACGGCGCCGATCTGCGTCTGCTCAACGGCAGCCAGATCGTCGTGCGCAGCGGCCCGTACCCGCTGATGGACATCGACATCGGCACCACGGCTGCGGCCGTGCGCGTCGCCAGCGGCTGTCTGGCCGTCACCTACATCGAGCCGACCGCCGTGATCCTCGAGTGCCTGGACGGGACCTGCGATTTCAGCACCCAGTTCGGGTCGGACTACGTGAACCTGCCTGCCGGTCAGCGCGTGCGGATCGACACCCAGAGCCTCGAGGTAGACGGCCCGACGGTCATCCAGGCCAGCGACGTCTACACCAAGTATTACGCGTTGTTGCAGTCGTACTCGTCCGGCGTTAAGGCGCGCGAAGCCTGCAACGTGCCGGCCCCGACTGCGACGCCCACCCGCACCGTGCCTCGGCCGACGGCCACCCTGCCGGCCACGGCGACCGCGCCAAGCGTCAGCACCTCGAACAACAACACCGGCCCCAACACCGGCGGGCCGCCGCCGGCGGCGACCAGCACGCCGCGTCCGCCGGCCACGGCGACGCCCAGACCGCCGGCCACGACGCGGGTCCCGACCAACACGCCGGTGCCGACGTCGACGTCCACAGTTCCGGCGGCGCCGACAGCGACGCGCACGGCGCTTCCTACGGCAACATCGACCGATCCCCCGACCGATACTCCGGTGCCGCCGACGCTGACGCGTACATTACCGCCGCCGACGCCAACCCGGACTTCGCCCCCGGATACCGACACGCCGACTCCCGTTCCGTCGGAGACCAGTACGACTCAGCCTACAGATACGTCGACGCCGCCTCCCACGGATACGCAGGCGCCGCCCTCACCGACACCGGGTTGACCCGGGCCGTTCTGCCGAGAAACGAAACGCCCGGCGTGCTGCACGCCGGGCGTTTCGTTTGAGGGAGCACGAGGTGGGTCAGGCCAGGAGTGCGGCCGCGCCGGCCGAAGCCACTTCGTGATCATCCTCGACGCTGCTGCCGCTCACGCCGACGGCGCCCACGATGTCGCCGGCCTTGTTCTTGAGCAGTACGCCGCCCGCGAACGTGATCAGGCCGCCGTTCGAGAATTCGATGTTGAACAGCGGGGCGCCGGGCTGCGCCAGCTTGCCCAGATCGCCGGTGGGCATGTTGAAGAAGCGCGCGGTCTTGGCCTTCTTGATCGAGATGTCGATGCTGCCCAAGAAGGCTTCGTCCATGCGAACGAAGGCTTTGAGGTTGGCGCCGGCATCGACGACGGCGATGTCCATCAGGGTGCCCTGTTGCTCGGCCTTGCGCCGGGCGGCCGCGATCACGGCCAGAGCCTGATCGAGACTGAGATCGAGCGAACTGTGCGGTGTGGCCATCTGTTCCTCCTAAAAGTACCCGCGGACGAAGCCGCAGGTTTGGAAACCATCAATGCCGATGGTCGCGCACGAGCGCCAGCGCGGCGGAAATATCTTCGGCGATCATGGCGCGTTTGCTGCGCTCGATGAAAAAGCTGGGGCCGGCCTGTAGATAGGATGGGAAGACGCGTTTCCCTTGAAAGAGATGGGTCGCGTGTCGGATCTTGTAGGTCGGGCCGCGTGGCACGGCCGGCTTCTCGCCGACGCGCCGCGCGATGGCATTGACCGCTCGGATGGCGACGTCGCCCATCAACAACAGAGCCCGGGTGTTGGGGAAGAGCGCCAGCTCCTTCTCCAACAGGTGCGAGCACGCCTCGATCGTGGCCGCCGCAACGCCGTAGCCCGTCTTGGCGCACTTGACGGCGGTCGTCAGGTACACGCCCTGAGCGAGGATGTCGTCGATGCTTGAGACGTCGGCGCCGGCGTCGCGAAACGCCTGGATCGTGGTCTGGGCGAACAGACTCGGTGGCTCGGCGTAGTAGCCGTCGTGCGGATCGGGCGCCGCGACCTCCGAGATCAGCACGACCTCGACCGCCGACTGCTCGAAAATTCGCAGCGGTACGGTGTACCGGTCATGTTTGACATCGGCGCATGAAAAGGTCGTGCAATGCACGCAACGATTGACACGCATCGAGGCTCGTCCTGATCGATTTGGCGCGTGACGTCAACACCTCATCTTAGTCCGGCGCTGGCCGTTGGCAAGGTTAATCATTTGGCGGTCGACTTTGGGGGATTGCGGCACCGTTAACGCCGCCCCGAGCGGCGTTAACGGTGCGGGCAATGGATCAGCTGATCAGCCGGAACGTCAGCGAGACGCGGCCCAGCTGGATGGTGGCGCCGGCGGCCAGCGGATACTGGATGCCTTGCTTCAGGCGCTGGCCTTCAAGATAGACGGGGTTGCGGCCCTGAATATCCTCGATGAAGAAGGAGCCGCTTTTCTCCGTGATGGCGGCGTGATGGCGCGAGACGGTCGGCAGCTCTTCCATCTCTTCAAGATCCACGGCCAGGAGTTTGTTGTTGGCCGGGTTGCGCACGTCGCGCCGCCCGAGAAGTGAAGGCTGCCAGGCCAGTTCGAACTCGGTCAGCGAGCGGTTTTCGATCACGTATACGCGCTTGAAGTTTTTGCTGAACGACTCGCGGTGCCCGCGCCGGATCGCTTCCTCGGTGCCGGTCGCCTCGACGATGCGCACGCAAACCAGTGTCGCGCCTTCGCGCACGCCGACGTCGATCAACTGCTTCTCGAGCGGCAGCCCCGGCCGCGACTCGTTGTCGAGACGCAGCTCATAGCGGCCGTCGAGGTTGTACTTGTCCTGAATCGTGGCGATGAGGCTGGCCACCGGAAGGCTGCTGCGTACGTTCAGATGGCGGCCTTCGATCGGCGAACCGGCGATGTTCAGGGTGAGGTTGAAGCGGTCCATACTAGGTGCTTTCCTTCTTCGCCTGCGGCTCCGTCGCGCCATTCTCGCCGGGCGCTCCTTCTTCTTCGTCGCGCTCGACGAGCAGCTCGGCGAAGTTGAGTTTGGTCGGCATGACGATCGTGGCTGCCTGTTGGGCGGCGGCCTGCTCCTTGAGCAGAGCGTCGATGTCGATCGTCTCCTCGCCCATGTCGACTGCCGTGGCGTCGTAGGCCGCCGGTGTCGCGGCGGCTGCCGTCGGGGCAGTGCCCGGCGCAGCCCCGGCCCCTGCCACCCCCAGCGCCTCGTTCAGCGCGGTCAGGTCCTCGCCGAAGTAGCTCCAGCGCGCTCGTGCGTTGCCGTGGCGGCGGCGGATGGCGTTGAACAGACCGGCCAGTTGCTCGTCGGCCGAGAAGCCGTTCTTGCCCTCGACCACGGGCACGACGAACTGCGAAAGGGCGGCGCTGATCGATTTGACCGCGAAGCCGCGTCCGGCCGGCAGATCCTTGATGCTCGAGGCGTTGATACCGCGCACGCCCATGTAGCGCACGGTCTCGAAGTCCTGCAGGATGATCGAGTAGCGCGACGACTCGGCACGCTTGCGCACGTCGTCGAGGCTTGTACGGGTGATGTTCAGGCTGCCGGCGAGCACGATGTGCAGGTTCTTGCCCTTGCCGAGCTCGGCCAGGTCCTGGAAGGCCTTTGACTTGTTGATCGACTCGATGTCATCGTAGTGGTCGATGATCATGATCACCGAGCGCTTCGTGTTGTCTTGCTGGCCATAAACCGCGCTTTGGCCGCGCAGCTTGCCCGCGGTCTCCTCGTCGTACTCGGCCTTCATGCGTTTCACGAGCGTCTCGAGCTCGGCCGAACTGCCCACCGCCGACAGCACGTGCGGCAGTTTGTCGAGCGTCTGCTCGCCGGCGCCGTAGTTGAAGAAACGCCGGGTCGCGTCGCTCGGGTCGACCAGGATCAGGCCCAGCCGCTCGGGCGAGAACTTCTGCGCGAGCGCCAGCACGAACGAGCGCAGCAGCGTGGTCTTGCCGGCCACCGGCGGGCCCATCACCAGCAGGTTGGGGCCCTTGGTGGTCAGGTCGAGCACGGTCGGCTCGCGGTCGAGGTCGTTGATGCCGAGCGGCACCGCCAGCGCGTTCTCGGGCAGCGTCACCGGCGTGCCGAGCACGGTCGGCAGGTCGATCAGGCTTGCCAGCGGCTCGATCGGCCGCGGCTTGCGCGTGCGGATCGCCGGGTTCTCGCGCTCGGCGGTTTCCCAGGCGGCGCCCATCCGCCGGAAGAGCTCGCGGAAGGGGCTGCCGGGCACGTCCTCGATCACGGGCAGCGCCGTATGGAACTCGAGCGGCTGCGGCTTTCCGTCGATCATGGCCACCGCGAGACCGCGCCCCGGCACGTCGTTGATGCGCGTCCAGCCGCGCCCGACGATGGTGGTGTAGTCCATGGCGTCGGACTGTGCGAACGTGACGCGCTGGCCGAGGACGTTGAAGAGCTTGCTCGGGATGTCGGTCACCAGCGCGCCGGCGGCGACGAAGTACACGCCGAAGGCGCGGCCGTCGCGGACGAGCGAGATCAGGTCGAGCAGGAACCTGTCGTAGGTCTCCTTGAACTCGGAGGCGTTGTCGATGAGCACCACGACCGCGGGCATCGGCGTCGCCGGGTTCTTGGCGTTGTAGTCGGCCATCGAGTCGTAGGCCGCGAGCTTCTGCTGGCGGTCGTTGATGGTGCTGAAGAGCACGCGGAAGAAGCGCTCGATGCGCTCGTCTTCGCCGCCGTTGACCACGCCGGCCACGTGCGGCAGGGTCCGCAGCTGCTTGAGGCCGCCGCGGCCGAAGTCGAGCACGTACAGGTGCAGGTCGGCCGGCGAGTACTTGGCCGCGAGCGCGGTCGCCACTGTGAGCAGGAACGTGGTTTTGCCGCGGCCCGAGGCGCCGCAGACCGCGAGCGGGTCGCCGGTCAGATCCAGGTCGAAGATGCGCTGCTCGGCCAGGTAGGGGTTGTCCATCACGCCCAGGCTGATCTCGACCGGCTGGGCCTTGCCCGCGCCGAAGTCGAAGGGTTGCCAGAGCGGTTTGGCCTCGCCGTTGTCGCACCAGGCCTGGACGTCGGGGTTGATGATCACGTTGGGGCCGCGCTGGCCGTGATCGATGTAGGCGGCGTCGACCGGCTGGTTGAGCGGCATCTGCTCGGGCAGGGGATCGGGCCAGGGCTTGAACTGCCTGGGCACGCCCTGCCGTTTCGACTCGGCCGCCAGCGCGCCGACGATCCAGTCGATCATCAGGCCCGGCTTGTTGTCCTCGCGCAGACCGAGCGCCTCGAGCACTTCTTCGCTCGGGTAGACGGGGTCGGGCCGGTCGTCGGTGTAGTCGCCGCCGGCGCGCGCCACCTGCACTTCGGTCAGCGGGCCGCCGCCGATCTGGACGTAGCCGCGGCCGCCGATGGCGGGCAGCGTGGCGGCGTCGGGGCGCTTGAGCAGCTCCTTCGAGTCGTCGGCGGTTTCGACGCGGAGGCAGATGCGGAACTTCATGTTCGCGCGCATCTGGTCCGACACCGCGCCGGCCGGGCGTTGCGTCGCCAGGATCAGGGTGACGCCGAAGGCGCGGCCCAGGCGCGTGATCTGCTCGAACTGGAGCTTGTAGTCCGGGTTCTGTACGATCATCTCCGCGAACTCGTCGACGATCACGAACAGGTGCGGGAAGGTCTGCGGAAGCGGGTCGTCGGGCTTGAGCCGCGGGATGACGCGCTTGCGGTAGTCGACCAGGTCGCCGACGCGGCCGTCGGCCAGCGCCTTCGAGCGCCGGTCCATCTCGGCCTTGATGGCGATGAAGATGCGCTCGACGGCGTTGCCCTGCAGGTTGGTGGCGATGTCGACGCAGTGCGGGAGCTTCTTGAACGGCTCGAAGGCCGCGCCGCCCTTGAAGTCGACGAGCACGAAGTTGACGATGCGCGGGTCGTACTTGATCGCCATCGCGCCGATCAGCGTCAGCAGCAGCTCCGACTTGCCGGAGCCGGTGGTGCCCGCGATCATGCCGTGCACGCCGTCGCCGTCGGCCTTGGCCGAGAACTTCATGCTGCGGATCTCTTTGGACGAGATCAGGCCGATCGGGGCGCTGAGCCACTCCTGGTTGTCGGGGATCATCGACTTGCGCCAGTTGTCGGCGATCGGCAGCTGGCCGACGCGGTCGATCTTCTTGCCGAGGATGAGCGTGTACATCTCGAGCATATTGATCGAGCGCGGGATCTCGGCCGCCGGGCGCTTGCCGCCGATGTCGAACCAGGCCTTCTCCATGCGCTCGGCCAGACGCGAGTACGGGTCCTTCTCGTGCGCCAGCGTCGGCATGGCCACGTGGAACTCGAGCGGCTGGCCGTCGTGCGCGATCAGGCCGCGACCTGGCACGTTCGACAGGCTCAGGGCGCCGCGCCCGACGATGTCGTAGTAGGCGCTGGCGTCGGCGAGCGTGAAGGCGACGCGCTGGGTCAGCAGGTTCATCAACTTGTTGGTGATGTCGTTGATCTGCGTGGCCGTGAACACGTACGAGATGCCAAAGGCGCGGCCGTCGCGCACCAGGCCGATCAGTTCGTCGAGCAGGTACTCGTAGCTCTCCTTGAACTCGGCGAAGTTGTCGATCGCGACCACGACCGCCGGGAACATGGCGTCGGGGTTGTCCTGGTGCTCGATGTTGTAGTCCTCGATCGACGCGTACTTCTGCAGCTTGTCCTGGCGCTCGGTCATGATGCCGCGCAGCAGGCGGAAGAGCTGCTCGACGCGTTCGGGCTGCGACGAGTCGATCGTGGCGCCGCAGTGGGGCAGGCTGCGCAGGCTCTTCAGACCGCCGCGGCCGAAGTCGAGGGCGTAG
>WBZS01002308.1_pt2 | contig 11519 bp, 7 predicted proteins | sample 5204201 | NCBI WGS metagenome assembly WBZS01 (sample SAMN12344357, study PRJNA552823) | activated sludge metagenome | biome: Activated sludge suspended growth; feature: Nitrification reactor; material: Wastewater; isolation source: activated sludge from nitrification reactor of wastewater treatment...
GCATCGACTTAAGTTTGAGCGAGTAACGTCTCTTGCTTTGCCAATGTCTGAGTTAACGATGCAAGGGTTCAATACCTTGGACATCCACAGGTTTGATGCGATTGTTCCCGTGCCTATTCATTGGCGCAGGAGATTTGCTCGCGGTTTCAATCAATCAGTTCTATTGGCCCAAGGGATGCCTGAAAAGTTAGTGAAGTTCGATTGGTTGAAAAGAATCCGCAATACTCCTGCGCAAGCTGACCTTAACCGCGAGGAGCGATTAACCAACTTGATTGGAGCATTTGAGGCGACTCCTTCTGTTCGCAGGAAGTCAATTCTTTTGCTCGACGATGTGCTGACAACCGGGGCCACTGCTCATGAGTGCGCTAAGGCGTTGAAAGCTGCCGGCGCACTGTCTGTGGCCGCGTTGTCATTCAGCGGCAGTGGACTCGACGACTAGCCGCCTTCGGCTAGAAAGAGCACGTACCGTCCATCTTTTCGCTTGTAAAGAATCTCTAGTTCGTTCGAAACTTCGTTCCGAAATACAAAGAACGGGTGGTCGATGAGCTCCATCTGCAAGGCTGCCTCTTCGAGCACCATTGGCTTAAGAAGGAATTGTTTGCGCGCCTTGATATCGACATGATGTTCGTCATCGTGGGGCTCTTGTTCTTCAATAAGGCCTTTAGGGATCTCGGCACCTTTGCGGCGGTGGTTCTTTACAAGTCTGCCGTTAAGCTTTCGTAATCGTTGCTCAAGTTTATCGGCGACCTTATCAATGGCAGCAGAGATTGATGCATCGTCTTCTTCACCGCGCAAGGTGTAGTGGTCTGCGAAAACGGTTACTTCGATATGGTGTGTTAACTTATCTTCGCGATGGACAATTTCAACTTTCTTAGCACGGTTGAAATAGCGATCTAAGTGGCCCAGCTTCTTTGCAGCGTAGTCGAGATCTTGAGCAGAGAGATTTCCTTCAGCATTTCTAACAAGAACGTCCATTTCATTCTCCTGTGCGGCGTATCGTCGCGATTGCCTGAGCAACAATTCCTTCTTTTCGGCCGATGGCACCCAGTCCTTCGTGGGTCGTGGCCTTTATGCTTACCCTTTCTACGTCCGCGCCGACCATTCCGGCTATGGCGGCGGCGATTTCGTTCCGGCGGGGCATAATTTTGGGAATTTCGGCGAGGACCGTGATGTCGATGTTTATGATTTGCCAATTGGCTTGGGCGAGCCTCGCCGCTGTCTCGGTTAGAAAAAGGGAGCTGGCGGCATCCTTCCAGCGTGGGTCGGTGTTGGCGTAAAGGAGCCCAATGTCGCCAAGGTTCGCTGCGCCAAGTAGGGCATCGACCACCGCGTGGAGCACGACATCCGCATCCGAATGGCCTTCAAGTCCGGGTGCATCGTCAAACTCGAGCCCGCCCAGGATGAGCTTTCGACCAGGATTGGTGCTGAATCGATGAATATCGTATCCAAATCCTGTCCGAATTTCTGATTGCGTAACCATGGCTTGGGCGCGGTTGAAGTCCTGCTGCGTCGTGATCTTGAAGTTCGAAGGATCACCTTCGATTCTTTGCGTTTGAACTCCAATTTTTTCCAGCATCGCCATGTCGTCGGTCATGTTCGGTTCGGCCTGTTCTGCTGCTTTTCTCCATTGCGAGAGCAGGCAGCCTTGAGGAGTTTGTACCGCAACTAGATTGGCCCGATTCAATGACTTCCAACCCTCAGCAGTTTGTTCCTTGATCGTGTCCACGGGGGCTACAGCAGGAAATGCTGCTCCCTTTAACTTTACTGACGAGATAACCCTAGAGATTAGATCGTGTGATACAAAGGGTCTTGCCGCGTCGTGGACCAACAGGATGGCTTCTCCGCTGTCAATTACCTTGACGGCAGCCAATGCGCTCTCATGCCTACTCTGCCCTCCAGAAACGACGGTCACGGAAGGCGTTTTGTAATCAGAGAATTGCTTTTCGGGCACAACAAGGATGGCCCTAGAAATCTCAGGATGGGAAAGGAAAGTATCGACCGACCATTGCCACACGGGTTTACCGCCAAGTTGGAGGCGGAGCTTATCGGTGCCAAATCGCTCTGACCGTCCACCAGCCAAGATCACGGCCACGACTTCCATCTACTTTAATTCGCGGCGCTTGCGCGGGATTTGGACCTCTGCGTCAGCTTCTTCACCGACTTCGGCGAAGATCATTTTGCCGCGCTCCGTTTGAATAACCTGGGTTACGAACACGCTGACCGTCTCGCCGATATGGGCTCGACCCTGATCGACAACGACCATCGTGCCGTCGTCTAGGTAGCCAATGCCTTGGCCGATCTGGCTACCCTCGCGGGCGATGTTCACGATGAGCGATTCTTGCGGCAGAACGTTTGGCTTGAGCGCGAGGGCAAGGTCGTTGATATTAAGAACGTTGATCTCTTGGAGCTTGGCGACTTTGTTAAGGTTGAAGTCGTTGGTGACAATGTCCGCGCCGAGGGCTTTTGCGAGCTGGACGATCCTTGAATCCACTTCGTCATTGGCATTGGCTAGGGCATCGTGCTTGCCGATCTCCATGTTGAACTTGTCTTGCATAAGGTTCAACACGTCGAGGCCGCGGCGTCCGCGCTGGCGACGCAAGGGGTCTGCGCTGTCGGCGATGTATTGGAGTTCTTCGAGTACGAAGTGCGGCACATATAGCTGGCCTTCTAAAAATCCCGTCCGAGCAACGTCATAGATTCGCCCGTCGATGATCACGTTGGTGTCGAGAATCTTGATTCCTTTGCGTCGGTACTTGCGGCCCTTCTGCCATGGGAGCAGATCGCCCATTGACTTCATTGCATAGATCGCAACAGCGCTTACGGCAATCATCAGGCCGACGCTTGCGACGCTGGCCACATACACGCTCTGCTGAGTGAACAGAACCATGAACGGGACGCTGACGATGACTCCAACTACGGCACCGATGAAGAGCGTGACCTTGTCGCCGCCGTCCATCTTGTCCCACTTGTTGCCGGCGTTTTCGAACCAGCGCATGGAGAAGTTGGCACCGCCGGCACCGAGGATGAAGCCGAGCATGCTGACGGCAATATGGGTAAGAGTTTGGCGGGCTAGTTCATCCGCTCCAACAACGCCGATTAAATGATAAATCCATTCAAGGACAGAAGGGCCGCCGCTATAAAATAGCCATGACCCAAGAATTCCGCCTAGAATAATCCAAAAAATCCGCATCAGCTTCGTCGTACTACGCTTGTTCCTGGAGATGAATATCGGACCTCAAGGACCTTTATTGTAGCTTTGTCGAAGACCATGAACGTGAAGGCATCCTCAACATTTCCTTGGGCAATCTTAATATGCGTCGCGGTTAGTCGGTCTTGCGGACGGGTGGAATCAAGTCCGAGCCAATCTTTGCCTGTCCAGATTTCGACCCATGCGTGGTAGTAAAACCGCCCGTCCCAACTGACGAGACCACTGCAGATTCGGGTTGGAATGTTTGCCGCCCGGCAGATGGTCGCGGTGAGAATCGCGTAGTCGCGGCAAACACCTTCGTGAGTTTTCAGAATTTCGGACGCATCGCGGAGGACCCCAATTCCAGCATTCGGCTGCATGATGGAATAGACGTGCTTTTTGATCTTAAGCCCAGCCTTTACAACATTTGTTTCAACACCAACGATTTTTTTCGCGAGCTTCTTGAATTCGGGCGAGTCGCTGGGCACGTGCATGCTTGGCTTCGTCCAAGTTGGTTGTTGCTTGGCAGCTTCTGAGATCGTCGCTGCGGTTTTTGGATCAGGGGTCGCGGGTTCGCAGACTATGTTCCAGCTTTCGCCTTCCCCCGTGACGCGTTGGTGAGCGTCTGAGGGCATGCGTTTTAGGTCGATGCCTGAGACTTGAAGCGATAGATAAGTGGAGTCATCTGGTCGTTCGATGCGCGGCTCGGTTTTGATCGCGGTGCTCAGGGCTAGGTCGGGGACTTTGCCATTCGGATCTGCCGACATCGCGATGGTCTTGGATTCTGGGAGCATCTCCATTCCCATCGGCCCCTCGATCTTGATGAGGTCGCCCTTTGCTGAAATGAATACGCTGGTCGTGGCACGAGGATCGATCACGTCGATTTGTTGTGCATCGAATTTTTGTCCGCGGACTTCTGCTTGCACTTTTCCGCGGTACGTGACGGTGTTCTCGATAAGGGTCACCGTGGTGGGATCAAAAATGGTGATTGTGCGTTTGTCGCCAATTTTCGGGGCGACGCCCGAAATCATGCTCGTTGTTGGATCGTCTTCAAGTACCGCGCCCTTTGGGATCGATAAGGTCTTCTTTGAAGCTACGCCGTTATTGTCCATGGTCACAATCACCGAGCTTGCTCCGAAACTTGCATTGACGGTTTGGGTTCGACCTGAGCTCGAGTTAATCGTTTTGGAACGAACTGGTCGGCCCGCGGCATCAACCCAAGTTGTAGTCTCGGCGCGCATACTCAGAGAGCTACCCAGCATCTTTGATTCGATGACCATGAGGTTCTCGTTTCGGGTGAGCAAGGCTCCCGCGACTGTCTCAGAAGAGCTTGAATATCGGACGTAACCAATCTTTGCGCCCTGAAGGTAGAGTCCGAGCCAGGCTTCATCTGCCCGAGCTATCAGCCCTGCGGCAAGAATGGACAGGACAAGCGCCGATCGCGAAAAAAGTTTGAACATGATCTATAGTGTCCCAACGAATCAACGAGGACTTATGTGCCAGGTTGACATAGAATGCTTTTCTGATGAGTCCGGAACCTGGCTTTCGCGGAAGGAGTCAATGGGAAGGCGCGGGATTCAGTCCATACACTATTATTGGCGTTGACAGGGAACAGTTGACGCCGGTACGATGCCGATGCTTCCAACCAAGGATGTTCCACGCAACCAATGTCTAAGCTTGTAATTGTTGAATCTCCGGCCAAAGCCAAAACTATCAGTCGATTCCTGGGGAAGGACTACGACGTGCAGGCAAGCTTTGGTCATATCCGCGATTTGCCGGACAGCGCTGAGGATATTCCAGAGAAATATAAGAAGGAAAAGTGGGCGAAACTTGGCGTTAACGTTGACAATGGCTTCGAGCCGCTTTACATTATTCCGAGCGACAAGAAGAAGTATGTCGACCAGCTAAAGCGCTCGGCCAAAGAAGCCGACGAGCTGTTGCTCGCGACGGATGAAGACCGGGAGGGTGAAAGCATCTCCTGGCATATCTTGCAGATTTTGAAGCCTTCGAGCAAGATCAAAGTGCGCCGTATCGTCTTTCACGAAATCACACCGGAAGCTATTTCTGAGGCGTTGCTTAATCCTCGGCAAGTCGACGAGGACCTTGTTCGTGCCCAAGAAGCGCGCAGAATTCTGGATCGTTTGTTTGGCTACACGCTTTCTCCTTTGCTCTGGAAAAAGGTTGCGCCGAGATTAAGCGCCGGGCGTGTTCAGAGCGTTGCCGTTCGGCTTTGTGTGATGCGAGAACGCGATCGCATGAGCTTCCGCAGTGCGGGATACTTCGACCTTGAGGCAGATTTAAGTACCGGCAAGGGAACGTTCAAAGTTAAACTTAACGGCGTTGATAACAAGAAGGTCGCGACGGGCAAGAGCTTTGATCCTCTGACTGGTTTGTTGCGTGATGATAAGGACCTTTGGGTTCGGGAAGCCGATGCCGATGCTCTTGCCGAATCTGCTCGATCTGTACAACCCTGGCAAGTCACAAAGGTAGAAACGTCGCCGGGAACAGAGAAGCCGCCGGAGCCCTTTATGACCTCGACGCTTCAGCAAGAGGCAAATCGCAAATTAGGATTTGGTTCGGAAAGAACCATGAGAATCGCTCAAAACTTGTACGAAGGAATTGACTTGGACGGTGAGCGGGTTGGATTGATCACCTACATGCGAACCGACAGCTTGACGCTTTCGGAGCGCGCTCTGACCGAAGCCCGAGAAGTTATTCGCGATCTCTATGGCAAGGAGTATTTGCCTGACCAGCCGAAGCGATACAAGAGTAAGTCTAAGGGTGCCCAAGAAGCACACGAAGCGATTCGACCCAGCGCCCTTAGCCGACGTCCCCAGGACGTTGAGAAGTACCTGGATAAGGATCAGGCGGCTTTGTACGAGCTCATCTGGAAGCGGACAATCGCCTGCCAGATGTTGCCGGCCCGAGTTTTACGAACCGCGGTTGAAGTCGAGGCAAAGACAAAAAGCGAGACTCAGAAGTACGGGGCAAGCGGAAAACAGATCACTTTCCCCGGATTCCTGCGAGCTTACGTTGAAGGCTCGGATGATCCTGATTCGGAGCTTGAGGGCAAAGAGACAATCCTTCCGCCTTTGGAAAAGGGCATGGATGTGGAGTGGACGGACATTCGCTCCGTCGGTCATGAGACCAAGCCGCCAGCTCGTTATACAGAAGCATCTCTGGTAAAGACCTTGGAAGAAGAAGGGGTCGGCCGCCCGAGTACTTATGCCTCGATTATCACGACCATTCAGAACCGGGGATACGTTTTCAAGAAGGGCAAAGAGTTGGTGCCTACGTTCACCGCGTTTGCTGTGACGAGTTTGCTAGAAGGGCACTTCCGCGAGCTGGTGGACACGACCTTCACCGCCAAAATGGAGAACGAACTGGATGATATCGCGGAGGGCAAGCTGGACTGGGTGAAGCATTTGCACCGGTTCTATCTTGGAAGCGATAAGGAACTCGGGCTGCAAAAGCAGGTCGAGACCGAATCCAAAGATATTCCTTATCCGCTGATTGAGCTGGGTCTTGATCCTGTTTCTGAGGCGCCGATTGTTGTGCGGGTTGGGAAGTTCGGGGCGTTTCTGCAACGTGGGGAAGGGGGCGCGGGGAATACCGCCAACGTGCCGGAGGACATGCCGCCAGCCGATTTGACCGTGGCGCTCGCTATCGATATGATCGACCGCAAGACCGCAGGTCCCGAGGCGATCGGCGTCGATCCTAGTTCGGGCCTTTGTGTCTTCCATCGAAAGGGTCGCTTCGGCGATTATCTAGAAGTCGACCAGAGTGAGGCTCAGAAAGAGGCTGGCGAGACCCCGCGACGCGTTACGTTGCCGCCTGGGCTGACACCCGGCTCTATCGAAGATTCGGATTTGGCGCTGTTGATGAAGTTCCCGGTTGACCTCGGCAAGCATCCCGAGAGTGGCGAGCCGGTCGGGGTGTTTATCGGGCGATATGGTTCGTATGTGAAGTGCGGCACCGAGAATCGGACGGTGGAAGATTGGCGCAAGGCCGCTTCAATCAGTTTGTCAGAAGCTCTGGAGTTGCTCTCACAACCTAAGGTGCGGGCACGGGGTGGCGCCTCTGCCACGCCAGCGGTGGCGATTCAGGAGTTTGGTCCTCTCGATGGGGCAGCGGGGAATGTGCGGGTTTTGCCTGGGCGCTATGGTCCTTATGTGACGGACGGTAAGACAAACGCCACGATCCCTAAGACCGTGAAGCCAGAGGACCTTACGCCAGAACAAGCGATGACGCTAATCCGTGCGCGGCTCGAGGCTGGGCCAGCTAAGAAAAGGTTTGTGAAGAAGAAGGCTACCGCTCGTTCGAAATAGTCAATTCAGTGGCGGTTTCGGCGGACCACCGGCAGGCATTCCGCCGCCTTCGCTCATTGACTTTTCGAACGCGTCCATCTTTTCTTTAAGCTGCTTTAAGATGTCCGCTGGTAAGTCGGCAATCTTCACGGCTTTCGCATCTTTTGCGGTTTTCATATCGGTTAGAACGGCCGACATCCTGGTTTTTGGAGCGAGCCAGAATGAGAATTGGTGGGTGCTGAGGTTGCCAATTTTGACCGCCTCGATTTTTGGCATCATTCTCATATACTCATCTTGTTCTGGTCGTTTTTGCATTGCAAGCATCATGGCGAGTTGATCGATTTCCATCCCTGTGGCGCCAAAAAATGCCGTCATCATTGGATTGTCGGCTTCAATCGAGAAAACAGTCTTGGTGTTCGATTTGATGTCGAGGTATCCTTCAAATGGAAGCCCGAGAGGCAGTGCTTCCGTCGGTTCGTTTTCAAGTCCTGAGTCAGATTGATAGATCCCTGCTGAACGCATCCCCATCATCGGCATTCCTGAGAATTCAATGACTGGACTTTCCTCGCTCGCATTGAGCTCTAGGCTGCGGTCGCTGAAGAATACAAACTGCTCCAATAGGTTTCTTTGTATTGAAGAGAACTCTCGATAGTAAAGTCGCCCTTGGAGGTTCAGATTTTGACGCTGTTGCGGGTTCATGAGGCCGTAGATTTGTAGAATCTCCCAAGGACTTTCGCCCATCGAGTAGCGCATCGCACTCGGGCACACTAAGAACATATAAATCTGATAGAGGGTGTTGTTCTGTGGGTTGTTGCAAGTGATTGCAAATTTTGCAAATGAATCAAGAGAAACATACCCTTGCTTCTTATGTTCAGCAATAAGAAGCCGCAGCCCGTCTCGATTCAAGTGTGAGTAGCGCGACATACTTGGAAGCTTCGGCTTAAGCGTGTACCACCCGTCCTTTTCTTCCGCGAGTAAGCTGCCACTGTTTTCGATCATCCCTTTGACGGTACTAATATTCATTTTTGCACCGCCACTAAAAACTACTTGCATAACTTCCATTGCATCATCCGGCAACATTGCAACTAGGTTCGTTTTGTTCGAATCAGAGATCGCCAGAATGGCATCAGAAAGTATCAGGTTTAGCGGATCAAATGCAACCGGGTCTTCAAGCGCTTCTCTTAGCTCTTGCGGCATATTGAAATTTGCACCGTCCATGGACACGAACGTAGAGATGAGCTTTACAAGTTGATCGGAAATCTTGGAGAGCTTGAGTTCTGACATATCAGGGACTGATGGTCTCTCGGGCGGTCGATCCGCACTTACGGCTTGTGCTGCATCAGGATCTTCACGAGACGCATAGTAGCTCTCGACGGCCATCTCCTTGCCGTCCATTCCGTAAACTCGCAAGAGGATGCTGAGGGTGGCTTGGGGCCCTTGGTTTCTAGTGATTGAGAGAAGCACTTTTTTGATCGGTCCCAATGGGCCGCGTTCCATTGGTGGCTCCATGGTCGCTTCCTGAAAGTTGCCGTCAGCGGGCACCGCCTCGTCGATAGGCATGCTCGGGTCAACTTTGGGTTGAGATTTTCTCATGATCTCCTGCTGCTTGTCCCACACCAATCGCTCGCGTCGGTATGCCTCAATAATCGATCCAGCGGAGCCGGGAAGCGGACGTTGCATGCGGGTCGGTGTGGCAGAGAAAACAACGCGCCTCATCGGCCCGATTGAGCCAAGTGTCTCTGGTGACATACTGCTCAATATCCGCACAATCGCCCTTTGACCGGGGTCAATTGTGAGAGAGTTCCAGCCTAGTTCAGGCTTGTCGGGCGTTGGAGGGTTATTCCCTTGGTTGAAGTACTTTGCCAAGAACTGGACATCGTACTTGGGAGCCTTGTTCATCGCCGCAAGGACTTTTAGAATGCTCTTTTGCATGTCCTTGCCAATTGTAGTGGCGTCCGCGCGCGCTTGCGCATTGGTGATGGTGTCGGGACGGCTGATCTTCCAGATGTCTCCTGTGAGCTTCCATTCACCGCTGGTGACCTGCGCAATGCGATCCATAAGCTGGCGAAGGGGGACCTGGTCGACCTTGACGAGCATGATGTCGGAGGCGATGTTCGGACTGACCTCAAACTTGAGTTTGCTTTCGGTCGCAATTTGTGCAGCCAACTGCTTGAGCGTAATGGCTTGCGTCCGCAGGCTAATATTTATCGCGGCTGGGTCCTGTGCGTTGACCACGCGGCAGGCGAACATGGCGAGAAGAACAAACAAAGTTAATTTTGAACGCATTGAGACCCCAAGTACTTTCTATTCTAATACTTAAACGGTGCGGATCGTGCCTCGGATGCCAAAAGTCACTCTTTAATTGTCGCCGGAGATTCCGTTATTGGCTGCCCAGGTCGCATAGTCGGCGTTGGTTATCTCACCGTCGCCGTCAAAATCCGCGCTTGTGTTTGGGGAAACTGAATTTCCATTGCCGGCGGCCCAGAGCGAGTAATCGCCATTGGTGATCTCGTTGTCAAAATCCGCGTCTCCGACCTCTGGTGTGGACAGACCGAAGTTCCAGCTGGTCAAGGGATGTGCGGGGTCATTTGGATTTGGATAAGTTCGTCGAAGCCAGAATCCAAGCTTGAATGACACGCGGTATGGTCCAGTAATCTGCGCTGGAATCTCGGCAGACAGCGAGCCGGTCGCTGAGTTATAGGTTGCCATCGTGTTGACCAAATGATTGTTATCCTCGTCTCGCCACGAAATCTCAATCGTGCTGGGAAGCGGGCCGTAGTTGTATATGGGGGTCAGGTTTCCAAAATTGATGGTGCCGGTAACGTATTGAACTACGCGATCTTCGAGCCGAAAGGCAAGGCCCGAGGGTGTTGTAAATGGAGTGGTTCCCGTTGGCGTCCAAGCCGTGGGATAGCCGGCAGCCGAATCAAATGTTCCTGTTGAGCTGGGTCCTCGTCGGAAATAGGCAGGTGAGCCAGCTACCGGCGTATCTGGACTGCTAGCGACCCAAAACATGTTCGCGGTGCTCAGAGGTTGCACGGAAACCCAATACGTGCCGGGAGAAAAACTAGCGGTGGTTATTGGAATTCGCATCCGGTAAAGAGTTTCAGTCGTACCGCGAAGGCCCGTTTGTTCATTGAGAATGCTTGCCCACGGGATGGTCTGGGTAGAAAGTTGCGTTGCAGGGCCAACTCCATTTTGGAAAAACGTAACTCGAACAGCGGAAGGATCGACCGTATCATTTGCTCTTGTAAAGGTCGCCTCGACAAGGTTTACAGACCAGCCCCCCGCTGGGACGACGAAATCATCGGCGAATTGTCGGTCGGATTGGCTCGGACTCTGGATGATCCCGAATACCGAGCTAAACACTGCCGATGAATCTGGGATCTTATTCATCCCGCTCACTCGATGCACAAACAGGGGGTTTGACGGTGGGACGACAGTGCCAAATCGAAATCGGATGGGGGAGAAATAACCAACGTAATTCGAAGTTGTCGTCGCCACGAAGTTGGTGGCTACCGAGAGCGGTCCGTGACCGACCACCAGGTAATAGGTTCCGGCAGATAGGGTGCCGCTATGGCCCCCGAAGGCCGCTGTATTGGTTAGCGCGCTGCGCGTGTTGTCTTGTCCCCCGAATGAAAGGAAGGGCTCGAAGGCCGGTGCTTTCCCGTCTGAGAAAAATCTTGGCGTGCCGGTAGCATCAAAGAGAGCGAGATCGTAGTCGATGCCTAACGGATCAAGATCAACATCAAGGAATCGCGTTAGTCCGGTCGCCTGGCTGAGCGTGAATTTATACCATTTGATTTCGTTGGCGGTATTGTCAAACGTTCCTGTGACTGATCCTGACCCGAGAACACCGAGGTCGGTCGGGCTGATGGGCTGGCCTGCAGACACTCCATAATTGACTCTCAGCGTAATGTTTGTTGATGATGGACTCGAACTCGTGGCATTCCAAAGCGGATTGAATGTTGCCGGGGTTTGGGCCACAGCTAGGAAAAAATTTCCAGCAGGCAAATTGCCATCGC
>WBZS01002452.1_pt1 | contig 11516 bp, 8 predicted proteins | sample 5204201 | NCBI WGS metagenome assembly WBZS01 (sample SAMN12344357, study PRJNA552823) | activated sludge metagenome | biome: Activated sludge suspended growth; feature: Nitrification reactor; material: Wastewater; isolation source: activated sludge from nitrification reactor of wastewater treatment...
GCGACGGCGGCGATCCTGATCGGCGGCGCGCCGGTCACCGTTCCGGCGCTGGCGCAGGATCCCCCGGTCAGCCAGCAGGCGATGGAGGCGGCGCCGCATGACCAGGCGCTGCGGCTGCTCGGCGAGGCGCTCGCCGGGAGCGTCGAGGCGACGCAGTCCGATCCCAGCATCCCGTCGATCCTCGAGGCGCTCGAGCGCAACATCGAATCGACCCGGCGGATCCGCGAGCTTCATGGTTTCTCGCGATCCCAAGCAAACCTTTGACTTCATCGCCAAGGGCCGACCCTATTTCCTGATCTCCGACACCCGATCCTTCCGCGAACCCCTCACCGAGTTCGCGAGTCGTAAAGGAATCACCGACGGCAAAATCACTCGCGAACAATTCAAGTCCTTCAACGACGAAATGCAAGCCAAAGTCGCCAAAGGCGAAAATCCCTTCGCTTCGGGTGGTCCGCCGAGTGGCTTTGGCAAGGGCGGGCCCGGTGGCGCACCTTCCCCGGAAGATCTCAAGCAGATGGCGAAGGATTCCTTCAGTCGCCGCGATCGCAATGGCGACGGCAAATTGAACCTCGATGAAATGAACGACTCCTTGAAACAAGACATGGCCAAGTATGATCGCAGCCGAGACGGACTGATCGATGTCGAGGAGTACGAAGAATACCTTAAAGAACGAATCCAGGGACGTATGGCGGAACAAGCCAAAACGACGGAAAGCCAACCCCCAGCCGCCAACTCGCCTCCGGCCTCGCCAAATACCGTGGTCGTGGACCTGAGTGAACTCGACCGAAAACCGACGATTTATCGAGCCGGTAACTTGCCCAAGGAAATGCCCTCGTGGTTTTCCGAACTCGACGCGGACCGAGACGGCCAAGTTGCCCTGTACGAGTGGTTTCGTGCCCAAAAACCGCTGGAAGAATTCAAGCAATGGGATTCGAATGACGATGCCCTGATCACCATCGGCGAGGTGATGCGCAAAATGCAAATCAGCGCGACCACCACCAATTCCGGAACCTCGCAAGCCGTGACGATGTTTTCACCTGGAGGCAACGGATTCAATCGCCCCTTCGGCTTTCCCGGCGGCGGCGGAGGTGGCGGTGAGCGCCCCTCATTCTTCACGCCACCACAAAACGGCGGCGGCGGCGGCAATTCCTTCTTCGAACGCATGCGAAAAGGCGGATTCGACAAAAAAGGTGGATTCGGCAAACGCGGCGAAAATTAAAAAAGTTCACCGAGCGATTGCAACGAACTTCGAGCCTGAGCACCCACGAGAAACCATGCCAACCCAGCGGCCCTCGTGGGTGTTCAGGCTCGGACCATTTACGCATAGCATTCGTAAACCGCCCGAATCAGTCGCAACAAATCCCGCAAGAGCCTTTGCACCGTGCATCTTTGCGTGCGTTCGCACCGCGGGTCCTAATCCCAATTCCCCACCCACTCGAAACCTACCTCCGCTGGAACGTGCGCGTGGAGGGCGCATGGCCTCATCCGTTTCGCGGGTCGCCGTTCGATAAACACGAAGCGAAGTTGTCGCCTTGCCGCTTTCCCCATCCCCAAGGCCGTTCGGCAAAATACAATTGCTGGAATCGACGTGTTGCGGGGAGGAATGGAACGATGGCCAACTTCAAGACAGGTTTCCTGGGGAAAAAGGCGAGCCGTTGGCTTTTCGCCCTCGTCTTTTTCTTCCTTTCCGATCATCACACGTTCGCCCAGCTTGCGGAACGCGTTCGCAAAATCGTGATCCTGGCGGGACGAAAAAGTCATGGCCCCGTGGGCAACGGGATCCATGATTATGGCTGGTCCGCCAAACTGCTCAAAATGATGCTCGAAAACTCGAACATCAAAGACCGCGTGCGCGTCGAAATCCATCACGAAGGTTGGCCCCGCGACGAGAAATCGCTGGAGGATGCCGACACCATCATGGTGATCTCCGACGGTCGAGATGGCGCCCTCTTCGAAGAAGCACCGCACCTGGCCAACGAAGAACGCATCCGATTGCTGGATCGGCTCATGAAACGCGGATGTGGCTTCATGACCTTTCACTTTTCCACCTTCGCGCCGGAAAAGTACCGCGACCGTGTGCTTGAATGGGCGGGTGGCTACTTCCAGTGGGAGACCGACGGGAAAAGGCAATGGTACTCGGCCATCACCACCACCGAATCGGACGTGAAGTTGGCTTCGCCCCAACATGCCATCCTACGCGGCGTGACGCCTTTCAAAATGCGCGAAGAGTTTTATTACAATCTCCGTTTCGATCCCGCGGACAAAGCCTGGACCCCCCTGCTGGAAGCTCCTAACCTCAAGGGGCGCGAGCCCGACGGCAAGGTGGTCGCGTGGGCGAAAGAACGCTCCCAGGGCGGCCGAAGCTTCGGGACGACCGCGGGACATTTTTACGACAACTGGCGCCACCCCGAATTTCGAACCTTGATCCTCAACGCGTTGGCATGGACCGCCAAGGTCGAAGTGCCGACTTCGGGCGTTCAAGCGAAATTCTTTTCCCACGACGAAATCCGCCAACACCTGGGCGAGCCTGCCGAAGCCAAAACTGAAGAACCGATTCGCGTGTTGATGTTCGCAGGGAACGAGGCTCATCGTTGGCACCATTGGCCGAAGACGGTGACGGCGATCAAAACCTTGCTCGAAGCGGACCCGCGTTTGCGGGTGGACGTCTCCCTCGACATCGAAGACCTGAGCCGCAAAAAACTGCAGGATTATCAAGCCCTCGTGCTCAATTACTGCAATTGGCACGATCCACTCGGATTGAGTGAAAAGTCGAAAAAAGCCTTCGTCGAATACCTGAAGGAAGGCGGCGGCTTGGTGGCGGTTCATTTCGCCAATGGCGCGTTTCACTTTTCCTTGCCAATGGCGGGTGGCTCGGATTGGCCGGAGTACCGTAAAATCATTCGCCGCGTTTGGAATCACCACGGTAAAGGCGAGCGCCAGAGTGGTCATGATCCATTCGGTTCGTTTCAAGTGAACGTGAAAGCCGACGAACCATTGGCGAAGGGACTCAAGGCGTTCGAGGTGACGGATGAATTGTATTTTCGCCAGGACGGCGACGAGCCGATCGAGCCCTTTCTGTCGGCGAAGTCGCGAGTGACCGGGAAGGAAGAACCGCTCGCATGGAAATACCACTACGGCAAAGGAAAAGTCGTTCAGACCCTGTTGGGACATAGCGAAAAGACGTACGACACCTTCGAGCCGCGAGAAATCTTGCGCCGAGCCGTCGCCTGGGCGGCGGGACGAGAGATTCGACCAGTTGATCCGAAATCCGAACGTCGGTCGGCGCCTGACACGGCACCTGGAAGTTCCCCCCTCGCGGAAGGGAAGTTTGGAAAAGCCTTTCGAACCGCGGGATGGGGCGGATTCGTGCCGGGCAAGGCGGAATATCGCACCTTCCCCCTGACCGTGGAGTGTTGGGCCAAGCTTGGGCAAAAACAATCGTACAACATTTTGCTTGCGCACGAACTCAAGTCGTCCGCGACCCATTGGGAAATCTTCAGCCTGCCCGGTTCCGGTAAGGTAGCCGCCTACTTGCCAGACTTTTCACCCGATCACGTTTATGGCACCACCGACATCGCCGATGGCCAATGGCATCATGTGGGGCTGATCCTCGAACCCACCCGCGCTCGGCTCGTGGTCGATGGGAAAACGGTCGGCGATCAGAAGATCCTATTCTCCGGCCGAAAAACGGTGCCAGGCCGACTTGCCTTGGGTATTCTCGACGGACGTGAAATCGGTTGCACCGGCATGATCGACGACATTCGCCTTCGGCAAGGAACTCACGAAATCACCGTGCCCGCCAAAGAACTCATGGCCGACGCGGACACCGTTGGGCTGTGGAAATTCGAGGGATTGGATCACGATCACTTTTTGGACGATTCGAAACTTCGCAATCACGCGAAGCTGGAGAAGCACCAAGCCGCACCGCCGACCCAATCGATGGTGGTGCCGGCGGGCCCGCAGATGGGATCGTCCGATCCCCGGTTCGAAACCGTTTTGATCGATCGGTCGGAAAAAGATGCTTACCTCGCCGTCCGTGTCGACAGCCAAGGCCAGCTTTTCGTGGCGGCACGCGAGGCGATCTATCGTTTCGATCCAGCTCCGGGAGGGAAGTTTCAGCCTCGCAAGGAAATCCTCAAGTTCCCGGCCGACTCGATCCTCATGGGTTTGGAATATCGCGGCAATGACCTTTACGTACTTACCGCCAATGCTCTTTACTTAATACCCGACGGACGCGTAAAAACCTCCGGCCTTCAGCCCAGACGAATTTTATGGGGGCTTCCGTTGGACCTGCACGTGAGCTTTCATTGCCTAGCGTGGGGACCGGAGGGAGATCTTTATGTCAATCATGGCGATCCGTTGCTCAATTTTGGCGATTGGAATCACCCGGACCATTGGGGGCATTGGACCTTATTCGCGGGTCCGCGAGGGACACCGATCCCCTACACGGGAGCGGGCGCCGTGCTGCGGATGAAACCCGATGGCTCGGACGTGCGGGTGGTCGCGGGAGGTTTGCGTGGGCCAGTGGGGTTAGCGTTTGACAAGCATTGGAATCTCTTCACGAACGACAACGATCACGAAAGTCGAGCCGACTTGTACGCGCCGTGCCGACTGTTCCATGTGACGCCGAACATCGATTTCGCTTGGCCTCGTGGATGGATGGCGTCGAAAGCGCCGAATCGAAAGGACCTGGTGGAACCGCTTCATTCGTCGATGGGACGCGGAGTGCCTTGCGATCTGATTTACCTGGACGAGCCCGCGTTTCCCAAGGAAATTCGGCACAATTTGATCATGCAACGGTGGGATCGACTCACGATGAATCGCTACCCGCTCGAACGCCGAGGTGCCAGCTTCCAAGCAGACGAACTGGTTTTTCTCCAAGGCCAAAACCACGCCCGCCCCGTGAATGTGTGCGTCGATCGCACGGGTCGGATCTTTGGATCCGCACTTTTCCTGACAGGAAACGTTTGGTCGCCCCATTGCCCGAGCGATGTCTTCGTCACCCGCCTTCGGCAGTCAGCTCAACCCGTCGAAAAGGAGTTTCTCGATTTGGTACAGGCCGCGCCGGCTGTTTTGTGGGCGGAACTTTCGAGCCCTTCTTGGGAACGGCGCTCGCGTGCCCATGCTGAGATAATACGCCGAGGAAATCTGAGCGAAGGCGCGTTGGCGAGGCTCGCGGAGGTACGCGACGAGGATCCTGCCCTTCACCACCTTCCCTGGTTGGCGATCGGTGCGAACCAAGGTGCCGCGACCAAGGCTGTGGAAGCTCTGGCCATGCATTCTCTGGAAACCGTGCGATTGCAGGCGGTACGAATCTTCGCCACGCATCTGCAGTTGAATCCCTCGGCCGAGGTGATGGCGCATGCACTCAGCGATCCCTCGCCCGCGGTACAGTTGGCGGCGCTGGGCTACTTTTTCGAAGCGAAGCGGGCGCCGCCCTGGCAACGTGTGGAGACGTTGGCAGCGAGCGACGATCCCTATCTTCGGCAGACGGCGGCGAAGCTGTTGGCGGTTCGGGCGTCTCAGGATCGATTGGATGCGCTGTTGGAATCGTCCGATTCTCGCAAGCTTCTCGCGGGCACGTTGGCGGCGGGATTTCGCCTCACGATTCCCGGGTCTCACCAGATACCGCCCAAATCCATCCCTTTGGAATACACCTCGGGAAACGCTCATTTCAAGCTTCGCTTCGCCGATGTGGCCGAGGAAGTGGACCTGAAAAAGCATGCTCGGATCGGCAGCTTCACGATGGCTCGCTGGTGGGAGGAAGCACGTAAGCATGGCGAAGCCGCACTGCCCACGGAGCACGAAGCCGACGGTCGTGATTTCATCGAGAAACGTCATTGGGCGGGAAAACTACAAAAAGTCGCCGAGCGTGATGACGCCGTCGCGTCGCAACAGGCCGCGTATTTCCTGGGCTTGATCGGTGACACGCGGGCGGAACGAAAATTGGCCAAGCAACGCTTGGACCGGATTTTTCAAAAAGGCGACGCCGTCAGGATTTCGCAAGCATGGATCCTGGGCCCCTTCCCCAAATCCGTGAAAATCGATTCTCCGCCGGAACGGCAGGTCATCGATCTCTCGGCACCCGTCCTTATCGGTAAATCCTCGTTGGCTTGGAAGCTTGGTGATCCCAGCGCCCGACAAGGGAGCACGTATATCTACCTGCGTTTGCAGGCGAGGCAGCGCCAAATGGTGGGGCTGGACTTAGCGAACGCCACCAACCTTCACCTGTGGATCAATGGGAAGGCGACACCCGGATCGACCGACGAATCCGCTCGTTTCCTCATGGAACTTCAACCTGGCAGCAACGATTTGTTGATCCGTTGCGAGAGCCTTCCCACACCCGAGTTGGCCCCCTGGAGGATGTTCACCACGGACGGCGCGACCGCATTGGTTCCTGAAAAACTGGATGGCGCTTTGCTTGCTCAAAGGCTACGTGACGCTGGCAAATCCGGGGAGAAGATCGAACCTGAATTTCTGACGAAAGATTGGCACGCGGAAGTGAAATCCGGAAACGTCGAGGCCGGTCGAAAGCTCTTCGGTTCGTTGGGGTGCGTCAAATGCCACGCCATCGCCGGCACCCAGGAAGGCGGGGGAGCGCCGAACTTGGCCGAGGCCAAGAAACGATTCACCGTTCCTTACTTGGTGGAATCCGTGCTCTTGCCGAGCAAACAGGTTGGCGACGCTTTTCGATCGAGCCAAATCACCACCAAGCAAGGGTTAATTCTTACGGGACTCGTCGTTCGAGAATCTTCGGAATCGCTGGAGCTTTTGCTTGGAGATACGACCCGGCGAATGATCCCGCGCGCCGACATCGAGGAACGCGCCCACACTCCCCTTTCACCCATGCCCGCCGGTCTGGTGAAAACGCCCGCTGAACTTCGCGACCTCTTGGCCTACTTGCTTGGCGACAATCCCACGCCGCCGTGAGGGACGTTTGCAGGCTAGGGTTCGCACGCTCCGAACAAAGAGTGAGAAATATGCAGGAATCTTTTTCGAACGCCCCCTATGATTCGCTACTCCAACAGATCACGGATTACGTGATCGAGCCACCGACACCAAGTGCGTTGGCCCTTCAGACGGCGCGTTCCTGTCTGCTCGACAGTTTAGGGTGCGGATTGGCGGCGCTGGCGTTTCCCGCGTGCCGCCGGCATTTGGGCCCCTGGATACCGGGGGCGGTCGCCGACCGTGGCGTGCCCATTCCCGGAACGAAGTTCCGTCTGGATCCGATTCAGGCGGCGTTCGACCTTGGCTGCACGATCCGCTGGCTCGACTACAACGATACTTGGCTCGCCGCCGAGTGGGGCCATCCTTCCGATAACCTCGGCGCCCTGTTGGCGTGTGCCCATTTCGCCTCGCATCGATCGGATGAAAATGGCCCCGGGCATCCAGCCTCGACGCAGACGGTGGGCGACCTGTTGCGCGCGATGATTCAAGCACACGAAATTCAAGGCGTCCTCGCTTTGGAAAATGCGTTCAATCGCGTTGGGCTGGACCACGTGATTCTGGTCAAGGTGGCGTCCACCGCCTTGGCGACGCGGCTGCTTGGAGGCAATCGCGATCAGATCCTCAGTGCGGTTTCACACGCCTGGATCGATGGGCAGAGTTTGCGAACGTATCGCCACGCACCGAACGTGGGACCTCGCAAGTCGTGGGCGGCGGGCGACGCCACGAGCCGCGCCGTGCGGTTGGCGTTCTTGGCGTTCGGTGGCGAACCGGGCGTTCCCAGCGCGCTCACCGCGCCCAAATGGGGTTTTCAAGATGTCATGCTTTCGGGGCGTGACCTTCGCGTGTCACAACCCTTTGGTTCGTACGTGATGGAAAACGTGCTCTTCAAAATCGCGTTTCCCGCCGAGTTCCACGCCCAGACGGCTGCCGAGGCGGCGCTGCGGTTGCATCCACTCGTGGCACCGCGGCTGGACGATATCCTGCGTATCGAGATTCAAACCCAGGAGTCCGCGGTTCGCATCATCGACAAAACGGGACTCCTCAAAAACCCCGCGGACCGCGATCATTGCCTGCAATACATCGTCGCTGTTCCATTGCTTTTCGGCCAATTGACCGCCGAGCATTACGAGGATTCCGTCGGTCAGGATCCACGCCTGGACCGCCTCCGGTCGATGATGACCGTGACCGAGGATCGTCGTTATACGCAAGATTACCTTGATCCGGCGAAGCGATCGATCGCCAACGCGGTGCAGGTCTTTTTCCGCGATGGGTCCGCCACCCCCAAGATCGAGATCGAGTTTCCACTTGGGCACCGATTTCGAAGAAGCGAAGGGGACCCACTGCTACTGGAAAAGTTTCGCAGGAACGCCGCCACGGTTTGGCCGTCGAAACGCGTCGAGACGATGTTGGCCTTGTTCGCGGAACCTTCGCGTTTGGATGCAATGTCGATCACGGAGTTTCTCGAATTGTGGGCGGATTGATTCGGCTCGTTCGAAATCGGCCAAGCAGCCGCACCGGTGAGCCGTGACCGGGTGTAATGTGCGGACCTTTCGCGCGGGTGTTGGTGAGTCGTGAGATTGGTACTTCAATCGGGTGCTTCAATGCCACTGGCCCATCGTGATACGCCAGGCACCTCCTATACGTGTTTTAAACTAGAGGCAAAAAAAGGGAACCGTCATGAAAATCCACGCCGTTGCTCCCGCTGACTTCGAACTGCTCAAAACATTCGACACACCCACCATCTGTAATGTGGTCGAGCTATTCGATATGCGACCGCGTACGGCCGGGTACATGGATCAGCGAATCCAGGCCTGTTACCCGAAACTACCACCCATGGTAGGCTACGCTTCCACGGCCACCTTCCGTTCCGCATCGCCACCCGTGGCGGGAAACGTGTACGCGGGACTCGATCAACAGGTTGCCAGTTTCGCGGAACTTCCCGGACCTGCGGTCGTGGTGTTTCAAGACATCGACAATCCCGTGATGTCGGCCACGTTCGGCGAAGTCATGTGCACCACCTATAAAGCGTTCGGTGCCGCGGGACTGATCACCAGCGGAGCGGCACGCGATCTCGATCAGGTGGAAGCACTTCAGTTTCCCTGCTTTTCCAACGGCGTGAACCCCGCGCACGGTTATTGCCATTTCGTCCACATCAATATTCCTGTCCATGTTGGCAATGTCATGGTTCAGCCGGGCGATTTGCTTCACGGAGACCGCAACGGCGTGACGACGATCCCCAATCATCTCGCCTCTGCGGTGGCACAGGCGTGTCCGGAGTTGATGGCGGCTGAATCCGTCGTTTTGGATTACCTGAAAGGCGGAAAGGTGACCCCAGCGGGATTCGCCGAGGCGCGCAAGGAATGTAAACGCCGAATCGATGCTTTGGCGGTGAAACTGAAAAAATTGCTTTAAAACGTCTGACAAAACCCCTTAACGAGCCGCGACCGTGAGAGAGCGCTCGCCGGGGCGCTACGTGCAAGCCTCGCTCCCTCAGGGTCGCGGCTCGTTTGGTCACAGGTTCTTAGGGCCGTTCGCGAACGCGTTGCGTCTCGATGTGCCGCGCACGGAGGAAGCGATTTTGGTCCCTGGTTGCCGCCGAACGCCGTTTCCGTCGTCGACTCGTTTGTGGAAAACGAAAATCACGCGAACCCCTGATGGTCTAAACGTATCAAATTGAAGGGCAATGCCCGGTTGCCGGACGTTTCCTCGCCATGTAAGAAAGATAGAGGTTGGCCCCTTCGCCAAGTGGTAAGGCCGCGGATTGCAAATCCGCTATCCCCGGTTCGAATCCGGGAGGGGCCTCTTTCTTCAGACACGTTTCAGACGCCGTGTTTTACGGCGTTTTTTTGTTGGCATCTCGCACCACGTTCAATCGACATCCAGATCCACGCGTGTGAAATACCAGTGTTGCCGATCCGTCCACCCATCATCGCGAGGGACGTGAACCAGCACCGTTTCTTTCGAAGCACGGGCTAAAAAACCGTTGGCTTCGAGCCAAGCGTCGATCTCCGAGGCTCCCAAGAAGGAAAGCTGAACCGTCGCGGCCCCTTGTTCGAGCATCTCCTTCGCGAAACGTTGGAAAAGGGCGATCCCCGCTTCGGGATCGTGAAAAAAGAAATCGAGCACGGTCACGCACTCCGACGATCCTCGCGACGAAAGGATATAACCCACCACCTCCGTCGAGCCTCGGCGAAGAAGAGAGATCGAAGCATTCGGTGTTCCAAGGGATCGCCAGCGAAGGTAACGCGGATCACGGCTTCCAATGCACCCGAAGGGAAAACGACCTGGCGATTCCAGCCCGGCGAGCGACGATGGAAAATCTCGAACCGTTTCGAACGAGTAGTCCGTAAGCAAGGAACGCGGCTGACGCAACGGGAGGAATGGATCCAGAAACCATGCTAAGGGCCGAGCGATCGAGCGTCTCTTCACCAAGCGTTGGACGAGTGATGCCGTGGTGAACCAAGCGACCTTTCTCGACATGATTCCGAGTTCACGGAAACCAAGCCTCTTGAAAATGGGAACCGCCGATTCGCTCGGAAGGGCGTAAACGAAGGCAAGACCGGATTCATAGGCTCCTTTCAGGACAGCTCGTTCAAGTTCGAGCGCGCAGCCGAACGACCGGTGTGCCATGTCCACATTGAGGTCAATGGCTTGGCCAACTTGGCACGGATGCCCGGCGAGAAACCAGTCGCGGACCATGAGACCCGCGGACCCGATCGGTACACCGTCGCGTGACAGCGCTAACCAGCATCGGCCCGGCCCAGATGCATACATCCAATGAAAGCGTTCAGGTGTCGCGTTCGGCAGATTCCGGTGCCAAAGCTGGAGGATGGCGTTTCGATCATCGCGTGGGCAGGCCGGGCGAATGTGCAGCGTCATGGCGAAGCTGACCCACCCAAACACGCCTCGATCAGAAGTGGCGATGCGTGCCCGTACGCCGCCGCCCGTCGCTTGGCGGCAATCTCGTGGAAGATGGCTTCGACGTGCGCCATGGGCAACGCGAGTTCTTCCGCCACGGTGGAGAGCGGAATTTTTCGTGCTTCCGCGAAAAGGCACAAATCGAGCGTATCGAGGGGAATCGAAAAGAAGAATTCTTCCTGGGATTGCGCCAGGGAAAATGTATCGGTGGTCGGTGGCCTGGTGAGGATTTCCTCCGGCACCTTCAGGAATCGGCCAAGTTGGACGACTTGCGATTTATACAAGTGCGCGATCGGTTTGAAATCCGCGGAACCGTCGCCGTTTTTCACGAAAAAGCCCTGATCGAATTCGAGTCGATTGGGAGTGCCAGCCACCGCATAGTGAAGGCGATCGGCATGATGGTACTCCATCATTTTGCGGATTCGCTGTTTGAAGTTGGTAGCGGCCACGATCTCTTGATAGGCTTCGAACGGCAGCCGTTTATAGACTCTCGCGCCGGATGATAGTTCGATTTCGACCTGATGGAGGCGGAACTTCTCGGAATCTGAGATGGGCGGGCGAACGATTTTGACTCGTTTTCAACAGTGCGTTTTTGCAAGTGATATCCCTGCAAGGCGTTATGAATTATCGGGGAGGCGTTGGCACTACAC
>WBZS01000688.1_pt2 | contig 11515 bp, 12 predicted proteins | sample 5204201 | NCBI WGS metagenome assembly WBZS01 (sample SAMN12344357, study PRJNA552823) | activated sludge metagenome | biome: Activated sludge suspended growth; feature: Nitrification reactor; material: Wastewater; isolation source: activated sludge from nitrification reactor of wastewater...
AGCCTGCATCCGTTCTGGGCTCGGCGTGACTTGGGATCGCGTTCCATCCGTGAAAACGCGGGAAGGGGGCTTATCGGCCCAAACGGCGAACGATTTCTTCGTGGACACGCTGAACGAGCATATGACCGATTTCTTGGCAGGCGGGCACCAGGGAAAGCTTGTGGACCACGTGAAGGCACACGCAGCCGAGCACGAATCCACCAAGCCAACCTTCACAGAAAGAAACGGCGAACAGCACGGAGTCCCTCCTCATCTCGAATAACGGAACCCTTCACGGATCGCGATATGACGTACGCCTGACGCAGGTGGTGTCGGCGCTCATTTACTTGCGGGCCATGACGGCGTCGTACATGAACGCCCACATGGCCACTACGATGACAACAAGCATGCATTTCTCCTTGTGAATTGGTCTTTAGACGAACGTTACTAACGGATGTCTTCGATTTCCTTGCTCGAACCCCGGTCCATCTCCAAGGGCATCCAAAACTTGTAAGCCACGATGACCGTGAAGACTGAGATGATGGTGAAGAATGCCAGGAACTCCCGAAATTCGTCGCTCATGGTGTGGTTCCCCGAAAACTGGAAAATGGCAGGCTGACGAAGGTGAAGCGGCGCGGGCGATATGCCCGCGCTTGGAACGGGGTTGATTAATGGCCACGGAAGATCGCGCCGAGAAGGGTGCCGCCGACCTTGGCCCAACCCGCATTGGCGGCTTGTTTTTTCGCCAGGTCGGCGTCGAGTTTCGCCCGAGCGGCCTGGCGTTTCTCTTCCTCCAGGCGGAAGTAAATGTCAGGCTTTTCGAGCAAGAGCCAAAGCTTAAACAGGCCATAGGCGATCAAAAACACGATGATGCCAATTCCGATCAGGATTCCAACAGGATCTGAATTCATGACAAACACCTTTCATTGAGGGAAAACCGGCACGAAGAGGCACCCTATGAACGCGAACTGGGTGCCCCAAAACAACGTGCCCATGCGATTTCTCCGGGAAACTTTGGCCAAGCCGAGCTTGAGGCGTACGGGGCCACGAGGCCGGGAGCATGCGAATTCTCGTGGCGAATTCCCTTCGTTTCCCAAGTTGGGCTTGGCCGTGAAACTTACCGCTCCATGTCGATGTCGGGGCCTTGATCTCGGCCTACGGCTTGTTCAGGCTCCGTTCCTTGTTTTGCCTGAAAAATTTCCACTTGCGTCGGGTTCCCGATCTGGCCAGGTTCCTCGACGACTCGCATCGAGTCGGGAAATGCTGGCAAGACTTGAGCCGCTTCCTTGGCTCCCTGCCTCGCCAAGGCGGCGAGTGCCCCCGATCCAATCTTTGCCATGGCAACATTACCCCTTTCCACCAAAACCATTGCGATGGGCCATCTGATCCAAGAAGGCGTCTCGCGTGGCCCGTGCGCGAGCAAGCCTGGCCATGTTCTGCCAATTGGCGTTGATGGCCAACGCGATCCCGGCCAACACCAAGTAATGGCCGAGTCCAATCAGGACCGTCTTGGCAGCGATGCCGGCGGCGATCACCAAGGCGGGCTCCGCGAAGCCTTGGACGAGGGCATCAGGACCCGGAATCCACGACTTGCCTGGAGCGAGCGAATGGGTGAAAAGCCCTTTGCGTTGGTTGTTGAATCGCTCGATTCGATGGGCGATGAGCGCCACGGTCACGACCGCCGTGGCGATGACGCCGTAGGGATAGGGGACGTTCGGCCCATCCGCGAGCGTGACGAACACGGGCAGAATGATGAGGCCGACAATGCAATGGGCCCCGCCCAGATACATCTCGCCTGGCGTGCCCGTTTGTCGAAGCAACGCTTCTAGGGGCTTGGCAAACGCTTGTGAAAACGCGATCATCGAGTTGAACGTTGGACGGAAGTCCGACGAGCGCGCACCTTCCTCGGGGTTACCAATCATGGCACCTTCCTTTTGAATTTGAGTAAAAACAAATTGTTACAAAACTTGTGGTAGCGTGAGTTTGGTCCAGGGCTTGCCGGTGTCCGGAAACAGCCGGCCGCCTTGCGTGAAGTAGCATTCCATGGCGAAACGGTTCTTGGCTCCGCCGGTTTTCAAGCGAAGGAAGTCCCCCGGCGGAACATCGGGATGCCAATGCTCGTTGAACGACGCCGTCACCTGCGGGCCTTGGCCCCACATATCCGCAACCATGTCGTAGACGCCGTTCGAGGTCGAGCCCCCCATGAATAAATGCTTGTCATGGCCCAGTAGGTTCGACATGTAGGTATTGGTGTCCAGGCAGCTATTCGCACAGAGGAACTTGTTCATGTAGTTTCCGATCAGCCCATGAACATCTTGCTTCGCCTTTTCGCCTCCGCCGAACGCCGTATACATCATCGGCAAGTTCTGAAAGATTGCAACCTGGATGAGTCCCGACTGCCTTGCGACGGACTGCACCCGCATGTCTTCGTCCGGCACCAGGAAGTGCTGGGCTTCGTCCATGAAGATCATGATTTTTCGCATGTTCGGCTCGATGGGGCGGCGCAGCACGGCCCGTTGCACCATTGTCTTGAACATGATCTGAAACCAGGCCCCGACCACGCCCCACTGAAGCACCGGCATGTCGCAAATGATGCCGACGCCGTCGTGGATTAGCGTGTCGGGCGACACGTTCGTCTCGCCGCTGGAGAGCATCGAGCCCACCGGATCCGCCAGGAACTTGCCTGTGATGTTCGAACACATCAAGGCCCCGACGCTTCGTGTTTTTTCCGAAGTTTCGGGCCAGGTCTTGAGCCAAAAGTCCGCGATCAGTTGCAGGTCTCGGCTCGCGGGCTTTTGGTCGGCCTGCAAAAGACATTGGAAAACAAACGATTCCTGACGCCACTTCGCGTCATTCGCCTGTTCCGGAGAGCAGGGGGCCTCGGCGATCACGCGGTCGATGTCGCTGATGCTGCACGTGCCGGTGGCGTGGTAGACCAGGGAAATGGCTCGGCGAAAGATCGTATCGGCGAAGCGTTGCCAAAAGACCTGTTCGCCGCCTCCACCCTCCGACTCGCGGCCCGAGACACGGATCAGCAAATCGAGTAGTTGGGCCGCCGACTCGACGCTGCCATGCTCGTGCGAGAGGGCATATTGCAGCAGATCGCACTTCCACTTCGAACCCGGCCTCCACCGGATGTAGGGTCGTCGGGTCTTGCGAAAATACTTTTCCCATCGATCCCCCTCGTCAACCTTCGCGACCAAAACGCAGGGTACGATCCCACGCCTCAGAGCATTCAAGGCAATGGGAGCCGCGACGCCCGTCGTCTTCGCCGATCCCGTGCCGCCGCAACAGAGCACCCCCTGCGCGGCGGCCTCGACCGAGAGCACGCCGGGAATCAAATCATCCCTCGCTCGCCTGATCCGTGGCGGAGGCGGCCGAGATCGGAACCAACCCGGAAATGCGATCCTCACCACGCCCAGCACGGCGATGGCGAGGATCAACCATTCGATGACCATTACGCGTCACCGCCTTTCAGAATGCTGGGCAGCGAGGTCATCGGCAGCCCATGCTTCACGGCCTTCTTGATGCCCGCGTCGATCTTGGCCAACGCGGCTTCCATCTTGGTGGACGCGAGTTCGGTGAACGTGACAACTGCTCCGGGCACGGAGATCTTGATTGGTTTTTCGTTGGCCTTGCGTTTGCCGATCATTCGGGTCACGCGGTCGCCGACGCTATCGCGCGTCAGCAATCCTTTTTCTAATTTTTCCGCCAACTCGGTCATGGCGGCAGGGTCCTTGACTCGCGTAAGGTGATAGGCAGCGGTCGGGCAAAGGGTTCCATTGGCTACTTTTTCACGTATCGGATCCGGCAATTTGCTGAATATGGCCAAAGTTTTCGACACATAGCCGGTGGTCACAAAAACCGCCCGCGCCAACTCTGCTTGGGACCAGCCGTTAAGCCGCATCAACTCGCCGTAGATTCGCGCTCGCTCCAGCGGCGATAGGTTAGAGCGCATCTCGTTTTCCAAGAGGCGCTCCCGGGCGATCTCGGCAAGCGTCAATGCACGTTCTAGGATGATGCCGGGAACCTTTTGCAGCCCCGCAAGCATCGCTGCTTGCCGCCGGGTTTCGCCTGCGAGGACTTCAAGTTTGTCCGCTCGGGGCATCAACAACAGCGGCGAGCGAATGCCTCGCTCCTTGATGTCGGCGGACAACGAGCCGAGCCACTCGCGGTACTCCGGCGTGCTGCGGTCGCGCTGGTCCTGCGCCGGCGGCAATAAAGCCGATATGGCGAATTCCTGAGTACGAATTAAATCCATGGCGTTTTCCTCAAATACATGGCCGTCCCTGGTCGCGAGGTCTCGCGAAATCCCCTCCAGGTGTGCCAGACACCGCTACAACGCGAAAGCGGTCCTCAAAATCAACCCAATAAAACAAAACAGCCAACCTCGAAGCTGAGGTCGGCTGCCCTTGTCCTTCACCCAAGAAAGTGCCTTAACTCAGGGTTGAAGGGTCCAACGATTGAGACACCTGGCACAAAAATCGATCAATTCGCTGCGAATCCTCGGCTCGGAAAGGATTGGTGAAGCAGAGCGTTTTGCCTTGTCGCAACAATCCGCTACGGACGATTTGCCGATACACGTCCTCGCGCTGGTAAAATCCTTCCAGCGATGTGGCGAGTCCTTGTTCGCAGATTTCCCGCAATTGAACGCTCGAAACCGGCTGACCTTCAAGATACGCGTGTAGGTCGGTGAGCCATGGAGCGACCTCGGGGTGCGAAGACAACGCTTGAATCGCCGCCACGATCGGTATCGCAGCCATGAGTGATACGCGGCCACCGTTTTTCAACGTGACCTCCCATCGGCTGGAAGAGGGTTTGTCGCTTGATGAAGAGTCTTGCATAGAAGGGCGGCACCTTGAAAACATCTGCTGGAATATTTGAAAAACGGAACACTTCATGGAATTACTCTCCTTTCCAGGGTGTGTAGCTGAAAGATTGCATGATGACTTCCTGGCGCTGTAGCGTCTTTAAACCTTCGTTTTGATGCAGACCTAGGTAAAGGCGCGGCCGAGGACGCGGACTCGAACGAGGGACCGGAATGGGGATGGTGCCTTCTTGAGGTTGGTATTCCCATTGGCCGAGCATCTGCCCTGCCGTAGGACCTTTGGCCTGGTCTTCACACCAGCCCCGCACCAAGTTCGGATGCCAACGCAGCCGACAGATGAGAAGCTGTGCCGAACCCGCTTGAAAGCTCGAGATTGCCTGTGGAAAGGAACCGTTCCATTCACCCACCACGAACTGGCCGTTGTTGCCATTGCGAGGATCGCCCCAGTGCGAGAGGTCGATGCCGATCTGCGGCCGATTGTCCGGAAGATCGAAATAGCCCACGCTGAAATTGAGCACGGCCTGCGGATCCAATCCTTGAGGACAGGCCAGGGTTATTTCATAGTCGCCATATCCGAACGTCGGTGGACCGACGATTTCGGAAGAAGCCCATCCTTTATCCGATTTTTCAATACTCAGGCGAAGCTCGCCATCCTTACCGAGCCTTACAGCTTCGCTTGCGTTCCAAACGATGCCGTCTTTCATTCCGGATTTGACGGACCAGGCGTTGCCGCCAAAGGTAAGGTTCTTTTTGGCAAAACGGACGGGAGCCGAGTCCACACTGATTTTGCGCGGAGGATTCACGACGATGGAAGCCGCGGGCATTTCCTTGGATTCTGGCACTGCACCCTGCGGGGCAACCACCGGCGTTATCGTCTCGGTTGTCGAAGCTACCGGCGTTTTAACTCCAGGTGACGGATCGACGGGTACCGAAACCAGTGGTACCCCTTTTGGGAGGATGCCTTGGTCGGGGGGCGTTACTGACTTTGGTGGCGGGCCCGGATTCGGGACGGGGCCCGGAGCCGGAAGCGGGCCTGGCACAGGGAGGTCCGGAGCTTTTTGGGGCGGGCCGACCTTTCCTTTTTGGCCTCCACCGGCTGGCCCAGGCTGCCCGGGCACCGCTGCAACCTTCACGACCGAAGGGGGCCAGTACGCCCAAATCACCGTGCCCACAATCAGGAGTGTAACCAGTGCCGCAGTGGCGGTTGCCGCGACAATCGGTGACAGAACCAGTTGCCGCCGAGGCCGACGCTTGTCCGCCTCGCAGACGCTGGTAAATTCCAAGTCGCTGAAATTTGCCTCCGGCGCAGCCATGGTGGACTTGGCGGCTGCCGTTGCGGCGCTGGGAGTACGTGGCGTCACCACGATGCCGGTCGCTTCACTCAGCGCCAAGACAAACTCGGTGCAATTGGCGTAGCGGTCTTTAGGCGAGCGAGCCATGGCCTTGCGAAGGACCCTCGCTTCCGCATCGGGTAATGCGAGTTCCGGTTCATTGGTGATGATCTTGTAACATAGCCGCTTGGTCTGTTCTTCTTTGGGAAGCAAGGGACTTACCGGAAACGGATGCCGCCTTTGCCGGATGGCAGCATACATCACTGCCAAGCTGTATTGGTCTCCCTCGGGCGTGAGCCGGGCATGGTCTCCCTCCCGAAAATATTCCGGCGGCATGTAATCGATGGTCATCACGGGCGGCGCGTTATCGCCCCGCCAGCCCAAATCGGTCAGACAGCTCCGATCAAGAAAATACAAGACGTTGCTTGTCTTGATATCCCCATGCGCGATGTTTTTGGAATGAAGGTATTCCAGCCCGGCAGCCAGATCCATCATGCCCTTCATCAGCGCAATTAGGTCCAACTCTTCCGCCGTCTCAAATTTTTGCCGCCAGTCACAAGCTGCTAATGGCATCACCACGGCAATGCGCCCGTCGACAGGAAAGAATTTCACATATCTGGGCTGAAGGATATAGGGCGAGGAAAACGTCGCCATCGTCCGCCAGGGAAGCATTTCCGCTTGAGCCAACTGCGTCAATCGTTCCTCATCCAACTCCAAGTCGTCGGGACAAAGGAACTGGTATCGAACGGCACAAGCGAGCCCGCTGATCAACTGCTTGTAGACTTCGCATTTACCAGGCGTTCCGCCAATAAACTCTTTTTTCATGTGTCATACCTCGAAATGTTTGGAGCGATGATCGAAGCACCGAACAGCCGCCCCACGCAGGAGGCGGCTTTCGCAAATCGCTCTGGTGGCGTTATTGCTGAAGGTTGATGACTTGGCGGACCCGCCGAATAGCGCGTAGGATCAATCGCCGAATCGCTTCCGCGGAAACGTGATACTCTTGGGCGATCTCGGTAAGCGTTTTTTGTTGAATCGTCCGGGCCAACAGCTTGGCGGACTGGTCCTGGGTGAGAGCCTCCGCAATGGCGGTAAAGACTTGCTCCAATAGTTCGGAGGCTTGCGCACGCGCATCCGGCTGATCATTTTCGAAAGGATCAACCGGTTCGTGCTCTTGGGCCGAAAGCGAGATCACCTGACCTCCGCCGCGTTTAAGAGCACGTTCCAAGCGAAGCATGCTGAAGAAACAGTTTCTCAGCATGGTCGCGAACGGAACATGTTTCAACTTGACCACCTTGTTTTCCAGTAACTTGACCACCACATCCTGTTGGATGTCCGACGGACGGATCGGAGAGTTTTGGCACAACCGTTCCGACCCAGGCTTTGTCATTTTCAGCACGGCTTTGCCCCAGTTCTCGCGTTTTCGATTTGGTTTTTTCCGCTCTTGCGGCATATCAAGGACTCCTCGTGTAAAAGGGAAAAAAGGTCGAATGTTCAGAAGTTCCACCTTGCTCACGCGAGACGGAGACACGTTTCAACCTGGTCAATCCAAAAAATCCCGGGATTATTCAGATCTTTCAGGAAGTTCCGTGAACATCCGTTTCGCCATGGCCTGTGGCTTCTACAGAGAAACCGGAGCTGCTCCAGGGGGGCGCCCCCCTGGGCGAAATGCGTACGCGCTTAGAATTTCAGGTTTTTTTGGAAAAAATGTGGGTTTACACCCCATGTCGAGTTCGGTTGCGCCTACGTGGAAATGAGTGTACACTCGCTCTATGGCTCGAAATGACCGCCGCAAAAGAAGCAAGGCAAAACCTCAGCACATCGATTGGAACGCCATCGATGCGCTCAAGGTTGAACTGCACGATGGGAGCATCGTTGGTGGACCGCTGGTTGGAATGTATTCCTTCGATCTTGATGAAATCGCCCAAGAAGGGAGCATCGAGGGCCAACGGGCCTTACAGGACTTATATGCCTTTCACCACGGCGAGAAGACGGCATGTGATCCCGAAACCGCACGCTTTTTGCATCAGCAGCGACGGCATTTTTTGACGGGCGCCACCGAGATTACGGGAGAACCGGAACGCCGCTTTGAAGAAATGACTTTGAATGCCGTGATTCGTAACGCTCTGGTGCGCCGCGACGATGGCACGGTCGAATGCCGCGATCCGTGTAAGCCTACGCACAAAAATAGTCATGCCGCGCGAGCGACTGAACAAGCCATGATCGAACACGTTCGTCAAGAAGTTGAAGGCGTGCAGTCTCCCACAAGTGGTATCGTGACCGAATCGTTGGCCCGAGGGAAGGCCGCCCAACGCCACCGATCGCCGCCGCCTCCGTTACGCTAGCAATCATGGCAGCGCCGCCCTATTGCCGTTGCGTACGGCATTGACCAACCCCGGCCAATGCGCCGGCAGGCGGTGCCACGGTGCCGCCGGCGATTCTTGGCGCGGATGCCCTTTTCCAGCCGCGTCCGTAATGTAAAAGGTGTGAATGCCGTGTTTAATCAAATGGTCGGCTACCTTTTCCCAGGAGGTCTCTTCCGGCAAGCAAGTATGGACCAAGGCCGACATCTTGCCTGGATATTTATGGGCGAACTCCTTGACACTTGCCCCAATTCGGCCTAGTTCTGAGGCTCGGTTTTCGAAAACGCATATGTTGTCAGCCACATCGAAATATTTCTCGCTACAAACCACGCCTGGATTGAGAAACACTAGCGGAAACGCCTTATTCTTGGGGCCTTTCATCGATCGAACCATGTCCGCTAGTATTTCGGCGTAGGGTAGCTCCGAATCCGCCGATGGCATTTCATCCACGAAGACGCCATCGATTTGGGGGTAAAATTTCCACCACCGTTGGATTTCATTCCGAACGTTTTTGATCGGCTTTTGTCCGTACTGCACCGCGATATAACCAAGCATTCGCAGCTTCACGGGAACTTTGCGTCGGACCAAATCCTCCGGAATGGCTCGAAACACTTCACCGACATAATTAGGTTCAGCCTGTAAACCTGGGCCCGAGTTTGGATTGACGACGACAACCATCTCGGAATTCACCCCATGATCGGCGGCTAGCGTTCGCCACGGAAGGCTTGAAGCGGGATTAACATAAAGCGGCGCAAGAATCCGCAACGGGCGGCGAGGGAGTGGTTTTTCCTTGGCCATGATTAGAGGCGGCTTCCCAGGATCATTCTCTTTTGGGAAGGGATCGCCTTTTGCCGCGCCCAGCTCAATCAAACCCACTTTAGCCGGTTTCAACACGGCCACCAAGGCAGGCTTCGCAACGAGATTCTGCAGCCGAACGTTCACTTCGGCAGGAAACCCGACAGCGAGCGGGCCAATCTTAGGATCGCCTGGAATCTTCTTTTGTTCTGCGGGACCGTCGCCTACCTGAATTTTGGGAACGCCAGGATCCTTACGACCAAGCTTCGCCTCTTGCACTCGACTACTCACCAGGTCGTTGAACAACCACCATGCGACGATCACCACGCCAATGGCGCCGATGCTCCCTGCAAGAACAGGCATCCGCAGGAATCTTGCCGACTTTTTCGGGGCCTTCGCCTTTGGAGGACGTACGATTGTTTCGGGGGTCGGATCATTTGGTTCCGCTTGGGCAGGAAGCCCCAGCGCCAACCAGGGAACGATCGCCTTACATCTTGCGAAATCCTCCTTGGAAACTCGGCGTGCCCCATCTGGCTTGCGATCCAGATCCAAGAGCTTGTTTAACCGTTGAAACGCTTTATCTTTTTCCTTGCGAAGTTTGGTTCGCTGCGTTGGTTCGTCCGGCAGCTGCCTTAAGGCTTCCGCCAAGTTGTCGATCTCAGGAAATTCCCCCGGTTTTGCACCGAGGATTTTTTTAAGGAGCAGGCCGCTCGCTTCGGTGCGAACCGCCTGAGGACTACTCAACTCCTTCCGCCGAATGGGATCGAGCAACAAAAGCCAGTGCAAGCGAAGATAATATCCCGTTAAAAAGGCATCGCGTTTTCCAAGCTGCTTCGTCAATCGCAACAGATCAGGCTGAACGATGCGGGCATGCAAATCCAGCAGTTCTCCAAGTAATGGTGATTCGGGCATCAAGTCTTCTTCGCCGGGCTCTTGTGCCAGTCTTTGATTGGCTGATTGGCGTTCATATTCGGTTTTCGCACGCTGAGTTTCTTGACGCTGTCGACGCCGAAAATCTCGAATGGAATAGCCTATAGCCATTTGCACGCTTGCTGGCGTGATAGGCCTTTCCGGTCGCCGGAATTGATGTTGCAACAAACGCCGTAAAGCACCGTCGTAAATGTCGCCTGAAGTCCAAGCTGACGGCAGGTTATCGATCCCAAACCTCAACCACTTCTGCCACTCAGCGGTTTCAACCAAGTCTTTAAACTGCCCCATCACCAAATCTGGAAGCAAACCTAGGCTCGCATGCACGTAGGCGTCCGAATCTTCGGACAACATTTCTTGTTGGATCATTTCCAGGGCTTTGCCCAGGATCGCTTCGGTCTTCTCGGGAGAAATGGCGGCCCCGCCCGGACGGTATTTGGAAAGTTCCGACAGAACGAATGTTCGGATTTCTTCCTCAGAAACCTGCCTTCGTGACATCGGGGCCTCAGGAAATTGCTGGGCGTACTCTTGTTTGGTTGAATGATCGTATAGGATTCTTACTCAACCATGCACTCTAGGCAAGCCCATCGCATTCAAAACGATAAAAGGCTTTACACCCGCAAAAGCGGGCGCTATAGGACTCCTGCAACCACGAAGGAGCGAACATGTCCCGTAAACGCAAAGAACCCTCTGCTAATGATGCAGACATCTCAATGGATGACGTCGTGACCAACACGTCACTCCCCACCGCGGAAATCCTGCCAGGACCCCCGGGCGATGGGCTGCCGATGGCCATCCCAGCCAATTCCGGTGATTTTGACCAGCAGGAGCTCGACCACGACGATCGGACGCCGATCCCTGATCCGTTCTCCCAGCACCAAATCAATCTGACCGCCGACTCGAATGGTCCCAAGATTCGTCTTCAGCGGTCGAATCGCTATCGGCAAATGCGGATCGTCACCGACGAGAAGCCGGCCGCCAAATACTTGCAGGCATTCCGCGACGCGGGCATGAAATGGCGTAATGAGGACAAGGCGTGGACGATCCAACTCGAAAAAGATGCAGCCTGGCGCACGGCCCTGGACATTGAGCGCGTGTTCCTGGACGTGGCCAATGGCATTCGCCAGGACAACGGATTGCCCGAAATCCAACCCCTCGGTCGGTAAGGTTGGCTCCCACTCCAGTTTCCCCTCAGGCTCAAGTGAGCGGGGGAAAAGACAGTGCAGCTTCCGCCACCCTCGGGTTTACCTATCGCGGGGCCCCACCCATGAGCCCCACGATAGGTAAACCCG
>WBZS01000823.1_pt2 | contig 11499 bp, 13 predicted proteins | sample 5204201 | NCBI WGS metagenome assembly WBZS01 (sample SAMN12344357, study PRJNA552823) | activated sludge metagenome | biome: Activated sludge suspended growth; feature: Nitrification reactor; material: Wastewater; isolation source: activated sludge from nitrification reactor of wastewater...
AGCGTGCGCGCGGCCGACCGAATCGTCGTCGCGCCCGGTATTGCCTTCGACGACGTGCCTGGCCTGGCGCCCGCCGACGCCAAGCTGATGCCGCACGCCTGGAAGGCCGGCGAACAAACCACCTGGCTGGCTTCGCAACTGGCGGCCATGCCTGCCGGCGGCACCGTGGTGCTGACGATTCCGCCCAAACCTTACCGCTGCCCACCCGGACCCTACGAGCGGGCCTGCCTGCTGGCCGACTGGCTGAAGATGCGCAAGCCGGGCAGCAAGCTGATCGTGCTGGACGCCAACCCGGGCATCGTCACCGAAGTCGAGAACTTCTCCAACGCCTTCCTGATGCTGCATGCGGGGGTCATCGACTATCGCCCGGGTGTGCGCGTCGACAGCGTCGACCCGACCACGCGCACCTTGTTCACCAATGCCGGGCCGGTGCGCGGCGACGTCGTCAACCTGATCCCGCGCCAGCGCGCGCCCAAGCTGCTGGCCGATGCGCAACTCGTCAACGACAGCGCCGGCCGCTTTGCGGTTGTCGACTCGTTGAGCTACGCCAGCGTGGCGGCGCCGCGGGTACATGTGATCGGCGACTCGTGCACCGATGCAGTGTCGGGCGCGGTGCAGCCGAAGTCCGGCCACATCGCCAACCAGCAGGCCAAGGTCTGCGCCGATGCCATCGTGCGCTTCGTCAACGGCGGCGGCAGCCCCGACCCGGCGCCGGTGACCAGCTCGGCGTGCTTCTCGACCATCACGATGACGCAGGCGTCGTGGCTGCACACCATGTTCTCCTACGACCCCAGCCTGCGACGCATGGTCGGCATCGCCGCCGGCAGCGGCGCGTCGGTCGGCTGGAATGGTGACCACTTCCAGGACATGGGCACCTGGTTCCGGTCGTTGATGTCGGACAGTTTCGCGTGAGCTGAGTTTGGCCCCGGGCTGCTGGGCACTGCGGCACACTGCCGCCATGCCTGCCCCAGCCGCCTCGCCCAGTTTCCGTTCAGCGGAATTTCTGCTCGCACACATTCGCCACACGCTGGCGTTTTACAAAGGCCGCGCGCTGGACCCCAGCGGCGGCTTTTTTCATTTCTTCAAGGACGACGGCACGGTCTACGACCGGCGCACCCGCCACCTGGTCAGCAGCACGCGTTTTGTGTTCAACCACGCCACGGCCTATTGCCGCTTCGGCCACCCGGGCGACCAGCAGGCGGCGCGCCACGGGCTGCAGTTTCTGCACGCCGCGCATGCCCAGCCGCAGGGCGGTTTTGCCTGGCAAATCGACTGGGACGGCCGGCGCGCGACCGTCCAGGACGGTACCCAGCACGCCTATGGCCTGGCGTTTGTGCTGCTGGCCCATGCCCACGCGCTGCGCGCAGGCATTGCGCAGGCGCGCGCCGGGCTGGAAGCCACCGACGCGCTGCTGACACAGCGCTTCTGGGAGCCGGCCCACGGCCTGTATGCCGACGAGGCCAGCGCCGACTGGCAGCTCAGCCCTTACCGCGGCCAGAACGCCAATATGCACGCCTGCGAGGCGATGCTGGCGGCGCACGCAGCCAGCGGCGAGGCGCGGTTCCTGGACCGCGCATTGCAGTTGGCGCAAAGCGTCACACAGCGGCTGGCGTCGCTGTCCGGCGGCCTGGTCTGGGAGCATTACCGCGCCGACTGGTCGGTCGACCCCGACTACAACCGCGGCGACCGGCAAAACATCTTCCGGCCCTGGGGCTTTCAGGTCGGCCACCTGACCGAATGGGCCAAATTGTTGCTGCAACTGGAGCCGCGCCTGGCGCCCGAACAGCGACCGGACTGGCTGCTGCCGACCGCCGTGCGGCTGGCCACGGCAGCGCTGCGGCAGGGCTGGGATGCCGAGTACGGCGGCCTGTACTACGGCTTTGCGCCCGACGGCTCGGTCTGCGACGACGACAAATACTTCTGGGTGCAGGCCGAAAGCATCGCCGCCTGCGCACTGCTGGCACTGCGCACCGGCGACGCGCAATGGTGGCAGTGGTACGACCGCCTGTGGGGCTACGCCTGGGCGCACATGATCGACCACCGCCACGGCGCGTGGTACCGCATACGGCGGCGCGACAACCGGCCGTACTCCGACGAAAAAAGCCCGGCCGGCAAGACCGACTACCACACCATGGGCGCCTGCCACGACGTGTTGCGCGCACTTGGTGCCTGAGCGGCTAAGCTAAAGCCGGCCTGCGGCGCGCTGAAGCCCGGCACCGAAACCAGGTAACGAAATCCGCTGCGGACGTCGAAGCGGGCGCTGCGCGCGTCAGTGCTGATGCTGGTGCTGCTCGCGGGCCGCAGCCAACGCCTTGACCTCGGCCTTGACCGGCACGAGCTCGCGTTTGCCGTCGGCGCCCTCAATCGTCAAGGTCAGATCGATGACCTGCCCGGCGTTCAGTGGCGCCTTCAGGTCCATCAGCATCACATGCCAGCCGCCGGGCTTGAGCTCGACCGCGCGCCCGGGCGGCAGCGCCACCGCCGGCACGGCGCGCATGCGCATGGTGTTGCCGTCCATCGCCATTTCGTGGATTTCCACCACCCCGGCCGCCGGCGTGGCGGCTGCCACCAGCTTGCCGCCGGCCACCGAGGTGATTGACATAAAGGCTCCAGTTGCCTTTTGCTGCGCGACCGTGCCGCGCACCCAGGCGTCCTTGACGGTGGTTTGTGCGATCGCCGAAACGGCAGACATCAGGCAAACGGCAAGCAAAGGTCGTAACAAGTTCATGACCAATCGATGCAAGTGGCAAGGTGCCCATTATCGAGGCGACAAGCGGCAGTCAATCGGGCAAGCCGTCACGGCCGGAGAGCGGAAGGGCCTGCCTTTCAGCGGGTTCAGCGCGTCCTTACACCCTTTACACTCGATCCATGGCTGAGTTTCCGCTCACGGACCTTGCATACAGCTACCTGGCATTTGCGGTCGCCTATCTGATCGGGTCGCTGTCGTTTGCGGTCATTGTCAGCCGTGCGTTGCGGCTGCCCGACCCCCGCACTTATGGCTCGAACAATCCCGGCGCGACCAATGTGCTGCGTTCTGGCCACAAGGCCGCCGCCCTATTGACGCTGCTGTTCGATGCGTTGAAGGGCTACCTGCCGGTGACCCTGGCGCGGCATTTTGCGCTTGAATACAACTTCGAGGAAACCACGCTGGTGTTCGTCGGCGTGGCGGCCTTCATCGGCCACTTGTTCCCGGTGTTTTTCAAGTTCCAGGGCGGGAAAGGCGTGGCCACCGCCGCCGGGGTGCTGCTGGCGCTGGAGCTGCCACTGGGACTCGCCGCCCTGGTGATTTGGCTGCTGATCGCGGTGCTGTTTCGCTTTTCGTCGCTGGCGTCGATCATTGCGGCATTGTTTGCGCCATTTTTCGCGCTGATGTTCTACGACAGCCCGATCCTGGCGATCGGTGTCGGCGTGATGAGCATGCTGTTGATCTGGCGCCATTGGGGCAACATCACCAAACTGATGTCCGGCCGCGAACTGCGCATCGGCGAAAAGGCGCCTGAAAAACCGCGCCGCAGGCGGCGCAGCCACCGTCTGCCATCGGAGCCGCCTTCGTCCGCGGCCGCACCGTTGGCAGCCATGCCTCCATCGCACGGCGCGCCGACGCAGACCAGCGAACACACGACTAGGCATTGAACATGATCGAGCGTTTTGATGTCGGGCCCCGCATGTCTGAAATGGCGGTGCACGGCGGTGTGTGCTGGCTGGCCGGCCAGGTTGCGGCATCGGGCGTGGCCGGCATTGAGGCACAGACCGCCGAGGTGCTGGCGGCCATTGATGGCTTGCTGGCGCGTGCCGGCAGCGACAAGACCAAGATTTTGCGCGCGCAGATTTTCCTGGCCGACCTGGCCGACTTTTCCGGCATGAACGCGGTTTGGGAGCGCTGGGTCGTCGCCGGCCACACGCCACCACGGGCCACCGTGCAGGCGGCATTGGCCAAACCGGAGTGGAAGGTCGAGATCGTCGTCACGGCGGCGGTTTGACGGCGCATACCGGCGTGCCGACGTCCGTCGACCAGGCGAGGCCATCCGGTCGCCGACGCGAAGCCTTGCTGATCATCGGCTTCGTGCTGGCGGCCACCGGCGCGATGGAGGCCTGGCGCTGGCACCTGGACGCCGCGTGGGCGCCGCAGTTGCGCGCAGTGGCGCGCCATGGCGACATTCGCATGTGGTCGTCGGTGACCTGCACCTACTGCACCCGCGCGCGCGACTGGCTGACGCGGTCGGGCGTGCCGTTTGACGAGTGCTTCATCGAGCGCGATGCCGTCTGTGCCGCGCAATACCAGCAGCACGGTGCACCCGGAACGCCGTTGCTGCGCGTGCGTGGCCAGCCGCAACTGGGGTTCGACCCGCAACGCGTGCTCAGGGCGCTGCAAGGCCCGGCGGCTTCTTGACGGCGGCGGCTTACAAACCCAGCCGCGCCGGGTCGCCGCGACCCAGCCGCACCAGCAAGGGCTGCTCATCGGTGAGGTCGACCACCGTGGTCGGCGCCATCGGGCAGGCGCCGGCGTCGACCACCGCCTGAAGTTGCTTTTCAAACCGCTGGCGGATTTCGGCGGCGTCGTTCAGCGCGTCGCTTTCGCCCGGCGGAATCAGGGTGGTTGCCAGCAGCGGCTGGCCCAGCTCGGCCAACAGGGCCTGCAACACCTTGTGGTCGGGAACGCGCAATCCAATGGTGCGGCGTGATGGGTGTGACAGCCGCCGTGGTACCTCCTTGGTGGCCTCCAGAATGAACGTGTACGGCCCCGGCGTGCCTAGTTTGAGCAAGCGGTACTGGCGGTTGTCGACCCTGGCGTAAGCCGCCAGTTCGGACAGATCGCGGCACAGCAGCGTCAGGTGGTGGCGTTCATCGACCTGGCGCAATCGGCGCAACGCGGTGGCGGCCGCCTTGTCGTCCAGGTGGCACACCAGCGCATAGCTTGAATCGGTGGGCACCGCGCAAATGCCGCCGTTGTGCAGGATTTGCGCCGCTTGCTTCAACAGCCGCGGTTGGGGATTTTCGGGGTGAACTTCAAAGTGTTGCGACATGGCTCGCGTGCGATCGTTGTCATCGGCGTCGGCCACCGAAGGGCAGCTTGCCGCGCCACCAACTGATCATCAGCCAGGCGCCCAACATGCCGCCCAAGTGCGCGAAGTGCGCCACCCCACCGCCGCCGGTCAGGCCAAACAGCAGTTCCAGGCCGCCGAAAACGGCGACGAAGGTACGCGCCTTCATCGGAATGGGCGGGAACAACGGCATGATGACCCGATTGGGAAACAACATGCCGAACGACAACAGCAGGCCGTACAGGCCGCCCGAGGCGCCGACCGTCGGCACGTGTGACCCGGTCAGCAGCGTGAAGACCAATTGCACCGCGGCCGCAGCCAGCACGCTGGCCAGCAGCAGGTGTAGATAGCGCTTAGATCCCCACAGGCGCTCCAGCTCGCTGCCGAACATCCACAAGCCCAGCATGTTGAAAAACAGGTGCGTGATGCTGCCGTGCAAGAAGGCATAGCTGACCACCTGCCAGGGCCAGAAGCGTCCGCTGCTCAGTGGCCACAGCGCCAGTGCCCTGTCCAGCGGCAACAGCAACTGCAGGCAAAACACCGCTGTGCATATCAGCATCAGCGCCTTGGTGACCGGAGGCAGAGGCGGCATGGCGGGCGAGGGGGCGTTAGGGCAGTGCTGAATAGGTGCCGGCGAGCGCGGGCGCCCCGACCAGGGATGCGCAGCAAGGAGCAAAGTGCAGCCGTACCGATTGGTGTGGCGAGCATTTGCAAGGCTGCTGCGCGCCCAATTCCGGGGATGCGCGCGCCGCGAGGGACTTGTTCAGCATTGCCTTGGAAGGCGCCGTGCGCGCGCCGTGGTGGTGCGAATTGGTTGGCGACGTGGTGCGCGCTTGAGCTGCGCCGACTGTCGCCCAGTCCTTGGTGCCCGCGGCCAGACTCGAACTGGCACGCCTTGCGGCGGCGGATTTTGAATCCGCTACGTCTACCGATTTCGTCACGCGGGCGGCGCGCGCAGATGGCGCTGCGTGGGGCGCGGATTATGTCATGCACGCCCTGGGTGTCGGCGGGCGCCCAGGTGGCCGCAGGCGGTGGCGGCGTCACAGGTGGCGGCTGACACAATCGGCCGCGGAGGTGACGCCATTGACGCCCAGCTACCCGACGATTGAAGACACCATTGGCCAGACCCCGCTGGTCAGGCTGCAGCGACTGCCCGGCGTGAATGGTCAGCCGCGCGGCAACGTGGTGCTGGGAAAGCTCGAAGGCCAGAATCCGGCCGGGTCGGTGAAGGACAGGCCGGCGATGGCGATGATTCGCGGCGCCGAGGCGCGCGGCGTGGTCAAGCCCGGCGACACGCTGATCGAAGCGACCTCCGGCAACACCGGCATCGCGCTGGCGATGGCCGCGGCAATTCGCGGCTACCGGCTGGTGCTGGTGATGCCCGAGGACTTGTCGATCGAGCGTGCGCAGACGATGAAGGCCTATGGCGCCGAATTGGTGCTGACGCCACGCGCTGGCGGCATGGAATACGCGCGCGACCTGGCCGACCAGATGCAGCGCGACGGCAAAGGCCATGTGCTGGACCAGTTCGCCAACCAGGACAACCCGCAAACTCACTTCGATGGCACTGGCCCGGAAATCTGGCGCCAAACGGGAGGCCGCATCACCCATTTCGTCAGCGCGATGGGGACCACCGGCACCATCACCGGGGTGGGCCGCTACCTGAAGGCGCAGCGCCCGGCGGTGCGGGTGATCGGCGCGCAGCCCACTGAAGGCTCGCGCATCGCCGGCATTCGCAAGTGGCCCGAGGCTTACCTGCCCAAGATTTACGATCCTGCGCAGGTCGACGAACTGGCCCTGGTCACGCAGGCCGATGCCGAGGAGACCGCGCGCCGGCTGGCCCGCGAGGAAGGCCTGTTTGCCGGCGTTTCGGCCGGTGGCGCGGCCTGGGTGGCGCTCAGGCTTGCCGCGCAGCTGCGCGACGCGACGATCGTCTTCGTCGTCTGCGATCGTGGCGAGCGCTACCTTTCAACCGGCGTCTTTCCAGGCTAGGTAGGTGGGGTGCGCGTCGCGCCTGCCAGCGGCCGACCGAGGCGTGAACGCCCGGGCGCTGGCGCGACGCCGCCACTGCGGGTTTGCCGCCAACGCCTTGGCGTCACTCAGCGGCCGCAGACCCTAGAATCCGCCGCCCACTTGAGCCAACGCTGATCGCTGTTTTTCACGATGGACGCCCACAAGGAAATCGACACCCGCGGACTGAATTGCCCGCTGCCCATCCTGAAAGCGAAGAAGGCGCTGGCCGAACTTCGCAGCGGTGAGGTGTTGAGGGTGGTGGCCACCGACCCGGCGTCGATGCGCGACTTCCAGGCCTTTGCGCGCCAGACAGGCAACGAGCTGATCGAGCAGACCAGCGTGAACGAGGAATTCGTTCACTACCTGCGCCGGCGCTAAGGGACCAGCGCCCGTGCTCGGCATAGGCTGCGCGTCAAAGCGAAAGCGACTTCAGGAAGTTGCGGAAATCGCCGCCAAGCTCGGGGTGGGTCAGGGCGAGTTCAATGTTGGCTTCGAGAAAGCCTTCCTTGCTGCCGCAGTCAAAGCGCCGGCCGATGTAACGGTAGGCGAAGACCTTTTCACGCCGCAGCAGCGACGCAATGCCGTCGGTGAGCTGGATTTCGCCGCCGACCCCGCGCGGCTGGCTCTCGATTTCGTGAAAAACGCCCGGAGTGAGGATGTAACGTCCGGCCACGCCCAACCGCGACGGCGCGTTCTCGGGCGCCGGCTTCTCGACAATCCGGCTGACGTCGACGATGCGCTCGCTGACAGGTGTGCCGGCCACCACGCCGTAGCGCCGCGTATGCTCAGGTTCAATCTCCTGCACCGCCAGAATCGATGCGCGCCACTCCTGAAACTGTTCAACCATTTGCGCCAGCACCGGCGGCTCGCCGACCATCAGGTCATCGGCCAGCAGCACTGCGAATGGCTCGTTGCCGACCAGTCGCTGTGCGCACAGCACCGCGTGGCCCAGCCCCAAGGCCTGTGACTGGCGCACGTAAATGCATTCCATGTCGTGTGGCTTGACGCTGCGCACCACGTCCAGCAAATCGGATTTGCCCGCCTTTTCAAGGGCTACCTCCAGTTCGAAAGTCATGTCAAAGTGGTCTTCGATCGGTCGCTTGTGGCGACCGGTGACAAAAATCATCTCCCGCACGCCGGCGGCGTACGCTTCTTCCACCGCGTACTGGATCAACGGCTTGTCGACAACCGGCAACATTTCCTTCGGTTGCGCCTTGGTTGCAGGTAAAAACCGGGTGCCCAGGCCGGCAACCGGAAAGATGGCTTTCTTCACAAGCATTAGTAGAAACCGACAGTCGTGAGGGATCGAAACATTCTGGCATGCAAGGGTCGGTTGGCACGCCGCGGATTGACGCCACAACGGCGCGGCCGTGTAAGTCGTCTCGCGCCACGCGGATGATGGTTTGACATGGTGCTGCTGGTCGCCGAGCCGATTGATCCCGAGGTGATGCTGTGGCTCGCCGCGCGCCACCCGGTGCGTCAGGCGCCCGAGCTGGCCCGGGACGTGCGTGCGCTGCGCGCCGCGCTGCGCACGGTGCACGGTGCCATCCTGCCGGCCGCCGTGGCGCTGGACGCCGAGCTGCTGGCGCAGGCACCGTTGCTGCAGGTGGTTGGCCGCATTGGCGGTGGCATCGACAACATCGACCTCGAGGCCTGTGGCCGCGCCGGAGTCGAAGTGGTTCGGCAGGACGAGGCTTCCGCGCGTGCCGAGGCCGAATTCATGATCGGCGCCTTGCTGCAGATGCTGCGCCGCGTGCCGGTGGTCAGCTCGGATGGCCTGCTGGTCGGCCGTGAGCTGGCCGGCTCGACGGTCGGGCTGATCGGCCTGTCGCCGGCGGCGCAACCGCTGGCGCGGCTGTTGTTCAGCTTTGGTGCCCACGCGGTCGGCTATGACCCGGCGCTGCATGCCAATGACCCGCTGTGGGGCCAGTCGCAAATCGAGGCGGTGGGCTTGCGCGAGCTGATGGCGCAAAGCGACGCGGTGTGTGTGCTGCTCGGCTACTTCAGCCGCTACCACGGCCTGCTCGGCGAGCGCTATCTGGCGATGTGCCGGCCGAACCAGGTGCTGGTCAGCATTTCGCCAGTGGGACTGTTCGATGAAGCCGCGCTGGCCGACGTGCTGGGCACCGGCCGCATGGCCGCAGCCTGGTTTGACAGCATGGACCCGCAGTGGATGGCGCCAGGTCGACCGCTGCAACAGGTCGACAACCTGCAGATCACGCCGCGGCTGGCCGGCATCACGCGCGAGGCGAGGGTGCGCGCGGCCTGGGAAGTGGCGCGCCGGATGGACGCGCTGATGGCGCCGCACGGCACACGCGCGTAAACGGCGCCAGGCGCGCCGGGTTTTCAGCCGCCGGCCAGGCGCTGCAACTGGTCGCGCAGCCGGGCCAGGGTCTGGCCAAACTGTGCCAGCCGCTCGCGTTCCTGCGCCACCACCGCGGCCGGCGCGCGGGCCACAAAGCTGTCGTTGCCGAGCTTGGTCTCGGCCTTGCCCATTTCGGCTTCGATGCGGGCGATTTCCCTGGCCAGCCGGGCCTGCTCGGCGTCGACGTCGATCCTGACCTGCAGCGCCAGCCGCAGCCCGGCCTGCAGCGCCACCGGTGAGGCCGCGCTGGCCTGGGCGAAGGCAGCGTCGTCGGCGCTGGTGGTCACTTCAGACAGTTTGGCCAAGGCCTTGAGCAGCGGCGCGGCCTGGGCGATGAAGTCGGCGTCGCCGATGGCCACCAGCGGCACGCGCTCGGCCGGCGACAGCGCCATCTCGCTGCGCAGGCTGCGGCAGGCGGCGACGGTGGCCTTCAGCCGCGCCATCCAGGCGTCGGCCGCGGCGTCCACACGCGTCGGGTCGGCCTGCGGATAGGCCGCGCTGGCAATCGTGGCCACCGTCTTGCGGCCGGCCACCGGCGCCACCGCGTGCCACAGCTCGGCGGTGATGAACGGCGTCAGCGGGTGCAGCAGGCGCAGCACGGTTTCAAGCACGCGGATCAGCGTGTGGCGGGTGGCGCGGCGTTGCGCGTCGGTGGCACTCGCCGACTGCAACTGCACCTTGGCGATTTCGAGGTACCAGTCGCAGTACTCGTCCCAGACAAACTGGTACAGCGCGTTGGCCACCAGGTCGAGCCGGTAGTCGGCAAAGGCCTGCGCCACCGCGGCTTCGACACGCTGCAACTCGCCGCTGATCCAGCGGTCGGCGGCCGAGAAGGACAAGCCATCGGCCGCCGCCTGCGGCGCGGCTGGATCGCCGGCGGTGGTTGCCAAGCCGCAGTCCTGCCCGTCGCAGTTCATCAGCACGAAGCGGCTGGCGTTCCACAGCTTGTTGCAGAAATTGCGGTAGCCCTCGCAGCGCTTGGTGTCGAAGTTGATGTTGCGGCCCAGGCTGGCGTAGCTGGCCATCGTGAAGCGCAGCGCATCGGCGCCGTAGGCCGGCATGCCGCCCGGGTGCTCCTTGCGCACCCGCGCCGCGACCTTGGGCGCGGTTTCGGGCTTGCGCAGCCCGACCGTGCTTTTCTGCACCAGGGTGTCGAGGTCCACGCCATCGATCAGGTCGACCGGATCGATCACGTTGCCCTCGGACTTGCTCATCTTCTTGCCTTCCGAGTCGCGCACCATGCCGTGGGTGTAGACGTCACGGAACGGCACCCGGCCAGTGAAGTGGCGCGTCATCATGACCATGCGCGCGACCCAGAAGAAGATGATCTCGTAGCCGGTGACCAGCACGCTGCTGGGCAGGAACAGGTCCAGCTCGGGCGTCCTGCCCGGCCAGCCGAGGGACGAAAACGGCACCAGCGCCGACGAGTACCAGGTGTCGAGCACATCGGCGTCGCGCGTCAGCGCGCCGTGGTAGCCGGCGGCGGCGGCCTGGGCGCGCGCATCGTCCTCGCTGCGCGCGACGAACAGCTCGCCGCCGCTGCCATACCAGGCCGGGATCTGGTGCCCCCACCACAACTGGCGGCTGATGCACCAGTCCTGGATGTTCTTCATCCACTGGTCGAAGGTGTTGACCCAGTTCTCGGGCACGAAGCGCACCTCGCCCGAGGCCACCGCGTCAATCGCCTGCTGCGCAATGCTCTTGCCGTTGGCGCCCGGCTTGCTGACCGCGACAAACCACTGGTCGGTCAGCATCGGCTCGACGATTTGCCCGGTGCGGCCACAGCGCGGCACCTGCAGCCGGTGCTTCTTGACCTCGACCAGCAGGCCCCGCGCGTCCAGGTCGGCCACCACCTGCTTGCGCGCGGCAAAACGGTCCAGCCCGCGGTAGGCCGCGGGTGCGTTGGCGTTGACCTGGGCCGCCAGGTCGAGCACGCCGATCATCGGCAGGCCGTGGCGCTGGCCGACCGCGTAGTCGTTGGCGTCGTGCGCCGGCGTCACCTTGACCACGCCGGTGCCGAATTCGCGGTCGACATAGGCGTCGGCGATGACCGGGATGTCGCGCTCGGCCAGCGGCAGC
>WBZS01002453.1_pt1 | contig 11498 bp, 12 predicted proteins | sample 5204201 | NCBI WGS metagenome assembly WBZS01 (sample SAMN12344357, study PRJNA552823) | activated sludge metagenome | biome: Activated sludge suspended growth; feature: Nitrification reactor; material: Wastewater; isolation source: activated sludge from nitrification reactor of wastewater...
AACTCGTGACCCCGGACGACGCCGAGCGCTCGGTGCGCGAGCTCGCCGACGCGATCGCCCACCACTACGGCGACTCCGCCGAGCGGGTGATCTACACCGAGAGCCACGACGAGGTCGCGAACGGGCGCGCGCGCGTCCCACAGGAGATCGAGCCCGGCAACGCGACGGGCTGGCCGTCCCAGAAGCGGTCCACAGTGGGGGCCGCACTGGTCATGACGTCGCCCGGCATTCCCATGCTGTTCCAGGGACAGGAGTTTCTCGAAGGCGGCTGGTTCCGCGACGACGTGCCGCTGGACTGGCGGCGACGGGACGACTTCCGCGGCATCGCGCGGTTGTACGGCGACCTGATCGACTTGCGCCTGAACCGCGGCGGGTTTACCCGCGGGCTGACCGGGCGCGGGCTGAACGTCTGCCACTGCAACGAGGACGACAACCTGTTGGTGTTCCAGCGCTGGCTCGACCACGGCCCCGGCGACGACGTGGTGGTGGTCGTCAACCTCGACAGCTCCCCCCTCGAGGATCGGCGCATCGGTCTGCCGTCCGGGGGGCTGTGGAGGCTGCGCTTCAACTCGGACGCCAGCGTGTACAGCTCCCTGTTCGGCGACTTCGACAGCTTCGACCTTGAGGCGTTCGAGGAGGGCGAGGACGGGCTCGACTGGCACGCGAACGTGTCCGTGGCGCCGTACAGCGTGCTGATCTACAGCCAGGACGCCTGAGCCGCGCCCCTAGCCCGGGGGGAGTCGGACGCCGCGGGTAGGGTGGGGCGATGTTCGGTATGAATCGCCTGGTGGATCCCCGCGTCGCGCTCAAGGGCCGCGACACGCCCGTGCTGCGCGCCGGCGTCCTGCACGACGTGTTCGGCATCGACGTGACCAGCACCCCGCCCGGCTCGGATGTCGCCCACCTCGCGCTGGGCTGCTTCTGGGGCGCCGAGAAGCTGTTCTGGACCACGGCGGGGGTGACCAACACCGCGGTCGGGTACATGGGCGGGTACACGCCCAACCCGACCTACGAGCAGACGTGCTCGGGCCGCACCGGCCACACCGAGACCGTGCGGGTGTGCTTCGACCCCGAGCGGGTGACGTACGCCGACCTGCTGCGGCTGTTCTTCGAGAACCACGACCCCACCCAGGGCATGCGCCAGGGCAACGACGTCGGCACCCAGTACCGGTCGGCGATCTTCGCCGTCTCGCCCGAGCAGGCCGAGGTGGCGGCGTCCGTGCTGACCGACTCGCAGCGGGCGTTCGCCCGCGCGGGGTTCCCGGCGGTGACGACCGAGCTGGTCACCGAGCCGTCCGAGTTCTACTACGCGGAGGCCTACCACCAGCAGTACCTCTACAAGAACCCCGGCGGTTACTGCCCGATCCACGCCACCGGCGTCCGCTGCCGGCCCCCGCTCTAGCCGGACGCCGGTACGCGCTGATCCCAGGAGTGCGCGAGGAGGGAGTGAATCTCTTCCATGGTCTTCTGGGCTTCGAAGTAGTTGCGATGCGTCACCCGGATGGTGTCGAGCGAGTCGGATCCGACGAGCACGATATCCATCCTGGCATTGGCCCGGTGCTCAGCCTCGAGCTCCTGATAGCGCTCGACGGCCGCCTGGGCGTCGGTTCCGAACCCGATCTCCTGAACCAGGTGGCCAAGATCATGGTCATAGACCAACAGGAAGTGCTGCACACTCATGACGGCTCCTCGACGACGGGCTGGGGACCATGTACAGCCAACTTGTACAGGGTCTCATACTCGGTCAACAGCTCTAGCGACGGCTGCATTCCCAGCTCCCCACTCTCCATCAGCCTCGCCATGCACTCCAGATACGAGGCGGTCGTAACCCTCGTGTTAGTGCCGCCCGACAGGTGTGGCGGCCTGCCCGGACGTTTGCGCACTTGCCGGGACCGCACCGCGTGACTTCGCAACCTGGCTCCGTGGCGGCAACCGCGCTGCCGCTGCTCTACAGGGTGCTAGGCAGAACTTCGCCTGAGGCCATTGCGGCGAAACATGTGAAGAGCACCGCCTGACGATCGGCCACAGTGGTCAGTGGCCTGCGCGCGCCGAATGCCTTGTCCACGACGCGGTCCAGGGCTGCGTGCGCCGCTACCAGCGCGGGGTCCATCGCCAGCGGGTTGTAGTGGTCCGCCAACGATCGTTGCGGGTGCGACGCGCGAATTGAGCGCAACACCTGACCGGCGAGGATGATTCTCGGGCGAAGGGCTGGCAGGACGTTGGGCAGGGGGAGATTGTTCCATACCGGGGTCGTGGAGAATCGTGGATCAGACTTCAGGCGGCCCCCCACTGTCTTCTGCCACGTGATGAACATGCTGCTGCTGATGATGGCGAATGCGAACCCGTCGGGGTCGGGGGCGGTGAACACTGAATCACCCGCGATGACGTCTGGTTCCAGCCATTCGCAGGTGGCCCACTGGCGGGATTCGCTGAAGATGCGAGGAATGCCCAAGTAGGGAGTTGTTGGCTGCCTATCCTCGGCGAAGAGGTGAGGGGTGAGTGCCTTCTCCCGCGTCGCCGCTCGTTTACTCTTGCCCCGTTCATCGCGAACCCGGTTGATTCGCTCCCGAAGCAACGGCGACTTGGTGAGGTCCGCAGGGTCGAGGTCCTTCAGCCACAAGCACCAACGAGGAATGTTGTGGATCAACTCCTCGCCCATGACGTAACGCCGTAGGTACCTCGCCGCTACAGGATCGGCCACGACCGCGCCGTAGTCGCTGGCTTCCACAATCAGATGGCCTCCATCGTTGGGCATGCTTCCGAACCGCACTTCCGGGAGAGACCGCGACAACGGGGTCCGCGTTCGCTTTGGAACCAGGACGTTGCTCGCGTCGACCAGGTAGGCGTTGATCAGAGTTGCCGGAACCGCAGTGGGCTGCCCTCGCAGGTCGGAGTACTTATAGAGCACCGCGGGCGCGCGTTCATGCTTGTCGAACCCGGTGATGACACAGTGCACGGCGGCTGCCTTTGGCGCCTCGGACGTCCACGCAAACGTCTGATGAGCGAACCGAATCCGCCACCCCGCCTCGAAGATGGGTCTGAACAGCGTTGGCACAGGGTTGCCCTGCGTGATCGAGTTGGTCGACACCAGGGCAAATCGACCTCCCGGGATCCCATCGAAGTAGTCGATCGCCTTCTTGTGCCACGCAGTGACGTAGTCAAGGTCCCCAGCGGACGGGCCCCAAATCCGTGCCATGTCTGCCTTCTGAACCAGCCCCATGACGCGCGCACCGGAGAATGGCGGGTTGCCGACGATCCGAACGTCAGGGGTTGGAGGCATCACGGTGGCCCAGTCAATGTGGAGCGCGTTCGCAACGTGGATGGAGTTCACCTTGTCCAGAGGTAGCGGGTCGGGGGCGGTCCCCAAGGCCAGTTCCATGGCCTGGTTAGCTTGGTGATCGACAAGGTGCAGTGCGGCGGTGGCGATCCGGGCGGGCCACTCCTCGAGTTCGATGCCTGCGAAGTGGTCAAGCGTGACGGAGAGGTTGTCCTTGGTGAAGAAGATCGCCGGGATGAGGGTGCGGTCGCCCAACTCTTGGAGACGTTCGAGGATCTTGAGGTCCAGGGCTCGAAGCTCGCGATAAGCGACGATGAGGAAGTTGCCGCACCCGCAGGCGGGATCCAGGACGCGGATGTTCGAGAGGTCGCCACGGAGACGCTTCAGCCCGGCGACGTTGTAGGCGTTCTCGGTGAAGCGGGCACGTAGCTCGTCCATGAACAGGGGGTCGATGGTCTTCAAGATGTTGGTCTCAGTGGTGTAGTGCTCGCCCAGTTCGCGGCGGGCCACCTTGTCCTTGACTGCTTGGAACAAGCTGCCGAAGATCGCCGGGCTGATGCTGGACCAGTTGAACGAGCACGCTTCGACCAGCTTGGCGCGCATCTCGGAGTCGAACGACGGGATGTTGACCTGCTCAGCGAACAGATCGCCGTTAACGTAAGGGAAGGCGAGCACCATCGGGTCCAGGTTGGTGGGCCGCTTGGCCTGGGGCTTGTCCAGCTGCTGATAGAGAACGGTTAGCTGGGCCCCAAGGTCGGAGCCGTCCGGGTTGGTGCGGTTCTCCAGGTAGTCGCGGAAGGAGTCCCGTTCCCATGCGCCCGAGTCGTCGGCGTAGAGGCAGAACAGGGTGCGTACAAGGAACACGGACGCCACGTGGTCCTCGTGCCCCGACAGGTCAAGGCCTTCGTACAGATCGGCCATCAGTCGGGCCGCCTTGATCGATGCCTTCTCCTGCTCCTTGCTGCCAAAGTCACGTTTCTGGTAGCCGGCGAGGAACCCGAGCGATCGGTAACGCTTCGGGAGGTCATTGAGGTCGAATTGTTCGATCTCGTGGCCAGCGTTGGTAGGCGTCAGGTCAAGGATGCGGATGGTGCTGAAGTTGCAGGTGACAACCCAGCGCGGCATCTCGATCTCGGGTAACGCTCCCATGTAGTCGAGGGCCTGCTGCTCTGCTGTCGCCAGGTCTTCGCCGCGAGACTTCATTTCGATGATGCACAACCCGGGCAGCAGCGCGTCGATGTAGCCATCCCGGCCCGTGGAGCTTCGTTGAGCGCGCTTCTCGTAAAGGGCAGCCTTGCGCTTGGTGATCCCAAAGACCAACAGCAAGTCGGCAACGAACTGGTGTGCCTGCTGCTTCTCGTGACCGAGTTCGTGACGCCACTCGGCCGCGAACGCGACCGCCCGCTTTCGAATCTCGTCGAGGGAGATGGGGTTCGCCACGGTTACCTCCGTTGCCGCAGTGCACGGTTCAGGGCACGACACACGCCAGGCTCGCCCCCCTCGACATTGAGCTTATCGGTGGGGGCAGATGCCAGGCGGCGGACAGCACGAGCGTCGCGCTCCCGTGTGGTGCGATCAAGCCGTCCGCTGTGGGCTCCCGGCGGGCCTCCACAGGGTCGACAGGCGGTGCTGTCAGCTCCGCTGAGTATCGTTCCCCTCTGAATCGCGGTGGAAGGGCTCCACCTCCTGCGGGCAACGTTCCCCACGCTCCAGGCGCCCCCGACCGATCTCAGGCGGGACATCCTCCGACACTCGGTGGACGCCCGACCTCCAGAGCGAGCGGGACACCAGTCCCGGCAAAGTTATCCTGTTTGATAGCCAATGTGATGCCAGTTATGATGTGAGCTAAGGAGGTGATCGCAATGAGTGACAACGAGATTCGCACGGCGCTCACCATCGTGCGCGAGGCACGTGGTTGGTCTCAGCGCGACCTGGCGACCGCTGCCAGTGTCTCCCAGCCTGCCTTGTCCAAGGCGGAGCGGGGTATCGCACCTCTTCCGTCGGATGCGTTGGTGGCGGTGGCGAACGCTCTCGACGTGCCGAGGGAGTCGCTGGGACGAGCGGCGATCGCCGATGTCGCCGCGAGCGTCTATGTTCACCATCGACGCCGCACCAGCACGATGGCGCAACGCGTGGTGCGGCAGGTCGCGGCGGTAGCTCAACTGACCGCTTACGCGTTGGCCACGCTGACCGATGGTGTGGAACTGGCGCCCGAGCACTCGTTGCCTGACTACAGCGACGGGCTGTTGACTCCCACGCAGGCCGCGGAGACGTTGCGGGTCGCTTGGCAGGTCCCGGATGGCCCCATCAAGCACGTCATCGGCCTTGTCGAAAGCGCGGGAGTGGTGGTTGTTGATCGAGACCTCTTCACCGCCAGCCAGGACGCCCTCTCGGCTCGTCTGATCGGCAGCCCTCCCGCGATGACCCTCGTGGCGCGCGGACTCGCGCCCGACCGACTCCGATTCACGGTCGCGCACGAGTTGGGTCACCTGCTGTTGCATGCCGCGCCGCGGGAGACACAAGAGGCCGAGGCGAACACCTTCGCGTCGGAAGTGCTCGCCCCCGCAGACCAGATCGCTGGCGACTTAGCAGGCTTGCGCACCGGGGATATCGATCGTCTCCTGGCGCTCAAAGCCCACTGGGGCATCTCCGTCGCAGCCCTGATTCGCCGCGCTTTCGACCTGAATCTGATCACCGAGCGCCAATACCGCGAGTTTCAGATCAGGCTGAGCAGGCTTGGCTGGCGCCAGGCCGAACCCCGACAGCCCCCCCGCGAAGCACCCACAACCGTGGAACGCCTGATCGAACTGCGCGAACACAATGGCGAGTCCGTGGCTGTCATGGCTCGTCGCGCAGGCATGACCCTCAGTAACTTCACCGAAGTGTTCCTTCCCTCGCGACCGGTGACCCGACCCACCCTCACCCTCCGACAGGACCAACGATGAGCGGACCACTTCGGCTCCAGCTGCACACCGATATCCAGCGCAACGAAGCTGTGGTCGCACCCCGGGGCGAACGTGCCGCTGCGCAGACCCGCACCCCGTTGCTCGGTGAAGACACTCCGTTGCTGATGCACGCGAAAGCCAGTCAAGGCCTGAAGCCGGGACTCATCCAGTGGTGCGCCGCCGCACAGTTGGGCGCCATCTACACCAGGCCAAAGCGCAGAGACTTGACGAAGCTCATTGAACTCCACCGAACCCACGATGCTGGGCCGGTCCTGTTCGACGCCGAACGCTACTCCGGCAAGGACCGCGACCAGGCCAAGCCCACGCTGGACCCCGACTGGATCGTGTGCCAACGTTCCCATGGCCTGCCCTACGGGCTGACCGACTCGCCCATCATCGAGGCGAATGATCTGGCTCGGCTCAAGATCATTCTCGAACAGGGTGCCCGGATCCCCGGTGCCATCACTGCCCTCCCGCTGGCGAAACGCTGGTTCACCCATGATGTCAACGAGGTGGTGCAGCAGATCAACCGCTTCTCGACGCCTGTCGCCTTGATGGCCGAGGACAGAGACGATCCCTTCGCGAGCACCAAGGCGATCTCGGGCCTGATCCGTCTGCTCGACGATGCGAGGGTGCCAGTGCTCCTGCTGCGGTGCGATGTGACTGCCATCGGGACCCTGGCGTTCGGTGCGAGCCACGCCGCGATCGGCACGACGACCGGGTTGCGCCACATCTGGCCCCCCACCGACAAGGGCGGCTTCCGCTTGCCAGCTATCGCCGCCTTCGTGCCCAAGGCGATGAGCTACCGCACGCTGCCGAATATCGGCTACGCGGTGCTGCACTACCCCGACGATCAGGTTCGCTGGCGCTGCGACTGCGATGTATGCGCGGGCAGCACGCTGGATCATCTCGCTGATGAGGACGAGGCCGCGATGCACTCGCTGCTGTGCCTGTCTGACCTGACCCAAGCGGTCCTGCAGGATCCCTCGCTGGCCGCTCAGGCCTGGATCGAACGGTGCCGCCACGCTTTGTCGATCAATCAGGAGGTCGCGGCGGCGTTGGTCAAGAACTGGCCCACACCGGGCAACCTCGACGCGTGGGTGAGTGCCGTCGGCTAGCGCGCGAACGGCAGGCAGTCCTCCCGGGCGGCCAGGTCGAAGAGCTGCTCAACAAGAAGCCTGCGTCCAACCGCGCCCACCGCGACGGGCAGCTCTGGCGGCCCTGATCCTCGCGTAACGACCGTCTGAGTCGCGGCGTCCACCTGCCAGAACCCGCCCAACTCGCAGGCCCACGCGCTCCAGTCGTCAGTTCGCGTGGACAGCCACACCATTCGGCCTAACGGCGCCAAGGTTGACATTGGGGTCATCGATTGAGCCAGAGCGCCCGTGAAAACGAAGCCCTCGATCTTGAGCGGCACGCTTTCGCCGGATGCGGCCACCACCCAGTCCCGCACGATCACTCGGTCCATTACGGCGAACGCCCGCCGAGCGAGGCGGTCTCGCAGCACGAACTCGTTCCAGCGCACCACGGGCCAAACCCGCCCACCAGCGAGTCGGGTCTCCGGAAGCACCACGCCTTCCTCACTGCAGGCGTCCCACGCCCTTTGACAGGCACGACGGGAGTTCTCATTCGAGTTCACGCGCGGCAGAGTCTCACGTTTGTGGCCCATCAGTCTGCTCCCTCCACTGTCTGGAGCACCTGACACTGTTCCCAGACGCGTGAGCGCAGGTCATCAAGCCCTACCCCCAGAGCGTCCGCGAGCCGGCCAACCAAGAAGAACCCAGGTGATGCGACACTCCCGCCCTCGATCCTCCGCACTGCATCGAGATGAACGTCTGCGGCCTGCGCCAGCTCCTCGGCAGTACGGCCTTCGCGCGCCCGCTTCACGACGAGACCCAGCGCGCGCCCTTCACGCTTCTCACCGGCGCTCCGGGTCGGCCTTGGCATGAGATAATAATACCAGGCGTTTTATCTGCACGTCAGTCGAGGTCCGGGTGCGCCAGGGGGTCCTAGGCGGCTCGACGACCAGCGGCGATACGACCACGTCTGAACCGACACGCATCGTGACGAAGGCCGACACTCGGACGGCCGTGGTGAGCGACGAATCAGTAAGTTCATGATTCGGCCCGCCAGGTCGTGGCGTCGGTCACGGGACCCCTTCGTTGTGCGTCGTGGGGGTCGGCTTCTATGGTGGTCGGCTGCCACGCTCGGGGTGGCAGCGGAGAGGGAGCGGCGATGAGAGACACCTGGCGTTCGATCCGAGAGGGCTGTCCCCCATGTCCCGTACCTGGCATCACCAGCCGTGGCTTGTCCGCGCCAGGCATCCCCTGGGCACCCCGCGAGGGCTACCCGACGGGGAACGGCACCACCACTACTTCGCGCCGCCCAGCCCCGTGATGCGGCGCGTGTTCTGGTACCAGCCTGAACGTGCGTACGTGCGCCGCATCCTCACCGAGGCCGTCCTCGACTGGCAGACCAACCGTGGCACCGACCCTCGAGCCCAGCCTTTACCAGCACCGCCACAGCCTCCGGGGCGGTGCTGGTGGGACCCTGACATCTGCTGACGCGGGCGCGCCCTATCGAGCGTCCGGGGTGGCGAGCGTCCGGGGTACCGAGCAACCCTGAGACCTGGGATCGGAGCTCACCCCGGTTGCTGTTCCGGGAGCTCGCGGGGGTCCACCTTGCTGGGTAGCGGCAACCCGGTCAGGTCGACCTCGCACCCAAGGCGCTCCACGTCGGTGGAGCCGCAGGCGAACTTCGCCTCATGCTGAGTGCCACGTGGCGTCCCCGATGGTCGGGAAGCCTCTTTGGTCTGCTGCCAGGGCAGCCGCTGCGGATCCTGAACGGCGAACATCCGGTAGGCGCCCGGCTGGGTGGCGTACCAAACCACGTACAACCACGCCGCAGACCCGGCGGCCTTGAACGTCTCCAGCTGCCGTTCCAGGAGATCGATGGGGCCCTTGCTGCCCCGGCCCTTCACCTCAATCAACCGGACCTCGTTGTCCAGCCGCGAGATGAGGTCGACACTGGCCACGCCGAACCGCGCGATCCCCATCTCGGCCAGGACATCGTTGAGTTCGCTGGTGCGGCCCGCGCTGACGTCGACGACGGTCGCACCGCGACCGACCTGTTCGTACGCGACTGCCACATGCATCGCCCGGTTCGTGGCCAACCCTCTTCGATCTTCATACATATCCCCGACGTTACGGATCCGGGCTGACATTCCCTAAGTCCGTGGCTCGGGGGCCGTGCCTGCCGCTGCGCCTAACGAAGCGGATGAGCGCGTCGCCCATCAGCGCTGGGTGCGCGATGGCGACGCACTACGGATCGGTGCTGATACACGGTGGCGCCTCCGGAGGATGCGCGGCTCAGCTCAGGCCATACCACCAGCCACACAACAACGCCGAACAAGATAAGCGCGATGGCGCGCTTCGCAAGGTGATCCATGCCCTACCTGTGCATTGAGTCGTCCGGCACGACCGCTCGCACCTTCCCGATCGCTCCGGCATACGCCCGGCCGAGCATGCGATCCGCGTGGAAGCGCCCGTGCTCGCCGGGTCCCCCACCGGCGTTGACCGGCTGGGCGCCATCACTCTCAGCACCCGCCCCCACCTTCCGACACCCATTGCAGGAATCTTGGACGAATCCGGCCAGAGTGTCGTTCGTCCGGACTCCGCTATCGCCGGACAACGGCCTTTGAGCGGGTCGTGAAGTCCACCCTCACCCAGGATGGTAGGAGGTCGCCCGCACTACGGTTCGGAGATCCTCGGGTCATGGCCCTGCTCGGCGCCCTCTGCATCGGGTTCAACGCCCTCCGCTTCACCACCGGATCCTCCGCGCCCAGGAGAGCCAGCTGCTGGGCGTCGCCTACACCGTGAACCAGATGAGCTACGACCTCGCAAGGCTCCGCCTCAACGGATTGATCCAACGCCACCCCGGCACGAACACCTACCAACTCACCGATGACGGGCAACGCGTCGCGATCTTCTACACCAAGGTCCACGACCGGCTCCTGAGCCCGCTCATCGCCGCCAACGCCCCTCCAGCTCCACCCGAACTGCGGCGCGCGCTCACCACCATCGACCGACACCTCAACCACTACGTCGACCAAGCACGCTTCGGAAAGGCAGCCTGAGACCCCAAGACAGACTCATGAGTTCTCGCAACCAAGGGTCGCTAGCCGGACGCCGGTCGCCGCGGCGCGTCGGCCAGGACGACCGCGAACGGCGGCGTCCGCCTGACCCGTTCGGCGAACGCGTCGCCGAGGCGGGCCCACACGTCGGCGTGCTCGTCGGCGAAGGCGGTGCCGCTCGCCCAGACAACCACCGTGTTCGCCGGGACGCCGCGGAGGCCGTCGCCTAGGGCGTCCCAGGTGGCGGCGTACCGGGAGCCGAGCCCGAGCACCTCGCCCAGCGCGACCAGGGTGCCGCGGGGGGCGTCCGGCTCAAGGTCGTCGGGGAGCCGGACGACCTTCGGCGTCCAGCCGGCCAGGCGCCAGTCGCCGGCGACGGAGGTGGCGTCGGAGTCGGTGACGTAGAGTCCGGGCGCGAAGCGGTCGTCGTTCATGGGGCACTGCCTTCCGGAAGGTGTTCTAGGTCGAGCTGGGACTGGATCTGCTCGACGAACTGCTCGATGGCCGGGGACCCCGAGACCGGACCGCCGGCGATCAGCCCGTCCGCGCCGAGCAGGACCGCGGACGGCGTCCCCTGGGCACGGAACAGGCCCAGCAGGCGCGAGTCGACATCGAGCAGCATGGCCTCGTCGAAGCCGCGGCCGAGCAATGGTTCACGCTGCTCCGGACGGACGGCCACCACCACGTCGAGGACGGCCAGGTCGCGGATCCAGGCGGGCAGCCGCTCGATGACCGGGGTGCAGCTGCCGCACGTCGGCGACACCCACACGAGCAGCACGGCTCGGCTTCGGGCCAGGTCGTGGAGATGAACCTCGACCCCGTCGGGGCGCTGGAGCGTGCCGTACGGGATCGGCGCGCGGAGGTACTCTCCGCCGGCCTCGTCCTCGTCACCGGACGACACCGCGGCTAGGGGGGACGCCGCGGCGTCCGGGTGGTGGACGATGGTGGCGACCAGCAGGCCCACCAGGCCGGCGCCGGCGACCCAGGCCAGCACCCCGGCGTCAGCGAGGCGCAGCACCGGTGGGAGGTCCGCCACGGCGGCGTCCCAGACGGACGCCGACGCCCCCGCCAGCAGGAGCCCGTTGCGGCCCACCGTCCAGCCCGTGACCAGGCTGGACGACGCTCCGAAGCAGTTGCAGTCGAC
>WBZS01002454.1_pt1 | contig 11498 bp, 11 predicted proteins | sample 5204201 | NCBI WGS metagenome assembly WBZS01 (sample SAMN12344357, study PRJNA552823) | activated sludge metagenome | biome: Activated sludge suspended growth; feature: Nitrification reactor; material: Wastewater; isolation source: activated sludge from nitrification reactor of wastewater...
CCGGGCTCGACGATGGGGCCGCGCAGCAGTTGACGATGAACCGTTACCCGTTGGCCATCCGCGGCCACGGCGCCCAGCGGCGGCACGGGTGGCGCCTGCACTTTGAGGTCGTGTGGCTCTGCCCGGCGTGCACCCACATCACCGGCCACACCGACCTGCTCTGGCAGACCGCACTCATGCCGGTCTGCCTTGGGTGCCGTTGCTACCTCGTCCGAGCTGGCACGGCACACGTTGTGACACCAGCCCACCCTCGAGTGCTTGAGCTCGCCGAGATCCTGCGCGAGCTGGCCGAGGCCGCGATCGACGAACCGCGGGCCCGAGGCATCCTCTACCGGCTCCGCCGCCGCTGCCAGGCCACAGCCAGCACCATCACCCCGGATCTGGTCGATGCGAACCCTAGTCTTCCTGCTGTCGACACTGAGGCCGCTTGGATGTGGGGCGCCTACCCTTCACCCGATCCCCGCACCGTCGCCGCCATGCTCGTGCTGCGCGGTCGGTGTCTCGTCAGCGACAAGCGCCAGCGCCCGGCACACGCCCGCACTCATCAGGCCGCCGAGTTCACCCCCGCAGACCGAGCCCGGCTCGAGTGGTTCCTGACCCGCCTCCGTCACCACGTCACGAACGATGGTCTCCACCAGGGGCACGTCCCGTCCCTGCTTCCCCTCCCGACCGGGGACGATGCGCCTGCTCGGCGGCCCGGGCAGTGGCTTGCGCTGACCAGAGCTGCCACCGCCTTGAACATGCTCATCACCCAAGCCCTCGGTGGCGCCCCCACCCCAGCAGAGGCGACAGCGGCCCTCGGCGTAACCGGCATACCGACCAGCCGGCTCATCGACGGCATCCACGCCAGCGCCGGCCTCCGGCCCCAGGACGCCGACCTGCTCGGCCGATCCATGGACGCCCTGCTGGCTGCTGGGCTCATCGACTACCAGCGCCGCCGCGACACCCTGCGCGCCATGCCTCGACTCCCGTCCAGCACCACTCGACGACTTGCGCTCGACGTCCACCGCGCTGACGTGCAGTTCCTCGCCCTCGGCTGGATCTGGACGAGGCTGACCCACGGACCGATGCGCTCCAGCCCCTGGCCCCACATCCCCGATCGCGACATCCACACCTTCGACACCCGCATCGACCCAGAGACCCGACTGGTTCTATACGAGACCGGGCAACAGCTCCTCGCCGACGCCGACCTGTTCACCATCGCCACCGCCGACGCCACGTGGATCGGCGTCACCCGGAGGTACGGATGAAACCCCTCGCGCCCGACCACGAAGACCTGCGACATGGCGCCGTGCGGATCCTGCAGGCGGTGAAGGACGCCCCGATCCCCGCCATGGATGCCATGTTCTACGCCCACTCCGTCGAAGGGCTGACGACGCTCGTCGAAGCGTTACTCGCCGAGCCAGGTGGACCGGGTGGCCTGCGATGAGAGGTATCAGTCGTGAGGTCCTCGCCCGCGACGCTGCTTGGAGTCTGGCCGACGGCAACTGCAAAGACCTCACCGTCGAGTGGGCCGGTTGGGAGGCGACGTATGCCGCTGCTGTGACGACGTCGGACCGGCTGGCCGCGCCGAAGGAGCCTTCGGCTGTGTGCGTTGCGTGCCCGATCGCGGTCGAGTGCGCCGACCTCGCCGTGTTGTCCGGATACAGCGGCGTCGCCGCTGGCCAGGGTTACCGCAACGGCCACCTCGACCATGCCCGCCAACGCCGGCCGAAGCAGCGGAGGACCGCATGAACTGGTGTACGGCGCGATCTCGCAGCCTGAGGTTTCAGTCGGCTAATCTGCCCTTCGACGCCCACCCTTGCGAGGGACCGGGAAGTGACCCCCAGGATCTCCTGCCGGACGACAGGGCCTGGGGGTCGCGCACACCCCCACCCAGCCGGCCATGATCACCGCTCTGCCGGTCTCCGTGGCTCCCCAGCCTGGGGAGTCGATCGAGTCCTGGCTCGAGCACCTCGCCGACGCCAACGGCCTCACCACCGCTCAACTCCTCGCCGCCACCGGGCGTGGCCGAGCCGGCACCCGGTACCTCACCCTCGCGCCCGCATCGGAGACGACCGCTCGGCTTGCTTCCCTCGCCCGCGTCGACGAGAAGGTCGTGTATGCCGCCACCCTCGCCTCCTTCGATGGCACCGCCCTCGACCTCACTGGTCTCGAGCCGACCGACCGGAACTCCTACCGGCAGGTCGCCGCCCGCGGCTGGACCCCCGCCCATGGCACCCAGATCTGCCCAGCCTGCCTCGCAGACACCTGCACCTGGAAGAGCGCGTGGCGGCTCCTCCTCGTCACCGCCTGCACTCACCACCGCGTCGTTCTCGTTGCTGAGTGCCCGGGCTGTGGCCGGCCGTTCCGCGACCAACGCCACTCCTACCTTCGCAGCGTTGGCTCCGCCGCCGTCTGCGGGAACCCGCTCGGGCAAGGACCCCTAAAGCAGTGCCAGCACGACCTCACCACCCTCCCCGCACAGCCAGCCACGCCAGAAGTCCTTGCCACGCAGGCACGGGTCGACGCGGCCACTACCGGCGAGCCCGCAGTGGTCCTCGGGCAGCCGGCCAAGCCCGCGACATACCTGACCGATCTCCGGCACCTGACCACCCTCCTTCTGTACCTCGCCGGCCAACCCGGCGCCGAGACGCTCGCCCACTGGGTCTCCGCCCTCGCGAGCGTCGCCGCAGACCGCAGCGGGGTCCGCGGACCCCGCTGGGGCATGCGTCCTCCGGACGATCCCGGCCTTCGCGGTCAAGTGTTGGCGACTGCGGACGCGATCTTCGCCGCCGAAGATGTCGACACCGCCGCCAGCCGTTTGATGCCGTGGACCGAGCTCACGCCCACCACCAACGACGGCCCGCTCGGGTGGCTCGCCGACCGCACAGTCATGACCCCCACCCTGACCCGCCTCATCATGGCCGCCCGTGCTCCGCATCGGCGCCTGTCCCACCACCTCGACACCCCCACACCCGAAGGGGCGCGCATGCCGATCAACCTGCCCGTCATTCCCCAAGTCATCCCGCACCGGCAGTACCTCGAACACCTCGACGGAGCGTTCGACTCGAGCGAGGCGACCGTGCGGCTCTTCGCGTCCCTGTCGCTAGCCCGGTTGCATCCCGATGTGAGGTCCTGGGGTGCGGCCGCCGAAGCCCTCGGCATGCCCGGGCCCATGGGAATGCGCTGCGCCCGCGCGTGCTCGGCAAGAATGCTTGTCACCGCCGACGAGTGGGAAGCCCGGATCTGGCGCGCAATCCAGGACGTCGAACGCGACGACTACAGAGCACTCGAAGCCAAGATCCGCCACCGACTAGGGATGAGCCGCTGGTTCGACGAATGGGCCCGCAACTGCCGACCTCGAAGCCACCACAGCAGCAACGACCTCGCACTGACCTGGCAATGGGTCCACGTCGCCCACGCCCACCTCGACCTCTCACCCGTCTGGCGAGGGAAGCGACCCACCGCCAAGGACCGCGCCCACTACCGCCAGTTCGATAAGTCCCTCGACGGCGGGCAGCAGCTGGGACTCGCTCTCGCCCTGCACAAGCGCGCGTGATGTCGGACGCGGCGTGCTACCCGGCTTCGGGTTCGCCCGCTGAGAAGTACGGGGCTACTCCGGAGTACAGCGACACGAGGGCTCGCGCGGCAGGGTCATCTGATTTCGCGAGGAAGGGGAGCGCTCCCCGTGCTTCCGCCATTGCCTCCATCGCTTGAGCCCTGAGCTGCCCTCGTCCCAAAGGCTCCGTCTCGGAGTCAGCCGTGAATGCCGCGACGTCAACGCGAAACTGCGCGACCAACGCCTCGAACCGCGACAGTCGAAGCTTGGCCGCCTTGAGCTCCTTCTGCGCGCTCCGGCGACATGTGTCCGAGCAGTAGTCACGCGGCCTCCCAGGCCCGGCGGCCCTGCGGAATTCACGCCTGCACATGGGCCTCGCGCAGAAGTCGACCACCTCATCGTCGGGAACCTCCTGCGCCCGATGGATCGGGGAGGTCGGCATCGGCTCCACTGTCATCGGCGGTCTCCTAGTGCGCGAAATCGTCGCGAAACTTCTCTAAGCGTATCGAGCGCTGACCTGCGGGTACCCGCGCGACACGCGCTTCGACGTCAGTGCGACACGCAGGGCTGGTTCGCGTAATGGGCGCGAAAAGTTTGCCAGGGACGATGTGCGGTAGGAGATGGATGGTGCCCCGGGGGCACCTGGGGTCCGCTTGTCGGTGGCTTCGAATACCGTCAGGCGAAACGAGAGAGGTGACGAGGTGAACGTTGCGGGTGAGTTCACGGCCCGCCCGGGTCGTGGGAACTCTGACTGGGGTCGGATGGCCGGCGCCATGATGGACGGGAGGTGGATGGGTCGTGCACGTCGCTGAGTGCATCATTCGCAATGACCTCGTTCCTGACGACCGGTACGCCGGACTCTGGGAGTCGATCGTCCTAGACACAGACATCAAGCAGCGGCTTGTTCGCTCGGTCGCGCTCGGGCTCAACCTGCGAACGAAGTTGCCCTTCCATGCCACTGCGTTGCACGGCCTCACGCTCTTGACTGGTCCGCCTGGCACTGGCAAGACCACCTTGGCTCGCGGCCTCGCGCACAAGGTTGCTGACCTGATGACCGACACCAAGGTCCGCTTCATCGAAGTCAACCCGCACGGCCTGATGAGCGCCGAACACGGGCAGAGCCAGCAGCGTGTAAGCAAACTGCTGGCCGAGCACATCCCGGACCTAGCCATCGACGGGCTGCCGACGATCGTGCTCCTCGACGAGGTGGAGTCCATGGCCGTCGCACGTGGTGCTGCGTCGCTGCAGGCCAACCCCGCTGACGTTCACCGGGCGACCGACGCTGTGCTCACAGCTCTAGACGAACTCGCCCTCAACGCCCCGCACATCTTCACCGTCGCGACCAGCAACTTCATTGAGGCGCTCGACGGAGCGTTCGTCTCTCGGGCCGACCTCGTCATCGACGTTCCCTTGCCCAACGTGGCAGCCGTTGAGGACATCCTCGCATCAACGCTAACCGGGTACGGCGAAGCGTTCCCGGCTCTCCGGAAGTTGGCAACCGACCCTGGCCTTGCCGAGGTTGCTGGCATGCTCCACGGCCAGGACGGTCGCGGCTTGCGTAAGCTTGTGTCCGCCGCGATGCTGATGCGGACCGAGACCGTCATGGACCCGAACGTGCTTACCATCGAGGACATACTCGGCGCTGCGTCTGTGTGTTCCCGAGCGACTAGCCAGGGCAAGGGTGGCGGCTGAGATGGAGCGCACCCGTAGGTTCGCAGCCTCGCCGGTCCGTCCGGCGTACGAGACTTGGGCTCGGATCAAGGCCCTATTGGCCGACTCCTTGGAGCGAAGCGCAGCGGTGCCCGACAACTCTGTCGCCGCCGCGGTCAAGCCGTTAGACGGGCTGGCGCCCTCGCTCATCGCCAGCGGGCATTTGGCAACCGAGCCCTTGGTCTTGCTCGCTGGTGACCTGAGACTGAACCTATACGCCATTCGCGGAGACGCAGCATTCGACGTCGAGGAGAACCTCGCCCCCGTTCCCGGTGGGGGCAGCAGCCCAGCAACCTGGAAGCTGTACGTGCCCTCACCAGTCCACCTGCGCGACACCACGGCGGCCGTGTGTGCCGGCCACGATCACCTGGCGTCCGGAAAGGCGCCGGCCGCGACAGAGTCCGCCGATTCGGCCAACCGTTCTCGGACCTACGCCTTCGACCCCGCCGCGCTGCGGCAGATATGAGCCACGCATGACCAGTACCTCCGTAGGCGTCTACGCCACAACGCGGACGCACACCGCCGTCCATCTGGCCGACGTGATCATGAGTTCCGTGGGTGACATCCTGGCGACCCTGGGGATCAACGCCAGCTCGTTCTACCGGGACTGGTCGCAGGACGTTACCGCCATCAGCAGCTGGATCGCCGAAGGCACACTCAAGTCGGTTGCCCTTGAGTGCCACTGTCCGGATGGAACGGTGAGGCCAATCTTCGAATTCGACGTCAGCTACACATCGGGGGGGTTCGGCGACCGGAAGTTCACCTCCGATAACGCCTCTCTTCTGAGATATATGGCGAAGATCAAGTCGGTACCCGCCGGCACGAGATACCGACTATTCTGCACGTTCAACTCGTCCTGGCACTCCGACCAGACGGGCTGGAGCCCTGGGAGTAGGGCCTCTACCAGCGGCTTGCGCAGCCGGACAGTCGGAACGTTAGCCGGAGGGCCTGATGCCACTGCGACTACCCGAATCCATTCTTGAAGGGGACGAACCTTGACGCGAGTCGACGATGCATTTTCCGGCCTGAAGTCGAACTTGGAGATCACCCCATCCGAGCAGGCGGTCGCCCAGCGCCGGCACGTGCTCATTCGCGATCACATCCGAACACGTTGGAGCTTGACCGCTGACTTCCTCACCGGGAGCTACGACCGGCACACGAAGACGAAGAAGCTTAAGGATGTCGACCTGTTCGTCGTCATCGATCCCGCTGGCGACCAAGGGCACCTCGCAAACGGCCCAGGAACGGCCGCCGTTGACGCGCTTGCTGAGGTGCTTCGCACCCGATGGAGCGACGTCACCACCGACTCAACGGTGGTAACCGTCTCCTACGCCGGCGAGGACGTGGCCTCATACGAGATCGCTCCCGCCTTCGCCAGCAAGAACGGCTACAAGATCCCGAACGGGTCGGGCTGGATGGAGACTAATCCAAACCAGCACGCGGACATGGTCACGGCCAAGAACAAGGAGTGTGGCGGGAAGTTCGTGCCGTTGGTCAAGATGATCAAGAGCATCAACCGCGAGGCGGGCGAACCCATCAGCCCGTCCTTCCTTATCGAGGTCATGGCGCTTGAACTCGTCGAAGCGCCCATGGGCAGATACGCAGACGAGGTGCGGTACCTGCTGGCATCGGCCGCTGACACCGCGCGCCAGGACTGGCCTGACCCGGCTGGCCTCGGACCTGACGTCAACGCTGGCGCCTCGTCCTGGGATCGCGCCGCGCACCAGAGCGCCTTCGTGTCATGGCTAACGATCGCCGAAGAGGCAATCATCTTGGAAGCCGAAGGTCAGGAGCGTACAGCCATCACAAAATGGAAGTCGTTGTTCGGCTCCCGGATGCCGGGCTAGTGCACGCCGGCCCACCGTGGCCGGCACCAGCCGCCCGTCCACGACAAACGAGATCAGAAAGACCTTCAGGCATGGCAGAGAACTCCTACGAGCCGCCAACTCCCGAAGAGATGCAAGGCACGCAGAACGGCGACCCTGCCCTGCAGCTTCTGGTTGCCCAACGCCTGACATACACGAAGGCCAAACGCTACCTCATCGCCCGTCTTGTCGGCATGTTGCTCATTGCCGTCGTCGCTCCGATCGCGGGCGCGATCTGGTCGAACGTGGCCGTCCTCTGTGGAGCCGCGGCAGGGCTCTGGATTTTTGCTGGCCGAACAACCCTGACCACCCGACAGCTCAATCTCATCGACCAGGCCGCAGCTCTCCAGGAGAAGTTCGACGCCCTAGTCTTCGCCATGCCCGATCGAGCAGAACGCGAGCACATGCCCTCGTTGGAGGACATCGACAAGCTCGTCGGCTCCCGAACGGAAGTCAAACGGTCGGCTCAGGTGGAGAAGCTTCGTGACTGGTACCCGTTTACGCCAGGCTCAGATCCGTGCACTTCGGTGGCCGCGTGTCAAAGAGCGAACGTTTCCTACTCCGACTCGCTCCTTCGAACCACAGCCAGGATTTGGCGGCTGTGCGTGCTCGCCTGGGCGGTCGTTGCCCTCGCGCTGAGCCTCGCGCTGCACGCAAGCGTCGCAGACCTACTGCTTATCGTCGCGCTACCTCTCCTTCCCGCCTTCCTGGACATTGTCGAGTTCACGCGCAACTACGACTCTGCCTCGCACAGCAGGAGAACCACTGCGGGAGAGATCGAAGACGTGATCGTAAGAGGCAGAGCTACCCCAAGTGCGAGTCAACTTTTGGTTTGGCAGGAACGCATATATGAACTCCGCCGAACGACGCCGCTGGTACCCGACGTCGTCTACTGGCTGCATCGCAAGAAGAACGAGCGTGCCATGAACACTGTCGCGACTCAGCTCACCAAGTAGGCGAGTCGCAGTGCTAGTCAATCCTGCGCCCGCGAAGAAGCACTGAGGGGCGCGCCAGCATGGCTACAGGCATCGAGGGCGACGTCGCTCGAATCGAGGCTGCCCTGGGTACGCCCACGCTCAAGCTCCTCGACCGCAAGAGCGCGGTCATCGCGCTTCCGATCTTCGCGACTCTCTTCCCGGACAATGCGGAACCCATGTCCGTGGAGCGCTTCCACACCAGGGTCGATGCTCTGCTCGATGAGCTGCGCGCCTCAGGTCACCCGGTGCCGTCCAGTTCCGGTAAAGCGCTGGCCATGCAATGGGTGCGCGAGCGATGGCTCTACCGCGACCCGGGCCAGGGCCAGGAGACGTACCGTCCGACCGGCGACGCCGAGCAGGCGATGGACTACGTCACCCGGGCCACCCGGACCCAGCTGAACCTCTCGCTCTCCCGGATCGAGACGATGCGACGCGTCGTCAGCGAGGCCGCCCTTGCAGCTCACCCGGACCGGGAGGAACGGCTGCGACGGCTCTCCGAGGAGATCGCCAGGCTCACCGCCGAACGCGACCGACTCGCCGCTGGTGGCGAACTCGTCGTCGCGAGCGAGTCCGAGTTGACCGAGCAGTTCGCGAACGTGCTGCGCGAACTCGACGGCCTACCTTCGGATTTCCGTCGCGTCGAGGAGTCGATGCGCGAGATGCACCGCATCATCGCCGCACGCTTCCGCCAGGACGACAGCCCCATCGGCCAGGTGCTAGACGACTACTTGGAGCAGTCCAGCCAACTGCTGACCGCCACGCCGGAGGGCCGTGCCTTCCAAGGAGCGCTGGAGCTGCTGCGCAATCCGGACTGGATCAGCAGCCTGCGAAGCGATTTGGCAACGATCCTCGCCCACCCGCTCGCGGGCATGATGCTCCCTGACGAGACTAAGCAGTTGCGAGGCACGGTCGCCGTGATCCGTCATGGAATCGAGGGCGTGAACGGTCAGCAGAGCCGGCTGACCACGACACTGACCGAGCACATCCTCAACTACGACCACGTCCGCAACCGCGAGCTGGACGAGGTGCTGAAGGGCATCGACGCCTCGATGCGCACCTGGATGCAGACAGCGCGGGTCCGCGACCATGTCGAGGTCGATCTCATCCCATCCCATCTGGAGCTGGAGGCGCTCAAGCTGCGTGTGTTCGACCCCGACAGCGAACGTCCCCCCGAGCCTCTGGCCGACACCTCCCACGACGCGCCGAAGGCCTTGTCCCTGGACGACATCCGCAAACAGGGCGGTCCCTCCCTCGAGCAGTTGAGCCGCATCCTCGACGAGGCGCTTGTGGACAGCGGCATGATCGCCTCTGCAGCCGCTCTCTTCAACGTTCAGCTCGCCGAGCTGCGCCGGCCCGTCGAAGTGCTCGGCCTCATGCACCTGCTCGCTCGGCTCGATGCCCATGTCGATACATCCCGACGCGAGCAGGTCGACGCCATACGCGCCGACGGCAGCACCCGCTCGTTCATGATGCCAGCCACATCGGTCAATGCCGTCATTGACTCCCAAGATGACCAGGAGGCGCCGTGACCGAACACATCGTCGATGAGGATTTCGATCCGGTGGTCAATCCGTATGACTTGGACGACGACCTGGGCTTCCCTCAGAACTCCGAGGACGAGGAAGAGCAACTGTCGCTGGCGATGTTCGAGGGCGATACCTCGACGCTAACCCCACCCCAGAGGCTCTGCCTGCACGCACTCCTAAAGCACCGCTACATCTCCGCTGACCGTCAACCCGACCATTGGGCAGTGCTGGTCGCTCACGAGGCGCTCATTACCTCTCGGCTGCACGACCTGTTCCTGGACTTGCACATCGACCGCGAGCTCCGGATCGCCTTCAAACGCGCTGCCTCCTCCCATGACGACGACCCCCTGCCGTCGTTGCTGCGCAACGTGTCGCACAACAAGGAGGAGACCATCATGATGGTTTCGTTGCGGCGCCGATTCTTCGCCCAGCGACAAGAGGGTGACGACACGGTCTTCGTGGACCGCCAAGCGATCCTCGACGAGGTGGCAGACCTGCGGCCGGACGCAGCCACCAACCGGGCGATGGACCACAAACGCGCCAGCAACTCCGTTGACGCACTGCTGTCCTCTGGGGTGCTGCTCAGGACAGGCGATCCTGACCGCTTCCGAATCTCACCCATCATCGAGGTCCTGCTGCCGATCGAAAAGCTGCGGGCACTGTGGACCTGGCTCCTGACGCGCAACGGACCTGATGACGATGAGGACACCGACGAGTCAGGTTCTGCCGACCCGATGTTCGACCCACAGACCGAGGGGAACTGATGACTGTGGAACTGACCCTGCCGATCGCCGCATCACCGAGCACGGCTGCGGCGAACGAGCACGCCCAGTGGCGCATCGAGTCCCTTCAGATGGTCAACTGGGGCGGCTTCCACGGCCCTCATGAGGTGCGCCTCCACCACGGGTCTACCCTAATGTCCGGTGCATCGGGCAGCGGCAAGAGCACGGTGCTCGACGCCTATATCGCGCTGATGATGCCCTCAGACACCCCATTCAACGGTGCGTCCAATGACGCGGCTGGCCGGGCACGCTCGTCCGAGCAGCGGAACCTGCTCACCTACCTTCGCGGCAAGATGGACAGCGCCCACATCGATGGCTCGGACGAGCTGCGTGATCACGTCCTGCGCGGAGGCAACGGGGAGCACATCTGGGGTGCCCTGGCGGCGACCTTCCTCAACGACAACGGTCGCCGGTTCACCGTTCTGCGCATCTACTTCGTCAAGGCGGGCTCAACCACGGGCGGCGACGTCGTCACCTCGTACGCCACCTTCGACGGTCACCTGGACGTCGCACGACTCGAACCACTGGCTGCGACCCGGTTCGACAAGCGATCACTGCGCTCCATCGGCCTGCTCCCGTTCAACACCTTCCGCGAGTTCGAGGACACCCTCCACACACGACTAGGCATCGGCGGCGGAGACGGGGGCCGCAAGGCAATGCGCCTGCTGGCCAGGGTCCAGGCGGGCATGGAGGTCAAGCGCGTCGACACCCTCTACAAGTCGATGGTCTTGGAGCAGCCGGTCACCTTCGAGAAGGCCGACGACGCCATCAAGCACTTCGCCAACCTCGACGCCTCCTACGACAAGATGCTCGACGAGGCCGACAAGGTGAAGGCCCTGCAGCGACTGCCCGACTTGCAGCACGAGCTCGCTCAGGCGGAGTCGACCGCTGCCCTCATCGAGGCCTTCGGCATCGACCGTGAAGGCCCCACCCCCTTCCAGCTCTGGCGCCTGCGCACGGAGCGCAAACTGCTCGACGAGGCGGTCGCGGCGAACAGGAGCGAGCACGCAACGACCAAGACTCGCTTCGAGCAGGCCAAGGACGACGAACAGCGCCACGCCGACCGGCTCAAGCAGATCGCACAGGAGAAGCGCGCC
>WBZS01002455.1_pt1 | contig 11493 bp, 13 predicted proteins | sample 5204201 | NCBI WGS metagenome assembly WBZS01 (sample SAMN12344357, study PRJNA552823) | activated sludge metagenome | biome: Activated sludge suspended growth; feature: Nitrification reactor; material: Wastewater; isolation source: activated sludge from nitrification reactor of wastewater...
CATGAGTAAGGCTTTCACGGGCGTCAGCGGGAGAACGGGGGACGGTTTCACTTTGCCCTCGGCGAACCAGAGATGAACGCCGTCCCCTTGATAAATGGTCTGCCAATTCAGATCGCTGCCGTTTTCGTCGGTCCAGCCAAAACTACCATCCATCTTGGGCACGATGCTCACGCATTTGGCACCCAGGCGACGCCAGGCAGTGACGGCCCGATGGGGGTTTTCGAGAAAGTAGGTATAATTTTTCGGATCGCATAGGAACGTTTCGACCGGTCCCCGGGCCGAGATGGTCAGGTTTTCAAGAACCTGAAGGGCTCGAACGCGTGGCGCTTCGGGCATGGCTTGCCAGGGAATTTCGGGAGGAATCACGGTTTCGCGTTTACGAAACGGAAGAATGGAGGTCGAAGCGCTTGCCCAAAGCGACGCAACTGCCCAGCTTGTGATGGCTATCAGGAGAGTGTATCTTCGCACCGAGCGTCTCCTTTGGCAAAAAGGGTGAAATCCTCCTTCTTTTCATCGTTTACCAGGGACGCCAACATGAACGATTTTAATTATTAATGCTCTCCTGCCGGTTCCTCTTGTTCGTTCTCGTCGCTGTCCTTTATACTTCTTCCACTCAACCTCCGCGTTCGAAAGGCGGCATGTTTGCCGGGCATTTCCGCACCGAACGAGCCTTCAACGTGGGCTCTAGAGTTGAGGCGTTGGCCGGCCGAGTTCGCCGGCACATCGTTTTCGCGAATGGATTTTGAAATCGCTTCCAAGCCCATTTTTTGGAAGGTACGTAAGGATGCGTCGAATACTTCCTATAGGAATTGTTGGTATCGCGGCCCTCGCTTTTGGAATTGGGGCATTCCTTTGGATGGGTGCCTCGCCGAGCCAGATCGTACACGAATTCTTGGCCGATCCCTCCAATCCGGTGATGGGCGATAAACTGCGATCGGCCGACGAGGCTGCGATCCCGGCCCTCTTCGATCAGCTTGCGGCCGGCGCCGATTCCCAGGCTGTATTGGCAGGGTTTCGTGAGTTGACTTCGACATGGCCTGTCGCGGATTCTCGCTGGGACCGGTTGGCGGATCGATTGCAGGGCAAATGGACCGCGATGCCGAAATCCACATTTTCCGCAGGTGTGGCGATTGTCGCTCAGGCGTTTCGCGTGAACCAGCCACCTCCCTCGGAGAATTGGCTCAAGATGGCGTTCGCGCTTCTCGAATCTCACGGAAATCAAACGGAAATCGGTGCTGGGCGTTTCATCCTGATGCAAGCGCTGATTCCTCATGCCTCTACGGATCGTCACCGCGAGCTGCTTCGGCAATTGGCCAAGCTCGGAGTGGCCGATTCAACCGAAGAGGGCAAGATCGCGGCCATCCGATTCACGGCACAGGAAAAAGAACCCGATCCGGAGTTGATCGAGAAGAGTGCCAATCTTCTCCGTGATCCCTCGGCCATTGTTCGCAGAGCGGTACTACTTCATTTTGGCTCCCGTTCGGAAGTGATCGCCGAGCAGGATCTTTTGCCGATGCTTCACGATTCGGATACGGAATCGCAGGGCTTAGCGATGTTGGCGTTGCGGGGTCGAGGGTTGGGTGATCAGGAAATCATGATGGCGCGTTTCATAAGTGACGGCAGGCCGGCGCATCGCCTTCGCGTGCTGGATTTGTTGACGCGCCATTCGGAGCTGGATACGGGGGTCTGGTTGAATCGCTTGAGCCACGACCCTTCCCCCGCGGTTCGCGCCGCCGCGATGCGAGCGGCCGTGCAGATGGACCAAGTTGACTTCGCGGCACGCCTTCGCGAGATGGCCGTCGAAGATCCCCATGGCGAGGTACGAAAAAACGCCCAATTCTTTCTTCACAAGCTCAAGGCGCCCATGCCATGATCTCCACGATCCAACGGCGGGTGCAACGAGTTTTTCTTATGGGTAAAATTACGCAAGATCAAACGCAGAGGCGCGGAGGCGCGGAGAGAAGGGGAAGAATGAAGCCTGGCTTTGTCAAGGTTTTGGTTCGTGAAATGGAATGGTCTCTCTTCGATTCTCCGCGCCTCTGCGTGAGCTTCTTTGAACGTATACCCCAGAGAATTTGGTTACACCCTCAACGCGTGGTTATGGGATCTTCGGTGCAGACAACGATCTTGGCGTGATAACCTTGTAACCGCGGGCTCTCGCGTTGTCCTGCTTCGAGCGTTCACAATGGCGCAGCCTTTCCCACAAAACGCGATTGTCTCGATCGAGCCCTTGGGAGACCAGGCGATCTTCCTGGCGTGCCGGGATGAAGACGCCGCGTCCACGATCGCCCGCCGAATCCGAAGTGCGGAGTTGCCTTGGGTGGTCGACACCGTGCAGGCGTACCGAAGCCTGGCCATTTTTTACGACGTTCGCCACGTTGACTTTGAATCGGGAAGAACCATCCTTCAAACCCAAGGCCTGCTTGCGACGACGGAAATCGTCGAACAAAAGCCGAGACGCCATACCATTCCGTGTTGTTATGAACTTGGCCTCGATCTCGACAGGATTTCGGAATTCACAAGGCAATGTCGAGACGAAATCATTCGGCTTCACTCGGAAACGATTTATACGGTGTACGCGATTGGATTCTGCCCGGGTTTTCCTTATTTAGGTTATTTGCCTGATACGTTGGCGAAGGTGCCACGCCTTGACACGCCTCGGCTTCGAGTCGACGCGGGAAGCGTCGGGTTGACGGGGCGACAAACGGGGATTTATACCGAATCACGCCCTGGTGGCTGGAATATCGTGGGGCGCACTCCTTATACTTTAGTCAACGTCGCCGACGCTTATTTTCCGCTGAAAACGGGCGATGAGGTCGTTTTCCATCCGATTTCGCGGAACGAATTCGAAGACCTTCGAGGCGCGAGGTTGAGAATAACTTCGGATTCCGAACCCATTTCGTGCCCCTCGAAAGGCGTCCCATGAAAGCCGTGCAACTTCAAGGTGGGTTCAGCATCAATGAACTCCATGTTTTTGACGCACCCGAACCCACGCCCGGGCCTGGGCAGGTTCTGCTCGACATGAAAGCATGGTCGCTCAATTACCGCGACCTGATGATCGTCAAGGGAATGTACAATCCGAAGCTACAGCTTCCCTTCGTGCCGTTGTCCGATGGAGTCGGCCAAGTCATCGCGATCGGAGCGGGCGTGTCGCGCGTGCGGGTGGGAGATCGCGTGGCGAGCTGTTTCATGCAAGGATGGGTGGAAGGCGATATTACCGAGGCCAAGGCTCGTACCTCGCTAGGCGGGGGACAAGCTGGCATGCTGGCGGAACGCGTGGTCCTGAGCGAAGACGGCGTGATCCACGTGCCGGCCCATCTGACCGACGAACAGGCAGCCACGCTACCGTGCGCCGCCCTGACCGCGTGGAATGCGCTGGTTCCTTCAGGAAATTTGAAAGCCGGCGAAACCGTCTTGATTCAAGGAACAGGTGGCGTGTCCCTTTTCGCCCTGCAATTCGCGAAGATGCACGGTGCGCGGGTATTCGCCACCTCGGGCAATGATGGGAAATTGCAGCGTGCCCTGGACTTGGGTGCCGAAGTAGGTGTCAATTACAAAACGGAACCGGAATGGGAAAACAGCGTGCGCCGCTGGACCAAGGATGTGGGCGTCGATCATATCGTCGAAGTTGGCGGTGCGGGAACCCTCGGCAAATCGCTGAAGGCGGTGCGGCACGGCGGGAACGTCTATCTCATCGGCGTCCTTTCCGGTGGAAACGCGATCAATCCCCTTCCAATTCTCATGAAGAGCGTCCGCGTGCAAGGCATTTTCGTCGGGAGCAGGGCGATGTTCGAAGCGATGAATCGTGCAATCGAAGCCGCCAAGATGCAACCCGTCGTGGATCGCGTATTTGGTTTCGACGAAATCCAACCTGCATTGCGGCACATGGAAAACGCGAGTCATTTCGGCAAAATCTGTTTGAAACGTTGAAACAACTCCCAAATGCTTTACACACGGTCCGAGCCTGAGCGCCAGCGAGGGATACGGCACCGCTCGCTGGCGCTCAGGCTCCGATGTCTATGCAAACGATCCGTGAACGGCCCCTTTAGTACGTTCTCGTCCAAACGTGAATGTTAGCGCGAGATCGCTTCTTTTTTTCGCGGACCTGTACCTTCATTTTTTGGGACGTGTCTATTTCTTCGCATACGGTTGCAACAAGGGGCGAAGCACCTCGGCCCATTTTTCGTACGCTTTTGGCGTCGGATGGAGGGGGTCTCGGTACAAATCCGGGTCCGGCTTCCCGTCCGCGGTTTTCATCAGAGGGGAAATGTTTACAAAGGAAAGCTTGGGGTTTTTTCGGCATTCTTCTTGAATCGCGTTATTCACCGCTTGAATGCTTTCCGCCTGAGCGACTCGGCCCGGTGGCGTGTGAATCGAAAGATAAAAAATCTTCGTTTCAGGAAGCGTTTCGTGGATCTTCTTGTAAAACGTTTGAAAATCGGCAAAGACCTGTTCTGGCGAACGCTTTCCCGCGATGTCGTTTCCGCCGCAGAAAAGGACCACCGCGGCAGGCTTATGTTTGAGCACCACGCGATCCAGGTAATGGTTCACTTCGGGAATCGTGGACCCACCGAAGCCTCGGTTGAGAACGGGGATTCCGGGAAAGTATTTATCCAAGTTGGCCCAAGACGCGATGCTCGAACTTCCGGTGAAGACGACTCCTCCCGGCGCAAACGGTTTGTCGACGTCCGTTTTCTCAAACTTCGCGATCGATTTTTCGAATCGATCTAGTTTTGGATCCTTAGCGTGGGCGGCGAATCCGACAAGAAACAACGAAAAAATCAAAAGGCCGGCGGAAGCGCATCGCATCATGGAACCCCATTTCTAAGTTTGATGATTCAAGTTTGCCTATTCATCGCCGATTTTTTGAAAAAACACCGGAAAAGCATTTTCCTGATCGCGTCAATCCGTTAAGATCAATCCACCGAAAGATACCTAGCCCTTAAGTTGCCTTGGAACGCATCCGCCTCTGACGACGTTGGTTCGCAATAAGACCCAGCGTCCTGAGCAGGATCTCTTTTTGAGGTCTTGCGACCGAAGTTTCACCTTTTTGGTTCAGCTTGCCGCCAAATGGATTCTCGTGGTGTTTTCTATATTTTTTTGAAGCGAGGTGTCAGATGGTGTCCAAAAAACGTGGGAGGTTCGGTTTTACGCTCATCGAATTGCTGGTGGTGATTGCCATCATCGCGATTTTGATCGCGTTGCTGGTGCCGGCGGTGCAAAAGGTGCGTGAAGCTGCCGCCCGGCTGCAATGCACCAACAACATGAAGCAACTTGGTCTAGGTTGCCACAACTACCACGACACGATGAAAAAGTTGCCTCCCGCCGTCATGATGAACACGTCGGTTACCCTTCCCGACGACATGAACCAAAACTTCGGACCAAACTGGGCGGTATTGGTTCTGCCGTATATCGAGCAAGGCTCGCTTTTCCGGACCGTGGAAAACAGCGTCAAAGCGTACATGACGACGCCTGCGGAAAACGCCTGGCGCTCGTTGCGCGGAACGCCTCTTTCCGTTTTCACCTGCCCCTCCGAAGCCAACGGGAACGTGCCTTTCTCCGGTTTGGGTGGCGGCTGGGCTCGCGGAAACTACGGTGCGAACGCTGGCGCCGACATGTTCTGGAACGGCGGATCCGTCAATGGTACTTCGCCCTTATCGACACGGCGAGGCAATATCACCGATGGCTATTACCCGGTCGCCGCCTCCAGCGCGCCCGTGATGGGCGTCAATTCCAACGATGGTTTGCTCGCCATCACGGACGGCACCAGCAACACCGTCATGATCGACGAACTTCGTGTTGGGCCGGCTGCATCCGATATGCGAGGAACCTGGGCGCTGGGTCAGGTCGGCGCCAGCATCTGTGCCGCGTCAGGCCGAATTGACACACCCTATCCCAACTTCAATGTCAGCGGGGGAGACGATGTGCAAGGTTGCAGCGACAATGTGCAGGCGGGCATGGGCTGCTGCTCGGGATGCCGAAGTTGGCAAGTGACGGCGCGGAGCTTTCATACCGGTGGCGTGAACACCTGCTTTGCCGACGGTTCGGTTCGCTTCATCAGCAATACCATCGGCATCAACCGCTGGCTTTACATGCACGCCGCCATCGACGGCGTGCCGTTTTCGTTTGATAACTAACTTGTTGGTTCGTTTTTGATCGATCTCAGCCCACGGCTACGATCGCCGTGGGTGTTCTTTTGAATGAGGGTGGATATGCGAAAAATGGCGGAGTGGACGAGCCTGATGGCGTTGGTGTTCCTCGTCGTGGGGTGTGGGCGAAGCGACGTGGTGGTGACGGGAAAACTCACGTTCAAAGGCGAAACCTATAAACCGGCCCAGGACGAACAGGTGATGGTGATGTTCGCCGAAGACGCGGGTGGGAAAGTTGGCCCGAATGCTTTTCCGACACGCGTGGGGCCAGACGGAACGTTTCGAATCACGGGCCCGGACAACGGGGGAATCAAGCCAGGCAAGTATCGCGTCGGCGTTACAAGCGTGCCCGAGAAACCCACGCCCGGCAAACCGATGGCTGACAAATTCAAAGGCGAATACGACGTCAAGAAGACGCCCATTCTCGTCGACGTGACACCCTCGAAAAGCGACTTCAGTATCGAACTCAAGTAAGCGTCGGCATCCGCTTTCAACGGCGGTCACGCCTCGTGGGTGTCTCCGAAAGACAACGATCGACAAAGCTCAGCAGCCGGGGCCACTTGGTAGGTTTCATGCCAAGCAAGACAACCGTGCCGCCCCGGCCTGCCGCAGGGTTGGGCGGCGTGGCTTTGTTCGCGGGTCCACCATTCCCTTGGCCCACGCCGGTGTCATTCACGCTTGGCGACTTCGATTCGGATAAACTCTGGAAGGTACGACGGCGTACAGTTTTTGGCCACGTGTTCGTCCTTGTAGAGCCCCAATGATTCTCCGAGCTTGACACACCTGGATCGAAATTTAGCCTCGTGAACACCAATTTGGCAAGCGCAGAAGTTCATGGCCCATTGAACTTCGGGTTCGGCATGGGCCATATCTTTTTCCAAGGAATCAAGCAGGTTCGCACTATTCCCAGGAGGATCTTGCCCGACCCAGCGCAAGCGAGCCTGGTGGTACCAGAAAAGGCGACGCAAAATCGGGGAAGGATTCTTCTCCCACGTCGCGATCTGAGAGACAAGCTTCTTGTCTTTGGAGAGCTGGTTTGCCAAAAGCCAGTCAGTCAACTGGGTACGTTCTTTCACGTCATGCCGAAGCATGTCCGAAGCCAATGGATCGATGCCATTTTCCGCGAGAAGCTTCTTATCGAAGATGAGCGTTGCGAGAAGACGGGGGCGGAATTCCCCTGTTGACCAAAGCTCCATCGCCAGTTCGTGGTCTTTCTTGATCTCGGCACCACGCTTTTTGAGATCGCCCAGCCTTAGATCTCCCGTGGTGATCTCAGCGACAAGTTTCTTTGCTTTTGCCGATAAAGCCATCCTGTCTGTCTCCCCGTTCATTGCCAAACGAAACGTTTCACTCGCGGACCGCCTGCAAGGAATGTGACGCCATTAAAACCCGTCATGCCAGCCCGTCAGGTGTAACTCTGTGAAAGCGGCTCCCTTGCGATTCTTCTTGGATCGTACGAAGGATCGCTGAACTCTCCAGAAAGAACTCACGTTCTGCGGCTTTTTTTCGTTGAGCGGTATTGTTACCCTCAAATACGCAAAGCTGTAACAACTCACGTGATTCCACATCAAGCATGATTTTACCGGTCGTAGCGTACTCCGCAATAAATCGCTCGGTAATCGAGTTTGGGGCATACGGCATGCCCTTAGGGATAGGCTTTTCCAGAAATGCCTTTGCGCGTTCTTGTAGGTTCATCGCTGATATGCTTTGTATAGGCAACCGGAGGCACGGCAGTGTTTCTGGGACGCGGCCGAACAACAGGCAATTGACCAAAGCAGCGGAGACTTATTGACAGCGAAGTGTCACGGACGCTGTCCGGAAGCATTCGTTCCCGCGAAAGGCCGCAGCCGACGCCCCGGAAAGGGGGATTGGCCCGAGTCCCGATTACTGTTTGGAGCCGCTGGCCGCATCAGCGAAATCCGGAAGAACCGAACCTTGCGGCGCTGGAATTCGCTATTGCCGCTTCCCGATTGAAGGAACAACGAGAAGGCCTTGCAAAAATATTCAAGAAGAAGGGTCGCCGTCAGGGGTACGCGCTATTGACTGGTTGGCCATGATGTGGGTGTGTTGGGCCAAATCCTGTGGTAGTTAGCAAAGGCTTCGCGGCACCCGTTGACATCCGTCACCAGCCTTTTTGTTTCCATTCCTGTGTATCACGAATCATTTTCTGACACGCAGGAATGCGATCCTGATCGTCGTTTCGTTGCGCGATCTCGAGCTCGCGCGTGAGATCGGATAGGGCTGCGTCGTATTGTTTGAGTGTGCGAAGCGCGATTGCTCTGTTTCTAAGTATCGAACATACGTCGAAATCTTGGTTCTGTTCATTAACCAAAGTCAAAAGCAACGTGTAGATTGACAATGCTCTTTTTTGGTCGGGCGCCGAATTGCCGAGAGCAACCGCCTCTTGCCAGAGTCGTTTCACGCGAACTTTCCTCGGCTCAAAGAGTCTGCTAAAAAGTCCCATAGGAGATTTCCTTCTTCAGTTTAATTTCTGACGAAAGCTAATACGGATCGAATGGCAATTAGTGATGCGGCCAGACGCTTTGGCAAGGAATGTGACCGTGGTTTACAGGATGGAATTCTTCAGCGTTCCTCCGCAGTGTGGGCAAGAGTTCGCACCCCCCCAGGGTCTGAAAATTCCAATACCTTCAAGGCACTTCTCGCAAATTCGAGATTTGCAGCCGCCACTACATGCAAGACCCCAATCCCGCTGACCCTCGAAGTTGCCGCCACACAATTTGCATGTGTAGAAACTCCGTGAGTCGTCGGCGGACGAACTGCGGGATGTCTTAGAGCCAAAAAGACGCTTCCAGAATCCCATTAGAATTGTCTCCGCGTATGAACGTTAATGCGATTTGTTGCGTCGGCCCAACTACCAGGATCAATATCTCGAAACCGCCCGCAATCGATCGGAATGCCAGTAAGAGTGTGACCGGGCGGTTTCCGGTCAACGACATCCATTAGATGAGCCAAATATGAGTTCGATGTCTGACGTGAGGGCACTGATCGTTGCCGAACCCTCAATTGCTGGTACTCGATTATCTCGGAAACGGACGATTCAAACGTTCCACCCGGTCTTTGGTGACTCGTGTGTTTTAGCGACCGCGAAAAACTCACGAAGCTTTCCGCTTCTTCGCTTCCACGTTGCATCAAATTCCGCGAGTTCCTCTTGGCCTCCGATTAAAGGAGCAATCAGGAAACTACCATCATACAGACCGAACAAAACTTCGCCTTCTTTCAACTGGCGTTTCAGTTCGCCGAAATTGTCAGACGGCACTAATGGTCGTCCGAGCGTTTTGACCTTTTCCGGGGGATTCATGTATCGACCCATGATCTGAAACTCCTTAATCTAAGAATGTTACCAGGACTTCCACCACGGTATATCGTCTGGAGATACTTCCCTTCCCGCTCGCGAATTGCGAAAGTGTTGGGGGATGTCGCCCACGCGCAAAAATTCCTCAATTGACCACAGCAATGTTGGTGCCATTGCTGAAGCGTGATGTTTGTAAACCACTTGTATTCGAATGAATTTCCAGTGCGCATTCAGTCCATGAGGAAAATCCGGCCTGCCTGCAATCAAGACGGAATTATGAAAAGTTGCGAATGCGGAACCTAAACGTTTCTCGACGTATTCGATGACGTAACAGACCATATTCGCCACTACGATTCGATAGTGACCAAAATCGAGCCTTCGAATTTCTGCTCGTTGGGATCGGGAAGTCTATGGATTAGCGAAGCACCCATTGTAATGTGCCCATAGCGGCCGACTAAACGGTATTATAGCCAATCCCGATTTGGAACCCCAGCTACGGCAGCAACTCGAAACCTCAAGGAATCTTGGCAACATGCTCCGCAGGTAAGGCCTGGCCCGCCCGTCAATGACAGTGGGAGGAGCGTGGTACCTAAGTTTTTGTTGGACTGAACCGCAGACCCGATCCCCCCAATTTATGGGGCTACTATCGGCCACAATCCTTATGCGTTCGGTTTTATAATAATCTTTCTCTGGCTGCATTCAAGCAATTTTCCCGACAATTTCCTCGAGCGTCCTCGCTGGATCGCTATCCGTTGGCCGACGGATGGAACTCGCCGATCACGATTCTGGACTTTCATTGGCGATCGGCACATTCGCCGGATCCAAAAGGCTTAAAACTAACGAATGCAACCTGCACGCTTGCTACAGTTAACCGGAGGCGAGGAAAAGTCTTTGGGAAATGACCATTGAGTGCCAGTCAAAAAATATAGAGTCCCTCGTATTCATGAATGGCCGCAGCCGATGCCCCCCTGGCAAGCGGAGTTAGCCTGAGCCCCGATAACTGCTTGAGGCCGCACCAACGACCACCGTATGAACCGACCCTCGCGAAGCCGAAAGACGCCTTCGCTGCTTCTCGCCTCGCGGAACAACGAGTAGGCCCTGCAAATATAATTAGGTAAATTGGTCACCGCCAGGGATACGCGCTATTGACAGGTTGGCCTTGATAGGTGTTCAGCGTGACTTTCTTGATCGCTGTTGCCTGGGCGAACTCGACCTCTTGCCAATCGCCCTCACGGCCGAGCCCAAAACGCTCGTGCCGCCCAAGCGGAACTCGACGAAGCTCGGCTCGGAAAGACCAGCGGTCGTAATGGCCTCTGTGTGCGGGGGCGTTCGAGTGACCCGCCAAGCTCTTTCGCCAACCTGTTGCCAGTCGTACAGAGCTTTCACTGCCAGTGTGCCGTTCGGATTGGCGTGGCTCATAGGCTCAAGGTATTTCTGCTCGTTGGCTTTATCCGGGTCACCGATGTGCACCCATTGGAGGCAGCGGTCGGGCTTTAGATCCTTGGAGTTGAGAATACGCTGAATTGTGCTGCAGATCATGGTGCGGTAGACCACCGGCCTTCGTCGCAGACTTTGCGTTCGGCCAAAGCTTGTCGAGATTAAGCTGTAGCTGAAGGATGAGGATGTGCGGGTTGGTAGGGTGGGGTGCCATTCGAGACGTCCGAAGTTCAACTTCGGGAACACCAGGGTCGAAAACAAGACCTTGTCCTCGTCGATGCCATTTCCGGTGGCCAACGCTTCTTTAGCTACCTTTCCTGGGTGCCGACAAACCGAAGTGATGCGAACACTATCGGCGGCATCGGCTGTGTAGTTTCCGCTTCGGTCGGTTTGTTTTGGAGACCAACGTCGAGCGGTTCTGTCGGCCCTTGTGGAAACAGGCTACTTGCTAGACCTAGAGCGGTTACCGATTGAATTGCATACAAGAAAACAACTAGGAAACTTGCCGTAGGGTGGGTGGAGCGAAGCGAAACCCACCGTCGCCTCGACCTCGAAGGCGCACCACGGACCCGAATCCTGGTTCTGACGGGGGAT
>WBZS01002457.1_pt1 | contig 11478 bp, 8 predicted proteins | sample 5204201 | NCBI WGS metagenome assembly WBZS01 (sample SAMN12344357, study PRJNA552823) | activated sludge metagenome | biome: Activated sludge suspended growth; feature: Nitrification reactor; material: Wastewater; isolation source: activated sludge from nitrification reactor of wastewater treatment...
CATGGTCACCACCCCCGGATGGACACGGACGCCGGCCGTCGCGGCGTCCGTGTCCATGGTCTGCCCGGCACCGGTCGACCCGCAACGAAGGACAGGCTGTGCTCACCGCCGTTCGGCCGCCCCGGGTCTCCGGCACCCGGCCCTCTTCGACACCCCGGTCCCTCTTCGACACCCCCGTCCCTCTTCGACACCCCCGTCCCTCTTCGACACCCCCGTCCTCTTCGACACCCCCGCTCGTCTCCGGCACCTCCCGACGGCGTTTGCGCCAGCTCGTTTCGTTGGCGGCCGCTGGAACGGGCGCTTGGTTCACTTGCAGGGGCAAACGCGGCAGCGCGCGGTGCGACCACTGATCGATCGGGTGCAAACGTCTCTTTCAGGGGCGAACGGCCAGATCCGTGAGGAAGACCTCTGGACCTCCCCGGCCCGCGTCGCACCCTCGGAATCTGATGCGTCTGGCGCATCAAACCGGGAGGGCCATGAGGGAACCGGCCCGCCGGCCGTCCGGTGACGAACGGCGGACGAGGCGGGCGGGCTCGTAAGAGAGGTCAGCGGACGGCCGAGGTGACGCCGAGGCGTCCGGCGAGACGCGTCCAAATCTCGCGACGGTCGTCGTCGGTGGTACCGACCAAGATCGCGTCGACGGTGTCGACGTAGAGGTCGATGCGGCTCTTGGCCGGAAGATACAGCCAGGCGCGACCGTCGAGCTTGCGGCGCACGATGCCCTTCTTCGCCAGCCGGTCGAGAACGGTCATGACGGTGGTGTAGGCGATCTCCCGATCGCCGACGAGCGCCTCGTGGACGTCACGCACGGAGGTCGGTGCGGAGCGTGCCCACAGCACGTCCATGACCGCGTGTTCCAGGTCGCCGAGGAAGGGCATGCGGCCATGGTAGCGCCCGAGTTGGAGGACTACGACACCAAGTAGTACATTCCGGCCCATGAGTCCGGACACCATTGCCCGTTGGCAATTCGGTATCACGACGGTCTACCACTACTTCTTCGTACCGGTCACCATCGCAATGTCGCTGTTGGTGGCCGTCATGCAGACCGCTTGGTACCGCTCAGGCGACGAGAAGTTCCTCCGCCTGACCAAGTTCTACGGAAAGTTGTTCCTGATCAACTTCGCCATGGGCGTCGTGACAGGCATCGTGCAGGAGTTCCAGTTCGGCATGAATTGGTCTGAGTACTCCCGCTTCGTCGGCGACATCTTCGGCGCCCCGCTGGCGCTGGAGGCACTGCTCGCCTTCTTCCTCGAGTCCACCTTCCTGGGGCTGTGGATCTTCGGCTGGGACAAGCTGGGCCGGGGTCTCCACCTCGCGACCATCTGGCTGGCCTCCATGGGCACGATGCTGAGCGCAATCTTCATCCTGGCCGCCAACAGCTTCATGCAGAACCCGGTCGGGGCCACCTACAACCCGGCGACAGACCGCGCCGAGATGACCGACTTCCTGGCCCTGCTCACCAACCCGGTCTTCCTGGTCACCTTCCCGCACACGCTGGCGGCGGCCTACATGGCGGCGTCCGGCTTCATCCTGGCCATCGCCGGCTGGCACCTGGCGCGGCTCAACAAGGCCGACCGCACCGCGTCCGAGGACGCCGACGTCGCGGCCTATCGGTGGGCCACCAAGCTGGGCGCGTGGGTGCTGCTCGGCGCCGGCGCGGCGGTCATCGTGACCGGCGACATGCAGGCCAAGGTCATGTACCAGGTGCAGCCCATGAAGATGGCGGCCGCCGAAGCCCTGTGGGAGACCTCCGGCGGCAACGGCACCATGGCGCCGTTCTCGCTGTTCACGATCGGCACCCTCGACGGCAAGTCGCCGGTGTTCGAGATCCAGGTCCCCGGCCTGCTCGGCTTGCTGGCCAAGGGCGACCCGTTCGCCGAGGTCCAGGGCATCAGGGACCTGGAGGCCCACCTCCAGGCGGGCGGCCTCGTCAACCCCGACAACAAGCTGCAGCAGGCATACGCAGAGAAGCTGGCGACGATCGGCATCGACAACTTCGTCCCCAACATTCCCGTCAGCTACTGGACGTTCCGCATCATGATGACGCTCGGCTTCATCGCGATGGCCATCGGCGCCTACGTGCTGTGGACGCTGCGCAAGGGCAAGCTGCCCAAGGACAGCCCGTGGTGGTCGCTGCTGATGCTGACCGGGGTGCTCGCACCGCTGTTCGGCAACAGCTTCGGCTGGATCTTCACCGAGATGGGCCGCCAGCCGTGGCTCGTCGCCGGCGTGATGCCGACCGTCCGGGGCGTCAGCCCGGTCGACCAGGGCGTCGTGCTGGCGTCGCTGATCGGCTACACGGTCATCTACGGCGCCCTGGCCCTCGTGGAGGTGGGCCTGATGGTGCACTACGCCAAGAAGGGCCTGCCGACCGAGGTGCCCCCCGTCGAGATCAAGGGTGAGGACGACGTCCTCTCCTTCGCCTACTGAGGACGGGGAGAACCGTCATGATGCCACTCGCCGCACAGCCCGACGTCCTGCAGGTCGTCTGGTTCTGCCTCATCGCCGTCCTGTGGATCGGCTTCCTCGTCCTCGAGGGCTTCGACTACGGGGTCGCCATGCTCATCAGGGTGCTGGCCCGCAACGAGAAGGAACGCCGCGTCATCGTCAACACCGTCGGCCCCCTGTGGGACGGCAACGAGGTGTGGCTGCTCACCGCGGGCGGCGCCACGTTCGCCGCCTTCCCCGGCTGGTACGCCACGCTGTTCTCGGGGCTGTACATCCCGTTCTTCCTCATCCTGGTGGGGCTCATCATCCGCGGGGTGTCTTTCGAGTACCGCGCCAAGCACCCCGAAGCGCGTTGGCGCAACACCTTCGACTGGATGGCGTCCATCGGCTCGTTCATCGTCAGCCTGGTGCTGGGGGTCGGGTTCGCCAACTTCATCATCGGCCTGCCGGTGGCCCTGGCCCCCGGCAACCCCAGCCTGCACGTGTTCACGGGCAGCTTCTGGAGCCTGTTCAGCCCGTTCGCCCTGCTGGGCGGGGTCGTGCTCGTGGTGCTGTTCTTGTTCCACGGGGCCAACTTCCTCGCGCTCAAGACGCGCGGGGTCATCCACGAGCGGGCTGAGGCGTTCGGCGCCAAGGCCGGCCTGGTCGCCATCGGCGGCGGGGCCATCTACCTCGTGTGGGCGAACGTGGCCTACGGGTTCGGGGTCCTGGGCTGGGCGCTGGCGCTGCTGGCGGCCGTGTCCCTGATCGGCAGCTGGCTGGCCGTCCGGGCCGGACGTGACGGCTGGGCCTTCGTCGGCACGACGTGCGCGATCCTGTTGGTCGCGGTCTGGATCTTCGTGTCCATGTGGCCCGACCTGGGCTTCGACAACAGCGCGGTGCCCAACACCCCGCTGAACCGCGTCACGGCGGCGTCCACCAACCTGACCCTGTCGATCATGACGGGGGCGGCCGTGGTGTTCGTCCCGATCGTGCTGTGCTACCAGGCCTGGACGATCTGGATCTTCCGCAAGCGCATCAGCACCGCGAACATTCCCGACGAGGTGGCGGTGGCCGCGTAACCTGCACCCGTGGCCATCCCAGACAGCGCGAAGGGCGGCGTCCAGTCGGACGCCGTCCTTCGCGTCTCACCGGGTGCCAACGGTGCACCGTCCGGACGCCGTGCCCGCGGCCCGGTCGACCCGCGGCTGCTGCGCCGCGCGGCGGCGACGCGCTGGTACCTGGCGGCCGGCGTCGGAATCGGCGGCGTCACCGCGGTGCTGACCGTCGTGCAGGCCTGGGTGCTGAGCCGGGGGATCGCGTCGGTGTTCGCGGCGGCCCCGGGCATCGAGGGCGAGCAGGCCGTCCCCGGCACGGGCGCGTGGCCGCCGCTCGCGCCGGTGGTCGCGGTGCTGGTCGCCGTGTTCGCCGGCAAGGCGGCCCTGTCGTGGCTGAACGCGCTGCTCGCCCACCGGGCCGCCGCGGCCGTCAAGTCACAGCTGCGCCGCGAGATCATGGCCGCGCGATTGTCCCGGCCGCTCAACTCCCCCGTCTCGACCGCCGGGCTCGTTTCCCTGGTCACCCAGGGCCTGGACGCCCTCGACGGCTTCTACGGCAAGTACCTGCCCCAGCTGGTCCTCGCCGTGACGGTGCCTGTGATCATCGGGGCGGCGATCCTCACCGCCGATCTCACCTCGGCGGTGATCGTGGCCCTGACGCTGCCGCTGATCCCGGTGTTCATGGCCCTGGTCGGCTGGACGACCGAGGCCCGCACCGCCAAGCGCTGGCGCACGCAGCAGCGTTTGGCGCGTCATTTCGCCGACCTCGTGGCCGGGTTGCCGACGCTGCAGGTCTTCGGGCGCGCGCAGGCCCAGGCGATCGGGCTTCGGCGCACCGAGGACGCCCACCGCGGCGAGACGATGGGCACGCTGCGCATCTCGTTCCTGTCGGCGTTGGTGCTGGAGCTTCTGGCCACCTTGTCCGTGGCGGTCGTGGCCGTCACCGTAGGGCTGCGCGTCGCCGCCGGCGGCCTCGACCTGGCCACCTCGCTGTTCGTGCTCGTGCTGGCGCCGGAGGCGTTCCTGCCCGTGCGGCAGGTCGGCGTCCACTATCACGACGCCGCCGACGGCATGGCCGCCGCCGAGTCGGCGTTCGCGCTGATCGAGGGTGCGGGGGCGGGTGGCCCCGCCGGGCGCGACACTCCATTAATGCGTCGAAACGTCGCCAAAGGGATGGAGTTTCGACGCATTAATGGAGTGTCGGCCCGGGATGCCCTCCCGGACGCCCGCTCCCCCCACAGCGACCGCCCGGCCCCGCACCCCCTGGTGAGCGTCGAGAGCCTCGGCCACACCTACCCCGGCTCCGGCTCCCCCGCGGTGTGCGACGTCACGTTCGCCGTCCACCCCGGGGAGTTCGTGGCCCTGACTGGCCCGTCGGGGGGCGGCAAGACGACCGTCCTCAACGCCCTCCTCGGCTTCGTCGACCCCACCGCCGGACGCCTCGGCGTCGCGGCGTCCGACCTGGACTCCTGGCGCCGGCGCATCGCCTACGTGGGGCAGCACCCGGGCATGATCGCCGGCACCATCGCCGACAACGTGCGGCTCGGCGACCCGGACGCCGCCGACGCCGCCGTCACCGCCGCCCTGGCCCGCGCCGGCGGGTCCGACCTGGACCCGGCCCGTGGGGTCGGCGACGACGGCGAAGGACTGTCCGCCGGCGAGCGCCGCCGGGTCGCGACGGCCCGCGCGCTGGTCCGCATCGACGCCGGCGCCGATCTGCTGCTCCTCGACGAGCCGACGGCCGGGCTGGACGCCGACGCGGAGGCCGCGTTGCTCGCCGGGCTCCGGGACGCCAGCGTGGCCGTCGTCGTCGTGTCCCACCGACCGGCGGTCATCGCCGAGGCCGACCGCGTCGTCGTGATCGGGGCCATTCCATGATCGCCCTCCTCGGACGCCTCGCCCGCGATCTCGGCCACCCCGCGCTGCGCCTGGCCGCCGCGGTCGCGCTCGCCGCGCTGGCCTCGCTGGCGTCGGTCGCCCTCATGGGCACCTCCGCGTGGCTGCTGTCCCGGGCCGCGGAGCACCCGCCGGTGATGTACCTGGCCGCGGCGGCCGTCCTGGTCCGCGCGTTCGGCATCTCCCGGGGCGCGTTCCGCTACCTCGAACGGCTCGTCGGCCACGACCTGGGCCTGCGGCTGCAGTCCGCGCTGCGGCTGGAGACCTACGCCCGCCTCGCCCGGACCACCCTCCTCGGACGCCGCCGCGGCGACCTGCTGACCCGCGTCGTCGCCGACGTGGACGCCGTGCTCGACCTGTGCGTGCGGGTGCTGGTCCCCCTGGCGTCCGGGGTGGTGGTGCTGGGGGCGACGACCATCGTGCTGGGGGTGTTCTCGCCGGCCGACGCGCTCGCCCTGTTCGCCACCGCGCTCGTCGGCGGCGTCCTCGCCCCCTGGCTGGCGGCCCGGCTGTCGGCCGCCGCCGACGCCGAGGCCGTCCCGGCGCGCGGTGAGCTGGCGGCGCTCGTCCACGAGGCGTCCCGGACGGCGTCCGACCTCGTCGCCTACGGCGCGGACGCCGCCGCCCTGGCCCGGCTGGCCGACGCGGACGCCCGCCTGCGCGGCGTCGACGCCCGCGCCGCCTGGACCCGGGGCCTGGCCACCGCGATCCAGGTGCTGGCGGCCGGGCTGGCCGTGGTGGCGGGCTTCGTCATCGGCGCCCAGGCCGTCGCCGACGGACGCCTCGACCGCACGCTGCTGGCGGTGCTCGCCCTCGTTCCCCTGGCGCTGCACGAGGTGTTCGCCGACTTCACCAAGGCCGCCCAGACCTGGACGCGCGCCCGCGTCGCGCTGTCCCGCGTCGCCGAGGTCATCGACGCCCCGCCCGTGGGCCGCGGCGACCTGGACGCCGGCGTCCTGGCCGAGCGTCCCGCGCTGTCGGCGTCCGGGCTGAGCGTCGGCTGGCCCGGCGCCGAACCCCTCCTGACGCGCATCACCCTGAGCGTCGCCCCGGGCGAACGCGTCGCGATCGTCGGGCCGTCCGGGGTCGGCAAGACCACGCTGGCCGCCACGCTGCTCGGGCTGATCCCGCCGGTCGCGGGCGACGTCCGGGTCGAGGGCCGCATCGGCTACCTCGCCCAGGACGCCCACGTCTTCTCCACCTCGGTCGCCGAGAACGTGCGCATCGGCAACAAGGCCGCCACCGACGCCGAGGCCGCCGCCGCGCTCGAGCGGGTGCGGCTGGACGTCGAGCCCGGACGCCTCGTCGGCGAGCTGGGCACCGCCCTGTCCGGCGGCGAGCAGCGCCGGCTCGCGCTCGCGCGGCTCGTGGTCGGGCAGTACCAGGTGCTGATCCTTGACGAGCCCACCGAGCACCTGGACGCCGAGACCGCCGCGGCGCTGCTCGACGACCTGTGGACGTCCGCCGGCGCGCGTCCGTTGCTGGTGATCACCCACGACCCCGAGGTGGTCGCGCGCTGCGACCGCGTGATCCAGCTGGGGTGAGGGGCGGCGTCCGGCCTGCTCAGAACCCTCGGGGGCGGCGCCCCTGCTGAACCCCCCCCGACAAGGGGGAACCCGGACCATGTATGAGATGGTCCGGGTTCCGGATGTGTCCGGGAGGGGCGTCTCTCGAACGGCGAAAGCACACGCACCCTGCCCGTCCGCCTCGACGGGCCCGCGTCGGCGAGCGAACTCGCACGCGATGCGGGATGGTGATCGCTCTCACCAGCACTCCCGCCAGCCGGGTGGCCTCTCGGCCTTCCTGCCTCGTCTCCCCCTTGCGGGTTCGCCTCGGAAGTGCGTGAGACAGTTCTACCCCCGGCATGGGGGGCGCGCAAGCGAGTTCGCAGAACTCCCGGGATGTAGTTCGCCGGCCCGCTCCAGGGCCGGGACGCCGCGCCCCGGTGGGTCACCCGGGCCCAGAAGGCGGCACGACCGGGGCGCCTCATACAGGCCCCGGTCGGTCAGGTTCATTCCATCGGTTCGAGCGCGGGCGCGTCCGGACGACACGCCGGAGGCACCGCGATCCGCCGCGCTGTGGAGGCGGCAGCCGGGGGCGGGCGGGTCCGACCGAGGGCGGGCGGGCCGGCCGGGGGCGGGCGGGTCCAGCCGGGGGCGGGCGGGTCCAGCCGGGGGCGGGCGGCGTCCGACCGGGGGTAGCCCCCGGTCCGCCGGCGCACGGCACGCGGCTACCGTCGAGATGTGACGGACCTGACCACCGCGCCCGCGCGGGCCTACCCCGACATCGCGCTGAGCCGCACGCTGGCGCGGATCTCCGACGACCTTGTGACGCTCCCCGGCACCGGCATCGGCATCGGCGCCGACGCCATCGTCGGGCTCATCCCCGGCATCGGCGACGTGCTCGGCACGGGGCTGTCCGGGGTGATCATGGTGGACGCCCTGCGCCAGCGGGTGCCGCTGCTCGTGATCGCACGCATGGGGATCAACCTGCTGCTCGACGTGGCGCTCGGGTTCCTGCCGGTGGTCGGCGATGTCGCCGACGTCGCGCACCGCGCCAACCGCAAGAACTACCGGCTGCTGGAGCTGGCGGTCGCCCAGGACCGGCACGTGGACGCCGACGTCCCCGGCTACCTGGGCTTGGCCAGCGCGATGGTCGTCGCGTTCGTCGTGGCGGCGCTGGCGCTCGCCGGGCTCGTCCTCTGGGGGCTGGCCTCAGGCCTGGGCGCCCTGCTCGGGGCCTGACCCCGGCCCGACGAGCGCCGGCTTCGGGTCCGGGACGGTCAGCCAGAGCGCCAGCGCCCCGACGCTCGCCAGGACCAGGGTGACGGTCGAGAGGGTGACGAGCCCCTGGACGATCGTGGAGTAGAACAGCTGAAGCACGTCCGTGGGCAGCAGGGCGGGAGAGATCGAGAAGGCGGCGAGCGTCCCGCCGATCCACACGCTGACCAGCACGAGCGCCGCCCCCGCGCCGAGCCCCCCGAACACCCACAGCGCCGCACGGCGGCGTCGCTCCGCCGCCACCACCCCGCCCGCCAACAGCACCAGCACGCCCAGGGACAACCACGTACCGACCGCCACCGTGGCGCCGTAGGCCACCCTGACCAGCCGGAGCTGATCGCTGCGGGCGATGGTGATCGTCTTCTCGCTCGCGGGGATCCGGTCGGCCAGCCCGAATCCCTGGGCGGAGAGGGAGGCGCGAACCGCCTGCAGGATGGGGTCGATCCGCAGGCCGAGCCCGACGTCGGTGATGGCCAGCAGTGCGGCGGGGTCACCGCGCAGGGCGGCGATCGTCTGCCGGTGGGTCAGCCGCAGGCTTTCCTGCCAGACGGTCGCGAAGGCGTCCGAACTGATCGCCCTCTCGGTGGCCTCACGGACGCTCGACCGCACCCCGGAGACGGCCGGCCCACTCAGAGCCTCGAGCGCCGCGGTGGCCGTGGGGCTCAGCCCCAGCCCAGACAGTTCGCCGACGGCCTGCTTCACGAGCGCCTCGATGTCGACGTGCTGCTCGAACGCCTCCATCGTCTGATCGGTGAGGTACCCGCGCAGCCGTTCGTCGTGGATCAACGGGGCGTACGTGGCGACGAAGGCGTCCGTGTCGGTCAGCACCACCTTCGACCAGCCGCCGACCAGCGCGAACGGGGTGAGGATGGTGCCCAGGACGATGAGCAGCACGGACACCGACCTGCGCAGTGCGTGTCGGCCGGCGGTCATGGGTCGTCAGTGCCTCAGGCGAGGGCCTTGGCCTTGAGGGCCTCGAACTCCTGCTGCGTTATCGTGCCGTCGTTCAACAGTGCCTTCGCGTTGGCGATGCTCGTGGCCGGATCGGTGCCCGCCACAGAGCGGACGTAATCGGCCGCAGCGGCCCGCGAGTCGGCCACTGCCGCCTGCTGACGCTGACCCATCCCGCGCCCCCGGACGATCACGTAGACCAACGCGGTGATCAGCGGAGCGAGGAAGAGTGCGATCAGCCAGACGGTCTTGGCGACGCCGTGCAGGTCCTTGTCGCGGAAGATGTCCCCCACCACCTGGAAGAGCACCATCAGGTAGCTGATGAAGACGAAGGCCCAGATCATCAGCCAGAAGAAGTCCCAAAAACCCATGACGTAAGTCCCTTTCCTTGGCCACCAGGGCCGAAGCGCACGCTCAGAGGTGCGTGCCTAGTCGAAGCCGATGATGCGTCATCGGCCGAGGTCAAGCATCCCCGGGGACCCTACCCTGGTCATCACCCGGCTGGGGTGGCTCCGCCGTTCCCCGGACGCCGAGGGTGCGGACGCCCTCCACCGCACCCGGGGCGGTGCCGATCCCGGCGGGCCTGGACGCCTTCACGCCTTGACGAGCTCAGTCAGCGGCTCCAGAGCCTGCCCAAGGGCCGGGCAGCGCGCCCGCTCCAGATAGTTCCGATGACGCCAGGTCTACCTGGCGGATGTGTCACCAACGGGCGGGAGTGGGCCAGCGAGCGGGCGCGGCGCGGACCCGGCCACGCGCCCGCTCCAGATAGTTCCGATGACGCCAGGTCTACCTGGCGGATGTGTCACCAACGGGCGGGAGTGGGCCAGCGAGGCGAGCGCGGCGCGGACCCGGCCACGCGTCCGCGCCAGATAGTTCCGATGACGCCAGGACTACCTGGCGGATGTGTCACCAACGGGCGGGAGTGGGCCAGCGAGGCGAGCGCGGCGTCCCCCACGGACGCCGAAGGGGGCGGACGCCGCGGACGCCGAAAGGGGCGAACGCCGCGGCGTCCGCCCCCTTGAGGGTCCAGCGAGGGTCGGCTCAGAAGGTGCCGGCCTCGATCTGGCGGGTGCGCTCCTTCTGCAGGTGCACATCCTTCTCGTAGTACTTGTAGAACAGGAACCAGAACACCGCGTTGATGGCGTAGGGGATCGACACGAAGTACAGCAGCGTGAGCTGCAGGTTGCCGATCGACTGGGCGATGCCGCCCACGGCCAGGCTGTAGACGGTGGTGAGGGCACCCTGGATCAGGGAGAACAGCACCGCGAACGAGGTGGCGGACAGCTGCACGGGGCAGACGGACGACACCATCGGCAGCACGCAGCCGGAGAAGCCGATCGAGAAGACCAGGCCCATGAGGAAGACCATCACGTAGTACACGACGCTCGGGGAGTTGGTGACGACCTGGCCGTTGCCGGGAGCGATGTCGGGATCCCACCACTGCGGCACGTACATGGTCAGGGCGGTGATGATGGCGAAGGTCACGGCGTAGATCTGGAACAGCATGATGCGGCCCTTGTGGCCGAACCACTTGACGAACCGGTCGCCGAGGAAGCCGCCGAGCAGGGCCGACAGGGTCGAGCCGACGCTCATGATCGTGGCCAGGTAGGACGCGTTGGTGACGCCATAGCCCAGGTTGCGGGCCCACACCTGCGACATGAAGCCGAAGAGCACCAGCGAGGTGACGAAGGGCAGCATGCCCGCGATCAGCGCCAGCGTCGGGATCTTGAACAGCTTGGGGGCGTCCGAGAGCTTGAACATGCCGGCCTCGGCCTTGAGCTCCTCGCGGTCGTCGGAGGCGACCTTCTTGGGCTCGTGCACGAAGAGCAGGATCAACACACCGGAGATGATCGACAGCGCGCCCATGGCGAACATGGCGTAGCGCCAGCCCTCGGGGTTGCTACCGAACTGGCCGAGCAGCGGAGTGATGATGAAGCCCAGGGCGGCGGACGTGGCGCGGACGGTGCCGAACGCCTTGCCGCGCTCGGAGCGGGCGTACATCGAGCCGAGCAGGCCGTTCAGGATCGGCTCGCCGGCGACCGTGCCGATCAGGGCGATCGAGTACAGGACCAGCAGCATCGTCCAGCTGGTGGCGAAACCGGTGGCGACGGTCCAGAGGCCCCACAGGCCGGTGACGACGAACAGGATCATCTTGCGGCCGAACCGGTCTGCGGCCAGCGCCCAGATCGGGCCGAAGGCCATGCGGGCGGCCGAGCCGAGCGCGTTCAGCAGGCCCAGGGCCGCGTCGCCGAGGCCGAAGGCGTTCATGATCTGCGGGAAGAACGTGCGGGACACGCCGCCCTCGGAGCTGTCGATCGACATCGAGATGCCCAGCGACAGAGTGCCCATGAACCGGCCCTTGGGCG
>WBZS01002459.1_pt1 | contig 11471 bp, 9 predicted proteins | sample 5204201 | NCBI WGS metagenome assembly WBZS01 (sample SAMN12344357, study PRJNA552823) | activated sludge metagenome | biome: Activated sludge suspended growth; feature: Nitrification reactor; material: Wastewater; isolation source: activated sludge from nitrification reactor of wastewater treatment...
ACGGCTTCCCGAACTGGCAACTGTCATCCACAAGCTGTCAGCAGAACTCGATCGAACCGCTGGCAACTGAGGTAGACCGGCCCACCCGGCCGCGTTCTGTCACGGTTGACGTTGACTGCCCGCCCGCGCGCCCGCCGGCGACGGCCCGAGTGGCCGTGCGCGCTGAGCACAACCAGGTCGACGTTCCGCTGCTCGATGAGGTCCTCGAGTGCGGCGTACTCGTCCTAGTCGTGCAGCATATGGACGGCGGTAACACCCTCGAACTACGGCATTGATCCGCTCAGCGGATCAATGCCGTAGGACCGGAATCGGATGATCCGCGGGGGACGCAGACGAACACACCGCCGTGCTTCCAGTGCAAGTCCGCAGCGCAGTTGGGCGTGGCTGCAAGTCCGCAGCGCGCGTTAGGGCGTGGCTCCCCTGGCCTCCGCTTCAAGTGCCGCAGACATGAGATCGGGGCAGTGATACCGGGACCAGAAGCATTGACCTTTCCGCATCAGCCTGAGGTTGAGGAGTCTCATCGCGCGCACCGCGATCGGGTCCTGCAAGAGCAGGTCCAGGGCTTCAATCGGCGCCTCGATACGGAACTGGTCAGCCCCTCCCGGCACCCAGTAGTGATTGTCGAGATACAGGCCTCTGTCCAGTAGATCCTGACGCCAACTGGGCGAGGAGTCTTCCTCAAATGGGCTTCTCGCGAGATGGGCTCTGAACAGAACCTGCGCATCAACCTCGGCGAGGGTCAGAACCTCCTGCATGTTGATGTTCACCCGGGACAACACGTTTGAGACGGGCAGACAGCTCAGTGACCAGAAGCTGGCGGCAGTGTCCTCTGGATAGGGGATGCACGACCGCAAGTAACGTCCGAGTGGTCCCAGCACGGATCGTGCATCATCTCGCTCCAGGAACGCGGCGAAACGCGGGGCGTAGCGACGCCTGAGGTCCGCGTAAAACGTATCCTCCGGAGGGACGTCCCGTTCGGGCAGCACGCCTGTCTCCAGCCAAGCTGACTGGCCGTCCACGGGCACCATCCCGTCGAACTCGCTGGCTCCCCGCACGGCGCTCATCAAGGCCCGGTTGCGTAACAGGACGCCGCCGGCCTCTAGTGCGGCCACGCAGGCACGCTCTTGGCCCGCCTGATCTTCTCGGCGAACACGCAGGTAGGTGAAGGATGTGATGTCCGTGTGGACGGCCCGGTGTTGCAGAAACCTCTTAACCACGTCCTTGGACCTGCCAACATAACGTTCCCCATTGGCGAATCCGAGGACGTAGATGCCCCCGCGGCGCTTCTTCGCCCGCACGACGCGGACTATGGAGTGGGTCTCGGTCACATCGATTCAATCCGGGAATCCCAGCGCCCAGATTGGCAGGTCCTGGTCCCTGATGTCGCCAGCCATCTCCACATTGTCCTCTTGTGTTGGGTTGCGTGCACGGCTTCAAGCGCAGGAGATGATCACGCTCTCAAGGTCCTGACACCGGCGCGATCTAGGTCCACCATGGCCAAGCTCTGCGCTGACGGTCAGGCTGGGAACCGCGGGGCGGACGGCGCTGAACCGCGCGGATGAAGGCAACTGCGCAACCGCGATTCAATGGTGGCTAACCTAGGTTGCGCCCGGTGGATCCGCACAGGGTGGAACCCCCGCCCTCCCCAATAGAGCGGGATGAGTCGCTCCCACAGGTTGGCTCGCGCGGGATGCACGTCGCGAAAGACGGCGCCCTCCTTTGTCTCGTAGAGCGGGATTACGCCCAGCTCGTCCGAGAGTGGGGCGTCGCGCGTCTCAGATCGGGCACCGATTTCGTCCCGCATCAAGTGCCAGCCAATAGCGACCGCCACGGTCTTCGGCACGGCCAGCGAGACCAGCACGGCTCGGTCGGGATTCTCGTAAGCCGCCCGCCGGATTGCCTGCACACAGCGCGCGGTGGCAATCCAGGGGTCTACGAGCTCGGTGCTTCCGTTGCCGCCCGGGCCACGTCCGACCTGCACGTCCCTATACGGCGTATCCCAGTTCACCAGTCCAACTGGGAAATCGCCCACGCCGTACCAACGCGACAGACGCCAAGCCGTGGGACGGCACGCGAGATGGTCCGATCGCTCGGCATTGGGGTTCGGAGTCGTGAGATTCGCACTCACCAGCACGACAGAATCCGGCCCGGCGTCGTGGAACTCCTGGTCTTCAATTCTCACGTTGCGATATGTGCGACGTGGGGCCTCACGCAGGCTCCAGGCGAAAGAGCCAAGTGGGCCGGACCCGCTCCCTTCACCGGCCCTGAGGTCGCTCAACTCCTGAAGTCTTTGGTGATCCCAACGGGCGTAGATCTGAGCGCCAAATGAGAGCGCCGAAAACCACTGCAAGTCGGGAGCAAGGGAAAAGCCGGTGGAGGCGTCGTCGGAATTCGTCTGGTTCTCGAAGGCAATCGCCAACTCCTGGATGTCGTCCGCGCAATCGATCGCGGCGTCCGGCACCACAGGCTGGACGATCTCGCGGGTGAGAACACGGAAGTCCAGGGGGTCCGCTTTGACAAGTGACCTTAGTTCGGCTGTGTGCCAGTCGGCCATGCCCGGAAACTGGTGACGAACGTAGTAGAGCGTGCCGTTGACGTGCCCCATCACCGTGATCCGCCATGCCGTGAACGCGATCAGAACCACCCCGACCACCGTAACTATGACGGGACCAGCCCACGACTTGTCGAACAGGATCGAGACCAGAGCGCCCAATCCGGCCGCCGCGGTGGCCGCTCCGGCCTGTTGTGCCAAGCGCACGAACGCTCGCCTGCGGGTGAATCCTTGGCGGCCGAAGCTGGGGGACTTCACCGACGGCTCCGCGGAGGCGGTGGGATCGGTGGCTCTGCGGCCCGATAGCAAGCCATTGTTCGGTGACGCGTGTAGTTTCGCGGCCCAGCCATTCGCCGAGCCTATCGAAACGCGGTCCCTCCGGAGCCGTTGCGCGCACGAAGGCGTCTGGATGGGCGCCTTTGAGGTGAATTCGCACCCATGGTGTGCCTGCACCCTCCAGAACGTTGACGCGTTCGTCGCCAGTAGAAGGTTCCCATCGACTGGCTAAGGTGCTTCGTCGACAATCGCGAGCTCGGAATCGCTTCCCCGGCAGTACTGGCGAAGGGCAAGTGATGGGCATTTGCCCGCCCATGGCACGCAAGGGGACTGATCGGGTCCCCTTATCCGACATCTCTTCTAGCTTTCCAGAAGTGCCACCATTTGGAGTCTTTGACCTGGAGCAGGTCGGCTACGCGAATCGGGACCCCGAATGTGTCCGCGATCTGCGGCCAGTTGAGACGGACCGCGCTCGTGAGCTTCTCTTCAGGGAGCCTGTCGAGGACACTTCTGAGAGCATTGGGCGTCAGGAGTCCGGGCCGGAGCAGAACTTGCAGCAGGTCCGACGCTGTGGGTTCCGGCCATTTCTGGACAGCAAGGGTGAGTGGCTCTTCGCCGAATTGATGGATGACTTCAGCGGTCAGCGTCGCCAGCCGATCCTCGTTCGCCATAGCGACGGTCCACAAGTGCTGCGCTGGTGGACGCCCTCGAGTGAACGCTTCACGCAGTTGGTGCGCTGTCAGCCTGGTCCAGCCCGGGGTTGTGACACGAAAGTCGAATCGAGCAAGCGGTGCGTCTGTCTCGGAAAGTGCCTTCGCCAGCCTGACTGAGTGGATCTTCGGCGGCGTCTGGGAGGCCTCCAATGCAATGAGAACTGATCTTGGACTAGGGCCAGCGTCGATGGCGCTGAGCAGCCATGTCTGCAGGCCGTCTGAGAACTCCGCGGGCCAGTGGTCACGACCTGCGATGAGTTCGGCAACGAAATCAGGGCCCTTCTCGGCCTGAGCCGGGAGCAGGGGTTCCCAGGCGGTGGCGAACGAGCCGTCCTGCCACCAGCCGGCCAGGAGATCGACGCGCTCGGGGTGCTTTGTGACGGAATCCCAGAACGCTGGGCCGAGGGATCCCGAGAGGAGGCGGGCAGCTTCCGCAGCGGCCAGGGATTCCAGACCACGTTCCTGCATCATCGCCCAGGCTCTGACTTCTTCCCACTCGGTTGCGCTCGTTCGCAGGCCGTCGTTGGACAGGAGTTCCGATGCGGCCCGTGTGGCGAGCGTCCCGGCCGTGTTGACGGTCCCGGCGTCATGGTCCGCCACGACACAGGCTTCCGGGAAGGGGTCGCTCACACCCGGCACGACGACCGCGCCTCCGAGCGGGAAAGCCTCGGGTGACATCGCCAGCGTCGAGACGGGCGTGCTGCGCACCAGATGTGGTGGCAGGGCGGCAAGGATTTCTCGAAGCAGTTGCACCCCACGTGCTGAGTCGGACGCGGAGATCACGAATGGGCGTCCGGCGAATAGGCAGTCAAGCGCCGCGCCGACTAGGTGGGTCGTGTACTCGTGCACTGTGACGGGGTCGGCCGGCGTGACCCGCACAGCAATTGGCGTAAGCGCCCCGTTCTTCGGGGCGACCTCTTTGGTCGCGAGCACCTGTTGTTCGGCGGCGCCCCAAAGGTCCCAGGGGGCCAGCCGCCGGGAGGGGTCCTTCAGCGCATGGACCTGATATTGGCCAGCGCGTTGAGCGCTGGCCGCGTACACCTTCGCCAACAGGAGATTGGCTTCTTCTCCGGGCCGAAACTCGAGACACACCGGTGCCGCCACGCCGCCTGCGATCGCTTCCATCGCGTCTTTGCTTACGTAACGGCCGACGACACCGAGCCCCCCGTGGTGATCCTCCTTGAGCCCGAATCCCTTCGACACCGCTACTGGGCCCATTCCGCTGGCCCCAAATAGGTTCGAAGACGACCAGGCGAGCAGTAGCTGTTCGCACGGAACGTCGGCGTCAGACATCGTTTGCGTTGGGGTCGCCGATGATCGCCAACCCGTAGAGCACGGCTAGGAGCGGGTCGACGACGTTGAAGGGCTTGAGTGTTGGCAGCGGGACATCCACCGCGGTTGGGTTTGCGCCCAAGGCAGAGACTGCGTGGATCGACCGCCGGTCGCTGAACTCGAACAGTTTCGTGACCACTGCCCGCCCGCCTTTCTCGACGAGCACCTCATACGGCAGGCTTCCCACGTTGTCGAGCTTTTCGTCGGTCTGGGCCAGGAACGATTCGTCCGCCGGCAGGCTCTCGAACTCTCGTCCAGCTGGCAGGAAAGGCGCCAGCAGATCACACTTAGCGAAGATCAACGCGGCAGGCAAGTCCTTCATCGCGCTGCTTCCGGCGAACTTCGGGTGGTGCCTTAAGGCGTCCCCGACCAGATCGAATACAGCGACCGCGGCGCGGGTTCCGGGCTGCTCAAAACCCCAGGCATGCGGAACACCCAGCTCGAGGGAGGCGGGCGTGACGAAGAACATCGCAGCATCCATGACGTGCAGGAACGTGTTGTCTTGGGCGAGAACCTGGAGTTGCTGAGTGCTCTCCCCGGCCACATCGAAGAAGAGCAGATGGTACGTCTGCTTCTTGTAAGGGGTACCGACGGTCATGCGGACCACCAACGGCTCGGTGACGGCGTCCCCCTCCAGCAGTTGGGTAGCCGTCGGTGCCAGATTCGCCTCCAAGCGAGCGGCCAGTTTCGAGTACGCCTTGCGCGACCGACCGTCGGCGATGCGTGCGCTCACGCCGAGTCCAGACAGCGCATCCTGCTCTGTCAGCGCCCGGACGAGTTGCCCGAGGTAGGTTGTTTTCATGGTTGCGGGGGCGCCGAGAAGACCGATCACGACGGTCTTGTTGTCGGCGAACTCGTCCGGCACTGAATGCCCGGCCGGACAGAGCCATTGCGCTCCACGCTCGTTCTTCTCCCTAGTCGCCGCGATTCGCCGGTTGTGAATGCTGGCCTGAACCCATCTCGGATGGAGGTCGAAGGTGCGGTCCCAGAACGTGACCAGCTTCTGATCCAACACCTTCCCATCGGGGTCCGTGAGTTTGAAGTCGCCGCTGTCGTAGAAGTGCGGGCACTCCGGGCATAAGACCTTGCTCATGCCAGTCGTCCGATCACGGCAATGATCAGGGTGAACAGCAGCCAGAGCGCGGTCCAGCCGGCAAAGGCGAGAAGGCGGGCGCGGTAACGGCGCATCCGCCGACGCTGTCGAATCCGCTCGCGAGCCTGGATCTGCGCAGCCCGAAAGGCCATCCGCTTCGTCACGGAATCACCGCCCCTAGAAGCAATCCGCCTAAAATGCCCAGTACTAGACCACCTACTCCTAGAAGGCTGTACTCCACGGCTGACAGCTTTCTGTTTCCCAATGCGCCCTGCCACGAGAGGTTGAAGACGAGCGTCCTGAAGGAATCAGCGAACGTCTCCTTGGGTACTGTAGGCGGGTCTTCAGCGAAGCCGTAGAGCAACGTGTCTTCGTCCGCATACTTCCATGTGCCCAGCAGCAGTTCGGCGCTGGGACGAGTGTCGGCATCCCAGGTGAGTGCATCAGCCACGATCTGCTTGACTCGAATGTCCGTGACCTTCGAGAGATCTGGTTCTGGCGGTCTCGACCCCCTGTCGACCGCTGCCTGGATCTCCCGCATGCGGGAATCGCTGAAGGCTCCGTCGCAGAAGGGATGGAAGCCGGGTTGATACAACTGCGCAATCGACAAGCCCCAGCCGAAAACGTCCGCTGCCGTCCCCGGAGTGGAGCCATGCGGCCACAGCAGTTGTTCCGGTGCAGCGTACGCTGGTGTCACCAGAGGAACGGTGGGAACGCCATCATCGCCACTGGACGCTTCGAAATCGATCAGGACAGCGCTATCCGCGGTGATGAGCATGTTGGTGGGCTTGATGTCGAAATGGGCTTCCCCTTTGCTGTGCAACTCCCGAATCGCTTCGAGGGTTCGTCTTGCGTAGACAGGGATGTCGTCGGGATTCGACCGGGCAGCGACATCGAGTGATTGTCCGGGGATGTAGCGGCGCGCGAACCAGCGGACGTTCCCCGATGTGCCTTTCGAGTGCTTCAACCCGACGGCGGTAGCCCAGGTCTCCTCCTCGCGCATGAACCGCTCAATGTGCTTGTCGGCCTCCACAGCCGCGATCTTCACCACCAAATCGACGCGCGCCTTGCCGTTGACCCTTGGCGGAGCGTGCCCAAGGAACGGCACAGGCTTGTCGGCGCTGTCGATCGGTTTCGTGTGGTTACAGAGTCGTCGCACCAGCTTGATTGACCCCAGCCATCTCGGATCGGAAGGTATAAGGGCATACCCAGTTGCGAGATCGGGCGATTCTTCCGTCATGCGCTCTCCTTGATCGAGAGCATACGGGCATAGGACGAAGCGAGAGACCGGCCCGGTAAAACGCCCGCGGAAAAGGGACCGGTGCTGTTTGCTCCTGAACTGGGAAATCGGGCGGAGGTGGTTGCAGTCACGCTCCGGGCGTCGGCCAATGTGCGCCCGGATGCACCGGGTTGACTGTCCAACGTTGACGACAAGCCATCAAGACCAAACGCTGCCGACCCTTTAGCATGAGCTTGTCAGCAGGAAGTTGAGGAGGATCTGTGCCAGCCCGCTATTGGCTCCCGCTTCGTGGCCTCGAGGGTCCGGTGCCGGTTGAGCACCTGCATGCCGCCTTGTCGGGCTGGTTCGATCACGTCATCGCAGAAGACCTGGTGAGCGCCCCCACGTCCAACCTGGCGCCTCACGAATTCATCGACAAGCCGTACGCCATCTCCCCCACCACGCGCAGGGGCCCGGTCTGGGGGGTGGAGGTCGCGGTGGTTGGGACTCGAACCGAGGAGGAGTTGGTGGCCAACGCGGCCGCCGGAGTGTCCGTTCGATTGGGGAGTCAGTTCGTGGCGGCGGGAGCAGTGACCAAAGTGGCTGATGCTTCTTGGCAGGAACTGAGTGACTACGACGGTTCGACGGGTTGGACGGTGCAGTTCGTCACGCCGTTCACCTACCGTTCAAAGAACCGCAGCTCCCCCTTTCCGGCAGCAGCTCCGGTGCTGCGCTCGCCGACAACTGTGTGGCAGACATACTGCCCCCTCGGCCCGATCGAGCTGTCGGCAGCCGAGCATTCGGCGATTTGGGTCTCCCGCCTTGACGCGCAGACCGAGCTGTACACGCTCAAGGGACGCGAGTACCCCGGCCTGCTGGGTCGAGTCACCTACCGCTGCACCGATCCTGTGGTGGCGCCGAAGGTGTCGACGCTGCTTCGCTTCGCAGAGTTCTCTGGGATGGGTTCGTTCCGCGGCAAGGGCATGGGGCTAGTCACCGTCAGACGGATCTGAAGAAGGAGTCGGCATGGGCTCCATGGCGCAGCGCGCGTTCGGCGTCGAGGCGCTTCGTGCAGCGTGGGACGAAGTGCTCGCCAACGACCAGGCCGACGGCATGGAGTCCCACGGTGTCCGCAACTTCGGCGAGGACGTCGACGGCAAGCTGGAGTCACTCTCGCACGACCTGTCGAGCGGCAATTTCGTAGCCGGCACTCTCCAACCGGTCGCCATCCAGAACGGCACCAAGACCCGACAGCTGCACATTCCCCGTGTCCGGGACCGCATCGCTGCGCGGGCCATCCTTGACGTTGTCACCCCCATCATCGACCCCCAATTGGGCCACGGTGCTTTCGCGTACCGTCCAGGTCTCGGCGTCGCGGACGCCGTCCAGGCCGTGGCGGCTCTTCGGGAAGAAGGATTGGGTTTCGTCCTGAGAACCGACGTCAAGGACTGCTTTCCGACACTGCCCAAGAAGCTCGCCGTCGACAGGTTCACCCTCCTGGTTGGTGACGACGCCATCAACGTCGTCGTCACGATGTTCGCGGATCGGCGGTACAGGTCCAAGTCGCGTGCGATGAGGTCGCTGCCGGGTGTACCACAGGGATGCCCGCTGTCCCCCTTGTTGGCGAACCTGGTGCTGAGAGACATCGACGAGGCGCTGGCCCGCGAAGGCTTGCCGGTCGTTAGGTACGGGGACGACATGTTGATTGCGGCTGCCAGCGAGCAAGACGCGCGTGAGGCGTCCCGGATCGTGGCCAACGAAGCTGGAAGGCTGGGGATGGAAACAAACCAGGAAAAGACCAAGATCACCAGCTTCGACGAGGGATTCACGTTTCTCGGCGAGGACTTCGGACCTCGCTATCCGCCGCTGCTGAGCGTCGATCGCGCCGATGAACAGGCTGCTGAACGAACTCTCTACGTCGGACTGCAGGGCGCCGGAGTGAAACTCGCCAGCGGACGCATTCAGGTTCTGAGTAAGGACGATGCACTCGTGCTCGACCTGCCCTCGACGCAGGTGTCCCGCATCGTGGTGCTCGGTTCAGTCGGTCTCAGTGCCGGAGTCAGGAACTGGGCTCTCGGCAACGAGGTCGAGGTCGTGATGGCCTCGCGCAAGGGCAACTACCTGGGCACAATGCTCAGCCACGGCAAGCGGTATCGTCCCGCGCGACTCCGGGCGCAGGTCGCGCTGACCGGCACACCACGCGAACTGACGCTCGCTCGCGGTTTCGTGCACGCCAAGATCACCAAACAGCGCATAGTGCTCGAACGCAGCAATCGACGGCCGGTGCACGAGGCTGTTGCCGCGTCGAGCGACAACCTCGCCGGGTTGCTGCGGATGCTGCCGGACGCGGCGAACACCGCCGAGGTGATGGGGCTCGAAGGGGCAGCGGCCCGCTTCTACTTCCAGGCGTTGGGGCAGTTGGTGCCGGAGGGGCTGCGCTTCGCGGAACGGACTCGGCAGCCGCCGCAGGACGTCTTCAACTCCGCCATCTCTTACCTCTACACGATCCTCATGGGTGAGTGCGTAACGGCGCTGCACGCGGCCGGCCTCGACCCTTCCATCGGGATCCTGCACACAGATCAGGCCAAGCGGGCGAGCCTCGCACTCGACCTTATGGAGGAACTGCGCCCGTGGCTGGTTGATCAGGTGGTAATGGAGGCCGCCCGACAAGGCCGGCTGCGTCCGGAGCACGGGGAACGCGAACAGGGCAACGGCGTCCTGCTTACAAAGGAGGGCAAGACAGTTCTCGTGGACGCGTACGAGCGCCGCCTACTGGGCGGCGTGCGAGGCGCACTTCCCGACTTCGCGGGCAGCCGCAGACGCCACATCTACCGCCAGGCGCAGAGATTGCGGGCGTCAATCATGGATCCGAATCAGGAGTGGACGGGTCTGTCGTGGCGGCCCTGACGCTCATCGCCGCATACGACGTCCGGGAGGATGATCGCCGAGCGAGACTCGCAGCCGTTCTGCAGTCCATGGGCGACCGGGTTCAGAAATCAGTGTTCGTGATCATGATCGACGAGACCGAACTGGACGAACTCAAACGGCGCTCCTTGACCATCATCAACCCGAAAACCGATTCGTTCCTGGTGTTCCGGCAGTGCTCACCGTGCTGGTCCGATCAGGTGGCGATAGGCCAAGCACGGACGCCCTCGCCGGTGACTCACTGGGCGGTGTTCTAGGACTACGCAGGGGGTGTGCGCGGACGGCCCAAAACCGCCTCGGCTGTGAAGTCCCTTGACTAGGGGATTTGCTCCGTGGAGACCGATCTGACGCGACTTCTGCCTGCCTCCCGTAGTCGGCTGTGTATGATGGCTGTGTTGGTGCTAGTCACAGGCCCTATTTTCGGGTTGGGGTCCTAAAGCACCTGTCGCGAAGCAGCGAATAGAAACATGTTCGCCCCATGGAATCGCGCGCCCGTGAAGTTGTCCTAAAGCACCTGTCGCGAAGCAGCGAATAGAAACTTCTCTTGCGGGGTGCGTCCTAACATCTTTCCGATGTCCGAAAGCACCTGTCGCGAAGCAGCGAATAGAAACTTGCCGCGAGCCCGTTGGCGTAGGTCGTGACGGCCGTCCGAAAGCACCTGTCGCGAAGCAGCGAATAGAAACTACTTGTCCACCTGGGACTGCTTGTACGCCGCGAGTCCGAAAGCACCTGTCGCGAAGCAGCGAATAGAAACATGGCCACCGGTAGCCGCCATAGGTGCGTAGGTCGGGTCCGAAAGCACCTGTCGCGAAGCAGCGAATAGAAACAATTTCCCACGTTCCCGTCCCATCTTCGTTGTACCAGTCCGAAAGCACCGGTCGCGAAGCAGCGAATAGAAACGACACCGTATGCCGGAGCAAGTCCGGCCGTTACGGTCCGAAAGCACCTGTCGCGAAGCAGCGAATAGAAACAAGCTCGCGCTGGTCTTGCGGATCGATGAACCGGCGTGTCCGAAAGCACCTGTCGCGAAGCAGCGAATAGAAACGCGCCGCCGCTGGCGGCCGCCAGCTGGTGGGCCAACGGTCCGAAAGCACCTGTCGCGAAGCAGCGAATAGAAACAGGTCGATGGTGCCGGTGCCGAGGTATACGAGTCCGAAAGCACCTGTCGCGAAGCAGCGAATAGAAACGGTATTTTCCGTAGGCGTTGATGACGAAGCTGTCCGAAAGCACCTGTCGCGAAGCAGCGAATAGAAACGAACCCGCGAAGTGCCCCGCTACGCGTGATCGCACGTCCGAAAGCACCTGTCGCGAAGCAGCGAATAGAAACACAACGCCCAGAGCGAACCCCGCGCGGTGTTGTGT